>Ga0169931_10008094_pt1 | contig 15429 bp, 16 predicted proteins | sample Kivu_15m_20L_FD_129675 | JGI IMG/M metagenome (GOLD analysis project Ga0169931, IMG submission 129675) | Freshwater microbial communities from Lake Kivu, Western Province, Rwanda to study Microbial Dark Matter (Phase II) - Kivu_15m_20L... | ecosystem: Environmental > Aquatic > Freshwater > Lake... | reverse complement strand
TAAAATGGTGGTTGGCAGTTAAATTTTCAGCTTTTTAGTCCGTTTTTAGTCCGTGTGAAGAGGAGGCTGTTTTTGTCAGAGAGGCTGAAACGCCCGTCTGGCGTCGAATTTACAATTGCTGAACAGCACCGCTCGGCGCTTAAAGTACACCGACTCCACCTGGGCCAGGGGTGCCCCAAGGGCTAAGCCCAGTTCTTGGTAGGCGCGAGCCACGGCCCCTGGTGCCCGGTCATCCCCCGGCCCCAAGGGTGGAAACCCTGCCCCTGGGTCAGCTTGGGGGGCTGGAGTTGAGGAGTCCTTAGCGACGGGAGCCACCTCGTCCAGGGCACGGGTTGAGGAGAGCGCCAGCAGGGAAATTTCTTCACTCCAGGCGGGCTGGGTCAACCCCGGCTGTTCGCCGTAGAGGTGCAGAATGCCCAGGGTGGGCACCTGCAATCGTTCCAGGGCGCGGCGGGCGTAGGCCACCGTGGCAGGCTGGGGCGGAGCTGGGCTGCCGGTAAACCAAAGGTGCAGGGTGTAGCTCTGGCGATCGCCCCGCACGGTAATGTCCTTGGGCTTCAGAGCCTGGGTGAGCAACGCCGCGATCGCCGTCGCATCACCATCCTGAGCCCCTTCGAGGAGTGAAGGTGCCGCCATCCTAGAGTACCTATGCCATGGATAGTTCCAGGCTACCCAACCAGCTCCCCCAGTGTCTGTAGGGCAATTTTGAACTTTGAACTTTGAGTTTTGGCGTTGAAGCACCCGTGAAATTCTTCTTGTCTGGAGCCAGCGACAATGGAGCAGATGGTTCTAGATGGAGTCAGCGGCGGTGAGTACAACGGTTTCTGGCGGTTTGGTGATTGCGGGGGAGCGCAGCGGCGTGGGCAAAACCACGGTTACCCTGGCCCTGCTGGCGGCCCTCGCGCAAACATCCTCCCGCGTGCAGTCCTTTAAGGTGGGGCCTGACTACATAGACCCCATGTTCCATCGCCAGGCCACGGGTCGTCCCTGCTATAACCTCGACCCTATTTTGACCTCTGAGTCCTACGTGCAGCATTGCTTTGCCCTCCGCTGCCAAGACGCTGATTTTGCCCTGGTAGAAGGGGTCATGGGTCTGTTCGACGGCGCATCGGGGCAGTCAGATGTGGCCAGCACGGCCCACATTGCCCGCTTGCTCCATCTGCCGGTACTGCTGGTGGTTGACTGTAGCCGCCTGTCGCGATCGGTGCTGGCCATCGTCCACGGCTACCGCACGCTCGATCCCCAGGTGCAGTTGGCCGGGGTGGTGTTGAACCGGGTGGGCAGCGATCGCCATCTCGAGCTGCTGACCGATGCGCTGAGCAGTATAGCGTTGCCCATCCTGGGAGTGCTGCGGCGTCAGGAGGCGATCGCCCTCCCCGATCGCCACCTAGGCCTAGTCCCCACCGCCGAGCTGCCCCAGCTGCCAGACATCCTCGCTCGCCTGGCCCACCTCGGCCACACCTGCTTCGACTGGGCCGCCCTCACCCCCCTGCTGGCGCGCTACCCACCCACCCACCCATCCACCCACGATTCCCGAGATAGGGCAGACACACAGGTCTGCCCCTACCCACCTACCCGCCCACCCACCTACTCCTCCCCCCGCCTTGCGATCGCCCAAGACGCGGCCTTCAGCTTCTACTACCCCGACAACCTCGACATTCTCACCGCCCTCGGTGCCGACCTGGTGCCGTGGAGCCCGCTGCGAGACCCACACCTCCCCGCCGATATTGATGGCCTCTACTTTGGCGGTGGATTTCCCGAGATGTTTGCGGCAGAGTTGGCCGCAAACCAGGGGCTGCGATGGGCGCTGAAGACTCAGCTAGAGCAGGGTTTACCGGCCTATGCTGAGTGTGGCGGGCTGATGTATCTAGCCACCACCCTGGTTGACCTAGAGGACAAAGCCTGGCCCATGGTGGGGGTGCTACCCACCACCGTACGCATGACCGGACGGCTGACCCTGGGCTATCGCGGTGCCACGGCAGCCCGCCACAGCCCCCTCTTACAAGCGGGCCAAACGGTGTGGGGGCACGAGTTTCACCGCTCCCAGGCGGAGACCTTGCCCGCCGATCCCCTGTACCAGATCAAGCGCTACGGCGCAGCGCAGCCCCACGCCACCGAGGGCTGGAGCCAGCACCAAATCCATGCTTCGTACCTGCACCTGCACTGGGGTGGCTGCCCTGGCGTCGCCCAGGCCCTAGTCGTGGCCTGTAACCGGTATCGTCAACGGAGGTAGATAGCGTAGGGTTAAGCCCTGACCCAGAGGCCGTCTGTGAGGTTTCGCTAAATCCTGCTGAAGAATGTCGGGGGCTGGTGGGCAACTAGGGGATAAACGGGCTAGCGTTCACATACGTTCATGCAATGTATTCCCCGAACCCATGCGCCCCCTTTTCACTGGCCCCCTCACCGTTAACCGGGTGACCGTGCCCATTTTCGACCTGCCCCAGCGGCTGGAGGGATGCCGCATTGTTCAACTCTCTGATTTCCACTACGACGGACTGCGCCTCTCGACGGAGCTGTTGCGCCAGGTGGTCGATCGGGTCAATGGTCTGCGCCCCGACCTGATTGCCTTAACCGGCGACTATGTGACCACAGATCCAACGCCCATTTGGGAGCTCACCTCCTACCTCAGCCAGATGCAGAGTCGCTACGGCACCGTGGCGATCCTGGGCAACCACGACAACATTACCCTGGATGGCCGCCAGATGATTCTGCGATCGCTCCGCCAGGCCGGTATCACCGCCCTGTGGAACGATATCGCCTATCCCCTGGGCGACGATGTGGCGGTGATGGGCCTAGCTGACCTGTGGTCCCAGGACTTTGACCCCGCCCCGATGTTCGCCTCGCTGCCCCCAGCCCAGCCCCGGTTGGTACTCTCCCACAACCCTGACACCGCCGAATTTTTAATGCCCTGGCGGGTGGATTTACAACTCTCTGGCCACACCCACGGGGGGCAAATTGTGCTGCCAGGGTTGGGGCCACTGCCAGCTCTGACCCAGGAGTTGCGCCAGGTGACGGCCAAGTGGTTGCCCGTGGGCTTCCCCTACCTGGGCCGCAAGTGTCTTAAGGTCGTCCGCCACTGGGAATGGGTGTCGGGCCTGCATGGGGTCGGTCAAAATCAGCTCTACGTGAATCGGGGACTCGGCACCTACGCCCCCGGACGATGGCGGTGCCCACCGGAGGTGACGGTGCTAGAGCTGGTGAAGGGGGCAGGTTAAGAGGCCAAGGGAGCGTGGTGCCCCTCGGGGGCCAGGCTGGGGCGATCGCGATCGCGGTGCGGCAAAAAGTCTACCGCAGCCAGAATCGCCCCCAAATTGACGCCATCCTCCAGCAGGCTGGCGTGGCCACTGTGGGGTAAGGGATAAATGCGAGGATTGGGAAACAGAGCGGCCAGACGCTGGGCCTCTTCGAGGGAGGGCAGCAGGCGATCGCCCAGGGATGCAACCAGCAGCGTTGGGGCCGTAATTCGTTGCAGGCGCAGAGGCTCTAGCCGAAACTGCGACAGCAGCATTAGCCGCCAGGCCGCACTGTCCTGGGAGACGGCCCCCATCGCCCGCAGGAGCGCCTGGCGGTTAGCGGCGTCAATGCGGCTGAGGTTGGCTAGCATCGGCAAGCTGGTCACGGCTGAGCTTTTGTACAGAGGCGGGGCGATCCAGGCCGTGAGGTTAGCCACCCACTGTAGCCACGGAAAGCGATGAAATGACGACGCCGAGTTAATCAAAATCAAGTGGCTGGCTAGGGCGGGGGCTAGGGCCAAGACCCGCAAAGCTAGGCAGGCCCCAAAGGACTCACCGCAGAGGTAAACCGGAGCAGTACCCGACTCCCGGCGAATCAGCTGCACCACCTGGAGGGCCAGACTCTCCCAGGACGATCGGTCATCCCCTGGAATCACCAGACAGCGAATGTCAAAATGGGACTTCAAGCCGGTGCTTTGCAAACCAAACAGTTCGCCGCTGCCATCCATGCCGGGCAGGTACACAAACATGGGCCGCTGGGGGGGGTGGTCGGCGGCATAAGGCTTGAGCAGGGCAGGTTTAGACATGGGGAAACAGCCAAAGGATTGGGCCAGCTATGAAGTGAGTCCTGGGGCTAGGACTGGGGCTAGGACTGGGGCTAGGACCGGCGGGCTCGGCCCTAGGGGGGTGGGTTCGAGGGGGCATTAATAGCACCCCTGTTTCAGCAGCGTGGCGATTTCATCGTGACAGCAGTCGGTCAGCTCCGTGGCTAGCTCCATGGATCCTTTGGCGCGATCGCGCGATCGCAGCCGGTGGTCAACCCGCACCGGGCGGCCAATCAGCAGGTTCACCTCCCGGTAGAACACCGCTGGATGCCAGCCCGGCCGCTGAAACAGCGGTTCAGCGGCATCAAACAAACTGAGCCAGCGCAGGGGCACCACCGAGTTGGTGATCTCGTGGTGGGCAGCAATGGCCATGGGCACGATCGCCAATTCATCGACCGGGGCCCGCAGGGCCAAGTGGGCAAACCCCCGGTGAAAGGTATTCAAATTATCGGGGGTCGTCCGGTGCACCATGGGGGCCGCTCCCTCAGGAAAAATGCCCACCGCTTCCCCGGCCCGCAGCGCCTGCATCGCCCGGCGAAAGAATGCGGTTTGTCCCTTGCCGGGGGCATCGAGGGGTAGACAGCCCAGGGCATTCACTACGGTGCTCAACCCCGGCACCTGGCCCATGTAGTGATGGCAGGCAAACCGCACCGGGCGGCCTAGGGCGCTCATCAGCAGGGGGGCATCCATAATGCTGCGGTGGTTGCTTACCACCACCATCGGCTGGTGGGGCGGCAGGCGGTCTTGCCCATGCACAGACACCCGTACCTGGGACAGGGCCAGCAGCCAGTGAGCCATGGCTAGGGGCGGCATTGTCGAGGGTCGTGGTAACGAAGCTAGAGCCATTTAACCATTCACAAAAGGACAGCTCCAACTACCCGGATGGGAGGATAGCGAAGCCTTACGTTTCATAACGTAACAAAAACCCAGGGTTCACGCCGGGGGAAACCCGCCGCTGGAAGCGAAATTCCCCCTACCACAGGCCGTTAGTAGGGGCGTGCGCGAAGCGTGCCTTTTGGGCTTACGGCTATTCATCCTCACCGGGAATCCAACCGTCACAGGTTACTTAATCCACGATCCTTAGCGACCTGCCGTTCTAGCGGTAGGGTGAGCACTGCCCACCATTGGGGAAAGTCTTTTCGAGAAATTACCTTAGAGCTTGGAGGCCCGCAGCTGGCCACAGGCGGCGTTTTCTTCGAGGCCACGGGAATAGCGCACGGTAACGGCAATGCGACGCTCTTCCAACTCCGCCACAAAGTTCCGAATGCTGGCCTCGCTGGGCCGCTGGTAGTCGGCCTCATCGATGGGGTTGTAGGGAATCAGGTTAACGTGACTCTGAAAGCCGCGCAGGTGCTGGGCCAGCTCAGCGGCGTTGGCGGGCTGGTCGTTGAGCCCGGCCAGCAAAATGTACTCAAAGGTCACCCGTCGCCCGGTGAGCTGCACGTACTCACAGCACTCGTCGAGCAGCACCTCGAGGGGGTAGGCCCCCGCGCTGGGAATGAGCTGAAGCCGCTGACGTTGATTAGAGGCGTGCAGACTCACCGCCAGGGTGACCTGGAGCTGCTCGGCCCCCAGCGCCCGAATGCGACCCGGCACCCCCACCGTAGACAGGGTGATAGCCCGCTGCCCAATGCCCACATCGCGGTTGAGGCAGCGAATGGCGGCAACCACGTTGGCGCTGTTGAGCAGGGGTTCGCCCATGCCCATCAGCACAATGTGGCTCACCCGCTGGCCAAAGTCCTCCTGCACCGTCAGCACCTGATCGACAATTTCGTGGGTAGCCAGGTTGCGCCTAAAGCCCCCCTTGCCCGTGGCACAAAAGTCGCAGGCCATGGGGCAGCCCACCTGGGACGACACGCACACCGTCAGCCGCTTGGCGGAGGGAATGCCCACGGTTTCGATAATTTGACCATCGGCCAGCTTGAGCAGATATTTTACGGCGCCATCGCTGGCCACCACCCGGTGGTGCAGGGTCGAGCGACCAACGACGACCTGGGCCATGGCCTGGCGCCAGGCTTTGGAAAAGACGGTGATGTCTTGGAGCGATCGCGCCCCCTGCTGGTATAGCCACTGGTAGAGCTGCTTACCCCGATAGCCCGGCTGACCCTGGGCCTGGACCCACTCGGTCAGCTGATCGAGGGACTGCCCCAGGAGCGGGGTGGCCGATGGCATCGGGCTGACCATGGGTACGTCAGTGGGGGAAAGGGGGGTAACAGCCATCGCCGCAAAAAGTAAACACCTCTCCAGGGTAGCGTCTAGGGCCGCCCTAGGCCTGAAGAAACGTCCCTACCGATGGCGGCTGGGAAAATCGTCGGAGTCGGACTTCGACTTGGGGGTCGAGGTGTCGGTGTTCATGAGGTCCAACAACCCTTCCGACAGAAACTTGGGATCCATAAATAAAACTTTGGAGTTCTCGCTTCCCCCCAGCTTTTCGCTGGCCTCGACGTAGCGCTCAGCCAGCAGGTATTTAAGAATCTCGGAGGTATTACCATGATCCTGCAGCGCCTGGGACAGCATCTGCATCGATTTCACCGTGGCTTGGGCCCGCATGATGGTTGCCTTCTCATCGCCCTCAGCTTCTAGCACCGTGGCTCGGCTCTTTAGCTCCGCTGCCTGCTGTAACTGCATAGAGTTCCTGACATCCTCAGGGGGAATAATTTCCTGCACCTCCACCCGGGTCACCTTCACCCCCCAGGGCTCCGTAGCTTCGTCCAGCTGAGACAACAGCGCCCGATTGATTTCATCCCGGGACGAGAAGGTTTTCTCAAACTCCATCTTGCCAATTTCCGATCGCAGGGTAGTGGTGACCAGCTCGGTAATCGCCTGCTCCACATTCTCGATGGCATAGTAGGTCAGCTCGAGCTCAAGAATGCGCCAGTACACTACCGCATCCACTTTCAGGGAGACATTGTCTCGAGTAATGGCCCCCTGCGGTTCCACGTCCAAAACTTGCTCGCGAACGCTGTCGCGCAGCACCACGTAGTCGAGCACCGGCACAATAAAATTCATCCCCGGCTTGAGCTTGCGGTGGTAGCGACCCAGCCGCTCCACCAGGGCTTCAGTCCCCTGGTTGACAATGCGCACCGAGCCCACGCTGTAGCCAATGATAATTAGCGCCAGAATCCCAATAATCTCAGACACAGCTAGCTCCCAGAGCTAAAGAGTTGAGTAAGCCTGTTCTACCGACCAGTGTACCGACTTCTCTCTAAAGTGAGAAAGATTTACAGGGTTCCAGGCCTAATCTCAGGGCCAACCTCGGGGCAGGCCACATTTTTGAGAATAGTCATGGGGCCAATGGTCTTAAGCAGATCCAGCTGCTCAAGGTTTTTGACCAGCAAAGACCCCGCGAACCCAAGGGAATTGACCGGAATCGATTGGTAATGATCCTGCTGGCGAGCCACGGCGATCATCCAATCGCGGGTGGCCAGTAGGTTATAAGGAAAAGCCTGGGGGGGCTGACTCCAATCGACTCCCAGGTGGCTCAGCAAGGTGCGGTAGGCCCCTAGCAGCGTAGGCCCCGCAGGAGAAGGCCCACCGCCTAGGGGCACAATGGCATGGCGAAAGCGCAAATGGGGAGACTCCACCGGATCGGTGGCACTCGGATCCAGAGCCAGGCCGACAACGATAGTGGCCAGGGGCAGGGGGCTGCGATCGGGACAGAGGGGCGGCGGCACCAGTTGCAGGTGCTTGTGTCGCTGGCTGGCCCCCGCCAGGCGACCGCCGTTGTAAAACGCTAGCCCATCGATTTCAGCGAGGGTGAGGGCGAGGGCTTCAAAGTCGGCCTGGGTCAGCCAAGTATCTTGGTCTTCAAAGGCGCGGGTAACAATCAAAATGTGGTGATCGACCACGTTGTACTTGTTGAGCAGGCACAAATGGGTGTCCGACAGGTTAGCCACAAACAGGTCTGGATCGTAGGGCAAAAAGGGATTGACGGGCTTACCCTCCTGGTGCTGGGCCTGCTGCAATCGGTCGGCCTTTTCTTTGCGCACCAGGTTGGCTAAGATTCTGACCAAAAAACGCATGCCCCCCTGCTCCACAAACTCGTAGTGGGTGTCGATGGGGCGAAGGGCACCACAGCCTAGGGCATGCTGGGTCTGTCGCTGAATATTGCTCCAGAGAGAACCCGGAGCTAGCTCGGCCTCGGAAAAATACACCATAGGGGGCAGGCTGACGGGAAAACATTACCTTCCCGACTTTAGCAAACCGCCGCCCTCTTCAGAGGATGTTTGAAAAGAGTAAGTAGCTGGGCGTAATTAGACTAAAGATGCTGGCGGGGGTGGCGGGGGCTTCGTCGTGAGCTCAGCCGAACGGTGAAATCCTCTGCCTGGGGGCGCAACCCCCAAACCCCTTCTTACAATTAAGTACATGGACAGCATTATTTGGCTTAGGGTTTGGGGGGAACACCTCCAATAAGGGGCCTCAGTACCTTAAGCCCCAACTACATGCTGAATTTAATTGTGTCCACCTACTTAAGTATCCAACAAATCGAAAAACTCCAAGAATATCGCCAGTCGTTGATTACCGCAGCGGTGACCGGAAAGTTAGAGATACCCATGGGTGAGGCGGCATAACTTAACTAATCCTGCGTAGACTAGAGAGCAAAGGCGTGGAGGGTAATAGCATCATGAACAAGCTGTATTACGATCGCGACCCCAGAGACGTACCCCTCTATAGCGTCCGCGAAGCCGCCAGTTACCTAAAAATTCCCCCCGCTACCCTGCACCAATGGATCAAGTGGGAAGTAGACCTATCCCAGCCAGAGCCTCGCCCCGTCGAACCGCTTATTTGCCTACCCGACCGAGAGGCCAAAGAGCTATCGTTCTTTAACCTAGTCGAAGCCCATCTGCTGCAAGTGTTGCGCCTAGTCAGCGGCGACCACCGCGCTCAGATGAAAGCAGCCCTAGCCAAGGTTGAGCGGCTGTTGGAAACGCCCCGTCCTCTTACCGACAAAACCTTTCAGACCTGTGGGGTAGACTTGCTCGTCCACGCATTTGGGCAATCTGCTAAGCTGTCACGCTCAAAGCAACTCATCATGGGCACCCAGCTCCAGCACCTGCTCACCCGCCTAGAGTGGGATGCCGAAGGCAAAGTCACCCGGCTGTTTCCCATCCTGAAACCAGGGGCAGGCACTGAGCTAGATCAGCCTTTAATGATTGACCCTCGGGTATCCTTTGGGCGACCCGTAATGACTGGTACGGGGGTGCCCACCAGCATCGTCGCTGACCTGTTTGAAGCAGGAGACTCTATCGAGGCCATTGCCGAAGACTACAACTGCAAACCCGAGCAACAGGAGACTCTATCGAGGCCATTGCCGAAGACTACAACTGCAAACCCGAGCAAATCGCCGCCGCCATTTACTTCGAGTCTCTAGGTAAGCAGGCCGCGTGAGTAGACCTCAGGAGATAGTTTTTTTCGTTGACCGAGCGCTGGGGAACAGGGTAGTTGAGGCACTACGAGAGGCAGGCGCGCAAGTCGAAGCCCACCGTGATCACTTCGCCCACGATGCTCCAGATACAGAATGGCTGCCCATCGTCAGTCAGCGGGGCTGGGTTGTACTAACCAAAGATGTGCGCCTTCGCTACAACCCGCTAGAGGTGCAGGCGATCGCCCAGACCAACGCTCGGGTGTTTATTCTGACTACCGGTAACTTAAGTAGGTGGACATAATTAAATGCTGTCATTCCGACCAAAGGGAGGAATCTTGGACTCCGCCAATGACCGAGATGTCTCGACTTCGCTCCGCTTCGCTCGACATGACAGGACTACGTTTATATTGTCCACCTACTTACCTCAGCAGAAAACGATTGATATCTTGGTGCGATCGGTGCCGCGATTAAAGAAATTTGCGATCGGTAATCTGCCACCTTTCATCGCCAAGATCGACCGAAACGGTCACCCTTCGCTTTGGCTCAGCCACTCACAGCTCCAAAGATCAAGGTGAATAGGCTGCCCTGGTGCGATCGTCTGTGACCACTCCCATTGAGATAGCCATCCAGCAAAGCCAGGCTATTGCCCTGTCAGTCGCATAAACCGATTGCTTGTAGTCGTGAAATTGCCCCACCGAGAATTTGGGAACCCTACCCATAGCCATTGGATCTAACCCCATCGCTACGGTACCCAACAACACATCCATGAACAGAGCCGACCTAGAACGACGTAACCAAGTATTACGCGCTTACTTTGAAGGGCGCGACTGGGACGACAACAACGAGAATGCTCTCAAACGCGACCTCGTCCGCCGCAGCCACGAACTACTGCCCGCCTACCCCCTCCTTATCGACGACGAATGGGAAGTAGAACCCAACCGCACCCAAGACGGCAAAGGCGATCTACTCTTCACCGACGGGGCCGGACGCTATGCCGTAGTGGAAGTTAAGTGGCTAGATTTGACCACCTCTGGAAAGACACCCAGGACTAGCCGCACCAAAAAACGCCAGAAAGTAAAAGACCAGGCGGCTGATTATGCCCATGCTTTAGCCCGACGCCTAGAAACCTTCACCCAAATCGAAGGCTATTGGTTCACCAATGAATACCAAACCCCTCAACTGATACAGAAGCTAAGCTGTTAGTCATTCAAACTGCACTAGTACAATCGCCACAAAATCCTTGCTGCAAGGGCTTCGCAGAAACCAACATGCAATTTAGATGCTCAACAGCTTACCTGAGTAAGGGTGCCTTAATCCACTCCACTTTCTCTAAGCAATAGCCATATCTGACAAGAGTTAAGCTGTTAGGCATTCAAACCGCACTAGTACAATCGACACAAAAGCCTTGCAGAAAGGGCTTTTCGGAAGTCAGCATGCAATTTAGATGCTCAACAGCTTACCCAGGGTGCATCCCAGTTTTGCAAATGTCATTCTGAACGTAGCGATAAGCTGTTAGTCATTCAAACTACACTAGTACAATCGCCACAAAAGCCTTACTGCAAGGGCTTCACAGAAACCAACATGCAATTTAGATGCTCAACAGCTTAGCGAAGTGAAGAATCCCGATCTTGCACGAGGACTGAGATCCTTCGCTACACTCCGTTCCGCTCAGGATGACAAAAGTGGGATGCACCCGTTACCCACAAATCAGCAAAGCAAATTAGTTCTTTTGTACTAAATAATCTATTGTAGCAAGGGTAACTCGTGCCACTGTTGCGGTTGTGTATTCTCCACAGTCTTAGATTGAAAATTTGCGCTATTCATGGCTTGACATTGAAAAAGCCAGTTGTGCCAACTGGGATGAGCTTTACGTTGTCGGCCCTGCCGCTGACTACAGAGGGCAGCCGAGCAATCATCCATCACTGCAAGGGCACTGTGGCATCTATCGTAGAGAATCCGAAAATTCTGAGGCTTAAATTGGCAATAAAACAGTTGCTTTCTTCTGGTCTAAATCATGAGGATGCCCGTGTTTTACTACCAACGGCACTGGGGGGAGTAACCATCATTGATGGGGGCGGAAATACTGGCAGCACAACAAAGGCCCCATTTGTTAGCAAGACAGCGATTAAGTTTACCCAATTCTTGGATCAGACAGAGGTAAAACCAGGTCATTTAGATACAGAAGAGCTGAAAACATGCTATCACCAGATCCGGGCTTCATTAAGGCGGACTAAAGAGGATTTGCCTACATCTCAGTGGCAAGGGTTAGAAGATGTGCTCAATGAAGCGATCGCCGCTGCACAATCCAAGTGGTGCGGACGCTGATAGGGATAGGGGGCGTTGGGTTTGTGCTTCAATCTCTGAGCTTTTTTACCGCCCTTACCTTCGCTTCCTCTGGGGTGGTCGTGCTGCTGTTGTATCTGTATCCAGCTATTGTCATTGGTATTTCTATCGTTGTGCTGCATCATCCCAGCAGCCCCACCAATCTGATGGCCCTGGGTTTAGCTCTGGGTGGCACCGCGTTGACCATTGGCTCAATCGATGAAACTAAACCCATCGGCGTAGTTTTGGGGCTAGCCTCGGCCTTGGTCTATGCTGTCTACGTTCTCTTGGGCGATCGGGTAATGCGTGAAGAATCGCCCATGATGGCCTGCACGGTGATGTTTTCCGCTGCTGCTGTTGTCTTTGGTGGCCTTGTGGCCCTGCAAGGCGTTAGTCTGCCGACCATGGTCACGGGCTGGGCTGCTATTGGTGTGCTGGCCCTGATTTCTACAGTGGTAGCCATTGGCAGCCTATTTGCTGGCATTAAGCTGCTGGGAGCCTCTACGGCGGCTATTTTGTCTACCCTAGAGCCTGTGGTGACAATTTTGCTGGCTATGGCTATTTTGCACCAACCGATCACTTTGCCCCAGATGGTGGGAGGTGCCTTGATCTTGACCTCGGTGATGGTTTTGTCTACGGGCAAAGATGTTGACCATTGAAGAAGATGTGGCCCACGATCGCCTAGGGCCACATCCAGCCCCAGCTGCTTTGTCGAGGTCTCGAGGCGAAAGGCCGAATTGACGGTGTCGCCCAGGGCGGTGTAGTCGGGGCGATCGCTGCTGCCGGCATTCCCCACCATGGCGTAGCCGGTGTTAACCCCCGCCGCGATCCGCAGCGGAAACGGCAGAGGAAACTGCTCATGGAGGCGACCTGTCATTTCCGCCAGGGTGCTCACGGCCTGCAAGATCTGCACCATGCTCTGCTGGTCTGCACCGTCTTTACCGTGAATCCACACCGCCATGACCGCGTCGCCAATGTACTTGTCGACCCCGCTGCCGTACTGGCCAATAATTTCTCCGGCCCGGCGAAACCAGGTGCCAATGGATTCGGAGAGCACCTTCTCATCAATTTGGCGGGTCATGACGGTGAAGTCACGAATGTCGACCACCATGACCGAAATCAGCCGCCGCACGTGGAGCATCGCGGTGGCGGTGGTGTCTGGGCCCTGGGCACCGCCCAGGAAAACATCGACAACAGAGACATCTTCCGGGGAGAAAAACTGGAGTTCGGTTTGGCCGAAGGTGATCAGATCGTCATCATTCAAAATCACCGGCACGGTTACCCGTCGCCCATTCACAAAGGTGCCGTTGCGGCTACCCAGATCAATCAGGTAAAACTTACCGTTGTCGGTACCCTGGAACATGCCGTGGTGGCGCGAGATCCAGCGGTCGGGCAACACAAAATTATTGTCATTGCCGCGCCCCACCGTCCAATAGTTACCATCCACCAGAGAAAGCTGGCGATCGCCCGATCCAGTCTTAAGCGCAAGGTAGGGGCCGGAAAGAGAATCCACAATAGTACGGTAAGGTCAACAGACGAAACGGTGCCTGTCGCCATAGCCCTGTCAGCCAGTCAGCGATCGCAGCCAGAATCTCCAACGTACCCTGGGTCACCCCATTATGCCAGACCTATCAAGGCGATCGCGGCGGTTAAGCTAAAGCAGCCGTCAAGAAAAACAGCCCGTCTACAATTAATGTGCTAAACACCGCCCCACCAAAGGCCCACCACACCAACTGGCGAGAGGTTGTCAGGGCGATCGCCGTGGCAACCAGCAAAAAAATCACCAAAACAATCGCTCGGCAGGCCGCCACATCGGTTTGCAGCGCCGTACTGGCCGCCTGAAGCAGCAGGGGAGCCAGCTCAGGATCGCTCGCCATCAGCTGTCGCCAGGAGGGAAAAAGATGCATCCAGTTGATATAGAGGTCAGTGATGGCCGTACCAAGCAGAGAGCCTAGGAAAAAGTAGCTACCCACCCGGCCCCAGCCCTGGCGTAAACACACCAGGGCAATGGGCAACCCCAGCGCCTCTATGGGTAAATGCATCACCGGCTCCCATCGAAACCAGCCCCAGTACAGCGAGCCGGTCAGCCAGATCCAGCCGAAACCAACGGTCAAATCGCCCCACAGGTGCCACTTGGGGTGCCGCATCAACCAGACCCCGAGCCCGAGCCACAGCGGCGTCATCGCCAGGCTAACCCAGGGAAAGTAGCGTACCAGGGGAGCCTGGGCAAACACCGGCAAAATGACCAAGCCCAACGCCGCCCCAAAAACCTTGAGTTGCATCGTCGATTCCCCAAACCAACCCTTCACCAGGGCCAGCCACGGAAACATGGCTTTTAATGAAACAGAGCTATAGGAGAGACTCAAGGGTATTCTGAGCATTAGGTTAATCATTGTTAACATAGCATGCCCCCGGGGGGCATTTCTTAGCCCAGAGGTAGATTGATCCTGGATTAAAAGATTATCTTTAGGTTCATAATCCTCTTCGGTGTAGGTTAAGCCTGCAACAAGCATCACGGCAGATACCTGTGTAGATTCTAAAGCCCTTTACAATACCGAGCAATGGCGATGCTCAGCCATGGCCTCCCTAGCTATGGTCTACATAGTTCTAAACCTTATAGGTTAAACCCTATGACTAATCTGATATTCGGGCTAGCTCCCCTTAACCTGGTGCCGACCCTGGCCCAGGTGCCTGCCGCCGCGACCCCTGGGATGGAAACCATCAACCTGTTCCAAGCCATTGTGATTGGCGTCGTGCAGGGGCTAACGGAGTTTTTGCCAATTAGCAGCACGGCCCACGTCAAGATGATTCCGGTGATTTTGGGCTGGGGCGATCCGGGGGTAGCCTTTACCGCCGTGATTCAGCTGGGCAGCATTGCCGCTATTCTCTGGTACTTCTGGGATGACCTGCGTGAGGTCACGGTAGGCATGGTCAAGGCCACCCTCGGGGGCAAGTTTGAGTCCTCAGAATTTCGTCTGGGCCTCGGCATTTTGCTAGGCACCCTGCCGATCGTGGTGGTGGGTCTGCTGATTAAGGCGTTTATTCCTGATTTTGACAACTCTCCCCTGCGCCACAGTTCTACCATTGCCATCGTCTCCATTGTGATGGCGCTGGTGCTGGCCGGGGCCGAGCTGGTGGGCAGCCGCAAACGCACCTTCGAAGCGTTGACCTTGAAAGATGGCGTGACCATGGGCCTAGCCCAAACCCTGGCCCTGATTCCGGGGGTGTCTCGGTCGGGGTCGACCCTAACGGCGGGGCTGTTTATGGGGCTCGAACGGGCCACGGCGGCACGGTTCTCGTTTTTGCTGGGGGTGCCTGCGATCACCCTGGCGGGGTTGGTGGAATTGCTAGGCTTGTTTGAGACTGGGTTTGGCAATGTGGGTGTGGCACCCCTGGTGGCCGGTATCGCGGCGGCGGTGGTGTCGTCTTACCTGGCCATTGCCTGGCTGATTAGCTTTTTAAAGCAGCACAGCACCTGGATCTTTGTGTGGTATCGCCTGGCCTTTGGGGCCGCTATTTTACTGGCCCTAGCGACCGGAAAAATGCAAAACATCTAAGATGGGAGGTAAAGGTTCACTCCCCCCCCGTCTGGGCGACCTGGTTCAAGCGGCTTGAGGTAGGGGCATAGGAACCGGAGGAACCGATAGACCTTTGCGTCTAAGCGCAATGACATCGGCTAAGTAAG
>Ga0169931_10008093_pt1 | contig 15431 bp, 11 predicted proteins | sample Kivu_15m_20L_FD_129675 | JGI IMG/M metagenome (GOLD analysis project Ga0169931, IMG submission 129675) | Freshwater microbial communities from Lake Kivu, Western Province, Rwanda to study Microbial Dark Matter (Phase II) - Kivu_15m_20L... | ecosystem: Environmental > Aquatic > Freshwater > Lake... | reverse complement strand
TAAGTAATTGTGATGTTTATAATCGCTTTGTCAATAACTTAGGGATTGATATTCAGAAGGTAAAAGAACTCGACCAAATTCCCTTTCTGCCGATAGAATTCTTTAAAAATCAGAAAATTACTTGTTCAACGGATCCGGCAGAAGTAGTTTTCAGCAGCTCAGCTACCACCGGATTGAATCGGAGTAAGCATTATGTTCAAGATATCGGTTTTTATATTCAAAGTTATAAAACAGCCTTCAACATATTTTACGGTGATGTAAGAAAATACACTATTCTTGCATTATTACCTTCCTACCTTGAACGCGAAGGCTCCTCGTTGATTTATATGGTTAATGATTTAATTGGCTCAAGTCAAAAATCTGACAGTGGATATTTTCTAGGTGATTTTGATTTATTAAAGCAAAGGCTTCAAGAACTTAAAGACTCTGAAACACCCACGATCCTTATAGGCGTAACCTATGCCTTGATGGATTTTGTAGAAAGGCATTCCATTGAATTCCCTGATCTTATAGTAATGGAAACAGGAGGGATGAAGGGGAAACGTCCGGAAATTTTAAGAGCTGAATTACATCAGTTACTATGTGCAGGATTTGGAGTTCCTAGAATTCATTCGGAATATGGCATGACTGAATTACTCTCCCAAGCCTATTCCAAAGGTTCAGGGATTTTTCAAACTCCCCCATGGATGAAGGTCATGGTGAGGGATATGAATGATCCGCTTTCCTTGTTGGCATATGAATCTACGGGTGGAATTAATATTATTGACCTTGCAAATATCCATTCCTGCTCATTTATCGCTACTCAAGATCTTGGCAAATCTTTTCCAGATGGCAGTTTCGAAGTCCTGGGCCGATTCGATCACAGCGACATCCGAGGATGCAATTTACTCGTGCAGTGATCAACAAAGAGACACCAGAATCGGCAATCAGGATACGAAGAACAAAGAACAAAGAAATTATGGCTGCTACATTTGAAATGAAACAGCCATAAAACTTATAACTTTCCTGCTAAGCCCCCAAGGTCCACCCCTTTCGATACTCACGCTTCACAAATTGATTCGCTTCATCAAAATTTGTAATCCTCATGTTGGGGCCATCCCAAAGTAACTTCTTATATCTTCCGGGATAAGTAAACCCGTTTCCGGAGGCATTTGGCTTTCGGATATCAAAACCCCGAATTGCCAAATTACCCATTAATAGGGCTTCAGTTAGTGGGCCTGCAATTGAAAAATCTGAACTAACTTCTTGCTTGCCATAACCGGCAATTGCTGCATCAACCCATTGGGTATAATGCCCTGCTTCCTGACCAGGAACGCGACTAAGTGTTTCAGGGACATTGACTTCGGCATTTCGTGAAGCCGGAAGCAGTCTTGGGTTTTTACCATAAGTATCGCAAAGCATTTTTCCTTTGGTACCAATAAATAAAACACCATTACCTCCGTCACCAAAAATCTCATTAGAACCAAGTTCCTCCGGTCGGGCGGGTTGAATTCCACCATCCATCCAATGCATTTTAACGACTGAATTATTTTGTTTAGCCGAATTAAAAGTCATGATCACATGCGAGGATGGAGGGCAACTTTCAGGAAAATAACCTCGCTTAAACTGGTCGACATAAACACTACCGACACTGCACTCAACGTCAGTTGGATATTTAAGCCCCAAAACACGGAATGGTGCATCCACTAGATGACAGCCCATATCACCCAATGCACCTGTACCGTATTCCCACCAACCACGCCAATTAAAAGGAATTAACTTGTCCACATAATCTGTCTGAGGTGCAGTACCTAGCCATAAATCCCAATCGAGCTCTTTTGGGATATCACTTTTAGTTGAAGGCCATGCTATACCTTGTGGCCAAACAGGCCGATCGGTCCAACAATAAACCGTATGTACCTCTCCAATTATTCCGGCATTAAACCATTCTATTAGTTTACGGGTACCATCACTCGAGGACCCCTGATTACCCATCTGAGTAACCACCTTATAACGTACAGCAGCTTCCGTAAGAATTCTTGCCTCATAAATATCATGAGTTAGGGGCTTTTGAACATAAACATGCTTCTTCAACTGCATGGCTGCAAGCGTGGTTATTGCATGATTATGATCGGGGGTAGATACTGAAACCGCATCAAAATGTTTTGATTCCTTGTCAAATAGCTCACGCCAGTCTTTATAATATTTCGCCTTGGGGAAGTTTTTTACAGATCCTGCAGCTCTTCGATCATCTACATCACATAAAAATCCGATTTCTGCCTTACCTCCACTGGCAAAACCTGTAAGATCACTCGCGCCCTTACCCCCGGCACCAACCCCGGCAATTACTAAACGATCGCTAGGTGCTATAAAACCCTTACCTCCTAAAACATGGCGAGGCACGATCATAAAACCTGCCGCAGCTATCGCACTTGCTTTGACAAAATCTCTTCTGGAATTTCCAGTCTTATTCGCATTCTTCATAAATATAGTTCAGAATTTTAATGATAATTATTTAAATTAAGCCCAGGCTCGGTCTCCCTTTTTGTATGGTAGATTCCCATTATAACTTCCAGGTGTTTCAATATACCTCAAGGCCTTGGTCGCTCCAACTTCAGATGTGAAAAAACCAAGAAGAGTTAACTCCTTCATCATTCTGAAATAATGAGCCGGATCTTCTACCGCCTTGGCTACCGTATAGGCCTTTTGCTCAGCATCCAGAAAACTAAGGTATGATGTTCGTTCCTCCAGACTGCAGTCCATAAAGTTCTTTCCGGTTTTAAGCTTACATCCCTTTTCCAGACTCTGTATCCCTGCTTTAAAAACATCCTGATCAGCCTTAGTATAACAATCTTTGACCATAACATTCATAAATTCACCAACCTTAGCATCCTTGGCTCCGGGTGTATTGGTTTTAGGTAAGATGGTCTCAGCGATCTCATTTAATAAATCAGTGGTTGACTTATCAAAAAAATCTGCTGTTTGTTGTGTATTTGAATGGCAACCATACTCAAGAAATATACTTGAGCCAATTATGGTCCCACCCAAAATCCAGCTAACCTTTTGTATTGCTTCTCTTCTATCCATAATTTATGTATTAAATATTGCCCTTTTTTAATTCGCTGAATGCATGATCAACAGCACGCGCCGTGATTGCCATATACGTCAATGATGGGTTTTGGCAGGCAGCAGAAGTCATGGCGGAACCATCTGTAACAAAGACATTTGGTGCATCCCAAACCTGATTAAATTTATTAAGTACCGATGTTTTTGGATCCAAACCCATACGGGCAGTACCCATTTCATGAATCCCTTGTCCGAGGGCATAACCGTTATCAAATGTCTTAACATCCTTGAGCCCTGAATTTTCGAGCATTTCCTTGGCATCTTCCATCATATCCTTTCTCATTTTTAGCTCGTTTTCCTTTATTTCAGCATCAATTGCTAATACATTCAATCCCCACTTATCCTTTTTTGTTTTATCGAGTGAAACTTTATTCTCATGATAAGGGAGAGTCTCACCAAAGGCGGTGATACCCATGGTCCAGGCACCAGGTTCACATAAAGCCTCTTTAAAATCTGCTCCTATATTCATTTCTGCAATATTCCGCCCCCATCCCTCGCGACTTGCAGCTCCCTGGTAGCCGAATCCACGGAGATAATCCCGTTTATCATTTCCAATGTTTCGGAAACGAGGAATATAAATGCCGGTAGGTCTACGTCCAAAATAATATTTGTCTTCAAAACCTTCCATTCGACCGGAGGCACCTAAACGAAAATGGTGATCCATCAGGTTATGTCCTAATTCTCCGCTACTGCTTCCTAGTCCACCATCCCAAATATCTGTCGCAGAATTCATCAGAATCCAGGTTGAATTTAATGTTGAAGCATTCAAGAAAATAACCTTAGCAAAGTATTCGTATGTTTTGTTGGTTTCCGAATCCAGTACTTCAACACCCTTTGCTTTTTTTGTATCCTTATCGTAAAGAATTTTGGTAACAATTGAAAATGGGCGTAATGTTAAATTTCCTGTTGCCACTGCTGCAGGGAGGGTTGAAGACTGCGTACTGAAATAACCACCAAAGGGACATCCTAAAGAACACTTGCTTCGATATTGACAATTTGTTCGGCCCGGAAGAGCTTTTGTCAAGTTCGCTGCACGCCCTATTACCATATGTCTTTCTCCTTTATAATGAGCCTTAATACGGGCTGCAACTTCTTTCTCCACTACATTCATTTCCATACCTGGTTGAAATTCACCATCAGGAAGCTGTGGAAGACCATTTCTGGTTCCACTTATACCTGCAAAGCGCTCTACATGGCTATACCATTTGTCAAGATCTTTATACCTGATTGGCCAATCAATAGCAATACCTTCCTTTGCATTGGCTTCAAAATCCATCTCACTCAGGCGATAACTTTGCCGGCCCCACATCAGGGATCTCCCTCCTACATGATACCCGCGGTACCAATCAAAGCGTTTAATTTCGGTATATGGACTGTCCTGATCACTTGCCCAAAAGTTTAAATTTTTCTCGCTCAGTGGATAGTCTCTCTTTAATACAGGATAATCTTCAATCATCTTTTGTGTTCGACCGCCTCGGTGCGGAAACTCCCAGGGACCTTTAGTAGCATTTTCATAGCCTTTAACATGTTCCACATTTCGGCCACGCTCCAGCATAATGGTTTTCAAACCCTTCTCAGTGAGTTCTTTTGCAGCCCAGCCACCACTGATTCCTGAACCAATCACAATTGCATCATAAGTATTCTCAGCCATACCTTACTATTTTGTTTTAGTTAAATTATTGATAAAAAACAGACAACAAAGAAATTATTTGCCATTATTCTATGAAAATTATTCTCTGAACCATTGTTAAACATTGCAAATCCTGAACGCCTCCCTTAAAGAATCTGCCCTATCAGGCCTTGATGGAATAAACTCTTGTGCTACATACCCATCAAAACCGGTATCAAGTATCGCCCTCATGATTGCAGGATAATTAAGTTCCTGCGAATGATCAATCTCATGACGGCCCGGTACTCCGGCGGTATGATAATGGGCAATATACTGATAGTTCTGCTTAATTGTCCGAATCACATCACCTTCATCAATTTGCATATGATAAATATCATATAAAAGTTTAAAATTTTCGGACCCAACCCTTTTTACAAGCTCCACCCCCCAATGGGTTCTATGGCATTGATAATCTAAGTGATCGATTTTGCTGTTCAGAAGTTCCATAATAATGGTCACCTTGTTTTTCTCTGCCTGAAGCATTATCTCTTTTAATCCTTCTACACAATTTTGCATACCTGTTTCATCATCCATACCATTTCTATTTCCACTAAAGCAAATTAAATTCTTATGGCCTGCTTGAGCAACAAGAGGAATCATCGATTTGTAATTATCTATCAATGTAGAATGATAAATCTTGTCATTCCATCCCTGCTCCAAACTAATCTCTGCCCCATTACACATGGTAGACTTCAGTCCATACTTTTGAAGAATTGGCCAGTCTGCAGGACCCAAAAGGTCGATTCCAACTAAGCCAATTTCCAGACTAAGTTTGCACAATTCTTCTAATGACAGCTCATCAAAACACCAGCGACAAACCGACTGATTGATAGTTTTTTTAAAAATTTGATGATTTTCCATTCAATAAAAATATAGGGTATCGGGCTAATTCTGATTATTTTTTGACAAAGAATCATCCAAATCCTCCTTTGAATTTTCTTTACTTTGTTTGAATGATAAAAAGAATAGTATAGTTACTGCTGCCGAAATACCCGATGCAAGGATCCAAATTTTTGCCCAATCATGCTGGTTATCCGAAATCTTGAAAGCATCACTTGCAAGCCCGGCAAGCCAAAAACCAATTAACATCCCAAATCCATAAGTAGCGAGTGTGATTAAACCCTGAGCAGCGCTTTTGTATTGTTCGCCTGCTTTTGAGTTGGTATAAATTTGCCCCGAAACAAAAAAGAAGTCGTAACAAATCCCATGTAAAGCTATACCAATTATGAGCATGAATGTGAGGTCATTTGTATTTCCATAGGCAAAAAGCGCATATCGAATAATCCAGGCAATCATGCCAAACAATATGGTCTTTTTAAATCCGAATTTACTGAAGAATAGCGGTAATAAAAGCAGGAATAAAACCTCCGAAACTTGTCCGATAGTCATTTTTCCCGTGGGATTTTGCATACCGACTTCTGAAAGAAACAAGTTTGCATTTTGATAATAAAATGCCAAGGGAATACAAATCAAAATGGATGAAATAAAAAAGATAAGGAAATTAGTGTTCTTCAATAACTTAAGTGCTTCCAAGCCCAATAAATCAGAAAATTTGACTTTTTCTCCTTTAAATAAGCTTGGCGGAGTTTGTGGGAGACTAAAACTGAAAATACCCAAAAAGAGTGACGTGAACCCGGCCATTGCAAAAGTATTCCTTAATAAACCTTTTGAAACACCAGCTACAGAATCCCAATGAAATAGAAAACTAATACATAATCCAGCAACAATCCAGCCGATAGTACCCCAAATTCGAATGGCTGAGAATTCCTTTTCCGCAGTTTTCATCTGGTTAAATGAAACCGAATTGACCAATGCAAGAGTTGGCATAAAAATTATCATGTACCCAAATACATAGGGATAAAAGCTAGTGAAATCATTGGCATAATATATTTGAGACATTAAAATTGCTCCGATGAGATGAAGTACTCCGAGTATTTTCTCTGCATTGAAGTACCTGTCGGCGATTAAACCAATGATAAATGGTGCAACAATAGCCCCAAAAGATTGGGTTGAAAATACCGCGGCACTTTCAGACCCACTTGCCTGAAGATTCTTTCCAAGAAAGGTACCCAGTGTAACAAACCAAGAGCCCCAAATAAAAAATTCCAGGAACATCATTAAGGATAATTTTATTCGAATGGCCAGATTCATTATTTGTTAGTTTTGAAAAATTCAGAGCGCATAAATTGCCTCATGCATTAGTTAATTTATTTATCGAAATTAGCATAATGCTTTATCAATTCATCAGGCTATTCAAATGCCCTCAAATAAAAAGCATGATTAATATAACCCGATATAATAACCTTCATCGGGTTTAATTCTTAACTTAGTTCAAAATACAATGTATATTTTTACTTTTAATAATCATATTCATAAAATACCATTCAAATCATTTTGGCACTCCTTAGCATTAAAAAATAATTATGAAAAAATTTACCAAACTGTTCCCTTTATCCTTGTTAATACTTGCTCTTTTTGCCTTCAATAAATGGGAACAAGCAGTTAAACCCAGAGTCCTCGTGTTCAGTAAAACAGCTGGCTACCGACATGGGTCTATTGCAGCCGGTAAGTCTGCTATAATTAAGCTGGGTAAGGAAAACGGTTTCCTTGTCGATACCACAGAAAACGAGAATTACTTTAATGACGATTCCCTGAAAAATTATTCCGCAGTCATTTTCCTGAGCACCACCGGAAATGTTTTAAACAGTCCGCAGCAAATTAGTTTCGAAAGATTCATTCAGGCGGGTGGTGGTTATACCGGAATCCATGCTGCCGCAGATACTGAGTATGACTGGGAGTGGTATGGCCGATTAGCAGGTGGATATTTCAAAAGTCATCCCAAAATTCAGGATGCTACTTTGCTTGTGAATGATGGAACGCATCTTTCGACAAAACATTTTCAAGAAAAATGGACTCATAAAGATGAATGGTATAATTACAAAAATCTAAACCCGGATGTGAAGGTCTTAATGTCACTTGATGAAAAAAGTTATTCGGGAGGAGAAAATGGCGATTATCATCCCATAGCATGGCATCACGAATTTGATGGTGGCAGAGCTTTTTATACCGGAATGGGACATACCGATGAATCCTATTCAAACCCTGACTTTCTAAAACATATCCTTGGAGGGATTAAATATGCCATTGGTAATAACGTTTCTTTAAATTATGCTAAAGCAAAAACCCCTCAGGTTCCAGAGGAAAACAGATTGGTAAAAACGGTATTGACTACCGGCACTTTGTTTGAGCCAACAGAGATGGCCATACTTCCAAACCTCGACATATTGTTGGTTCAGAGACGGGGAGAAATCATGCTATACAAGGAGAAAAGCAAAACCATCTCTCAGGTTGGCTTTTTGGATGCATATTACAAGACAGCTTCCGGGGGTGCGAACGCAGAAGATGGTGTACTTGGAATTGCAGCAGATCCGGGTTTTAAAGAGAACAATTATGTATATATTTTTTACAGTCCGATAGATACCTCAGTAAACCGCCTGTCAAGATTCAAATTCGTTAACGATAAACTGGATAATTCCTCTGAAAAAATAATTCTGGAATTTTATTCCCAAAGAGAAATTTGCTGTCATACCGGCGGTTCAGTTGCCTTCGGACCTGATGGATTGTTGTATGTTTCAGCCGGCGATAATGCTACTCCTTTTGATGTCCCAAAACAGGTTTTTGTGAATAAGGGCTATGGCCCTATGGATAATCGTCCCGGACTGGAACAGTACGATGCCAGAAGGTCATCAGGGAATACTAATGACCTCAGGGGAAAAATCATGAGGATAAAGGTAAATGAGGATGGTAGCTATAGCATTCCTGAAGGAAATTTATTCCCCCAAAATACTCCGGGCACCAGACCGGAAATTTATGTCATGGGAAACAGAAACCCTTACCGGATTTCAATTGACAAAAAAACGGGATTTCTATACTGGGGTGAAGTTGGCCCTGATGCAAATGCAGATAACCCTGATAGAGGTTCTAGAGGCTATGATGAAGTGAATCAAGCCAGAAAAGCAGGTTTTTTTGGATGGCCTTTTTTTGTAGGGAATAATTACCCATACAGAGCATACGATTATACTAATGGCACCAGTGGTGATGCCTTTGATCCGGCTAAACCTTACAATAACTCACCTAATAATACCGGACTTGAGTACCTGCCTCCTGTATCACCCGCGTTTATCTGGTATCCTTATGCTGCTTCAAAAGAATTTCCGCAGCTTGGAACGGGAGGCCGAAATGCAATGGCCGGACCGGTTTACCATGCTGACTTGTATCCTAAAGAAACACGCTATCCTGACTATTACAACAACAAACTTTTTATCTACGACTGGATCAGGGGTTGGATTAAAGCAGTGACCATGAAACCTAATGGTGACTACGATAATATGGAAGCTTTTATGCCAATGACAAACTTCTCCTCACCAATCGACATGGAACTTGGACCTGATGGTAGAATTTACATCCTGGAGTATGGCAAGGGATGGTTTTCAAAAAATCCTGATGCAGCAATTTCCAGGATCGATTTTGTTTCAGGGAATCGCCCACCTCAGATAAAAAAAATGACTGTAAATAAATCCAGCGGGGTATTACCATTTAAAATAGAGGCTAAGGTTGAAGCCATAGATCCTGATAAGGATAAGATGAATTATGTCTGGGAACTTGGTGAGGGTATAAAAAAGTCGACTACACTCCCTAGTGTTGAACATACATTTACCAAGGCGGGACAATATGCCATTAGTGTTGTAGCCATTGATAAAAATTTTGCCAGCAGCAATAGTAACCCACTAACCATTTTCGCCGGTAATGCCCAACCTAAGGTGAACATTGAATTAAATGGTAACCAAAAATTTTATTTTCCCGGCAAAGCGATAGAATACCATGTTAACGTTGTGGATGAGGGGTCTGCTGTTAATAAAGCGAACATCTATGTAGCAAATAACTACACCAAAGGAACTGACCTTGCAGGGGCATCCATGGGGCATCAAGTGTTCACCGAATCGCAGGCCGGTCAGGCTTTGATGTTGAAATCAGATTGTCAGTCTTGCCATCAAGTCAGTAACAAATCCATTGGACCATCTTATAAGGATGTGTCTTCAAAGTATCAGAAGGATCCTAATGCCATAAATTATTTGGCTACAAAAATCATCAAGGGGGGTAGCGGAACTTGGGGGGAGGTTGCCATGCCGGCACATTCAGCCATGAGTGAGGATGATGCAAAAAAAATAGCTCAATGGGTGTTATCGCTGGAAGATAAAGCCGTAAACAAGGCGACATTGCCAATTCAAGGTAGTATAACACCTAATCCGGAGGCTGATAATAATATATTCAGCATTTACGCATCTTATACAGACCAGGGACAAGCCGGTTTGAAACCACTGACAGGCTCGGCAACAGTTTATCTAAGAAGCAATGTAATTTATGCTCGGGAAATTACTGAAAGAACCAGAATTGGACTAAAAGATTCGACCAATACAGCTTTTCTCATTTATCCACAGAATAGTGGATGGTTCAAACTAAATGATCTGGATTTATCAGGAATCGGGCAGTTGGAAATTGCAACTGTTTCCAAGGGAGGTGGTGGTACTTATAGCATGGAAATTCGTGCGAATTCAGAAACAGGAGCCCTTCTTGGTAAAAACAGTTTTACTGATGGGGAAATTCCAGATCAGCAAAATAAGGCTATCGTCCGCCTTGATCTCCCTGCCGACAAAAAGATAAGCAGTTTGTTCGTGCTTATTGTATCAAACCCTGAGAATTTAAAACCAAGACCACTTTTAAAAACCCTTACTTTCATTCCTGAATAAATTTAAAAATATAGGACATGTCATTGATCAGAAAAGAAATTCTGAAGTACTGTTTTTTACTTACATTGATTGTTTTTAATTCGGTTTCAATTAGATGTTGGGGAAAAGTTGCTGATAGCACCTCGCTTGTCAAGCCATTATCGAGAGCTGCTTTCCAAAAGACTATTGATGGCAAGAAAACGGATTTGTATATCCTGAGAAATAATAACAAAGTGGAAGCTGCATTTTGTAATTATGGCGCAAGGATACTTAGCCTGAATGTACCTGATCGCTCAGGGAAATTGAGAAATGTGGTTTTAGGCTTTACAGATATTGAAGCCTATCAAAAATCAACCGTTGGAGCGACCATTGGTCGTTATGCAAACAGAATTGCCAAAGGGAAGTTCAAGCTCGATGATGAAGATTATTCAATCTCCATTAATAACCCTCCAAACGCTCTTCATGGCGGTAAGAAAGGATTTAAAGATGTGGTTTGGGATGCCCTTCAAATAGATCGTCAAACCCTGCAATTTAGTTATCTGTCAAAAGATATGGAAGAGGGCTTCCCCGGAAATCTGAGGGTAAGAGTTACTTATAAGCTGACTGATAATAACGAGCTGAAGATCAGCTATGAAGCAGTTACAGATAAAAAAACAGTCGTAAATTTGACTAACCATGCTTATTTCAATCTCAATGGTGAAAGAAGTGGAACTATTCTAAACCATTTGATGCAGATTCATGCAGAACAATATACTCCGGTAGATTCAACCTTAATCCCATCAGGAAAAATAGAACTTTTAGAAGGTGGTCCATTCGATTTTAGAATAGCCAGAAAAATTGGGGAACGGATTGATTATGAGAATCAACAGCTGAAGTATGGTAAAGGATACGACCATAACTATGTCTTAGATTCGGGTAACAGTGGAACAATGAAATTGGCTGCCATGGTTAAAGGTGATCAATCAGGAATTGTAATGGAGCTTTTTACTCAAGAACCCGGTGTTCAATTGTATACCGGATATCCAAGAACAACTTTTTGTCTGGAGACCCAGCATTTTCCTGATTCTCCAAACCAGCCGGGTTTTCCTTCAACTGTTTTAAATCCGGGAGAAATTTATAAAACAAGTACTATTTATAAGTTTTCAATGAGTAAATAATTTCGATTTTTTTGGAGGATTTTTCAAAAGGAAAGAAACAATAATTTATATTTAAGAACGATTTTGTGAGATATAATTTATAGCCAACTATGAATAGAAAATTAAGAATGGGCATGATTGGTGGCGGCAAAGATGCCTTTATCGGTGCTATTCACCGAATTGCTGCCAATATGGATGGTCTGATTGAGCTAGTTTGTGGAGCATTGAGTGCCAGTCCGGAAAAAGCACTCGAAAGTGGTAAAAATCTTTTTCTTTCGGAGGAAAGAATTTACCCGAATTATGAGGAAATGATTTCAAAAGAGCGTCAGCTCCCTGCTGGACAGCGAATGGACTTTGTCAGTATTGTTACCCCAAATCATGCCCACTTTGGTCCGGCGATGATGGCCTTGGAGCATGGCTTTCATGTGGTGATTGATAAGCCGATAACATTCACGCTTGAAGAAGCGAAACTATTAAAGAAAAAAGCCGAAGAAACAGGCCTCATTTTATTGCTTACCCATACCTATGCCGGTTATCCCATGGTTAAACAGGCTAGAGAAATGGTAAAGGCCGGTGATCTGGGAAAGATCAGAAAAATCATGGTAGAATATCCTCAGGGTTGGTTAAGCAGATTATCTGAAAAAGACGGAAACCCGCAGGCAGCCTGGAGGACTGATCCAGCACGATCAGGAAAAAGCGGGTGTATGGGAGATATAGGTACCCATGCCGCTCACCTCGCTGAATACATCAGCGGATTGAAAATTTCTAAACTTTGTGCCGACCTGAGTATTATGGTTGAAGGAAGGGCTCTGGACGATGACGGCAATGTGCTGTTAAAATTTGACAATGGTGCCAATGGGGTTTTGGTTGCATCCCAAATTGCGGCAGGAGAGGAAAATGCACTAAAAATCAGAGTCTATGGTGAAAAAGGCGGACTCGAATGGGCACAGCAAGAGCCTAACACCTTAATTTTGAAATGGCTTGATTCTCCAGTGCAAATTTTTAGGGCAGGAGGACATCAACTTTCAAATTATGCGACATTCAATAGCCGCACTCCCGGAGGTCACCCCGAAGGTTACTTGGAAGCATTTGCAAATCTTTATCGGAATTTTGCTTTATGCCTGTCAGCAAAAAATGAAGGAACAAAAGCTTTACCTGAAGCCTACGACTTCCCATCCGTAGATGAAGGAATCCGAGGAATGGCTTTCATCAATAATGTGGTTAAAAGCAGTTTGAGTAATGAAAAATGGACAAATTTTGAAGTTTAAAAAGAAAATATGACTACTATAAAAGGACCCGCAATATTTCTTGCACAGTTTTTAGGAGATACTGCACCATTCAACAGCCTGGAATCTATCTGTAAATGGGCTAAAAGTCTTGGATTTGAAGGCGTACAAATTCCAACCTGGGATCCACGCTGTATAGATCTTCAAAAAGCGGCTGAAAGTAAAACTTATGCCGATGAGATTAAAGGAATTGTAAATTCCTGTGGCATGGAAATCACAGAGTTATCCACACACCTTCAAGGACAGCTGGTTGCAGTAAATCCTGCTTACGATCTTCTTTTCGATGGTTTCGCACCTGCCAGTTTACACAACAATCCAAAAGCCCGCACAGAATGGGCTGTACAACAGTTAAAATATGCGGCGATTGCTTCCAAGCATATGGGAATTAACGCTCACGCTACCTTTAGTGGATCCTTATTATGGCATACCTGGCATCCATGGCCACAAAGGCCGGCAGGACTTGTTGATGCAGGATTTAAGGAATTGGCAAATAGATGGCTTCCGATCTTAAACCATTTTGATCAGCATGGCGTGGATGTTTGTTATGAAATTCACCCCGGAGAAGACCTTTTTGATGGAGTGACCTATGAGATGTTCCTTGAGAAAGTGAACAATCATCCAAGAGCCTGCCTTCTTTACGATCCATCCCATTTTGTTTTACAATGTTTAGATTACGTTCAGTATATTGATCACTACCATGACCGGATCAAAGCTTTCCATGTTAAGGATGCTGAGTTTAATTCCACCGGTAAACAGGGTACTTTTGGAGGATATCAAAATTGGGCTGACCGTGCAGGACGATATCGTTCTCCGGGAGATGGCCAGGTTGATTTCAAAAGGATTTTCAGTAAACTTACTCAATATGATTTTAAAGGCTGGGCAGTCATGGAATGGGAATGTTGTATCAAACATCCTGAAGATGGTGCACGCGAAGGAGCCGCCTTTATTAAAGATCATATAATCAGAGTAACTGAACGGGCATTTGATGATTTTGCAGGCACCGGAAGCAATGATGAGTTTAACCGAAAGATTCTGGGTATTTAATTTTTAATGACTAATTTCAACTCAGAAAATATGAAAAAAATACTATGTGTATTCGGAGCTTGTGCCATTATATTAGCTTGTAATAATTCTGAAAATCCAGGAAGCACTCAAGACGATTCAGCCTTGGTTAAACAAACGGGTCTTGATAGCCTCGGCATGAGTTCAACAACTTCTACCCAAACGAAAGGAGAACAACTTATTGCTTCTTCTGATTGCTTAACTTGCCACAAAGTTGAATCCAAAATTGTAGGTCCCTCCTATATTGAGGTTGCTAATAAATATGAGGCAAGTGATCAAAATATCGAAATGCTTGCCGGCAAAATTATTAATGGCGGATCCGGTTCATGGGGCGAAATCCCTATGGCTCCCCATCCTGCATTAAGCGTAGTTGATGCCAAGGAAATGGTTAAATATATACTTTCCCTTAAAACTAACTAAGATGAAAAAAATCAGCATAATTATTCTGAGTGCAGTTCTACTCTCTGGCTGCGGAACAAGTAAAAATAGCATGAATAGCAAAGGATGGCAGAAATTATTTGATGGCAAAACAACTGCCGGTTGGCATAGTTATGGAAAATCAAGTGCAGGAAGCGACTGGAAAGTGGTGGATGGTGCAATTTACCTTGATGCTAAAAATAGAACACCCGGACAAGGGGGAGATTTAACTACCGATGAGTCTTTCGATAACTTTCATCTGAAGATGGAGTGGAAAATATCTAAAAATGGAAATAGTGGAATCATTTTCTATGTGAATGAGGATCTTTCAAAATATAAATCCTCCTATAATACAGGACCAGAAATGCAAGTATTAGACAATGATGGTCATGCGGATGGTAAAATCAATAAACATCGTGCCGGAGATCTTTATGATTTGATCGCCAGCAGTTCTGAACCTGTCAATCCGGTTGGGCAGTGGAACAAGGTTGAAATCATAGCCAACAATGGCAAACTCGACTTTTTTATGAATGGCAAAAATATTGTTTCTACAACGATGTGGGATGAAGACTGGAAAAAAATGGTAGCGGGTAGTAAGTTCAAAACCATGCCAGGTTTCAGCATCTACAAATCAGGGAAAATTGCAATCCAAGATCATGGCGATGAGGTTTGGTACAGGAATATTGAAATTAAGAAACTGTAAATAGTTGAGAGTGGAGAAATTGAGAGTGGAGAGTTAAAAAGCCCGTTAAGATAAAGCTTAGCGGGCTTTTTACTATAAATGATTCAGACTTTCCTTAACTGTCTGAAACAGGGTGTTATTTGATACCTTTAGATGTCTTTACAATTTTGACTAATAGTCTTAATAGTTCATCACAATCATTACTTAACGAAGAAAAGACTTCCACCGACAAATATCCAGTATCATTCAACAGACTGATCCAATAAGCAGTTTCATTTGCCTCCTTTA
>Ga0169931_10008092_pt1 | contig 15431 bp, 4 predicted proteins | sample Kivu_15m_20L_FD_129675 | JGI IMG/M metagenome (GOLD analysis project Ga0169931, IMG submission 129675) | Freshwater microbial communities from Lake Kivu, Western Province, Rwanda to study Microbial Dark Matter (Phase II) - Kivu_15m_20L... | ecosystem: Environmental > Aquatic > Freshwater > Lake ... | reverse complement strand
TATTTGCCAAGCTATTCAACTTAAAAAATATTTACTAAGATTTTTGAACTATCAAGTACTTTTGATTTTGGAAGCCGAACTATTATTGGTAGTGGCTTTTCCCATCAATTTCGTTAGCTCGACTTCTTTGATTGCATTTAGTTCATCTTTTTATATCTAAAGTTTTATTCGATCAACTTGGTTCCTCATTTTTTCAATCCTTTTTTTTGTAATCAAAGACGCCTTGCTGCTATTATTATATGCCTATCTTAGTTTTCGGAAATCATTTCTTGATTGATAATTTTAGTAGTCGTACTAACTGCCGATCAGACTACTTGAATTCGGTTAAGCTCTAATTTTTTTTATTTTTTGGAACTGCTTGCTTAATCGCTTATATATTTGATCATTAGAAACGCTTATTGATTATTTACGGATAGAGTAGACTTCGTAAATAGAGTAAAAATGAGAAGGATGCTAGCTGGCACGATTAGAAAAAAATGAATGTTAGTTTTGCTAATGAGCGGGTGATTCCTCTTTCATTTATTTTTGAATATAACTATAAAAATATCTTAGTATCTTTCATTTTAAAGATTCAATAAAAAATTAAAATCACAACTATATATTCAGCTATTCCTACTCGATTTACTTTTTAATTTAATCTAAGCATTATTAAGCATTCTAATATATTACACTATTTTCAATTTTATCGATGTTCGATTAAGTTTTGTGAGTAAGTGATAAGCTGCTATTTTACCTGCATTTCGATTCATACTATTCAGTTTTCGACTATTTTTTATCATCATTTTTTACATTATCTTTAGTTTCTAGAGCTACTTTAATCATATTATCTAACTACTAAGCAGAAGGAAGCTTAAATTAGTTTATTGTTCTTAAAAAATCATAATAAGTCCTATTTTTCTAAACTATTTTATTGAAATATTAGCCCTATAGTTATAAATCAAGTAGAAGCTACATATTGAATTTTTAATATGCCCAAAAGGGATCCTACCTTATAATTTTTCTTTAGTTAGGTGGAAAAAATGGGTCAACTACAACAGAAAGCATGTTTTAAATCATATTAGGAACTAATCTATTCAATAAAGAACAGCATATTTCTAAACTGGGATTAGTATTGCATTCGATTAGCCATACTTTGAAATTTTTGTCAATGAGAAAGTCAAGACCAAATAATTAAAACTATCTAGTTGAACGACCAAGTATCAGACCTCCGACCTGAAAAAGTCTTTTGATAAGCAATTTAATTTTTTAGTAAATCTATGTATAAAATCCGTTATAGTTATATGCTTTTGCAAGATATTTATTCATTTCTGCAAACGAAATTTTGTTGCCAGGCTCATATCTGCCGTAATCTTCACAATATTTTTGAACAGCGTCGTTAGTTAGATGAACGAATTTGTTCATACTTTTAGTCGTAAACTATTTACAACTCGTACGTATGTAGCCTTCTTTATAAAACCACAGTCGATTATTAGCAAACACAACCCAGATTCTAATATCAAATTTTCGATTTTAATAAAGTAAGGGATCAATATATTCCTGAACTAAATATGTTTTATCTTATGGAAAAGTTGTTAATGAGCTAGAAATATGCTAAATTAATGTATTTTTATTTGAATGAATAGTGATTCCATTACCTCGATTCGTTTATTATCCAGGTTTTAAGATAAATAAAGCTTCATCATTCTCAAAAGCAGATAATTTTTATTGAAGTTTTTGATGATTTTCTTTGTCTGATTTGTAATCTTCAATTTAGCTTTAACTTAAGTGTAAAGTTTTTGGAATCATCTACTATCTATTAATTTCCATGATCTCACAATATTTTTATATGTGAAAAAGCAAATTTTTCTTATCACCGATCTCAGAAGCGTATTCACAATGGTTTATCATCTTTATATTTTTTGATTAAATGATAGATTATCTGACAAAGTAGTGATGGCTTATAACATCTTTTAAAAACATATAATTTTTGACACTTTTGTTTTATTTGAAACGAAAAATAAATTCTAACATAGTTTGATAATAAATGGAAGAATGAAGGAGACCTTAGCAAGATTTGAAAAATCCACAATCTTTGTGTTTTAAAAAGTTTTTTATTACTTTTTTCTGATCATTTGTTGGTTAAAATTTGAATGTTTTGCAAGGATAGCTGAACTTTATTTCTTCAGATTGTTTGAGTTTTTTGAATTGATTTTGTAAAGGCAACTGTGTCCAGACTAAATGAGCTTCTGATATGTCTTCTGTTATAAGCCACCACCCTCTATTTTTTAAAAGACGACCGATAAGCTGACCATTATTGCCTTATCCAATATAAACTTTACAGTATCCATTTGATAAAGGCACAGCTTATTTGAAATTTTGATACAAACTAAGAAGGCGGCACGACTAAGAGCGATTAAGATCTAAAAAGGGCATCTACTTCATTTTCCAGTTCATAAATTTAACACGAGGTCCATCTAAATACGATTTTTCTTTACTATTCTGTTTTTCTGATAGCTGCTTATCTCTGGTTTTTGTAATATATGTGGTTTGCTAACCCTTTATATTTATTTTTTACATTTCTTCAAAAGTTTTATTAACCAGGTTTGTATCCATTTTTTATAACCTTTCTTACATCTACATTTTGTTTTTATTGTAAACTGAAATTATTTTTTGAATTTTTGATTTTGCCTTCAGCAAATCTCTACCAACATTTATTGTTTCATGCTATTAAAAATGCAAAAATTTTGAATCAGCATTTAATGGATATTCGATCATATGTTAATTTTTAAGTGATCTAAGCTTAGTAGCATTTCTTAGCTCTCTTATCTTACCTTTTTCCGAATATTCTTGCTTACTTTATAGCTAATTTTATAGCAAAATAATAGTTTTGTTTGACTAAAAATTTTTATGCCTTAGTACTTCTTCATATTTTTCATTCTAAGTAAGCAATTTTTTTTAATTATTTGAGCTTAATAGCAAAAGTTGCATTTACTACACTTTTCGATGAGATTTAGGATGTAATCGATTTTTGGTAGCCTGAATTGATTTGTTATCATGTTGAGCTATAAAATTATCTGTTTAAAGTGACATTTTTTTCCTCATAAGTTAACTTTGTCCTTTTATCGATGATCGATCTTTTTCTTTCACTGAAATTCTTTAATGCACAAATATAGTTTCGTTTACAACAACTTTATCTTTGTACATTCTAGTGACTCCGTTATTAAGAGTAGGTAAAAAAACACTAGAATTTTTAGTATAAGTCGATAGATTAGACACTTGCTTTTGAGCTGAAGAAGAATTATTACTACTGAATTGTTTGGGAATGATGTATATACTCTTGTTGATCGACGAATGTTTATTTTTGCTAATCTTTTAGTAAAGCTCAATAAGGATCTTTTTTTCATACTTTTTCATACTATCTTATTAAGTAAGATTGATTGAGTTCTCCGCTTTGAATAATTCGGCTCCTTAAGTTTCAGTCATTGATAATAAAATTATCAAATAGGTCATAATTTTCATAATAGTCACAAAAATATATCTTAATATCAATCAAGAATTATTTACGATTCAAACATTTTCTCAAAAATAAGTTTAAAAAAATCATAAAAAAATGAAATTTTAATCTTTTTATCAAAGAATTAAGTTTATGTTTTGATAATTATTATAAATGGGATCGACAATTAGTTAAAAAAGTAATAATAAACCCAGCTTATAATTGGATCCAATCATGAGAGCATAAAAAATCAGTCAAAAGCTTAAAAAATTTACGATTTCTTTCCTGTAGCTAGTGTCAAAAGATAAACTTGATGATATAACTAAAGAACTTTAAATGCTAATATTTGATGCTACTCAAGAAATTTAACAAAAGTAAATTAACTAATAATAACATAATTCATAGAAAAAGGATACATTAATTAAAAATTAAAAAAATAAGCTGGAGATCTAATCTATACAAACGATCAAATTTTTATTATAATTAATACTAGTGTTGAAGGAAGATTTTTAAATTTACAGAGCGAAAATTCAGGCTTACAAAGAATACTCATAACTTTTGTTTAAATTTTTGAGGGAATTAATTTCATAAAAGCAACCTAATCACCAAAGCTACAAATAAATGTTAGTCAAAGTTTTTCTATAGCGTATCCCAAAAAGCTAAAGCGAACTAAGAATGTAGTAAGACTAGTAAAAAACTTTGCTATAAAAGATAATTCGATTATGCTAGAAAAGAAAAAATTAATGCTAGAATAGAAAAATTTTACTCGTACTTCTTAATATTTTAAGGGACTTATCTTAATTCGAGGATCTGAGCTTATAAATTTTGAAAATAGTTTACAAAAATATATTCAATCCGAATAATTAATAAAAAAGCAGATGGCTTTTGGAATTTATCGATTAAATGTTAAATAAATAAAATCAAAAAGTTTTTTTTTGTTATAAATTTCAACTGGTTTTCTTTTCTAATAATTAAAACGCTAAATTTCATTTTAAAAGATAACTGTAATAATAGTACGAGATGTAATCAATATAAAAATTTTTATCAATATTTTAAAGTCTTATATAAATAGATCAGGCTTAATAAATAATAAGTCTTATTTTAAGTTAAACTAATGTGACAAAAATATTTAATTTTTAAGCTTATTTTAACAAAAATTCACGCATAAAAAACTAATACTTTACTTTGATTTCCAAGGCTGATTCTATAGCACTTAAATTAATTTCACTTCTTTACAAAAAATAACGAAAATAATTACTATCTAAAATTGCAATAGATTCTTTCCAATACCTAGCACAAAGAAAATAAATTACGTATAACTTCGTGCTTTAAAGATTGTTTGCCCTTTCAGTTTTTGCATATTATTAGTGTAGATTACCCTCGAAATTATAACTTGTATATTTAACACAAGTAAAAGCTTAAGATAAGCTCATAGAAATTCTTATAAATTATTTTAATTTTAGAAAGATTTATTAAAAATAACTATAAAAAATAGTCACATATCAAGGATAATTTAGTGTTTGTATCAAAGATCAAATATATGTTCGATTAATTTGTAAACTTTTTTAAGAGAAAGATTACTTTAATCTTTTTGAGCAATTAAGTGTTTAAAATTCAAAAAAAATCACCTAGGAGATCAGTAAAATGCAAGATTAAGGTTAGTAATTTTCACAACAAAAAGAATAACAACAAATAAAAAATGAATTAACAAAAATTTCTAGATTAATTCGATTCTTTTTCAGTAGCCTTGAAAGTCCAATAAGCGAAATGATAATTAGCTATCATCTGGGAGGCAGTTAAACGATTATTTACAAAGTTCTTTTAAGTTTACTAAATCTTTACGAAGGTATCCATGCAAAATAATTCAAAATTTTAAGTGAAAAACTTATTGGTTCTTAAAAAACAGTGATTGAATTTATAAAAAAATAAACTAACATAAAAAATAAAAGAATATATTCTGGTCAAAACATATAGGTCAATCTACTTAACTTTTCTATTGGATCTGAACTTCTTAAAGAAGATTTAACTCCTGAAATGGTAGAAAGAATAATTAGCATGAAAATGAATTTTATTTAAAATTAAACGTATTCTTTATCCTCGAGTTCAGAATCTTTAGCACCTTTGATAGATAACATTGATTATTGGCTAAACAAAATAATATAGAAAAGTTAGTTAAGCTAATTTCAAGATTAGCTTTAATAAATAGTCAAGTCTTTGATTCTAACATACTTTCAAAACAAATCCAAAAATATTTCTAGTAAGATCATTTAAATTTCAAACAACCTTACTAATCCTTCAATTCAGATACAAAAAACTTTGCAAATGTTGACGTCAAATAAATAAAAATAAGAAACTAATTTGACAAAAAATAATGATAAGAAAAAGCAAAAGCTTAAAGATCTAAAATAGAAGCAAAAAATGGTTTTATAAAATTTTAAAGATAAATCTTTTTTGCTTGATAAAATCGAGTGTATTATTTGCAAAAATAGTAAAGAAGGCTCTCCATTCATGCTAGGACATTTTCGCTATAATAACTTATATACAAATACTGTCCTAAAAACAAGTATTCCTTTCATGTAATTTTCAACATGCGGGCATTCAATACACTAAGAATGCCTAAAATAATTACACGGAGGTGAATTTAGAATATGGTATCCTTGCATACTTTGCAAATCTGTGACCAACATCTTACTGCCAGTAATGTCTCCATCACTTCCTGATTAATAAAAACTTAGCAAAATAATAGTTTTTCTTAAAACTTTAGGAGGAACATACACTTTTTTATACCGTTAAAATCCAAAAATTATATAGTTTAGTCTATAGGATGTAAATGGAGTTTTTCGATTACTATTTAAATCTCTTATTTATTAAATAACACTCTATCTGATCTTAAATATGCATTATTTCGAGCATAGTCAGTATCCAGTTATTCAGTTTATTTTTAATCTGATTACCTTTACTCATCGCAAATTGCCTCACATTGAATTCTAAGATGAAGTTGTTTTCTAAACTGAAAGTTCTTTTACAAAAATATATAGCTACGTCAAAGCTAAATTTATAAGCCAGATCAACGATAGCTAAAATGTTGTACGACCTGAAGATATCGACATATAATTTAAAAATATGATATAAAATGTCTTCGATCAACTATAAAGAAATTGTACCGAACCTAACTTGAGCTAACTTAAATGTGGAAAAGCTTATCGAAAAATACTTTAAGATTGTCTATCTATTCCTTGCGAAGATTTATATGATTTCCAAAATAGACCTCAATAATGCAGTGGATGCAAAAATATAGCGAACAATTATATTGTTTGTATTTTATGTGGATGGATCTGCTGCCATAACTGTAGAGAACTTAAAAATTTACATACTAGAGAGCACCATTTAGGAGATTCTATTTTTATTCGAACTGATAATGGACGGTGCATATACGTTCATGATCAAATTAGTTAAAATTCGTCGTTTATTTACACAGATTACCTCGGTTAAGAACTAACGCATATTGTTACAGCAAAAAAGCAACAATATTTTTTGAACAGTTAAATATTTGAGAAGATATTAAATGACATTTTCATGAATCGAATGCATAAGTAGATAGTCAAAAATATGAATTGATGAGAATGATTTATGTATCTATGAATTCATATGAAAAACAAAATCTAAATATAATCGATATTCAATCTTAAATGTAAAATATTTAACATTTTACTTATATAATCAAACAAATCAAGTGCCATTCAAAATATTTAATTAATAACGATGAAAAAAGAGAAAGTCAATAATCCCTCAACTCCATCTAAAAATATTCAGAATATCATGTCTAGCATAGAGAAAAAACTATAAGTCTTAGCTAGCGATCATTTTTAGCTATCTTACAAAGAACCATTTATGAATTCTTCACCATCTATCATATCGACGCCTTCAAAGCAATAGCTTCAAATATAAGATCTTGGATTCTCATCACCCTCCTCAGTTCTCAATCGTATCGAATATATGGAGCAACATTACATCTCACAAATAACTAATTTGAATAACCAACTTTCTTTAAACGAAGCTTAGCTAATAAATTTTAAGAATCAAAATCGATAGCTGACTAGTTCCTTGGAAAAATAGAAAGAAAAAAGAATATTTTTGTAACAAAATCAGTAAAAATTACTTGAAAAAAGAATAGATGAGATGAAAGATAGACTTTTAGAGCGAATGAGAGAATAAGTAAGCGCTGAAATATAAGCTTATTTAAACGAACTGAGTGAAATGAGGAAAGAGCTCAATCTATAACGCAAGAATTTGAAACAATGTGAGAAAGAATTAGAATTAGTAACGCTAGAAAGAGATAATTTTGAAGAACTTTATCGCGAAATTATATTGAAGTACAAAGAAATAGTCCAAGCAGATATCAATAAACATCAAAAAGAGAGATAAAACAGTATTAAATCGTACGAAAAAATCAAAATTAAAAGCAAATAAGAAAAGACTGTTTAAGTTAAAAAGAAGAAAAAAACTACAAAAGAAGATAAAAACTAAGCAGCTTCTATCAGTAAAGAACAGTTAATACCTTTTCTTACCAAAGGGATAGAATAGCTAAAATAAAAATTAAAAATTTCTTGATTTGTTTAAATATTGTATATAATTCATTTGATACATTAATTAATAATTATCATCTTTTTACGCTCTATCGAAAAAAGTTCATTCTTTGTTTTGCGGGTCTAGTTTTCGCGATGACAGCATTCATGCTAGATTACTAAATACTTGAAAAAAGCTAATCTTTGTTGTTATGTTACACAAACATATTGAAGTTTTGTTCTTTCTGTCTTTGTGACAATTCTAACAAATAGCTGAAACTGCTATCCTAAGTATTATTGACTGAAAAAGTGCTGTCAGTTTTATGAATCAGGTTAGTCAAAGAGTTTTTCCGATTATATTTTTGAACTTTCTGAGCTAACTACATCACAAACTAAGCAGCTTCATTGTTCCGCTAGTAACTTAGCTGATATTTATCAGATTTCTCGAAGTAACATCGCCATTATTTGAGTTCTTTATTGCCAAAAATATGATGAATATGTTCTTTAAGCAAATTTACTTAATCTATTATTTCTTTGAGTTCCATAAAATTTGGTTAATCGAGCAGCTATCGGTACATAGATGAAGTCATTTATGTTTAATAGAAACGTCGATGCCAATAGCTGGCTTATTTTTCGATATACTTTTTGAGAACATCATAATAAATCTAAATAGCAGAGAATTTACTGAGATATCCTTTGCGATGATACAGTTCATAAAGATTAAAAAAGCTTGCAGCTAACTCTTAAAATAACGGCTAACTCGATGTAGCTAAAGAATGATACTACCTAGTGATTTTCCCCACTGGATCATTTTCCATCGAGTTTAAATACTATCTTTTGAAACGTTCTTATGAACAATATTGGAGTAAGTGTGATAGTCTTGCAATATTTTTAGTAAATATCTGCAATAAGGTTCAACTATTTTATCGCAAATCTATCTTAGGGCTCCTTTTTATTGATGCTTTTCTAGAACTGTCGTCTTTTTTTCCTTAGACAAATATTTTTACTTAATGAGTCCATACAGTTTAGTCAGACTGCTTGCTCTTTTTTCAGGCTGTTTTATCTAAAACAGTAAAGACAAATTTTTGTTAGAAATCATATTAATTTATCTTCTTATTGCTTCCTAACTTGACTACTTAAAAAGTTGCTCATGTGATATTTTTCTGATGAGAGTATGCAACAAAGCAAGTTTTTTTACAATACAATCTAGATTGATAGTTTCATAGCATCGCATAACTATCTTTATTATTGTCTAAATTCCTTCAGCGAGATCGATTTAATGTGAAGTTTTAGTAGATTTTTTGAAGAGTTTTCGCGATAAATCATTACCAAGCTATTAAAACTTCTATATGGCTTTAGGTTCGAGAGAAACTAAACAGAATCCTGCTTAATAAAGAAGGGAATTCAATGACTGTTATTGTTTTTTAGAGATTTTTTGCTTCATGTAATAAAGTTATTACTGTTCATCCAATATTAAACATAGCATAGAAAATTTAAAAAGCTAATAATAAATAATATTTTTATGCGACGATATTTTTATAGTTTCCATCAATAATTCTTATAATCATTAAAATGCTCGGTTTTAATCTTTCGAAAATAATCAATCACAACGTTTGTTTTGAGTTATTCAGCGTTTCGCAAATGATTTCGAAGATTTGGGAGTTATCGGAAATGGTGGCTTCTCGGAGGTTCATCATGTTCGCCATAAGCTTGATGAAAAATAATATGCGTTAAAGATCATATCGGTCAAACCAAGCTCAAGCGAGGAATAAACTGAGCAAAGGGTTCACAGACTTTTATCAGAAGCACGTATTCACTCGCAACTCAATAGTTCTTTTATCATCGACTATCATGGATGCTGGATGGAATTAGAATAATTTTAGCAAGAAGAAAATCGTGAGTCTGAGTCATAACTTGAAGAATAATTCGAAATGATTATAGTCGAAGATGACACTGATTCAGATGGAATATGTTTTGGATCCATTTCCGAATAAGAAAAAAAAGCAGCAGAAAAAACTTGGTAAAAGCCATCAAAAAATGCACGCGATCAAAGATTACTAACAAACTATAAAACTATCTATCTATACTTTTTAACTTAAATCTGCGAACAAAGCCTTCAAAGCTATCTCTACGCCCGTAACAAATGCAAAAAAACTAATCAAAAGTAAGACTGGGCTTAGAACTGTTTATTAGCTCTGGATATAACTAAAGGTCTCAGTTATATGCATAGTCATAATATCATTCATAGAGACATCAAGCCTCATAATATTGTGTTGAAAAACGGAAAATGCAAACTTATTGATTTCGGTATTGCTCGCAAAATGAAACAACCAAACAACTTCAATTAATAACTAATGCCGATAGGCATATAAGATAGTTCATCTATGAGCAGTTGTGTCGGAACCAAATTATTTAGCTCACCTGAACAAGCAACTTCTCAAAAATATGATTATAGGACTGATATATTTAGTCTAGCTCTTGTTCTTGTTCTTCTCTTTTGCAGCTTCAATACACAACATCAACAAAAAGACTTGATATAAGCGATTAGGCTGAGACAGTTCGATGGAATTTTAATGCCCAATCGCCTCAAAGATGTACTTTATCGATCTCTTGGACCAGAAAATTAAAGACCAGTTCTTAGTGAAATTCAGATCGTTCTCAGGGAGTAGCTTCTGAGCCTTAAAAGAAGCCATTAAGTATCGCCTTTGGTTGAACGCTAGCAAAACAGGCAATAGTCAATATTCGAGAAGATCCACTTGAAAAGTTCACAGATATTAGCCACTTGATAGTCTTCTCAGATTATTAAAAATATCAATAATATTTATTTATGTGAAATATATCAATAATGTTTAATTATGAACATATGTATTAACTATCATTTGTTTTTGATTTCCATTATGTTTATATACGAACTGATAATTCGATTATTTTTCTTCATGATTATCGTCGGAATCAACAAGATATTGCATTGCAGAAGTGACAAATTTTCCTTTTGCCAAGAAATGCTTTTAAACCATAAAAGTCCCAATATTATCAAAGATACAATCAGATATATTGTTACTGAAAGGTAATTTTTTGTGAGAAAGCTTATGTTTCTTATATAAGAATTGTAAGCACTAGCTTGAGTAGACTGATATATTTTGAACATATAAATTAACATCTTGTCAAGTTAAGTGTACTAAATTTTTCTGAAATAATCGCCAGGGTATGTCGATGTACCATTTTATAAATACTATCTATGAAGGAATTCGATAGCTTATCTAACATTTCTCTGGAAAAAACTCATAGAAACCAGTATGCCTGCATCCAATATTTTCAAAGGCATTTCTTTTAAGCATTTTTAATCTTACCATTAATTTAACTAAACCGCAGCTTGAGGGCATACTGGTTTGACAACTATTTGTAAGAATTCGTCTTTGAATGCCTTGTCGTATTCAAAAAATACGTAAGTCGTATCATAGACAACTTGAGCGAATTTGAGCTCAGATTGATTCATAGTGAGCATCACATTGTTGTAAAGATCAGTATCTACAGTTCCATTTATATAGTAAGCTGCTTTTATTTTAGCGTAGCTTTATATAATTAGGTTTTAAGAGCGCATGAGGTCATTCACAAGTAAAATTACACTTTAAGATGGCTTAATATACTGACGAATTTAATTAGTAGACCAGTAATTTACGATGTTAAGAGCTAGAAAGACTAAAAGAGAAAGAATCCATTTTAGATATCGCTCGTAGTTGATAAGTTTGATTCGATTCGTAATACTCGAACTGTTAGCATCATAACCATTGAAAATTTCATCAGTATCTATTCCGATTAGCTGTTATTAATTTTGTTCTATGTTTTCCAAAATATTGTTATCTAACACTTTAGTAACCAGCGTATTAGTATAATAATTTTTCATTTGTTAATAGAAGTAATTAGGGATGAGAGTAAAAATTTGATAATTTTCGATTCTTTGCTGATAACGGAAGAAGCAAAAGTAATTGCAGAGCAGGAAAAGAAGAAAAGATATTAAGCAGAAGAAAAGAAGAGACATGGTACTTAACAAATCCAAAACTTAATGAGCATCTGTTGACAAATATTAATAATACTTTAGGAAATATTCGTTCAGCCTTTCCATTTCGTGAAAGTTGTTCCTTAAACGATGAAACAAAGTAAGGTCAACATCTGTTGAATTTTTGGCCTTTAGCTACTATAAATGGTCAAATATTTAGTTTGTTGTATAATACATCTTTTACATAAACTGATAAGTTTTTATTTTTTACACTTGGCCTTCAGATGTTATCCACTCAGAAGGTTCTTATATATATCCAAACAGTTTTATTTTTGTCAAAGAAGTAACTTGAGCTACATTATTGTTCAGAGCGTTTGCTCTTAATTTCGCCACGAAATTTTGTATATATCTAGCTGATTGCATTGTTGAATCAAACTATTTATAATCCCCAAGTAAAAGCTGAGATCTTAAGGAAAACATATGGATGTACCCGAACTAAGTGGTTTGCATGAGATCGCTAACGGTACCATCTGCTGCAAAGATACCTTTTACTTCTAAAAGAATCCATCCGTAGTAGCGTTAGGAAACGAGATTAGTAGAGACAAGAAGAAGCAATAAAAAGACAATACAAATAGTTGATCTTGTCAGCCTTTGATCTACTAACCTATCTGAATCAAGCAAATATTGCTAGCGCTCTTACAGAATTTTAACCAAAGGGTAATTTTATTGCTCAGACACACTGCTCATGCTTTAGTTGCCGCGAGCATCCAGTAACATGGCTTCCTCATGATCATCTTCGAGCTCAGACAACTCAGTATTGTTCTAATATGAAACATTGTCAGGATTTATGCTTCTACTGCTTTCCAACAATCGATAGTTACCTGCTCCGCCTTCATTCTGAACATTATTCTAATTTTCATATTTTTTCGATTATCTTAGATGCAAAATTTTGAAAACTCGATCTCCCATAATGTAATTTTTGACTGTAAACTAAATCACGTGTTTTTAAGTAGAAGAGTTTTAAAGCTACTAATGAAGATGCATTTAAAGAGATTTTTTATCAGCTTTATCGATAATTTTTTGAATTTTATTTAAATATTAATGGATTTAGCCACTATGTTGTTTAGTGTTCATCACTACTCTTTTGTAAAGCTTGTTTTCTAAAAGTTAGCTGAAAGATTTTGTTTAGCCTTATAGTAAAATTTCAAAATTTAAATTTAAAGCATTTGTACCCAAAATGTTTATAAATCTTTTACCCATAGCTATAATTTTTAGCGAGCTTAAACCATCTTAATGACTATTATTCGCTATTTTTTGAGGCGAAAGAATAAGAAAGTCGTTTTCATTCAACTTGAAAATATTTGTAACAATAAAGAGCTAGTTATTTTTTGTGTAATGTTTTATATAAACTAACGATAAGTAACTGTATTTTTATTTATGGACGCAATAGCCATCTTTTATTTTACCTATCGTCTTCCACTGAGGATTTTTCAACCATTTTTACAATATTTTTTCGTGTTACTAACCCATATTATCTGGCATCAGAGTGCTGACGCTTAAACCTATCAAACTTTCTCTATCGTAACCGAAAAATTTCTCAATATTTCGTGAACAATTCACAATTTTTCCTACAGATTAGATTCCTAATTTGCTCTAGACAACACAACAGTTTTTATGAAAAATGTATTTTTTGAACTACTTTAGTTGTCTTACCTCTTCTTCCTTGAAACCTCCAAAAATTGACTTAAGATTTTATCTAGCCTCTTTTCCGTGATTCAAAAAACTCACCTTATTAAAGTAGAATAACAACAAAATGTTGAATTCTCTGCTTTTCTTGAAGCTAGCTTTATAAGTATGAAAAAGTTACAAAATTCTTTTCATTTTTTTCAGGGAATCTTAACAACATTTTTATAGCTAAACGAGTCTGCAATGTTTTTTAGTCATGAGCTTCCATTTATTACCTCTGATTTATATATCTTCGATTGCTAATTTTTAGATTTATGCTCTGATTCCGTCAACTAAAAAGACCATTTCAGAATCAACGGATTTGATAAATTAGTTCTTTTTTCGGATAAATTACCTTACGTAATGTTTTAAAGGAAAAAAAGAATACCTAGAAATGAAATACAAAGAGAAATTCTATAAATAACGCATTAGTATAGCTAATATTTGAGGATAATCTTAAAACATTTAAATTTTAAAGAATAGAATGGACACGAGAAAAGATGCATTCTGAGAAAACTTTTCTTCTAAGGTTTTTAGTTAGCTTTTGACAAAATTCGTAATGAATGTTGTAATAGGTTCGTCTTAGTTGCTGCAATAACAGTTTTATCTTGTGCAATTCATAGAATGACTTCTTTTTATCATGACTAGTATTATATCTCCTTCGTCATTCTGACTTTTTATCACTAATTAGCCTAAAAGATCTAAGTAGACTTAAGCTTCATTTATATTTTGTATTTCAGTTGATTGAGATAAGTAAAAGTCTTACTTTCTTTTGCTCAAATAATTATGTAAAGATTTATATCCTAAATTGCTCATCAAAAGTATGGCGAAAACAATATTATTTTTCAGAGGTTCCAAGTGTGAAATATTATAAGCCGTGATGAGAAAAATCGAGTGAAGTTCTAACAAATAAATAAAATGTGATACTTTTTCTGCAAAATCGTAAAGAAAGTATCGACAAAATAATCTTTATTCTTGATAAATACATATTTACTAGCTTTTAAAAGGCAGATGGCTAAAGATATGATTCCACATATTACTAGCCTGAGATCACTTAGGGATGGTGAAGAATCTGCTTTTGCGTCAATACTGAGATAAATGCACAATATTTGATTTAGAAAGATAGATACTGCAGTCAATCTTGCTTATCTTTTATGTAAGTAGTTGCTTGTTTTTATGGCTTTTGAAATGAAAAAAAATCCATTAAATACTTGAATCGCTAATAAGAGTATAATACTCAATGTATCAAAAGCGATAAAATAATCGGGCTGTTGACCCTTTTTTGCCAGTATAATAAGAATCGTAACGAGAGGAAGTGCCATTATGTCAATCCAAATTATTATTGGTTTGATTAGATCATTTATCTGAGGAGGCAGACAGATTGTTCCGCATATGACAGCTGCCAACAAAATTAGAAGAAGTATGAATATTACTAAAGTAAGAGCCATCGAGATAGGCTCTACATATTTAACAGTCATTTTTACTAAATTGGCAGCGAAACTCAGAGGAGTCAGAAAAAATATCATGAGAAAGAGATCCCGAAAGACAAGCTGCATGATCAAAGTTATGACTAAGATGGCTTTAGATTAAAAAGCGAAACTTTGCAAATCCAAAATTCGCTAAAAGAGTTTTTATTCGAGGACTGAGAAATCGACCATCGTATTTTTGAATC
>Ga0169931_10008091_pt1 | contig 15433 bp, 18 predicted proteins | sample Kivu_15m_20L_FD_129675 | JGI IMG/M metagenome (GOLD analysis project Ga0169931, IMG submission 129675) | Freshwater microbial communities from Lake Kivu, Western Province, Rwanda to study Microbial Dark Matter (Phase II) - Kivu_15m_20L... | ecosystem: Environmental > Aquatic > Freshwater > Lake... | reverse complement strand
GATTGCGAGGCAGGCCGTGCATCCCGCGACAAGCCAATAGCCGGGCCTATTGGCGCGAAGCGGGGGCGCGGGATGACCGCAAGGCGCCCGCCAGCGCCCGTGGAGGCCGGCGGACCAAATCGTGCCGACAGCCAATTTGCTGCAAACCCAATAGACATCGATGCGTAACTCATTTTCGGGGCCGACCTGGTGAAATTTCCGGGTTAAACCCGGCCGGCGGCAGCCGGGTGCAGCGTCAGCAACCACACGAAGAGGCCGAGGCTCCCGGCCGCGGGGAGCAGCAGCCACACCGGGCCGCACCCGGCGAGCCAGAGTGCCGGCAGGAAGCAGCCGACGATCTCCGCCACGGCGGTCAGCAGGAACAGCGGCAGCGTATGCCATCCGGGATCGCTCATGTGACCGCTCTTCGGCGAAGACAGGGATGCGAAGCATAGCGCGCGGTCGACGGCGACACCCGCCGCCCGCGCCCGGTGCGTCGCATTGACAGGAATCAAATCCCGGGCAGGCGCACGGGGCTATGGTCGCCGTTGTCGACCATCAGGAGGTTCCCGTGCCTGCCAAGCAGATCCTTTTCCACGACCGCGCGTGGGAGCGCATCCTCGCCGGGGTCAACATCCTGGCCGACGCGGTGCAGGTGACCCTCGGGCCTCGCAGCCGCAACGTCCTGATGCAGCAGTCCTGGGGCGGCCCGGTCATGGCCAACTCCGGCGTGGTCGTCGCCAGGGCCGTCGAGCTGCCCGACCCGTTCGAGAACATGGGGGCGCAGATGGTGCGCGAGGTCGCGGCACGGACCTCGGAGGTCGCGGGCGACGGCACCACCACGGCGACCGTGCTGGCCCGGGGTATCGTCCGCGAGGGCATGAAATACGTGGTGGCTGGCATGAACCCGATGGACCTGAAGCGGGGCATCGATCGCGCGGTCGCCGCGCTGGTTGCCGAGCTGAAGCGGATCTCCCAGCCTTGCACCACCGGCGACGAAATTGCCCAGGTGGGCGCGATCTCCGCCAACAACGACCGCTCTGTGGGCCGCATCATCGCCGAGGCCATGGAGAGGGTCGGGCGCGAGGGTGTGATCACCGCCGAGGACGGCTCCGGGCTGGACAACGCGCTGGAGACGGTCGAGGGCATGCAGTTCGACCGTGGCTACCTGTCGCCCTACTTCGTCAATGCCGGCGAGAAGCGGAGGTGCGCGCTGGACGAGGCCTACGTGCTGCTCTACGACGGTCGCATCTCGGCCGTCGCCGAACTGTTGCCCGTGCTCGAGGAGGTGACCCGGGTGAACCGGCCGGTGCTGGTGATCGCCGAGGAGGTCGAGGGCGAGGCGCTGGCCACTCTGGTGGTCAACGCCGCGCGCGGCATCCTCAAGACCTGCGCCGTCAAGGCGCCCGGGTTCGGCGATCGACGCAAGGCGATGCTGGAGGACATCGGCGTGCTGACCGGCGGGCGCGTGATCACCGGCGAACTCGGCCGCCGGCTCGACAAGGCCACGCTGGAGGATCTCGGCAGGGTTCGCCGCGTCGAGGTCGACAAGGACAACACCACGCTGATCAACGGCGCCGGCGCCGCCGACGCCATCGCCGGGCGCATCCGCGCCATCCGCGCCGAGGCGGCGGAGGCGAAGAGCGACTACGACCGGGAAAAGCTGGAGGAGCGCGCCGCCAAGCTCTCGGGCGGTGTGGGGCTCATCAAGGTGGGCGGTGCCACCGAGACCGAGATGAAGGAGCGCAAGGTGCGGGTGGAGGATGCGCTGCACGCCACCCGTGCAGCGGTGGAGGAGGGCATTGTGCCCGGTGGCGGCGTGGCGCTGATCCGCGCCCGCGCCGGCATCGCGTCCGTGCCCACCGACAACGACGATCAGGCTGCCGGCGTCAGCATCGTGATGCGTGCCATCGAGGAACCGTTGCGCCAGATCGTGACCAATGCCGGCCAGGATCCCAGCGTGGTGCTCGACCGGGTGGTGGCTGGCGAGGGTGGTTTCGGCTTCAATGCCGCCACCGGCGAGTACGGTGATCTCGTTGGCATGGGCGTCATCGACCCCACCAAGGTGGCGCGCACCGCACTTCAGAATGCCGCTTCTGTGGCCGGGCTCATCCTCACCACGGACGTGATGATCGCCGAAATTCCTGCGCCCCCGGCGGCACCGGCAGCCCTGCCTCCCGGCATGTGACCGACCGGCCGCCACGCCACAGGCGGCGTCCGGGTCAGCGCAGCCACGCCGCCCGTATCAGCAGCACCACCCCGATGGCGAGCAGCGTGAGCGCCAGCGGGACGGATCGTGAACGGCCAGTACCCGTGGCGCGATCTCGGGTCAGGGCCATGGCAAGCGCCAGAAGGGCGCCCGCGATGCCGGCCTGGCCCAGGGCATGGAGGGCGATGTGCGCATGTCTGGTCAGGCCGCTCGGTCCATGTCCGCTCAGGGCCGCGTCCAGGACGGCGGCGTTGCCGGAGGTGCACAGCAGGCCTGCGAGCGACGTCGCCGCACCGATGAGAATGCCCGCTCCAATGGCCGTTCCGACGCCGGCTCCCAGGCCGAGCAGTGTGTCCAGTCCGTCCGCCGGGGCACGTGACCGCAAACCGGCAGGCAGCAGGCGACGCGCCTGCAGCAGACCGTAGAGGCCTGTTGCCACGCCGATCAGCCCGAGTCCCCAGCGCGCCGGGCGCGACGCGCTCACCGCCAGGGTGAGATCCACCCAGCCGGCGTTGAGCAGGTACTGACTCGCGGCTGTGGCGAGGACGAAGCTACCGCCAAGCGCCCAGAGGCGAATGCGACGACGCTGCGCCATGAGTACCGCCAGGGGAAAGGCGAGCAGCACCAGAGTGCAGCGGGCGATGCCGTCGCTCACCCCCGCCAGGAGGCTGAACAACGGCAGGCCGATGCGACCCGCCTCCAGGTTGCCGAGCCCGGCAAGGCGAAGTGTGTCGACGGGGGCAGCGCCCTTGTCGATGAGTGCCAGCAGCCGCGGAGCGCTGCCGCGTTCGTCGGAGAACCCGGCCAGCACCCGAGGCCCGACCGCGAAGGTCGGCACGCCTGGAGGCCAGACGCCAACGGCGCGGGAACGCTGCACGAGGTCCGGCATGGCCTGCAGGTCGTGGTCCACGTTGCGGTAGACCACGCGCAAGTCATTGCGCTCGCGGGCAAGCCGACCCAGGAACGCTTCCGCTCGGGCGCAATACGGACAGCCATCGCGCACGAACACTTCGAGCGTGATCACGCCCGGGGTCTGCACGGTCGCAGGTGGCCCCAGCATCGGGACTGCGCCTCGCGCTGCGGGAAGGCAGATGGCCAGCAGTGCGATCAGCAGGCAGGCCGCAGTGGTGTGCAGAGGGCGTGTGTGTCGGGTCATCATGGTGGCGAGGTTACCCGGATTTTCCAGCCGTCGGTCCCGGGAGCAGCGGCCGCAGGTGAGGGCGTCCCGAGGCGCGCCGGACGGCTGGTCCCGTCGCCGTCGGTCACGGCTTCCCGGGCCGCGCGAGTGTAAGCTTGCTGCGCGGCGTGCACCGGCGCGCGCATCGGGCAAGGAGGCACAATCATGGACCTAGCGGGCAGGGTGGCCATCGTGACGGGTGGCAATGGCGGACTGGGCCGGCGCATCTGCCGCGCGCTCGCGGCGGCCGGTTGCCGGGTGGCGGTCACCTGTGCGCGTGACATGGAATCGGCGACCGCCGTCGCCGAGGAACTGCGCGCGAGCGGGGCGCAGGCCGTTGCCTTCGCCTGCGACGTCACCGAGCCGGCGCAGGTGACGGCGCTGGTGGCGGATGTCGATGCCCGCCTCGGACCGCCCACGGTGCTGGTCAACGATGCCGCCTACAACAAGTGGATTCCCTATGCCGACCTGGATGGCCTGACCCTGGAGGCGTGGCAGCGCATTCTCGCGGTGAACCTCACCGGCCCGATGCTGTGCATCAAGGCCGTGGCCGCGACCATGCGTCGCAATGGTGGCGGCCGCATCGTCAACATCGCCTCGGTGGCGGGGCTCGCACCCACCGGATCGTCCATCGCCTACGCGGTGTCCAAGGCGGGCCTGATCCATCTCACCCGCTGCATGGCGGTCGGGCTGGCCCCGGACGTCCTGGTCAACTGCGTGGCGCCGGGCTACATCGAGGATACGCGGGCGACCGCGAACCTCGACCCCGCCTACCGGCAGCGTTCGCGCGACGGCGCCCTGCTCAAGCGGGCCGCCGACAAGGACGACGTGGCGGATCAGGTGGTGGCTTTCTGCCGCACCGACAGCATCACCGGCCAGACCCTGGCCATCGACGCGGGACGGGTGTTCCATTGAGGGCGAGTCGGCATGAGGCACGGCGCGTCTGACGCGGCGCAGCGCGGTCGTTCACCCGGCTGCCTTCACCTCCAGCACGTAGGACTGATCCTCGGGCGGATACACGCGGACGCTGAAAGGTCCTGCATAGGTGCCGACACTGGCCAGCACCCCGTCGTGGGACACCTCGCAGTGCAGTTCGCCGGATGCGTTGCGCTCGCAGTCCACCTCGACCTCCAGGCCCGAGGGCAGCTCGGCGCTCAGCGTCTCCGCGAGTGCCTGGCGACCCGGGTTGTCCGGGCTCTCCGTGAGCGGGGCGGAGGCGAGGCACAGGGCGCGGCTACCAGCGAAGTTGTCGGGGTCGGAATCTATCCAGACGGAGACGATGACCATGCCGCGATGTTACGCGAGCGGGGCTCGGCATCCGGCCGCGGCGCCGAAGATGCGGCACGACCGCGTGGGCGTGTGACACCCGCCCATGCGAAGCAGGGGGCGCCGTGAGCCTTCCCGACAACTCCGCACGCGTCCCCTTGCACCCGGCGGGCGAAGGATCCCCGCTCGAGGTCCTGCGCGTCTTCCTCGGTCTCGGCCTGAGCTCCTTCGGCGGTCCGGTGGCGCACCTCGGTTTCTTCCGGGAGGCCTTCGTGGTCCGCCGCCGCTGGATCGACGAGACCCGTTTCGCCCAATTGCTCGCCCTGTGCCAGTTCCTGCCCGGGCCCGCCAGCAGCCAGCTGGGTTTCGCCCTCGGGCTGCTGCGGGCCGGGTGGCTCGGCGGGCTGGCTGCCTTCTTGGGCTTCACGCTGCCCTCGGCCGTGATGATGTTGGCCCTGGCACTCATGCTGCCGCAGGTGACCGGCGCACTGGCCCAGGCCTGGGTGCATGGCCTGAAGCTGGTGGCAGTGTCGGTGGTGGCGGCAGCGCTGCCGGGCATGGCGCGCCAGCTCTGCGCCGAGCCTCGGCGGGCGAGCCTCGCGGCTGCGGCGGTGGTGGCAGTGTCCTGGAGTGCTTCTCCCTGGGCGCAACTCGTGGTGATCGCGGCAGGCGCCCTTGCCGGGGCGTTGCTGCTGCGGGATGCGTCGCCCCTCCCGACAGCAGGTCTCGGGGTCCGCCATGGCGCCGGGGCGGGGGCGGTGCTGCTCGGCGTGTTCGCGCTGCTGCTGGCCATGGCGCTGCTCATGGGCGGGCAGGCCGGCGGGCTGGCGGCGATCGCCCAACCCTTCTACCGTGCGGGTGCGCTGGTGTTTGGCGGGGGGCACGTGGTCCTGCCGCTGCTCGAGGCGTCGCTCGCGGCACCGGCGGGCGGACTGCCGCGGGATGAATTCCTCGCCGGCTATGGTGCGGCCCAGGCACTGCCCGGACCCATGTTCGCCCTGTCCGCCTTCCTCGGCGCGCGCCTCGCGCAGGACATTTCCATGCTGGCGGGTGCGGTCACCGCGCTGGTGGCGATGTTTCTGCCCGGGCTGCTGCTGGTGGCGGGCGCCTTGCCGCTCTGGGGCCGGGTGGTGCGAAAGCCTGCTGCAGCGGGTGCCGTGGCCGGGGTCAACGCTGCCGTGGTGGGTGTGCTCGCCGCGGCGCTCTACGACCCGGTCTGGATCAGCGCGGTGCGTGGTCCGTCCGACCTCGCCATCGCCGCCGTGGGGTTCACCCTGCTGGTGGCGTGGCGGCTCTCGGCGCTATGGGTGGTGCTCTGGTGTCTTGGTGCCTCGACCGCTGTGGCCCTGGCGGGCTGATTCACGATTGTTCAGAGGTTCCCGGGCAGGGCGCCGGTCAGCAGCATCAGCCCGATGCCGCCCTCGATCACCAGCCCTGCAGCGTTCTTCGCCGGCTCTCGCCGGTCCCGCACCATGGACGACAGGCGGGCCAGGGCGGCGCCCAGCCAGCCCGCCGCAGCCGTCGCGCAGGCCGCGGGGTGATCCGCCAGCAGGCAGGCGGCACCCAGGCCGATGAACAAGCCACCGTAGGTGGCGCGGACCTCGGCCAGCCCGGGTCCGCCGATCGGTGTCAGCCCCACCAGAGCAGCGATGCGGGTGGGCAGCAGGAGTCCTGCCATGCCCAGCGCCAGTGTCGCAAGGGCCCCGGCAGTGGCGATGGCGGTCATGGGGGCGCGGACAGGAAGGCTTCGAAATCCCGCAGGAAGCGCCCGGTCTGCTGGAAGTAGGGCAGGGCGCCACAGCCCTCGTAGACCGTGAAGCGCCACCCCGGTCGCCCCGCGAGGGTAGCCTTCCAGGCGTAGTCGGTGAAGTCGCCCCGGGTGCCGTGGCACATCCACACCGGCATGCCCAGGCGCTCGTACAGGTCGTTGGCGTCGCGTGCGAACAGGAAGCCCGACAGGAAGTGGAGCGGCGCGTGCCGTGCCCCGGGTTCGCGCGCGGTGCGCCAGGAGAACTCCAGCAGGTCTGCGTCCACCTCCTGGGACCCGAAGGTCTTGCGCAGGAAGAAACGGACGCTGGCGCGGCTGGTGAGCAGGTCGAACAGCCCCTGTGACCAGAGCGGCCGGGTGACCGCGCGGTGCAGCCAGGGCATGCCGAGGTGGGCCCCTGGCGGGCCGCGGCGCGGTGCCCTGCGGCCGAAGGATGTCGGGCTCACCAGCGCGATGCTGCGGAAGCGCTGCGGCGCCTCGACCGCGGCGCGCGCCAGAAACTCGCAGCCGAGGGACACGGCAAGCGCGTCCACGGGCTGGTCGCCGTGGCGGCGGGCGATCGCATCCAGCGTGTCGTGCAGCGCATCGGTCATCAGGCGCGGTGTGTAGGCGCGCGCGCTGCGGTCCGAGTGACCGTAGCCCGGGAGATCCGGGGCGTAGACCGCGCGCGTGCTCCGGAAGTGCTCGAACAGCGGGGCCACCTCGTGTACCGAGGCGGCGGCGTTGACCGAATGCACGAGCAGCAGGGGCGGGGCCGCGTCGGCACCTGCGACGTGCAGGCCGACGGCGCCGGCGCGTCCGTCCAGTCGCAGCAGCTCGCCGGCGACGGGCGGTGGCAGAATTGCCGTTGGCCGGGAGCCGGGGTGTGAAGGGAAGTCGTGCGTCATGCGGTCAGCCTGTGCGGAGACCCCAAGACAATACTCCCAAAAGCATCGCGGCACGGCCTGACCGGCCGTCCTGGTTGCACTGCGGCAGGACAGCGGGATGATTTTCAGGCATGTTTCCACACGACAGGTGTGCGCCCGCACCCGCGTTCATCGCCAAGGAGAATGACATGAGGTTTCCAAACCGTTTCGTGGCCGTCGCCGGGCTGGCAGGCAGCCTGGTCCCGGGCATGGCAGTCACCGCCGATGCTGCAGCGGCGGGCTCGTCTTTCCGTGATTGCGATCGTTGCCCCGAGATGGTGGTGATCCCGGCGGGAAGCGTCGCCATGGGCTCACCCGAGGACGAACCCGGTCGGGACGACGACGAGGGCCCGGTGCACACGGTCCGGTTCGCGCGCGCCTTCGCCCTGGGGCGATTCGAACTGACTTTCGACGAATGGGATGCGTGCGTGCAGGCCAAGGCCTGCGATGCGCTGGCCGACGAGGGCTGGGGCCGCGGTCGCCGTCCCGCCATCAACATGAGCTTCAACCAGGCCGAGGCCTATGTCGCCTGGCTGGCGAAATCCACCGGCAAACCCTACCGCCTCGCGAGCGAGGCGGAGTGGGAGTACGCCGCCCGGGCGGGTTCCTCGGCCGCGACGCCCTGGGGGCCGGACGCGTCGGCGGCTTGCCGCTTCGCCAACATCTACGACCGGGATTCCGAGGCGCGCTACCAGTTTCAGTGGAAGCCGCTACCCTGTGCCGACGGTCAGGTCGACACGGGGCCCGTGGGGTCGTACGCGGCCAACGCCTTCGGCCTGCACGACATGATCGGCAACGTCTTCGAATGGACCGCCGACTGCTACCTGCCCGGTTATGCTGCGACGCCGACCGACGGCAGCCCGAACACGGCCGGGCCCTGCTTCAAGCGCATGGCTCGTGGCGGGAGCTGGAACATCTTCCCGCAGTGGCTGCGCTTCGCTTACCGCTACGGCATCGAGCCGGTGAAGGGGAGCAACAACGTCGGCCTGAGGGTGGCGCGCGACCTGCCGTGATCGATCGGGTCACTTCGAGCAGATGGCCCCCGGTCCTGTGAGCTTCGACGGATTGAAACATTACGGTCACATCCTAACGCGTTCTTTCGGTTTCTGATTGACGGGAGGCGCATGTCGGGTGAGGCGGAAGGGATGCAGGCGGGGAGGGGGTTCCCCGCGCACGGGGGCGTCACGCTCGAGGGCAGCCGAAGGGGGTATCGTGCGGTCGCCCCGGTGTACGACGCGGTGTTCGGATTGCTGCTCCATCACGGGCGGAGGGTAGGCATCGCGCAGCTCGACTGTCAGCCGGGTGATCGCATTCTCGAACTGTGCATAGGCAGTGGTCTGTCGCTGCCGCTGTATCCTCCGGCGGCCCAGGTGACCGGGGTCGATCTGTCCGCCGAGATGCTCGCCCGGGCATCTCGCCGTCTCGACCGGATGCGCCCGGGCGCAGGTTGCAGCTTGCTGAGGATGAACGCCGAGCGGCTGGCTCTTGCCGACGGCAGCTTCGACAAGGCTGTCGTCCTGTTCGGTGTTGCCGGGCTGCCCGATCCGGTGCGTGCCTTGCAGGAATTGCGGCGGGTGTGCCGGCCAGGCGCGACCATCGTCCTGGTGAACCGTTTCCGCTCGGATGCGCCATGGGCGCGAGCGCTGGACCTGCTGCTGGCGCCCGTCTACCGTCTGCTGCGCTACCGGGTCGATCTCGACGGCGCCGCGCTGTTGCGGCAGTCCGGGCTGGAGGCGATCGGTTCCCGGCCAGTCAATCTGCTTGGCTACGCCACGGCATTGGTGTGCCGTACACCGAGCGTTGCGCCGCCCCGCCGGGCTGGAGAATCGCAGCGCGCGCCCGGGTTCGTCGGTGGAGCCTTGTCGTGCCCACCCCCAGGGGCATGTCCAGACGCCGGCGCCATGGGAACGTCGAAGGCCATGAACGCCGCTCAGGCGGATTCCGCCGGCCCGGCCTCCATGCCGTCATAGTCCACGCCGTGGCGCATGGCCAGTGCCTCGAGTTCGGCGTTGCGCGCGTGCAGCGACGCCGGTGAGTGTTGCTCGATGCGTTCCATGCGCAGGAAATGCGTCCGGCCGTCGTCGGTCCTGAACAGCCCGCCTTCCAGGTAGCCTGCAGCCAGCAGCTCATCCGCCACCGGGCGCAGGCGGCGTTTATCCGGCGCGGTGAAGACGTAGCCCCAATTCAGCGGTTCGTCCGGGTCCAGTTCCTCACGCATGCGGGAGAACAGGTCCTCCAGTTCGGCGAGTCCGATGTCTGCCATCGGGCGCTCGGGTCGCCTACTCGCACAGCCCGGACGCCACCTGGCGTCCCGAGACGACGACGAAGGGCTTCAGGGACCCGGCGTGCGGTTCGTGGACCGTGACATGGACGGCCGAAGCGACCTGGTTGCCGCGCATCGTGACCGCCATCGACACGAAGGCATCCTGGGTGTCCCCCCGCACCATCACGGCGAATTTCGAATCGCTGCGGGCCCAGAAGGCGCCGTCCGGACCGACCAGAACCCCGCTGGTGCGGTTGACGACGAAGCGTCTGCCGACGATCGGCGGTTCGGTCATCGCGCCCTGGCGGCCGTCTCCCTCCAGGGGGCGCGCTTCCACGATGGTGCACACATACTGCTCAGGCGCGGCGAGGCCCGGCCCTGCCAACGTGGCGAGCAGGCCCGCGGACGCGAGTTGCAGCAGGGCACGGTGGTGGTCACATGTCATGGGTCTGGGGTGTCCTCCGCAGGCGTGACGGACGCGGTGGAACGGATTCGGTGGGAGGTGCAGTGACGCCCGGGCTCGCGGGCCTGCCTGCCGTGCCCGCTTCCGAGCGGATGCTCAGGCTCACCCGGCTCGGGACCTCGCCCCGCCGGTTGTCCAGGAAGACGTAGTACGTGCCGCCGACACTCAACGAGGTGGCGAAGGACAGGCTGCGCTCCACCGGGGCCGAGAACAGCGGCTGCTCCGGTTGCGGAAACCGCTTCGAGTCCTCCTCGGTGAGCAGCGACACGAGTACGCGGGAGGAGGCCTGGATGGCAATCGCCAGCTGGCCGTCCTTCGGCGCATTGAGGAGTCGGACCGACTTGAAGCTTCCTGGCGCCACCTCGGCGGACACCTGGATCTGCGTCCCGTCGGCCTGTGCCGGCAACGCCAACGCCGCGGTCGCCAGCGTCAGCAGCCACCGGGTCACTTGCTGTCGAAAACGACCTTGCACCTGGCACCGGCGGGAATGGCGAGTCCCGGGTTGGGCAATTCGAGACGCACCCCGAAGGTGCCGCTGGCGGCGTCGATCACGGAGTCCACGGTCTTGACCCGTGCCCGGTGCTTTCCGCCCGGTGCCTCGGGCCTGACCGTGGCCTGGGCCCCCTTGCGGAGCTTTCCGTACAGCGTGGCCGGGAGAACCACCTCGACATGGAGAGGGTTGATGGCCGCCAGCCTCATGATGGGGTCCTTGACGTTGGAGGTGGCGAGCGCGCCGGGTGACATGAGCCGCTCCACCACCACACCATCGAAGGGGCTGCGGATGGTGCGCAGCTTGAGTGTCTCCTCGGCGCGGCGCAGCTCGAGCTCGTTCAGGCGGCGGTTCTCGCGTGCCTCGCGCAGTTCAGATTCGGCGAGCTCACGCTGGGTACGCGCCTCGTCGAGCGCGCCGGCCGAGACGAAATTCTGCTTGAACAGCTCGACCGTACGCTGCTCCTTCTTGGCGGCGAAATCGAGTCGCGACTCCGCAGCCTTCAGGGGACCTTCCATGCGGGCCTTGGAGCGGGCGAGCTCCACCGCCGCGCGTTCCGCCCCGGATTCGAGCACGACCACGATATCGCCCCGGCGCACCGTGTCGCCCCGCCTGACCGGAACCTGTTCGATCAGCGCCTCGACCGGGCTGCGCACCTCCACCGTGTCGCGGGCTTCGATGATGCAGTCGTACTCCTCGGCGAGCGCCGGTACCGCCGCGAGGCCGAACACCACGGCCGCGACATGCCTGCCGAACTCCCTCAAGATCGAACCTCTTGCCAGCACACGCAAATGCTCTCCCGCTTGCAAAGCCGAGGGATTCTGCGCCCCGCCGGCATGGGATGTAAAGGCGCGGATCCGCGAGGCTCGCTCACCGGCGTGCGGCCCCGGGCCACCGCGTCATGCCAGGGGCGTACCCCGCCTCGCACACATCCGGCGGCATCCATCCGTGGATCGACCAGGCCATCGTCGCGGCCGGCTCAGATTTCCCGCTCCCAGCTGCAGTAGACCCCGCCCTGGTGCCGCTCCGCCACGGGATCGCCGCGATCTGCCTGCAGGCCGAGCATTGCCGCGAATGCCTCGGCGTCGTCCACGGGGCGGTAGCCGAGGCATTCGGCGCTGTCGTCCCGCCACCAGCGTCGTGTGTTGTTCGACACGCCATAGACGATCGCGTAATCCACATCCGCCTCGATCGAACGGTGCACCAGTTGCCCCAGGTCACGGTGACTCAGCCACGTGGACAGGTGCCGCCGCTCCCTGGGCGCGTCGGGTCGCAGGACGGTGCCGATGCGCAGGCAGACCGAAGTGAGGCCGAATTTGTCGGCGTAGAAGCGCAGCAGTGCCTCGCCGAAGACCTTGGACACACCGTAACGGGTGTCCGGCCGCGGCATGCAGCGGGCATCGATGAGTTCGCTGCGCTCGTGGAACCCCACCGCGTGGTTGGAGGACGCGAACACCAGGCGCCGCACCCCGGACTGACGCGCCGCCTCCACCACGCGGTAGCAGCCGTCGATGTTCGCCTCCATGATGCGCTCCCAACTGGTTTCGGTCGGCTCCCCGGCCAGGTGCACCACGCTGTCGACGCCGGCCATCGCCTCGCGCAGGCGATCACCGTTCCGGATGTCGCAGACCACGACCGCCTCGTCGGCGGTCGGCGCAGCGGGCGGCACGCGATCGAGCAGCACCAGATGGTGGCGAGTGCGCAGTTGTTCGCGCAATACGCCACCGACCAGTCCCGACGCACCGGTGATCAGCACGCGTCGCATCGATCCTCCATCGTTCCGGTGTGACGGGCGCATGCGGTCATTCGAGCCCACCCGGTCCCAGCAGGCGTACCGGCCAGAGGTACAGCCCGGGCCAGGCCACGATCGATGCCAGCACCAGCAGGCAGGGCAGGAGGAACATCAGCAGGTCACGCAGCGCTTCTCCGATCCGGATGCGGGCGATGGAGCAGCCGATCAGCAGGCACAGCCCGTAGGGCGGCGTCACCAGTCCGAAGGCCAGCGAGACGATCCCGATCAGGGCGTAGTGCAGGGGCTCGAGCCCTGAGGCCATCGCCATCGGTTCGAGCAGGGTGCCGACGATGATGATGGCCGGGATGGCATCCAGGAAGCAGCCCACCACCAGGAACACGCCGGCCACGAACAGCCCGGCGCCGAGTGGCGTCAGCTGCCAGTGCGTGGCCGCTTCCAGGAGGAACTGCGGCAGCTGGAAGAAGGCGAGCAGCCACCCGAACACCGATGCGGTACCGACGCACAACAGGATCGCGGCGGTGAGCTCCGCAGTCTCGGCGAGGGTGCGCGCGAGTGCAGCGATGCCCAGCGAGCGATAGAAGGCGACGGACAGGACCAGCGAGTAGAGCACCGCGATGACCGAGGCCTCCGTGGCCGTGAACCAGCCCATCACCTTGCCACCGATGATGATCAGCGGCGTCATGAGGGCGGGCAGGGACAATACGATGCTCGTCAGCACGGCACGCCAGCCGGCGCGGGTGCGGGTCGGGTAGCCGCGTCGCAGTGCGGTGACGTGAACCACCAGCATCATGGACGCGGCCAGCACCAGCCCCGGCATCACGCCTGCGATGAACAGACCACCCACCGAGACCGACATCACCCCGGCCCACACGATCATCATGATGGACGGCGGGATAACCGCCGAGAGCAGGGAGCTCACCGCCGTGACCGCCACGGCGAAGCCCGGGCTCTGTCCTTCCTTCACCTGTCCGTCGATGAACAGCCTGCCCTGGGACGCGGCGTCGGCGGCGGCCGAGCCCGAGATGCCGGCGAAGAACACCGACAGCAGCACATTGACCTGCGCCAGTCCGCCCGGCCAGTGTCCCACCAGCGAGCGCGACAGCCCCAGCAGCCGCGCGGTGATGCCGCCCGCGTTCATGAGGTTGGCGGACAGCAGGAAGAACGGCACGGCCAGCAGGATGAAGGAGTTGAACGACTTGAACGATTCGTTGAACACCACCATGGGGCCGAGCCGGGGGTCGGCCATCACCGCCGGCAGGCTGGCCACGCCCAGTGCCACCGCCACCGGGACCCGCAGGACGAGCAGCACGAGGAATCCGCCCAGCAGGGTGGCGATGGCCAGTGCGGGCGTCACGCGCGCAGTTCCTCGCGGTGGCGCCAGCGTCGCCACAAGGCCTCGAGGGTGAACAGGCACCAGACCGCGCCGGTCACTGGCCAGGCCACGTACACGATCCACAAGGGCCAGTCGGCGATCTCGGAAGTCTGGTGGCGCGCGAACAGCGCGAAGTCGACGCCATGGCGCAACAGGAAGGCGGCGAACACCAGCACGATGGCCTGGGTGACGATGTCCAGCACCAGGGCCACGCCGGGATGCAGGCGGGGCAGCATGTCGACCGCGAAGTGACTGCCGCGGCGCAGGGCCACCATGGAGCCGATCATGATGGTCCAGATGAGCAGGAAGCGCGCAGCCTCCTCGGTCCACTCCGGGCTGTCGATCCCGGGCATGAGGCGGGAGAAGACCTGGATCGACACCGGCACGAGCAGGGCGGCCAGCAGCAGGCCGCCAAGCACGCGCAGTCCGGTCTCGAGGGCGGACAGCATGCGCCGGCCCGATCAGGCGGCCTGGATGCGCGCGTGCAGGGCTTCCGCGCCGATCTGCTTCACGTAGCCGCGTATCACCGGCTCGGCAAGCTGCGCTGCGCGTGCCTGGTCGGAGAAGGGGACGAGCTTCAGCCGGCCGGCCTTGGCCAGACGCGCCAGCTTGTCGCCGTCCTCCTTCACCTCGGTGGTGCGGGCAAAGGTCCCGGCTTCGCGACCGGCGCGCAGCACGGCCTGCTGCAGCTTCGGCGGCAGGCGGCGGAAGGTCTTGCCGGAGAAGCACAGCGGCCGCACCGTGATGTTGTGCCGGGTCTGGATCAGATGCGGCGCCACCTCGTAGAACTTCATCTGTTCCACGCCGGCGGCCTCGTTCTCCAGCGCCTGGATCACGCCGCTCTGGATGGCGTTGTAGACCTCCTGATAGGACACCACCGAGGGTGCGAGACCGAGGGCCTGGAAGATCTTCGAGTGCACCGGCGCCGCCTGCACGCGGATCTTCAGGCGGGCGAGTTCTGCCAGGGTCGAGCCCGGCCGGCTGGAGACGATGTTGCGCGTGCCGCCGCCGGCATAGCCGATGACCATGACGTCCGCCTTGGCGGCGATGTCCTCGGCGATCGGCTTGAGCAGGTCGGCGGAGACGACGCGCTCCCAGTGCGCCAGGTCGCGGAACAGGAAGGGCAGGTCCATGAGCGGCGCGAGCTTCGAGAAGCTCGACATGTGGGCGGGCGAGATGACCCCGGCGTCCACCGAGATGCCCTGGCTCATGTAGATGAAGTAGTCCTTGTCGCCGCCGAGTTCGGCGTTGCGATGCAGGGTCGAGGACACCGGTTGCCCAGAGTACTCGGACACGAGTCTCAGGAAGCGCTCCAGCGCCTGGGTGTAGACGTGTTCGCTTGGAAGGTGCGACGCCGCCCTGAGGGAGACGCTCTCGGCCCGCGCGTCGGTTCCGATCAGCGGGACCAGGCCCGAGGCCGCGCAGGCTCTGAGGAAATGCCGTCGGGTGTTCATGACGCTGGGCATCCTGGGTTGGATGGATGGGGGCGCCCTGGCGGCGATCGCCGCCAAGCCGCGGGTCGGTCAACGACGGGCGGTCTTCTCGACCTCCTCCAGGAAGCTGTCCATCAGCCCGTCGGGCGCCTTGATGACATGCTCCGGTCCGGGGAATCCGCCGGAGCGTACGTCGGCGATGAAGTCCCTGAATCCACCCACGCGCTCGGCCTGCATGGCCAGACGCATGGCGTGCAGGTCGCGGTACTGCCTGGAATGCCGCGGGTAGGGCGGGCCGTTGCTGCCGAGGATGTCCTCGGCGAACAGGAACTGGATGTCGCCGCCACTGCCGGCT
>Ga0169931_10008090_pt1 | contig 15434 bp, 9 predicted proteins | sample Kivu_15m_20L_FD_129675 | JGI IMG/M metagenome (GOLD analysis project Ga0169931, IMG submission 129675) | Freshwater microbial communities from Lake Kivu, Western Province, Rwanda to study Microbial Dark Matter (Phase II) - Kivu_15m_20L... | ecosystem: Environmental > Aquatic > Freshwater > Lake ... | reverse complement strand
ATTTTTTGGTGAAAAGATATAACTTTAATGTTGAGGAAATAATTTTGTTGTATTTCAATCTCAAGCCTTTCATTTTTTTTAGAATGTAACTAGCAATATTAAATTGTGTTGGTATTTTAATAGAATTAGACTACATTTAGATTTGTTTTTAAGTGAGATTTATTTTATAATACATAAAATTAAATCAATTTTTATTTAATTAAGTGAGTAAATATTTAGGAACTGAATTAAAATATCACTGATAACTAAATAAATCATATTTGATTTTCTTGGTTAGCTTCGCAATAAAATTATCCATAAAATTTAAATTAGTTAAATAAATTATATATGAATAAATTTTTTCATTAAGTAAATAGCATATATCGTAAAAAATTTTTTTTAATAAATTAAATATTGAATTAAAATAACAAAATGTAATCACTTTAATTTATGTACGTGATTATCTACTATAGTATAATTCAATGATTTCCGTGATTGGGATAGCTCCTAAGCATTCTTCTTTTTTCATTTTTCTTATTTTCATAGTCAGGATCATCTGTTAATAATTCCTCTCTACAAATAGGACATGTATTAGTTATTTTAAGCCATTCCATAATACACTTCTCGTGGTAAGCATGGGAGCATTTTAATTTTAATAATAAATCATCTAAATTACAATCCTCCATACATAATGAACAATTTAACCCTTTGTATTGGTTTGAATTTTCTTCTGTTATTTTAACTCTTTCAAGTTCTTCTACCACCTTTTTACTTGCTGGGGGATTTCCATATCTATTTGAGTCATTCATCATTAGGTAGTTCAATAAATTTTCTAATTGTTGATCGTTGTTAGGTCGGTTGAATAAATTTTGGAAAAAGTCATTTGTAAAATTAAATGGATTCAAGTTCAGGAAGGAATTAGAATTGAATATGTTGTTGAATTGCTGCATCCATTGCTGAATGTTATTAGAGTTTTGATTAGAGACTACTTGCACCTGTCCATTTGAATTACGTGTTAATTGCAAAAAAAACATTCCGTTGTTAGTATTGTTATTAATAAGATTATGATGGTCATTTGTGTTGGATGCATTTATATTTCTTTGAGCGACAAAATTTCTTGGAATGTCACTGTCATTGTTATTTTCTTCTATTTCGATTTCTTCTACGAAGGATGACCCACATTTACTACAAATAGGACCTTCTTCATTTACATAAGTCCTACATTCTTCGTTACAGATAAAACACCAAAATTTTCCATTCGTATTATTTATATTTTCCATTTTAATTATTGAAAATGAAATTAAAATCACTTGAAATTTTTCCTTGCTATTATATTAATTAGAATATTCCTTCATATATTTCTAATTTATAAAAAAATCAATTTAAGTTAAATTTTTATCTAAGATTTCTACAATAATTAAAATATTATAACTTATCTGCGATATTCTGATATTCGTCAATTAAATCAAATAACATTTTATAATTAGATTGTATATTATAATTTCTGTACTTCAAACAGGATTCGATGCATCTCCCTAATTTCGATTCAGAATGTTTATGCTTTAAAGTATCATTTTCACATTCTCTTAAACAAGTATTATGACTGTTAAGTACTATGCTATTTATAATGTTGGTAGTCATGTCCAATTGCTGATTAATAGTACTATATTTTTCCCTGCATTCATTTAATTTACTCAATCCCTCATTGTATTCTTGCTCGTAGCCAGGTAAGGGCACGGCCATCGGCTGCTTTGATTCCCTAGATTTTGAATTCTTTTCATATCCAGAATACAAATATAAATTTTCATATTCATCTTTACATTTATCAATCAATTTTGAATCTATTTTATTCGAAAACTCATTAAAGCTCCTTTGTAAGATTCTTTCCAATTCATCAAATGTTTCTTTTTCTTTAGAGAATTTTCCTTCAATTTTTTTATATAATTCTTGGAATTTTATTTTGAATTCTTTTTCCATATTTGAATTTTAAAATAAATCAAATGATGGCATAGTATAAGTAATTAAATGATTTATAATATACTATAATATTTTTTCATTAAAATTTTTAAAATTTTTCTATTTAAGGTTTTAAAATGATCTTACCCTTAGACATATTCTTCTCATAAGATTCTCTGGCTTCCTCAAATTGATCTAATTTAAATTCTCCTGCAATATCAGTTTGATAGTAATCTTCTCCTTTAGATAAACTTTCAATCACTGAATTTATAATATCCTTTCTCTGTTCTTCTGATTTCTCTGCTAAACTGTTGAATAACTGGAATCCAATGATGGATTTACCCTTAAAAATAAAATCAGTTGAAGAATATCCAGACAAATGTTCGTTATTGATATTTCCTAAGCAGCACATAGTAGAATTGTCAGGCATTAGATCAATTATTCTGGAAGGTAATCCTCCGCCCTGGCAAGTGATATAGAGGCTTGGTTTAATTTCTTTTATTTTCTTGCCAAGATCTTGTAAAAATGTAGGAGAATTTTGATTAATGACAACATCCGCACCAGATGCTTTGAGAAGTTCAATACTTTCATCTCTTCTCACGATATTAATTACCTTAATGTTGTATTTATTAGCTATTTTGTTGATCATCTTTCCTAAAGCAGATGAAGCAGTGTCCATTACGATTCCATTATGCTTAGAAATAATGTCATTATAGAGGCACTTAGCCGTTAAAGGATTTCCTAATAAATAAGCACCTTGATTAAAACTAATTGTTTCGTCAATTGGTATAACGTAATCTTTCTTGACTACAGCATATTCAGCAAAAGAGTGAATCTCCTTTTGATCAAAGAGATCTGATAAGAAGGAAACTCTTTGGCCTACTAATTTTTCATCGACGCTTGATCCTGTTTTAATGACTACTCCACTTCCTTCACATCCGAGGTTTGATGGCTCTGATGATCCAGTATTTAACCTTCCTGTTACGAATCCTAGATCATAAGGTCCGAAACCTGCAGCTTTTACTTCTATGACTACATAATCGTTTCCTAGATTATCAAAATCATATTTTATTTCTTCATATTTAATTTCGTTAGGTTTGTGAATAACTAGTCCCTTGAAAGAAGAATTTAAGGTTTGATTATTGTGCTCCATATTATGTTATAAAATTAAAATTTAGGAAATTTTATTTGATGAAGTGAATTTAATAAACAAGAATATTTTAGAAAATATAAATTTCTTTTGTTATTAAAATTTGATATTATTCTATTTAAGATAAAGAATTACATATCAAAAATTCGTACCCTTTTCATTCTTATTTTATTTATTTAGTTCTAGAGTATAAGTAATCTAATTTCTTCCCTTTTTAAATAAAAATTTGTCAATCAACTACTATTATAAGAATATTAAGAAAACTATAATCTCTTTTATAACATAAATGGAAATCGAAGTATATTCAGAAAAAAATAGTCTGAATAATAAACGAATATTACAACAAACCCAGTTGAGACTTCATAATGACCTACTAGAAATTCAGAAAAACAGAATGTTAACTAAAAATTTTAACCTTCAAATGTCTGACATCATAAAGGATGAACTGAATGAAATTTTTAGCATGAACTTCATTCTATCATCATTAGAGAATTCCTTTAATTTTCTTATTCTTTTTAACAAGGAGTATCCTTTTTCACCGCCATTTATAAAAATGATAAGCCCTATTATTACTTCGAATCAAAAAAAATATTTGAGTGCCAATGGTGATCTGAATTTAAAATTTTTAAACAAGGAATTCTGGAGCCCCGTTTTATCGTATATATTTCCTTAAAGATTATTTAGACTCAATTCAATAATTTTTGCAATTGAATTAATGCTTATAGATCCAAATGATTCTAATTTAAATATTTCATCTTCAGAATTATATAAAAAAGAGGAAATATTTAATTTGGTAGAGAGATCGAAATTTTGTTTCAAATACAATTCCTCCCCAAAAATAGTCAAATGTTCGAAATCTGATAATTTATTCGAAAAAAGAAAATTTTCAAAAATTGAAAAGAATGTGACGAATGATTTGTTGAACTTTGAGTTTAAGAGATTTAAGCATTTAGAAATCAATGAATATAATTATAAATATTTAAAAACTGAAAAAAAGGGTCAAGATAAATTAAAAGATACAGAAGAAATGGATATATATACATAACTTATGTAAAAATTATAAGAAAATAGTTCTTTTAGATGTGAGTAGAAATATATCCAATAATGGGCATTATTTAATAGAAATAATTGTTTAATCAAAATAATGTATGTCTTAAGGAATATTTAATTAATATGATAAAAAGTAAACGAATATCGGAAAAAAATTTTATTTTACATTGATCCTATTTAAACTAAGCATCCTTACTTTAAAATATTTAGGCTTAATAAATTCCACAAATTTCAAAATCAAAATTTTATTTAAATTTATATTCAAAATAAAGAAATGCAAAAATTTAAATTTCTTGGAAATAAAAAAAGAAGGGAAGATACTTATATGCTCCCTATTATCCATGACAAATCTTCCAAATTTCTCACAAATAGAGGTGTAATGAATCATTTGCGTGGAATCCCTCCCGCTCCGAACTGGTCTAATAAATATTCGTCTTTACTTCTGGGAGATAATCTTCTTTTCATTTCTAATCTCTACATTGTTAACATCGATTTAAATAGACGAGAATTTTCGCAATTAGTGTATTCTACAAAGATAGAATCTAAAGAAAAGCACAATGTGATTTGTGAAATAAACGAAGATATTTTTATTACTGTCACGAATGAAGGAAATTTTATTATTTTTCGCAAATATTTTAATACTAATTTAGAAGACAAAAGGGCCTATTTCAAAGAAACCGGACAATCTTTTAAATTCATGGAAATTTCAAATTTAAAGGAATCTCAGATTAAAACTATTATATTTTCAAAGTTGAAAAATGTATTAATCTGTGGTGATAATAAAGGAAATATTCATATAATAAAAATTCAGAACCTATCGGTAACTCAAGAGGAAAAATTAATTGACATGAAATATCTTTATTCTGTTAATGTATGTAAAGAAAACAATTTAATCACAGATATTTCTCTGATCCAGGATAAAAGCACAAGCACTGAGTTTTTAATAATTTCTGATTCTTCCGGGGCCTTGTATCTTTTTTCTTTTATAAATAATGAAAATCTTTTTGTAAAAATCAATCAAATAGGAATCAAAAATGAAATAGTCATGAAGTATATTTTTTCCATCGATATTTTATATTTAGAAAACATAGGAATATATGTTTTATCAGTATTAGATAAAAATGGGTCTATTTCCATTTATTCAATAAAAATCGAAAAGGAATTGACGAATTTTGTATCTAAATGGAATTTGATTTTATTCGATAAAAATCGATTCAACGATAAATTTTATGAAGAAAAATATCTGTACTTTACTACAAGGATCATTTACAATCCAGATTTAAATAATTTGATTCGTATATTAATCACTTCTAACAAGGGGAAAATATTTTATTTTGATATTTCAGAAAGCGATTTAACCGAAGAACAAAAGGCTGAAATTGAGGTTGATCATATTAGAAATCCTAATATGTATAAAGAAATAACAGAAAATCCACACACGATGGCCATTTTTTCTTCAGGGGTTTATTTGGACAAAATCTTTTTCATCTCTGCTGATAGATTGATTACATTTTTTAAATTACCAGATTTTATTTTTGAATATGATATAAAAACTTTAGGAAGCAAAGCCAATTATTTGTTGAAGCAGATGAATGAATTTCGAAATTTATATGTATTAAATCAAGATAATTTTTTATATCAATACAACTATTCAAAAAACATAAATGGTTTGGCTATCACCTCCAGAAGGGATATAAAATTTGATAAGAAAAATTACAAGAGTCAGAAAAATGTATCTCTTTTGGCACAATCTAAATTTAACGAATACATATTTGCATTCGTCCAAGAGGAGATTGAATCATCAGTAAAAACCCAAAATAAAAAAAAGAAAATCTCTATTATCGTTTATAATTTCTTATCCGATGAGAAATTAGGTAAAATATATGTTGACAATAAGATAAGTAAAATGATTTTTTCTAATTGGAGAAAATTTAAGATCGAAGATTATAAAAAGAAAGACATTCCCTTCGGAAATAAAAGTATTAAATCTAATGAAAAAGATTTTAAATTGACCAAAAAGCAAGAGAAAATTGCTTCAGCAGTTGAACAACTATTTTCTAATTGTGAAAAATACAATTTATTGTATATATTGGATACATCTGGTATTGTTACTGTTTGGGACTATATTAATAATAAAATTAATCGGTTTAAGTTGATTAAATTTAATGAAAATATATTTATTGATTCTCTAATCGTCCCAATTGATAATACAAATAGTGAGTATATGATTGCTTTGGGATTAAATCAGAAATCAGAAATTAATTTTTACCTTTTTAATCAGATGGTATCTCTTGATATAGCATCTTACAAGTTGACAATTGATCAAAATAAAATTCAGATAAGTGGGAAAAATAATAATTTACATTCGGAAGATATGAATAGTAAAATAATCGATGCTGAATATGATTCGTTTAAGGATAACAAAGAAAAAATTCTAGTATGCGATTACTATTCTAACAAAAATTCGCTTCAATTATTACTTGCCGATAACTGCAGGGATATAAAATTATTATATTTTAACAAATATTTCTTTGATTTTATCAGTTCTGATATATGCAGTTCATATACACAATACAGTAATACGATAAAGAAATATGAGGAGTTTTTTTCTGAAAACGAAACAATAAAAGAAAAAAATAAGCTAGAAGATAAAAATATTGATGTATCTCTTTTTTCAGAATCTGATTTAAAAAAAAAGAATATATTTTTTAATGTTATAGAATTTAAGAAAATAACACAGGGGAAAATAAAAATTATCAGAGTAAATAAAAATTATTCGACTTCAGATCCATCTATTAATGATAAACATGTAATAAATTTTGCAATATGTCAATCAGATGGAGTTATAAAAATATTTGATATTAATGTAGAGGTCGTTCATCCAAGTATAAGCAGCCCCATAAAAACACCTTTTTGTAACTTAATTTTTACGCTTTTCCTTAAGTACTCAATAAAATCCCATTTTAGCAGCATCCTTGACATTTGTTGGTTAGATGATGACCGATTAGCCTCTTCTTCTGTTGATAATTCAGTGAAAATATGGAATATAAAAATGTGCAAATTAATTGATCTGAAATTGGGAGAACAAGTTGTTAACATTGAAGAAACTTACCTGAATTCTTTCAATTCAAAAGTAAAAGATAATAATACAACTGCGATTCATTTGAAATTAATGAACAATTTCAATAAGGTAAATTCAGCATGTTTTTACCAGCAATCATCTAAAATTTCTAATGAATTTGTGGATTATTTTTCAGAATATTACAAAAATAAATTTGCAAATAAATCTTCAGAGGAGGACGGGACATATGATACTAACAAAATTAATTCTGGATATGCTCAAGATTTCCTTCTGTTTTATCATTCAAACGATTCTCAGGTCAATTTCCGAACTGCTGAAAATTTAATAAGAATAGAGTTAACTTCTTGTCTGGATGTTGGCAATATTTCGAAATTCTTAAAAAATATTATTAATTTGATGCTTTATTCGAAATATTTCAATTTATATTCGAATTTTCAAGATGTAATGGAAGTTCTAAAACAGAAATTTTCAAACATTAAGTCTTTATCAATTATTGACGAAATCAACCAACCAATTCTGATTTCATTCGAACAAATCTCAGAAATTTTAGAGAACTATAGAAATTTTGAATTTCTTAATATGTACTCCAATTTTCTACCTACAGAATATTTCAAGAGAATTGAAGAAATTAATTTTAGTTTCGATGATTTATCAAAAATTGATCTTAAGAAAAAGGAGATTTTATTTTTAATTAAACAATTAACAACTAACAATCTTTATGTTGAGGCAATCGTAATTTACAAACTATTCAAATTAACAGACATCGAACTATTTTTGTCTATAATAGATAAATTAAGCTGTTCTATTTATCAAAAGCAAACATTTCAATCAGTAAAATGCAAAAGAGTCATTGAAATTTTAAGAAATTATAATAACCTTAAAAATATAAATTAATTTTAAATATTAATTTGGCTAATATTTAAATAAATTTAAATTATTCTTATTAAATAAAATGAATGAGTATTACTCCTCTCCACTACCTTTAGTAAATGAATCAAACATGAAGAGTTTCGTGAATAGATATGTGATAATCCACGGAAAAGTGAATTCTGTTAAGAATAACAGCCTCTTCTTGTCTATCAACCCTGATACAAATACTGATATCATTGTGAAAAACTTCAATCAAAATGTTAGGATCGGTAGCACCATTAAGGTTATCGGAAAAGTTTTTCAAGACTTGTCTTTGGAGTATTTGGATATGATTCCTTTGTCAGATGAATTCGATTTGAAGCTGTTGAATGAAATGATTCCTATTCTTAGTCATAGAGAAGTGGCACCGATGTTTAACTGAGAAAAGTTTTAATATATATTTTAATATAAATTAAGCGCTTTAATTTAAATTTTTAATTTGCTTTATGATTAGACAATTAAATATTTATCAAAATAACAAAATAAGATTAATTAAGAATTCTTTTATTCTGGAATAAAATTCTATTCTTTACATAAAAGAAATTTTGGTCATGAATGTTACCTGCTAGTGTTGTATATAATAATTCTGATAATAAAGGGAATTTATAAAATACAAGTTTTAAATTAAAATTTATCAAAATTGAAATAAATATAATTTTGTATTTTTTGGAAAAGTTGTTTAAAATCAAAATCACTATAGGTATTTAATCCCTAGCAAATGAAGAATTTATTAGTGAATATTCTGTATAACCTTAATTTAAAAAAAAATATTTTCTAATTAATATAATTTATTTTATCTATACATAGTAAATTTTGAATTTCTGGATTCCAAACAATATTTAACCAAAAATTGTTTTCGTAAAACCGAGAATCGAGATTCGATAAAATATTACATATTCTTATCATTTTATCTCCAGTCAAATGATCAAAATAAATCAACAAATTCCTATGATCATATTGGTCAGACATATCACGATACCTTTTGATTATATTAAAATTAAGCAACTGCTTGGAGACAGGGTATACGTCAATTTTATTGGTTTTATTTAACTTGAAAATATGAAATTTTAGGTGAATGTTTGCATCTCTTTTGTAGGTATAGTAAAAGTTGTTAATATTAATGTTTCTAAATTCGATGCACTCAGGAGTGGAAATTGTTTTTAGAGCCAAATGGGCGGAACCAGAAACAAAGCATAATTGATTATTGATGCTAATATAATCTATCCCATAATCATTCGTGATTTCAAATTCTAATTTTTGTCTGTGTAAAAGAAAATTGTAATAAATTTCAATTTCTTTTGAGATCCTTTTTAAATCTTTATCTATTTCATCATTGGATTCAGAAAAACATTCAATTAGTAAAATATTTCTTATTGCTGTGTTAAATTTGTGAATAAAATAGTCTTGTTCGTTTATGGTTGATTGTAATATCGGATTATAAAATTTTTTTGAATTATTCTTATAATAGATGTAGTTATCATTTAAATTGTCACTCTGGAAGGAAGAGCCTATTCTTTCAGAATTATTTTCTCCAATATTCATAGTTTCTTTGCATTTTCGCAGAAAAATTCCTTTTAGAATAAAGCATTTCATTCTTAGCTTTTTAATTTTTGAATAATCAGATAAAATCAAAGAAGCTTGATTTTCATTAAGATTCGATATATTAGATTTATTATCGTCCTTCGCTCTTATAAAAACAAATACAAATAAAATGATGAATATTAAAATTCCAATTTTTATGACGATGTTTTTTATTTTCCAATGATTATTTTGGTTATTCTCATTCCAAAAGGGTCTTTTATTGATGTAAATTTCCGACATTCTGAAATATTTTCTATTTAATTTTAAATTTAAAAATTTAATAAATAATTTAAAATTTGACATCATTAACATTCTTAATTTTCGAAAAAAAAAATAAAAAATGAAACAGGAAATTTAAATACTCCTATCAGAACTTTCTTCTTGAGAATCTTCATTTTCAGCAAACTCATCTTCTTCCATTTCATTTTGATTTTCCTTCCTCTTTTCATTTTCAGAATGTTTAATCATATCATTAATAATCTTTTTATTTTCTAATTCATAAAATTCAGAATCAATCACTTTAATAAAACTCTTAAGAGACTCGAAATCAAATTGCTTGAATTGTTGGGGTGATGCACAATTAATTATGAATTTAATCAAAGAAAAACTTCTTATAAGGAAGATATGTCCATTGACTACTCCGCCCTCAATAAATTTTTTGTAATTTTCGTATTTTCTTTTGTATTCAGGTTTATTAAAAATCCTTTCGTCATACATTATACAGAGTATAAAAGTGTACTTAGATTCAAAAAGCAGACCCGATATTTGAATTTTATTCTCTTTATCATTAAAATTGAAATCTGAATCTATAGTAGTGAAAACAAAAAGAAAATTATTATTTTTTGGCTGCTCCTCGAATTGATAAAATTTGATTACTTTTTTTATCGCTTTATCGACACGATTCTTTACATACTTACTAAATGCTTTATAATCGTATTTATATATAAAATCTAGAATATCGTAGTAATTATTGTAATCGTCAACGTTAGAATCCATCTTATTTTCTTCTGAGTCTTCGTTTTTATTAGTTTTCTGGAATTTTTCGTCATATAAATTAATTATATCCTCATCATTCTCAGTACTATCTAAAAATAGACTGGGTTTAGATTTTTTCTCTTCCTTAGAACGTGATCTTTCTAGAATTTTGGTATTCTTGTAGATATAGAGTTTCTGGTCAAAACATGCAAAATAGAGAAAATTTCTGTGTGAATCTGTAACTGAAACGATTATTTCTAGAAAATCAATTTCCTTTATTAAGGGAAAACTTAAATCGAAGAGTAATAAAATATTTTTTGGAATCTTTTTTGTCATGTTTTCGACTGTTCTTATTTTATGTTTTACGAATTTCAGTAACTTAGTTGCTTCGAAACCTGATTTCTCAGCAACAAATGCGTTTTTCTTTGCTTTTTCTTCAGATTTTATGTATTCATAAAGCTTTTGTAAAGCGTGAATTCTTATTTTTCGGTCATACACCGGCCCTAAATCAAATATATTGCAATAAAGATAAAACTGTGTCTTTTTCTGTTCGAACCTTTCAGAAAGAGTACTTAAAAGGAATAAAATTCTCTCAAAAAAGAGATTAGATACACATACATATGCCAATTTTGTCATCTTACCATATTTTGTAACCAATTCTTGTAGAGATTTTATTTTTTCCAGGGCTTTGATGCATTGCTTAATTCCTTCATTTTCCTTTTTAATTAGAAATAATAAACCAGCTTGAATAATGTGTGCTGAAATGCACTTGAAATTATCTATACTTGTCGTATAGTTTTCTACACAGCCAATATATGTTTCAAAATCATTTACTAAAATTTGTATTTGTTCAACGTTTTTTTCACGTTCTATGTCAAACATTTTTTCTTTCTTTGTTTGATCCCTTCTAAGGAAAGCCTGGTCCTCCTCTTGAGAGTTGTTTATATTATTATCTCCTTCATAATTATCATTGTCAAATGAATCTTCATTAGTTTTGTTAATCGATTCGTTAAATTGATTCATCTCGAATTCTGAGTCTAATCCTCTAAATTTATAGATGCAGTATCTGTATTGAACATTCTCCTTTAATTTCTTGTAAATTGTTTTGAGTTTAGACTCGTCTTGCATCATTCTGAATTCCCTCGTCTGAGATTTCTCTATGTCAGATACTCTTTTGAGAGAATGAGAATTTCTACTTATGTTATGCTTACTAAAACTAATAAATTCAATGATTTCATTAATATCTTCATAAATATTGTCAATTTCATTTTTAGGACAATTTGAGTTTATTTTATACACGAAATTAATGTAGATTAATTTTGAAATCATCGCTGCATCTGATTCGACGTCTTGTAAAATTTTTTCTGGGATATTATACATAAGAAAGAAAAATGCGTCGATCATGTTTTCCAAATGCAATTCAGAATCACCAATCTTGAAATTTAAGTTAAAATTATTTATAGAAGATGCCTTGAATTTTCTTGTAATACTTAACATCTTAAGGGTGATAAAACATTCGTTAATATCTTCATACTCAGAAAGCTTAAAAATCGATTGAATGCATGAAGTTATTTTGTCATCCAGGAATGTGTCATAATTAGTCTTATATGGTTTACTACTCATTACGGTAATTCCGTCATTTTTATGATGACTGAAAAATAGTTCTCTTAGTAGAGAATTAATATTCATTATAGGGGCGAAAAAGCCTTTATGAAAACATGAAAAGCATATCCCAAAGATAATCCAAATCATTATTTTCAAGGTTATTATGAAAAAGAAATAGATTAAAATTTCGTAAAATACTACGGTATAAAATGACTTTACGTTTTCATACTTTTCTATTTGCTCATCTACATATATAAGGAAAAAGTCTATATCTTCTTTTTCCACTAATTTATAGTCATCTATGTAATCATAGGAAATTGGAATCGGGAATAAATATATATTTTCAGTTTTTTCATTAGAAATGACCATTGAACGAGAAATTTCATTGTAAGCATATGATTCAGTTAGGGTGAATAAATAATCAGTATCATTGTACTTTTTGTAATTACTTTTGTTAATTGATTTTATATCAGTTTTGTAATAGTTATTTATCATGCTAGTCAGTTTTGATTTAATATTTTTGTTGAAAAAATTTTGCACTTCTTCATAAATTGGTTTTATATTCTCCTTCTCAGAATTCTCAGAATTTCTGAATTTCTCAAATAATGTGGTATAATAAATTTCCATTAAATCAATCTCTTTGTTATCATTTAAGGATAAAAATCTTCCTAAAGAGAAGTATTCTTCTGGATATTTCTCAGAAGTAAAAACAACCAATAATTGTGGATTTTCTGGATCAACAGTGAAATCGGGATAGACAATAATAATTTTCCTATTTTTGCCTAAAGTTTGGGAAAGCTGTTCCTTGAAAATCTGTACATCATTAAAATTAAAAGCAGTGCAGAGAACCTTTTTGGGTAGTGATTTGGTAGAAGATTCCTCATAATCCTTTCCTTTGATGCATATTTCATTACCGAACTTCAAGGAACTTGCAAACATGTATGGGGATGTAATCACGATTTTACTCTCCTTACTAATTGTGTATGTGTAATATGGGCGGCATTTAGGATCGTACTCATTTATTTTTCTTATAGACTCGCATGATTTTCTATCAGTGTCTGTCCAATCTTCTTTCATGTATCTGTTAAAGTACACAGGGTATTTGTAAAAGAAAGAATCACTGAAAACAAAATAAAGACTATCAAATGTAACACTAAATGTATCTTTCCATATTAAATGTTTTTTTACTGTACTTTTCATGTAATCATTCATAAAGCAAAAAATTTTCAATTTTTCTTGGTCATCTTCTGATAATTTTTCAAAGGAATTTTCATAAAGACCATTATACCATGTGCCCCTAAATCTTTCTTCTGGATAATATGACTCTTCCAAGTACCACTCTTTTGTATAGATCGAATTTACGTCGATAAAACCTCCAAAAATTGAGCAGGAAGATTCTATCTCATTTTGGGAAATATTTGAAATTAAATTTTTGTCTTGTCCAAATCTAACCCACTCTTGAATTTTCTCATATAATTTTAGTAAAAATATTGTATCTTCAATTAAGAAAAGGTATTTGTTTCTTAAGCTTATGTTGAACAAATCTCGATAGTATAAAATCAGCTGCTTTGTATTTTCTTTTAAACTTTGTGATAAAGACAGCGTGTTGTAGTAGAAAAATATTAAAACAGTTACGAGTAATATTATTTCGATTATTAATAAGAGGACGAATACTTTTTTGAAAAGCTTCTTGATTGTTTCAGTGCTTAGTAACATATTTTATAGTTTAAACTTTTTAATAAAATTAATTAAAAAATAATTAATCATATATGTCGAATTCGAAAATAATCTAAGGATGGAAAAGTAATTGATTAATTATAAATATAAATTTTTATTAATATTTCTTTAATTTTTGAAATTCAATTTTTTAATTATTGATTAAAATGTATTAAGAAATTTTTATGCTGACTAATTTGGATAAATTTAATTTTGAATTTGAAGAGAAATAACGGCTTTTTAAAATTTATATTACCATAATTTCTTTATTCATACATTTTACTTAAAATTTCATATTTTAAATAATTTGAAACACTATTGTTTTCCCTATTAATTATGATTATATTTTAAATTTTATAACTGACTAAGCAAGATTATTCAAAAATTAATCTTAAAAAGAGAATATTTTCTAATGTAACAACGCAACTATTAAAATTTATACAATTAAACAATAATCTGTCAGACTAGATCATAAGTACAAACTTGAAAATAAATAATCTTAAAATAGTGATATTATATTTAAGTATCTATACAATATTTTTAATTATAATTCGTTCAATCATTGATGGTACAAGCACCGATTTGGTCATTTGAAGAAAAACTTACACCTGATCTATTTACAGATAACTATTCGCTAAGAAACCATTCCAATCGAAGGATAGTTATGAAAGAAATAAATTCTATTTATGCCAAAAAATTAGGTAACATTAATGAAGATAAAATCGTTGAATATATGAATAAACCAGACATTCGGAATAAACACTACAATAGAGTTATTAGACTTAGAAAAGAGAGGAAAGAAGAAGAATTCGTTTACCGAGCATATGTAGAATACACCCCTTTTAAATTATTCGATCTGATAGCAAAAACTCCTTCCAAAAGATTAAATGAAAACATTGCCCGATATTATCTGATACAAATATTAGATGTAATGGAGCATCTCCATTCCAGTCAAGTTTACTACTTAACTCTGCGACAAGATGATTTATTCCTTAACGAAAGATTTAATCTAAGATTAAATGACTTCTGTCTGCCTTATGCCATTTTAAATTGTATGTCCAGTAAGGAATGGACAAAAAATCTATTTAAGACTCATTCATCTATATCCCCTGAGCTTTTTACTTTAAAAGATTTTAATGAAAAATCGGATGTTTTTAATCTAGGAGTTATATTGTTTTCTATGGTTACAGGCTTTAGACCTTTCAGAGAATTATGCAATAACAGTGATTTATTTTTCAAATTAATTCTTACAGAACAATACGCTTCCTATTGGAATTTAATAGAAAAAAATTCCAAGGTCCAATTAAGTCACGAATGTAAAGATCTAGTCTTTAAAATGTTGAACGTTAATCACAAAAAAAGAATAGGCATAGAAGAGATCAGAAATCATCCATGGTTATTGTCAAATGATGTTCCTTGTTATGAATTTGT
>Ga0169931_10008089_pt1 | contig 15434 bp, 11 predicted proteins | sample Kivu_15m_20L_FD_129675 | JGI IMG/M metagenome (GOLD analysis project Ga0169931, IMG submission 129675) | Freshwater microbial communities from Lake Kivu, Western Province, Rwanda to study Microbial Dark Matter (Phase II) - Kivu_15m_20L... | ecosystem: Environmental > Aquatic > Freshwater > Lake... | reverse complement strand
TCAGAGCCATCCTTAATTATTTTCCGGGTGGGGAAAACCCTGGGGAAGCGCTCATTTTTAATGCAAATCCAGGGATAGGTTTTATCGTCCTTGAGGGCGACATTGTACCTGGGCTGGTATTTTTTAATCAGGTTATTTTCAAGAAGCAGCGCATCTAGCTCGGTATCAACAACAATGGTTTGTATGTCTGCAATTTTAGAAACCAGAACACGTGTCTTTCCACTTTCATAATGATCTTTTGTGAAATAGGACGTGACTCGCTTTTTCAGGCTTTTGGCCTTGCCTACATAAATGATCGTTCCTTCGCTGTTGAGGTATTGATACACGCCCGGCTTGTCGGGCAAGGTTTTCAATAAGGTTTGAAGATGAACCGGAGTTTCCATGTGGTTTTGCAAAAATACACTTTGCAAGCACGGATTCCGACTTTACCGGCGCCCCTTCTTACTTTTTCCTTTGTCGCGACTAAACTTATCCCGCTTTTCGGGCCTTGCACGGCCCGAAGATTGATGTCCTGTCCGATTCAAGGGAACGTCTTCAACCAGCATAAAATCGAGCTGTTTTTTCGTCAAGTCAGCTTTTCGCACTTCCACATTTACTTCATCACCTAATGTATAGCGCCGGCGATATTGTTTGCCAATAATCGAAAAGCTTTCTTCATCGAAAAAATAAAAGTCATCCGGAATATCACGTAACCTTACCAAACCTTCACATTTATTCTCAATAATTTCTACAAAAATGCCCCATTCGGTAACCCCGGTGATTACACCTTTGAAGCTTTGTCCTATGCGGTCTTTCAGGAACTCAACCTGCTTGTATTTTACCGAAGCTCTTTCGGCATCAGAAGCTCTCTTTTCCTGCTCGCTTGAATGTTTGCATTGTGTTTCCAAGTCAGATTCCTTGTCGCCCTGCTTTTTATCCAGATAAGCATCCAGTAAACGATGCACCATCACATCCGGATAACGTCTGATTGGAGAAGTGAAATGGGTGTAAAACTTAAATCCCAATCCGTAATGTCCTATGTTTTTTGTGGTGTAAATGGCTTTGGCCATGGTTCTGATGGCAAGCGTTTCAATCATATTCGACTCGCCTTTGCCCTTTATTTCTTTCATTAAGGCGTTCATGTTTTCCGAAACTTCCTGTTCCTTCTGGAAATTATACTTGTATCCGAATTGCGATACAAACCTTGAAAATTCCATTAGTTTTTCAGGACTTGGCTTATCGTGAATTCGATACACAAACGGATACTTCAAAATGGATTTCCCTCTGTGATCTTTCCCCAGCTGAGAAACAAATTCAGCAACACTTCGATTGGCAAGCAGCATAAAGTCCTCAATCAGCATATTGGACTCTTTTTGTTCCTTAAAATAAACGCCTAAAGGTTTTCCATCCTTGTCGAGATTGAATTTAACTTCCACTTTATCAAAAGCAATGGATCCTTTTCGGAATCTGCGCTCGCGCATGATTGTGGCAAGCCTGTGAAGTGTCAGAATCTCGTCTTTTAAATCACCTTCGCCGGTCTCAATCACCTTTTGCGCATCTTCATAAGCAAATCGTCGTTGTGAGCGAATCACTGTTCTTCCAAACCAACTTGATTGAACGCCTGCGTCATCGTCCATTTCAAAAACAGCCGAAAAGCATAGCTTGTCTTCATTGGGGCGAAGTGAGCAAACTCCGTTAGATAAGTGCTCCGGTAGCATGGGCACCACCCGGTCCACCAGATAAACGGATGTAGCTCTGCGATAAGCTTCCTCATCCAGAATGCTTCCTGGTTTTACATAATGTGAAACGTCGGCAATGTGCACACCAATTTCCCACAAGCCGGAATCGAGTTTGCGAATCGACAGGGCATCATCAAAATCTTTGGCATCATGCGGGTCAATTGTAAACGTGGTTACTTCGCGAAAGTCTTTTCTTTTAATAATCTCCTTTTCAGGAATCGTATCGGGAATTTTTCCGGCTTCTTTTTCAACTTCTTCCGAAAATTCAAAGGGCAGCCCGAAGTCAAGCATGATGGCATGCATTTCAACATTGTGTTCACCTGGTTTCCCAATCACCTTGACAATCTCGCCAAATGGGTTCTTTGCCTGGTCGGGCCAATCCAGCATGCGTACCAATACCTTTTCGCCGTTTTTTGCGCCTCTCAGTTTGTGCTCCGGCACAAATATGTCTACCGGCATCTTGTTACTATCTGGCACAACAAAAGCGAATCGCTCCGACAACTGGACAATTCCTACAAATTCGGTTCGCGCTCTTTCTATAATTTCAACAACTTCCCCCTCAGGTTTGCGTCCTTTACGGCGCGCAAAAAGATGAACCTTTACACGATCACCGTTTAAAGCATTCATCATGTAATGATCCTTGATATAAATATCTTCTTCTGACTTCTCAGTAATTAAATAGCCTGATCCCGATGAGGTAAGGTCGATGATACCGATGACTTCACTGGTTTCCAGATGAGCCAGCCTGAATTTCCCGGGCTCCGGCTCACTTAAATGCATTTGGTTTACCAACACATCAAGTATCTCCATGATTTTTACCCGTTCGTTTGGACTGTTCAGTCCCAATTCCTCGCAAAGTTCTTTGTAAGTAAGTGAACGGACAGGATTAGATCGGAAAAAATTAAAGACTTCTTCAAGCATCAGATGGGGGCTCTGAGCTCTGTTTTTTGATTGTTTGTTTTTTGATTTCATTCAATTCAAATATACCTGCATTTTCAATTGTCTGTTTTAACCTACGTTTAAGTTAATAAGGTTTTACTCACAATGATTTTGTGCATAAACCGGCCTGGATCAAGTTTGTGAATCCTTGCTTTTAAACAAAGTTATTCAAGCTTTCAACGGCCCATTAAAAACAGGAGGTTTGAAAAAATGTCTACCGCGGAATTACTACCATCAACTTGTTTGATGCGTCAAATCCATCCCTTATCAGAGGAAAATAAAATAATTGAGCCCCGCTAACTCCTTTTACGGAAATCACAAGAAAAAAGCATGAGCGAAGATGAATCTCAATCTACATCCCCGGTTACGGGTAACGTAGCATTGAACCTATTACAAGCCGCGGTCTTTAGGAAGCTTTAAAGCCATATTGGGCCCTCCCAGCAGCAGAAACAAACCTACGTTCAAACCAACCACTGCATTGCGGGTAATCGGACGGTCAGGGGTTCTTTTGCCGGCTTCGGTTTCAATATCCTGTAGCGAATAGTTCAAATTGAGCATGGCATTCATGTGCAGCTTCGTTGAAAAACGGGCAAGAATTCCAATACCAAGTCGCGCCTGAATATCCATGGAATTATAACATTGAGTACAATTGTACTCCGGCAGTAAAAATGCCTTGTCGTAATTGTTATCCACTAAAACCTCCGTGGCCTTCGCCCACTGAAGCATACCAAACTGCGGTCCTACTTCAAGAATGAAAGCCGAGTTATTTAAATCAAGACGTCCGTTGTAACGATACATTACCGGAATCTGCAAGTATTGGCTTTGTGTGTAGTATTTAGTTGACGGAAGTCTAACGAAAACATCATCTGTTATATAATTCTGTCCCTGGTTAGATATGTAAGCGCCAACACGGATACCGTGTCTGTCATGAAATCCATAACCCATCATCACGCCGTAGGCGATATTCCAGGTAGCCTTAAAATCCAGTTCACCTCCGGCATCATTATCTGCCTGATTCAATAACCAGGTATTCTGGCCTTGAAAAATTGGAGCAAATTCAAAGCCTTTTTGTGCCTCAAGAACACCAAAATGCTGAATGAAAATACACAACAAAACGAGCTTTTTAATTGTCTTCATAATAGTACCTGTTAGCTCGACAAAAGTATGAATATTTGTATTAGTCATAAGCGCATCACTAGAATTAGGTAGTAAAGTCATGAGAAGTTTTTCAGCATTATCGAAAGCAGAATTTTTAAAGGAGTCAGAGGGTAAGGCATTCGACATAGCCATAATTGGTGGAGGAATAACCGGTGCCGGCATTGCGCTCGAGGCCGCTGCAAAGGGATACCGTGTTTTTCTTTGCGAAGCAGGAGATTTTGCTTCCGGTACCAGTTCCAAGTCCACAAAGCTCATTCACGGGGGACTTCGCTACCTGAAAAATCTTCAGTTTGGTGTCGTCAGAAACACTGGCATTGAGCGTGAAATTTTATATAAAAACGCCATGCATCTGGTGCGCCCCGAACCCATGCTTTTGCCAGTTGTAAAAGGGGGCTCCCTGGGATTATTCAGCACGCGGATGGCTTTGTGGATGTATGAATTGCTTGCAGGCGTTAAGCCCGAAATGCGTTTCAAAATACTGAATCGCGAAAAAGCATTACGCAAAGAACCTTTGCTCGATTCAGCCCAACTTTTAGGTGCCGCATTGTATACCGAATACCGGACCGACGATGCACGCCTTTGCATTTCGGTTCTTAAAAAAGCGGTCGAATTTGGTGCTGTATGTGTAAATTATGCGCCCTGTAAAGAGTTTATAATTAATCATAAAGGTTTTATCGAAGGCATTGTTGCTGAGGATGCTTCTACCAATAAAAAGTATAAAATTAAAGCACGCTACGTTGTAAATGCTGCGGGACCCTGGGTGGATGAGGTGAGGAAGCTTGAAAACAGCAACTCAGCCGGGAATCTCGTTCTTAGCAAGGGCGTTCATTTGGTGTTTCCGCATTCCCAATTGCCTGTTCAGCAGGCAGCTTACTTTGATGCGCCCGGTGGGCGGATGGTTTTTGCCATTCCCAGGGGGGACAAGACCTACGTTGGAACAACAGATACTCCTTTTACCGGACATCCCGGCGAAGCCGGAATAAACATAGCTGACCGGGATTACCTGATAAATGCCTGCAAAAACATGTTTCCAGGCATCGCCCTGCGGGCCGATGATATGATTTCATCCTGGACGGGTTTAAGACCATTGATAGCGAAACCGGGAAAGGGAACTACCGAATTGTCGCGGAAGGATGAAATATTCGTTAGCCGGGCAGGGCTCATCAGCATTGCCGGAGGAAAACTTACCGGTTATCGTAGCATGGCAGAAAAAGTGATAAAGAAACTTCATCGTCTCGGTTTGCCTAAACAAAACGCATATTTTAGCACACGTAAACTCAAGTTAAGCGGTGGGGATTTTGATCATATCGACGATTTGAAGAATTATCTTGAAAGGCAAATTGGCGAAGCAAAACAAATCGGTGCAAGTCCGCTAACAATTGCCGCCTGGGTGAATCGTTATGGAACTGATACAGAAAAAATTGTAGAAATGGCCTATGAGCTATGGCCACAAACGGATCAAAAAGAACTTGTTCCATTGTTTGCCGAAATTAATTTTGCAGTGCATGCTGAAATGGCCTGCAGCGCTCTAGACTTTTGGGAAAGGCGAACCGGTGATTTGTATTTCAATTTCGAGAATCTGGATGCACAGTTTCGTGCCGGATTCAGTTTTTTGTGCAATTTGTTGCAGTTAAACAACGAAGAAGCAGCCAAAATGAAGTATGATTTTTACGCCGCTATGGACAAGGTTAGGCCGGTCAAGTAAGTCTTTTTACCCAAGTTGAAAGCCAAGCCGAAAAGGTGCAAAGAGCATCCGGTTCACGATTTGGTGTAGGGCAGTCAAGATAGATTCTTTAACCCGAGCACGTAATAATTGCTTTAGAAACAAGCTTCGGATTCAAGATGAAATATTGCTTAAAAAATCTATTTTTGCGGCCGTGGAAGCTTTGCTATTGATGATATCAGCGCCACTTATGCTGATTCTTGTTTTGGGTGAAATGGTTTATAGCCATTATCACCATCGTGGGTTGTATACCACCGGTGATACATTCATCAATCTGGTTTGTACCAGCTGGAATTTTTTGAATGATTTGATATTCAGAGGTATTGCTTTGGCTATTCTTATGTTTGCCTGGCAACACAGGTTTTTTACTTTCGCCGAGCGCGACTGGATTTATTGGGTTTTGCTCTTTTTAGGACAGGATTTGATGTATTATATTCTTCACTATGCCGATCATTACAGCAGATTTTTCTGGGCATCGCATGTAACACATCATTCCAGCGAAAAATTCAATTTCACCGTAGCCATTCGCTCATCTGTTTTCCAACCCTTTTACAGGTTTATTTTTTATTTACCGCTAGCCCTGGTTGGATTCGAGGCCTTTGACATCGTTTTTATGTATGCTGCTTGCCAGGTGTATGGCTTTTGGGTGCATACCGAATTGGTAGGAAAACTTCATCCGGCATTCGAGTTTTTGTTTGTAACTCCCTCGCACCATCGCGTGCATCACGGTTCAAACCCTTTGTATCTTGATAAAAACATGGGCATGGTGCTTATTATTTGGGATCGTATTTTTGGAACTTTCCAAGAAGAACGCGACGACGTTCCGGTTACTTTTGGGCTCACAACAAATATTCATACTTTTCATCCACTCAAGGTGGTTTTTCATGAATGGAAGGCTATTGCGAGTGATGTTCGCCGTTCCGGCGGACTGAAAAATGCTCTGGGGTACATTTTCGGGCCACCAGGTTGGAGTCATGATGGAAGTCGGAAAACCTCAAAGCAATTGAAGGAAGAATGGGAGCATAAAAATCCTTCCACGAACGAAACTTATCAACAAGAATTGATTTAAATGCTTTGATAATTGTCTTGTTTGATGTAAAATATTTATATTTAAACAATTGAATTTAAAGTGTTTAGTCAATTTGGCCCTGTAAGGTTTGCTTTAAATTTGTTAACGAGGCTTGTGTTTTTCGAATACAATTCATTATATTTGTCAGCTAGTAAACAAACCAAACCAAATTAAACACTTCCCCATCATGTTGAAGAAATTATCACTCACTGTATTAGTTATCCTTGCAGCAGGTGCTGTTTCTGCTCTTATGGCAACTCCACTTCCTCCAGGACCAAGTATCGTTCCTATTGACGGTGGTGTTTCATTACTTGTAGCAGCTTGTGCCGGTTATGGTGCAAAGAAGATTTACGATGCCCGCAAAAACAAAAACGATAAGTAAGACATCCATTCAGAACTCACATTGTGGGAGATTTAAGATCCATAAATATTTTCCTAGCGAAAATATTCTTGTTCTTCTTTGCCTGGCTAATTGCTGACCATTGGCTTTCTCATGATGTAGTGTGGTTTCATTATTTCTGGACTTACTTTTATCATATCTTGCTGGTCGTTTTAAATAACGTCTCCTCTTGGGTACTTGAACTTATAGGCTACGAAGTGGTAAGTAATTACCGCTCCGTGGCCATTTTAGGTTCTTACGGTGTGGTTGTCGGGAATCATTGCGTTGGATTTGGTTTGTCTTACGGATTTTCATCGCTTATTATATCCTACCCCGGGCCTTTTCTGAAAAAATTATGGTTCGTTCCAGCTGGTGTCGCTTTAATTATGGCAGCCAATATTACCCGGCTTGTTGTTTTGGCTATCTCAGTTAATAACAAAGGAGGTTTTGTTGAACTGGACCAACACGATTTTTTCAATTACATTGTTTATGGACTGATTTTTTTGATGTGGGTTGTTTGGGTTCAATTCATTGTTCCTCCCGCTAAAAATCAGTCTAAACAGGTATCATAGCATTTTTTCAGGCCCTCATCTTTGATGGCTGTTATTCCTTATTGATTTTGAACTCAAAGTAAACCCTCCATTTTTGAAGGACCTCTTTCATATCATCCGGGAGTTCAGAATCGAAATACATTTCAGATTTTTTCACCGGATGCACAAATCCGAGTGATTTTGCATGCAAGGCATGACGCGGGAGTAGGGCAAAACAATTTTCTACAAATTGCTTATAGTTGGTGAATGTAGTCCCTTTCAGGATTTTATCTCCACCATACGTGTCATCGTTAAACAATGGGTGGCCTATGTATTTCAAATGCACTCTGATCTGGTGAGTGCGACCTGTTTCCAGTTTGCACTCAACGAGTGTCACATAGCCGAATCGTTCCAATACTTTGTAGTGTGTTACGGCATGCCTTCCCTGGTCTCCCTCCGGAAATACTGTAAACAACTTTCTATCGCGGATATCTCTGCCAATGTGACCTATAATCGTGCCCTGATCTTCTTTAACGTCACCCCAAACCAGTGCCTGATAAGTTCTTTTTGTACTTCGTTCAAAAAATTGCCTAGCCAAATGCGTCATTGAGTATTCTGTTTTCGCAAGAATCATGATGCCTGAGGTGTTTTTATCAAGCCTGTGGACCAAGCCGGGTCGAGGCGTTTCCTTGTTTTTATACAGAGGCAAATGCTGGAAATGATACATGAGTGCATTTACCAGCGTACCACTGTAATTGCCATGGCCAGGATGTACAACCAAACCGGGTGTTTTATTAATGACAATCAACTCATCATCTTCAAAAACAATGTTTAAAGGAATGTTTTCAGGTTTTATTTCCCGATCCCTTGGAGGATGAGCGAAAACCACCGCAATGTAATCGCCGGGTTTAACCCGGTAATTCGACTTTACTGATTTCCCATTTACGTGAATGTTTCCGGCATCTGCAGCTGCCTGAACGCGACTGCGAGATGTCTTTTCCAATCTGTTTTGAAGAAATTTATCAACCCGTAAAAGTTCCTGGCCTTTGTCTACAGTGATGCTAAAATGTTCGAACAGGTCCTGTTCTCCCTCCAGTTCGTCTTCCTCATCGGAAAAAGCTTCATTTGCCATATTTAATTAACAACCAGCTTTTTAACTTCAAATTTTCGGTTGCCATCGGCTGAAAGCCTTAAAAAATAAAGCCCCCTGGGAAATTCTGAAATGTCTAGTGAGTTTTTTCCGTTTTGTAATGTTTTTACAAGAACAAGTCTTCCGGCTACATCAAACATTTGAAGTCGGGCATTTTGACTTGATAATGGTAATTCAATATTCAATTGCCCTGTCGCTGGATTGGGGTATGTTTTCCATTCAGAAGACCAATCATCAATCTTTTCCTGATGAACATAAATATCATACGGATATCTGAACATGGGTCTAATCATCAGCGTACCGTTTTGCGCAGCAAAATTGTACCACGTGCCCGTGAGATTGTAAAAAATTCGATCGTTGTTGTTGATGTTTCTGTCGAAACCCAAATTAATCGGGAAATTTGTAGACTGTGACCAACCAAAATAATAGGAACCTGCTGGCAAGAAAATAGGCTCGTTCACTTCAAACGTGATGTACTTGTTAATTCCTTCGGAAGGAGGATAATCAACGCTTTGGCTAAGCAAAAGATCGCCGGGTTGATTAGCTCCTGCACCCCAAACCATCAAAAAGAAGGAACTTCCAGCCCCAATTTCAACCGTTCGGTTAAAGTAAAATTGTATAGCCTTGAGCGAATCACCCTGCAAAAGATCAAATCGCTGTGCGACAAACCCTCCGCCGTTGTTGTTGATATTTAGACGTTCCTCAGCTGAACCATCATCAAGCGCATAATAATTACTGAAAATCTGCAAATATTCAATGGTGTCATTGGCCGGATAAAAATCTTGCGGATCAGTTGGAATAAAATTAATGTAGTTTCTTAATCTGTATGTGGTGGCCTCCGTGCCCGGATCCTCAAAAGCATATTTTACCGCGTCAGTATAAATAAACTCCTGCCTGGGTTGTAAGGGGCCTAATCCTGCTACCAGTAGTGAATCCCGTCTTTCTTCCGGAAAATCATCGTTCAGATACAGGTATTTAAAGGTTCGGAAGTTAGATGCATTTGAAGGGTTCGCTAATGACAAATTAAAGAGGGTATCCATGTTGGCAATGGCCTGTGGCATGAAATGCCACAAAGGAACCGATTCGTAATCCTTAATTATGCTTTTGGGCATGTACATGAAACTCAAATCAGCTCTTGTAGTATCGTTTCTGAACCTTCCACGGTCAAGTAAAATGTAATCAACATGCCAGTGGTCCCAACTTCCGTTTTGTTGAGCAAAATTTCTGAACCTGAATTGAAAGCCTTTTTTCAAATAGGCAGTATCTTTTACAGGTACCATTACCTGTAAAAATTGCCTGAAATTTTGAGGGTAATCTTCGCCTTTGGTTCCCCAAGCCCAGTTCCAGGTTGAATCTGTTGGGTTTTTGAATTCAAGTGTTAGAGAATCAACAAATTCTGGGAAGTTTCCCAGCCCCTTGGGCTGATAGAAAAAGCTCAAATAAATAGAATCTGAAGGCGGGTAGTTCAAATTAATTGGACTTGATGTCAAGGTATCTGCTGAATTACTTTCGGTTGAATTTCCATAAGGGTCTCCTTTGAAATTCAGTCCGTCAAATGTGGCTACCCCAATGCTGGGTGGCAACAGAGGCAGAGTTGTGTTTATAAATACCGATTCATCCAGCCATCTTTCTGCGTTTGGCTTGTGCCATGGAGCAGAAAAATCATCAAAAAAGGGCAATTCGAGCGTGTCGTTAATGGATTTCCTCTGAGAAGTATTCGGACCACCTTCCTTGCTGTAGCTCATCGAACCAAGCGGAGATGTTTCTATTTGAGCCTGAAGCAAAGGACTGTTTATCATTGCGATAAGCAATAATACCAAACCATTAAAAGTCGCCTTCCTCATCATCATTTCCTGTTTTTAATTCTATATCCTGCAATAACGTTTCAGATTCGGTTAACCATATATTGACCGGAGCTCCTTCATACAATCCATCAACAGTCCCTGGCTCTGGATTTTGTTTCCAAATCCTAGCTATCAGTGTATCCGGCTTAGATTCATCATTGCTTACTTCGCCAAGATTTAATCTGTTATCAGATAAAATCCTTCTTGCTTCAGTTAAAGTAAAGCCAAGCAAAGAGGGCACCGGAATCAGACCACCTTCGGTTCCTCTTCCAAGAACGAGATCAACCTTCGAACCTTCGTCAATCAGGTCTCCTTCCTTCAATGGTTTTCCTTTATGAAGCATTTCCATGACCGGCGGTAAACCATCAACATATCTTAACATACCAACCTGAAGGCCATAAGTTTCAAGAAGAGAAGTTGCTTGTTTAAGAGATAAGTCAATCAGGTTGGGCATTTTTACTTTCCTGCTTAACATGGCGTTTACAGTCAGGTAAATTACCCGATCTTCTTTCACTTTAGCTCCCGAATACGGGTTCTGATCTACCACAGTTCCGCGGGCTACTTTGCTCGAGTACACCGAATCAACTATTTCATATTTAAGAGCGTGACCTTCGATGAAAGCGGGAAGGTCTTTTATATAGATTCCTTTAAAATCAAGAACCTCTACTTCTTCACCATGCCGGGTGTACAACTCAAGCAATGCAAATCCCAGATACAGCAATCCAAAGCCAAGCACAGAAGCACCAATAAAGTGCTTCCAGAATGTTCCTGTTTTGATGATGCTGATGATGCTCATGAATTAAACCGTGTGGGTACCTCTCTGTGCTGATTCTTCTGCAAAAGTCATTATTTTTTCTATAAAATCGTAAGGTTTGTAGCCATTGATTGCAGTTTGATGGAAAATACAAGTTGCCGGAGTCATTCCCGGCAGGGAATTAACCTCAATAAAAATAACCTCAACCCGTTTGTCATTGAATATCCGAACGAAAGCATCGATGCGGCAATAACCCCGAACTTTTAGTGCACGGGCTGCCTTTTCCAACTCGTGTTTAACGATGGCTGAAATACGATCTCGCTCAGTTGCATCGGACGAATATCTGGCCGGGGTAATATTCTGGCCCTGGCCCGCCAGGAATTTCTCTTCCAGAGAAAGCACTTCTCCTTCTGACAAGGCTTCGGACGCTTCAAAAACTTCGTAAATGACTTCTCCCAGATTGTTGTAATGGGTAAGCATTCCGCCGGTAATTTCCAGAAATCGGGATGCACCCTCAGCACTAATAAGAGATTCTACCAGAAAACGCTGTTTGCGTGGAAACTCCTCTTTAGGTTTAATTTTTAAGCGTGCCGAGGCCTCTTCATCGAAGGCTTCGGTGCTCCTGAACATCATTTTTGCAAATGCTTCAAATTCGTCATCGTTGTGCAGTTTTTTTACGGCTGAACTGCATCCGTCATCTACAGGTTTAGCAATTAGCGGGTAATTCATTTGGCGAACCTTATCCATAACAGCTTTGGGATCGCTAAACCACTGAGAATGCTCAACAATCATGTGATCTGCCACCAACATACCATGTTTCTTAAGTATTTCATTGGTGGTGAATTTATCGATGGTGATGGAAGAGGAATCAGCATCCGAGCCATTGTAAGGCAACCCAACAGCGGCAAGTTCTTTTTGTATTGCCCCGTCTTCGCCGGGACGGCCATGGAGGGCAATAAAAACTTCATCCGCCGAAAGAGCGAGGTCCTGGTAACTTAGCTTGCCGGGCGGTTTCAGATTGTTTACATCCCCAAATCGACGGGTTAAGAAATCGCAACGCTGTATAATCCGCTCAATCAAAGGGTGTATACTGAAATGAGTGATTTTTTCATAAATATCATCCGCATTGTCCTTGAGCATTAGGTTGATAGGTATGGTATAAAGCTCATGCTCCTGATCGCTTCCACTAAGAAACACCGGAATTGGCTCAAATTTTTGCGAGGAGGATAGTTTTTCGTAAATATTTCTACCGCTTTCCACTGAAATGTGTCGTTCAGAGGAGTATCCTCCAAAAATTACAGCAATTCTTTTTTTAGAGGTTTTATTTTGTTTGCCGGCATCCAGCAAGGTATTTAAATTGTTAAGCATCTTTCCGGCATAGCCGGAGAATTTAAAATCATCCCTGCGCTTGCGCAGAGAAGTAGCAATGATGTAAGTGATAAATTGCGAAGGGTTAAAACCAATTTCGGCCGCCTGATGAAAAAAGAATGAGGAGGGCATCATGCCCGAGGTCGTATTGGGGTCGTTGAGAAATACATCTCCCTTGCTGGTAATAAAACCGTCAATGCGCGCATAAACGCCAAATCCAAGCGCAGCATACAGTTCTTCACAGGCTTTTCGAATGTTTTCAATCTGCTCCTCGGGCAATTGAATGGGAGTGATTTTACGCGAAAGCCCCGGTAAATATTTCGAGCGGTAGTCAAACACTTCTTTGCCTTTGCGGATTTCGGTAGGAGGGAGGCAGACAGGAATGCCTTGTTCATCTTCAATAACGATGGAAGAGAATTCTTTTCCTTCAATAAAACCTTCCACCATTACCTCACTTTCGGCATCAAGCGATTCAAGCAGCAGCGTGCCTCCTCCTTTTTCAAAAAAGGAGTCCATAAATTGCTCAAGATCAAATGGATGGTGAATGATCTGGCTTTCTACTTTTACAGGTATTCCAATGCCTTCGCGGATATCGCAGAGTGAACGAACGTACTCGAATTTCTCGGTTTTGTTTAGTTTATTCCAGCTCTCAGCCTTGATTCGGCGAATGAAGAAACTTTTATCAATCGCTTCTTTGAAGGCTTCGGTTTGATTTTGTTGAATAACGCTAACACCAATAGAGGAGCCTTGAGTTGGCGATTTGATAACACATGGAAAGCCTACCCGTTCCTGTGTTTTTTCATACCAGGCCAAGGGGTTTTCAGTATTCATCCACGCTTCGCGTGGGATGGAGAAAAATGCCGGCCCCGGGAACCCCTGAGCCTTCATTAATTTTTTTTGAATGAGTTTGTTAATCCCAACAGCACTTGACAAAATTCCCGAACCGGTGTAAGGAAGTTCATAAAATTCAAGCAAGCCCTGCAGGCGTCCGTCTTCGCCAAACGGACCATGCAAACAAAGAAATGCTATATCAATGAGACTCTTTAACTTCTCAGGCGGGATAATTTTACCAAGGCTCTTAGCCAGCACTTCCGGACTGTATTCTGAAAGTGATTCGGCATAAATCTGGTAATCTCCTTTGCCCTCGGGAATATGCTGCGGTGCAGGATAAAAATCGCGGATACTGCCTTTGTAAATATATTCCCAGTCAAGTTCAATAAACTGATTAAAGCTATCCACAAAAAGTGGAATCGCCTCAAATAAGCTTTTGTCAAGGTTATCGTAAACAGTTCTGCCTCCTGCGAAAGAGATTTCCCGCTCACGCGAACGACCTCCGAAAATAATACCAACTCTGATTTTCATTTTATTTTTGGCTATTCGGGTAAAACTAGCTGCTTTCGCTTTCGGGCAAGCAAGCCGGCAATTGAACTTATGAAGAATTACGGGTTGAAAACACCCTTGGCTTTACTTTGCAGGCAAATAACGATAAACCGAAAGACTATCTTGTGCAAGAATGTACACTCTGTCTTTCCACCAGCTCAGATAATCATAATCCTTTCGTGGAAGTGAAATCGTGTCTGTCTGGAAATTTTTAAGGCCATACGCCATTAATTTCCCCTTTTCGCTGCTAAAGAAAATGGTGTTGTCCTGAACCTGAAAGTCCTTCAATCCCTTGAGAGAAATCATAGATAAATACGTCCCAAAAATGTCGAATCTTAAAATTCCACGGGCAGGATCGTTCATGTAAAGGACACTTTCCTGTTCGGTCATAAAAACCGGATCGGGCGCATAACCAAGAATTTGATTGACATTGGTAATTTTAACCGTTTCCTGTAATTGCTGATTAAATCGGATTAGTTGAAATCTAATGGGATCGTAAATCCATAATCCATTATCAAACGAAGTACATACAAGAGAAGCGAGTTCGAGTTCACGATCTTCCAGTTGAAGTGGATTCCCATTTTCTGTGAGGGTGTTGTCCAAAAAAATAATTCTGGAAAAGTCCTGATAAAATAGGACAATCTTAAGCGGGTTGCCAACATCGGCAAACGAAATTCTCCCGAGTTTTTTATTTGAATAAACTCTGTAAAAAACACCGTTTTCACGGTATTTTGTCAGCATGTCATTGTCTGTTATGTAGGCATTACCAAGATTGTCCGTATTTAACGTTTTTCCCTTGGTTTGAATTTGCCACAATTGTTCCCAAAGTGGTTTTTGAGCACAAGCCGAATAAAAAATAATTGATAAAAATCCTGTGAAAAGAAACTTCATTTTCTATGGATTTGCAGTAGATAATGACATTTCAAGAATTTCGTCAATATACATCCGGTTGTTGAACAAGCGCGGGACTTTATTTTGCCCTCCGAGTTTGCCTCGATATTTCATCCACCTGTAAAAGGTGCCATTGTCCATATTTCTAACAATTGGAGGCCTGAGGGTCATGTTTTTGTATCGTTTGGCCTCATAATCTGAATTCAATGCTTTCAGAGCATTGTCAAGTGTTTCGCTGAAGAAGTCAAGATTTTCAGGCGCCAGTTCAAATTCAATGAGCCATTCGTGCGCTCCTGCGCTATCGGTTTTCATGTAAATGGGACCCGCCGTGTATTCGCGGATGATAGCCCCGGTTTTTTCGCTTGCAATTGCGAGGGCCTTTTCAGCATTTTCAATCATTAATTCTTCACCAAAAGCATTGATGAAATGCTTCGTTCGGCCGCTCACTCTAATTCTGAAAGGATTGAGATTACTAAACGTGATCACATCTCCAATTTTGTATCGCCAGAGACCACCATTGGTGCTGATAAC
>Ga0169931_10008088_pt1 | contig 15438 bp, 15 predicted proteins | sample Kivu_15m_20L_FD_129675 | JGI IMG/M metagenome (GOLD analysis project Ga0169931, IMG submission 129675) | Freshwater microbial communities from Lake Kivu, Western Province, Rwanda to study Microbial Dark Matter (Phase II) - Kivu_15m_20L... | ecosystem: Environmental > Aquatic > Freshwater > Lake... | reverse complement strand
GCGGGGCCGCTTCCATCGGCGCGGGCACCGAACACGAACACGTGAACGCCCGTGCCGTCGACACGCAGCAGCCGCGTGTGATTGGCCGCGCCCTCGTCGCCCATCGGCCCGTCCGAGGGCAAGGCCGCATGCACCACCACGCGGTCGCGGTCCGGCAGCATGGCCCGCAGCAGCACCAGCGCCTGCTCCGGCTCGATGCGCCGGTGCGGCATGGCGCGCAGGTTGGCCACGACCAGATGCGTGCGGCCGTCGGTGGTGTCCATGGCCGGCGCCACGGTGGCGGCGTTGGCGGTCCACATGGCGCTGGCGCTGCAGCACTGCGCCAGCAGCGCCGGGCGTTCCGCGGCGACGCGGGACAGCACCTCGGCATCGGAGCCGCTGAAGCCGGCCTGCCGAAGGGCCCACATCGCCGGCCGCTCATGCGGCGGCAGGAAGGCCTGCGGCAGCCCGAGTGCCGCCACGTGCTCCATCTTGGACAGTCCCTGCAGCGCGGCCTGACGCGGCTGCGACACGGCTTGGGCGTTGGCGCGGCTGGCCACATTGCCTTCGCTCAGGCCCGCGTAGTTGTGGGTGGGACCCACCAGTCCGTCGACGTTCAGCTCGACCATGGGACCGGTGCAATGTAGAGGCTTGCCCGCGGATACAGTGGGGTGATGGCGGTCAGATCCGGTTCAAGCACGCCCGACGCGGACATGCGGATCGTGGTCCTGCACGGCAAGGACGCGTTCCTGCGGCTGGAGCGCGGACGCCAGCTGGAGGCCGCCCTTCAGAAGTCCTTCGGCGGGCTGGACCGGGCGGACCTGGACGGCGCGTCGGCCTCGCTGTCCGACGTGCTGGACGGCCTTCGCACCCCCGGTCTCTTCGCTCCGCACAAGCTGGTGGTGCTGGAGAACGCGGACGCGTTCATGGGGGCCGAGGATCGCCGACGGGCCATGGAGGGGTACGCCGCAGCGCCGGCGCCGGAGGCCACGCTGCTCATGCGGACGGCCGGCACATGGCGACCCGGCAACTTCGACAAGCTCGTGGCCAAGGTGGGCGCCGTGATCAAGTGCGAGAGCCCCTCGGTGGAGGAGGCCATGCACTGGTGCGGCGGGCGTGCCGCCAAGCGTCATCAGGCCCGGATGGAGCCCGCCGCGATCCAGCTGCTGGTGGAGAAGATCGGCCCCGACCTGGGCCGGCTCGACGCCGAACTGGGCAAGCTGGCCGCCGCCGCGGCGCGACCGGGCGTGGCGGAGACGGTGATCACCCGGGCGGTGGTGCAGGAGTTCACCGGTCTCTCGCGCGAGGAGCAGGCGTGGGAGATCCAGAACCCGGTGCTGGCCGGTCGCGCGGATGCGGCCCTGACCAAGTTGGATGAGCTGCTCCGCGTGAGCCGCGTGCCCGAGGTGATGGTGGGCTGGAGCCTGGTGGACCTGGCCCGCAAGGTGCACGACGCCAGCTGCCTGCTGGCGCAGGGCGAGAGCGAGGCGGTCGTCTCGAAGGCGCTCAAGCTGTGGGGCCCGTCGGCCTTGGCGGTGCTTCGGGTGGCGAAGCGGGTGAAACCGGGGGATGCGGCCACCATGTTCCGCATGGCCGTGGAGACCGACCGCGCCACCAAGAACGGCACCGCGCCGGAGCCGGCACGCGCGTTCGAGGGGTTGATGGTTCGGATGGCCGAAGCGCTGGCGTGAGACCAGCGTTCAGAGCCCGGACATGCGCATCAGGAGCGTGGAGATCCCGCCCCCGCCGGCTCGGGCGATCAGTTCAAGCTCGCCCTTGTCGAGGTAGATGCCGCCGCAGCCCGTGCAGTGATCGACCGTGACTCCGAGGATGTCCGCTTCCTTCAGCTGCGCGCCGCACTTGGGGCACTTCATCCAGTGCGGGTTCTGGGCGGCGCTGGCGTGGGCGGCCTTGCGCTGGGCGTCGAGTTCCGCGCGGCGCGCCTTCAGCCATTCCGCGTCCTTCTCGTGGAACACGCGCTCGAGTTCGTTGTAGCCCTGGTTGGAAAGCGTCATGGGTGCATCCTCCGTTGCGGAAACGCGATCATAACGGCAGCCACCGCTACCATGCCCCGCTTCGGGGTCCCGACCATGCAGGCCGACCGTCCAGACGATGCCAGCCCCCCCACGAGCCACGTCGGTGGCCACGGTGGCGTGCACAAGGCGGGCACCGCGGCCCTGGCGCTGGCGGCGCTGGGGGTGGTGTACGGCGACATCGGGACCAGCCCGCTCTACGCCATCAAGGAGTGCGTGCTGCACCATGGGGCCCGCTATCCGCTCGACGAGGGCTTTGTGCTGGGGGTGCTGTCGCTGCTGTTCTGGGCCCTGATCCTGGTGGTGAACGTGAAGTACCTGCTGGTGGTGATGCGGGCCACCAATCACGGCGAGGGCGGCATCTTCGCGCTCCTTTCGCTGATTCCCCGGAGCCTGCGCGAGGCCCGGAGCCGCGAGAAGCTCTGGCTGTCGCTGCTGTCGGTGCTTGGAGCGGGCCTGCTCCTGGGTGACGGCATCATCACGCCGAGCATCTCGGTGCTCTCCGCCGTGGAAGGCCTGGAGAAGCTGCCGCTGGCGGACACGGGCTGGGTCAAGTCGGCGGTCATGCCGATCGCGCTCGCCATCATCGTGGGCCTGTTCGTGGTGCAGCAGTTCGGCACGGGACGGATCGGTGCGCTCTTCGGTCCGGTCATGATCGTGTGGTTCCTCTCCTTGGCCGCCCTGGGCCTGCACGGCATCGGCCAGGAGTGGAGCGTGCTGCGCGCGGTGAATCCGGCGTGGGCCGTGTCGTTCGCGGGCCAGGCGCCCTGGCATGCCTTCACGCTGCTGGGGGCGGTGGTGCTGGTCTGCACCGGTACCGAGGCGCTTTACGCCGACGTGGGCCACTTCGGCCTGCGACCGATCCGGATCGCGTGGTACGGCCTGGTCTATCCGGCACTGCTGCTGAACTACTTCGGACAGGGGGCCTTCACGCTGGCCCAGGTGCGGCGTGGCGCGCTGACCGCCGACAACTTCACCGAGTTCAACCCGTTCTACGAGGTCGCGCCCGAGGCGGTGCGACTGCCGCTGCTCATCCTGGCCACGGTGTCGGCCATCATCGCCAGCCAGGCCATGATCAGCGGCGTGTTCAGCATCGCCCGACAGGCGATGCGCATGGGATTCCTGCCGCGTCTGGAGGTGGTCCACACCAGTCACGCCACCGAGGGCCAGATCTACGTGCCGCAGGTGAACCTGCTCATGCTGGTGGGTTGCGTGGTCACGGTGCTGTGGTTTGAGAACAGCGCCAACCTGGCCAACGCCTACGGCGTGGCGGTCACGGCCACCTTCTGCATCACCACCGTGCTGCTGGCGTTCGTGGCCCGGCGGCTGTGGCGGTGGAAGCGTTGGCAGGTGGCGGCCATGGCCGCCGCATTCCTGGCCATCGATGGCGCGTTCCTGGTGTCCAACCTGCTCAAACTGCCCTCCGGCGGCTGGTTCGCGCTCATGATCGGCGTGGGGGCGGCCGTGGTGATGAGCACCTGGGTGCAGGGCAGCTACCTCATCGGCCGCAAGATCGCCGACGCCAGCAGCAACATCCACGACTTCCTGGCCTCGCTCTGGAGCGAGGCGGTGCCGCGCGTGCCCGGCACGGCCGTGTTCCTGACCACCAGCAGCGCCACGCCGTTCTCGCTGGCGGCCTTCGTGGAACACAGCCATGTGCTGCACAAGCAGGTGATCCTGGTCAGCGTGAACGTGGCCCACGTGCCCGTGGTGCCTCCGAGTCGGCAGGTGCGGCTGGAGTGGATGCCCGACGGGTTCTGGAAGATGACCGCCTCCTGCGGCTTCATGGAGACGCCCGACATCCCGCGCTTCATGGAGCGGGCCCGTGCGCAGGGACTGGACTGGGACGCCGAGACCACCACCTACTTTGCCCGGCGGATGGTGGTGCTGCCCACCGGCGACGCGCCGATGGCCCGCTGGCGAAAGCGGCTGTTTGCGCACCTGAGCGACCAGGCCGTGGACAGCATCCGCTTCTTCAACCTGCCGCCGGACCGCGTGGTCGAGTTCGGCGTGCAGATGGAGCTGTGACCCATGCGCCGCATCGCCCTGCAGATGCTCTTCGGCGACAGCGCCAAGTTCTACGGCATCCTGCTGGGGCTCACGTTCGCCACGCTGCTCATCACCCAGCAGAGCGCCATCTTCGTGGGACTGATGACACGCACCTACGCCATGATCGAGGAGATCCCGCAGGCGGACCTGTGGGTGGCCGATCCCACGCTGCAGTTCGTGGACGACACCAAGCCCATGCCGGTCACGGCGCTGGATCGCGTGCGCAGCGTGCGCGGCGTGGAGTGGGCCAGCCCGCTCTTCAAGAGCATCCTGGTGGCCAAGCTGCCCAACGGTGGTCGGCAGCTCTGCGACGTGATCGGGGTGGACGACGCCACGCTGATCGGCGCACCGGCCGTGGTGGTGGAGGGAAGCGTGGAGGACCTGCGCAAGCCCGACGCCATCTTCGTGGAGACGCGCGGCGCCAACAAGCAGCTGATGCAGCCCGCCACCGACGATCCGGACGGACCCAAGCGGCCCATGCAGGTGGGTGACGTGCTGGAACTGAACGAGAAGCGGGCGGTGGTGGTAGGCATCGCCCAGACGCGGCCCAGCTTCCAGAACGTGCCCACCATCTACACCACCTACTTCCGCGCGATCGGCTTTGCGCCGGCCAACCGGCGCACGCTCAGCATGGTGCTGGTGAAGGCGGCGCCCGGCGAGGACGTGCTGGTGCTGAAGGACCGCATCGAGCGCGAGACGGGCCTGAGCGCCTACACGCCGTCGGAGTTCAGCTGGAAGACGCTGGAGTACTGGATGAGGCAGACCGGCATCCCGATCAACTTCGGCATCGCCATCCTGCTGGGATTCCTGGTCGGCGTGGCCATCGCCGGGCAGATGTTCTACAACTTCACGCTGGACAACCTGAAGTACTTCGGCGCCATGAAGGCCATGGGGGCGACCAGCGCGCAGCTGCTGGGCATGGTGGCCCTGCAGGGTCTGGCGGCCGGGGTGCTGGGCCTGGGCCTGGGGCTTGGCGCCACGTCGCTGTTCGGACTCTCCGTGCCGCCGGACCGGCTGGCGTTCAAGCTGATCTGGCAGCTGCCGCTGATCAGCGCGGGGGCAGTGACCATCATCGTGCTGGGGGCGAGCTCGCTGAGCATGCTCAAGGTGATCCGGCTGGATCCCAAGGAGGTCTTCAGCGGATGAGCGGCACGCTTGCCATCGCCGCCAACGGCATCCAGAAGACCTACGGGTCGGGCGACTCGGCCGTGACGGCCCTGCGCGGCGTGGACCTGCAGGCCGCGTTCGGCGAGATGGTGGCGCTGGTCGGTCCCAGCGGCTGCGGCAAGACCACGCTCATCAGCATCCTGGCCGGCCTGCTCTCGCGCGACGGGGGATCGCTGCACCTGGCGGGGGTGGATCCGGACGGCCTGAACAACCGGGCGCGCACGTTGTGGCGGCGCCGGCACGTGGGGTTCATCTTCCAGCAGTTCAACCTGGTTCCCCAGATCAGCGTGCTGGAGAACGTGGCCATTCCGCTGCTGCTGCGGGGCGAGACCCGCCGGGCCAGCCTGGAGCGCGCCGCGGCGCTGGTGGAGCGCGTGGGCCTGAAGGGCCGCGAGCAGTCCCGGCCGAACAAGCTCAGCGGCGGTCAGCAGCAGCGGGTGGCGATCGCGCGCAGCCTGGTGCACGGACCCAGCATCCTGGTGTGCGACGAGCCCACCAGCGCGCTCGACGGCGTTACGGGCCAGCTGGTCATGCAGCTGATCCGCGAGCAGGGCTGCCGTCCGGATAGATTGGTGGTCCTTGTGACGCACGACGAGCGCATCTTCCACTTCGCCGACCGCATCGTGCACATGGACGACGGTCTGGTCACGCGCGTGGTGGACGCGCAGGACGAGATCGCCGCCCTGCGCGCCGCCATCCGTGCCGAGGAGTCCGCCTCGTGAGGATCCGCATGCTCCTGCTGCCGGTGCTGGCCGTGGCCGGCGTCGCCCTGGCCGTCCACACCGTCCGCAAGCAGGCGGCGCCGCCGCCTGCCGCTCCGCCCAGCGGCGAGCCCACGCGCAGCCCCTTCAGCAACCGCGTGGCCGGCAGCGGCCTGGTGGAGCCGGTCACGGAGATCGTGAACGTGGGCACGCCCCTGGCTGGCGTGGTGGAACGCGTGGAGGTGCAGGAAGGTGACCAGGTGAAGGCGGGGCAGCCGCTCTTCGTGATCGACCAGCGCATGCTGCGCACGCAGCTGCAGTCGGCGCAGGCCCGTCAGGAGGTGGCGCGTCGCAAGCTGGCCCAGCTGGAGTCGCTGCCGCGCGCCGAGGACCTGGCCAGGGCCGAGGCCGTGGTGGAGCAGCGCAAGGCGGCGATGCAGGATGCGCAGTCGAGGCTGGACCGCTTGAACCAGATCGCCGATCCCACCGCCATCAGCCCCAACGAGCGGCCCACGCGCGAGTACGAGCTTGCCAACGCCAGGGCTCGCCTTGCCGAGGCGCAGGCGGACTTGGCGGCGGTGCGCGTCGGCACCTACCCCGAGGACCTGGCCATCGCACGCGCCGACGTGCTGGTGACCGAGGCCGAGGTGCGGGCGCTGGAGACCGACGTGGATCGCAGCGTGGTCCGGGCACCGATCGACGCCACCATCCTGCGCGTGACCGCGCGGGCCGGGCAGTTCGCCTCGGCCAGTTCGGGCGGTGGCGACGGCCTGGTCACGCTGGGCCAGCTGTCGCCGCTGCACATCCGGGTGGACGTGGACGAGCTGGATGCCTGGCGCTTCGACCCGTCGGGGCGTGCCGTGGCGGTGCTTCGTGGCGGCAAGCGGGTGGAGTTCCCGATCGCGTACGTGCGCACCGTGCCCGTGGTCATTCCCAAGCGGACGCTGACCGGCGAGAACTCGGAGCGCATCGACACCCGCGTGCTGCAGCTGATCTACCGATTCGTGCAGGACGAGCCCGGCGTGCTGCCCGGGCAGGTGCTCGACGTCTACGTGGAGACCTCGGACGAGGCCGCGGCGGCCGGACCGTCGATCGGCGCCTCGGGCGCGGACCCGTCGTCCACAGCCGGCGACGACTCGGCCGGTTCCCCGGCCACGGGTGGCTGAAGAAGCCAGGCCACGTCGGCGCCCCACGCGTCAAAGAGCGTCCGGCACTCGGACCACGGCGTCACGGCGTGCGGCGGCACCAGGCGATCCCGGTCGAACACCACCATCTTGGCCATGGGACGGGCATTGTCGGCCCAGACCGCCTCGCACTCCAGCGAGAAGCGGCTCGGATGGGTGGACCATCGCTGCCAGTCGGGTTCCGGCGGCTCGTTGCCGTGGTCGATCAGGGCCGTGGTCACGGCCAGCCTGATGCGGAAGATGCGATGCCGTTCCCGGCTTGCCGCGTCATCGTCCTGCAGCACCCTGAACCGTGGCCGCAGGGCCCGCTCCACGGCGCCCTGCAGGGCCAGGCAGAGTTCGTCGCGTTCGGCGGGTGAAGGCAGCGAGTCATCCAGACGCCGCCGCATCACCGGCCGCTCCACCACCACCGCGTCAAAGTCGGCGAAGTCGTCCCCCGGCAGTCGCCAGAACAGCACGTCATCATGTTCCGCGGAGGGGGCCAGGTTTCCGTAGGAGCTCAGGAAGCCACCGGCCGCGTGCCCGCGCAGGGGTGCATGCGGCAGCAGCGTGCCGCATGCGGTCAGCAGTCCCATCCATGCCACGCGGCAGATCGACCACCTCATCGCACGATCAGCACCGGGCGGTCGGCCTGATGCACCAGATCGGTGGCCACGCTGCCCAGCAGCATGCGTGCGGCACCCGTGGGAGCGGTGGTGCCCACCACGATGATGTCAGCGTTGCGCTCGCGGGCGGTGTCGCGGATGCTCTCCACGGGGGAGCCCGGGCAGGTGAGTGCCTGCACGCGCACGCCGTGCCTGCCCAATTCCCGGGTCCGGCGTTCCAGCGCCTCACGGGCGGGAGCCTCGTTCTCCATGGGCTCCACGATCGGGACCGCGGGCACCTCGACGCCCACGAAGGGTCCCGGCAGGGCGATGGTGTGCAGCAGCGAGACCTCGGCCTGGTCGCGAGGGGCCGCCAGCCGGACCGCGCACTCGGCGGCCCGGTCGGCCTCGGGCGAGAAGTCCATGCCCACCAGCATCCGCGTGCTGCGCGGCGCGCGCGTCGCGTCGCCGGGATGCACCACCAGCGTGGGCCTTCGAACCATCTTGAGGGTGGCGTCGGCCACGCTGCCCAGGAAGAGCCGGCTGATGGGGTTGCGGCCACGACTGCCGATCACCAGCAGGTCCGCGCCGCTCTCCTCGGCCACGCTGGAGACCACGGCGGCGGCACCGCCCTCGCGCATCTCCACATGCACCTGCAGTCCGTGCCCGGTCTCCACAGCCGCCAGCCCCGCCAGAGCGGCCCGGGTCTCCTGCTGGGAAAGCCCATGATCCTGTGTGGCGTACGCATGCACCAGAAGCAGTCCGGCCCCGTGCGCGCGAGCGATGGCGCTGGCCCAGCCCAGCGCCGTGGCGGCTGGCTGGCTGAAGTCGGTCCCCACCACGATGCGGCGGATCGGCGCGAGCGTCATGACGTTTCCAGCCTATCCGCGTTGTAGGCTTTTCGCATGACGCTGGCGGCATGGCTGGGCATCGCCCTGGGAAGCGGAACAGGCGCGGCGTCCCGCACGCTGCTGGTGCTGCAACTGCGGGAGCGCCGAGGCCTGCCCATGTGGCTGGTGCTGTCGCTGCTCAACATGGCGGGCTCGTTCCTGGCGGGCGTACTGGTGGCGCAGCTGGACCGGCATCAGATCGTGCACGCCACGCTGGTCACGGGATTTCTGGGGGGCTTCACCACCTTCAGCGGTTTCGCGGTGGAATGCATCGAACTCTGGCAGCGCGGGCGCCGCGGCCTGTCGCTGACCTTCGCGGCCTTGTGTCCGCTGCTGTGCATGCTGTGCGCCGTGGCGGGATTCCGGTTGCTGATGCGGGAGGTGGCATGAGCGCCGGGTCATCGGTGCGGACCGCCACCATGACGGCACTCGCCTTCGTGGGCGGCATGGCCGGCAGTCTGGTGCGTGCCGGCTCCGAGCATGTCGCGTGGGTGCTGGAGATCCCGGTCTGGACCGCCACGCTGTGCGTGAACGTGACGGCGGCGTTCCTGGCGGGACTGCTTGGCCGCCTGCTGCTGGGCGTGGTCACGCGGCGGACCGCGATCGCGGCCGAGGTGGTGGACTCGTGGTCGGTCCGCGCCCAGTCCGCCAACGTGCTGCTGGTCACCGGATTCTGCGGGGGGCTGAGCACCTTCAGTTCCTTCGGCGTGGAGATGGAGGAACTGCTTCGGAACGGGTTGCACGGCCAGGCCGCGCTGGCATGGCTGCTCTCCATGTCGGTGGGGCTGCCCGCGGCGTGGCTGGGACTGAGCCTGGGCTCGCGGCACGATCGGTAGATTGCCCGCATGCCCGCGCGACCCGCACGACCTCCGGCCCAGGATTCCTGGGGCGGCGCCCCGCTGGACATCGACCGGCTCCGAAGGCTCTGGAAGCCGCGCCGCGACGCCTACGCCAAGGCGCACCTGTACGAGGGCGTGCGCATCCGCGTCCACAGGGCGATCACGTGGCTGGAGCACGCGTCACGGTGCGATCCTGCCCGCGACCTGGACGCTCGCCTGGTGGCGCAGTGGGTGGCGCTCAACAGCCTCTACGGTCAGTGGGATCCCAAGGCGGGCACGCCACGAGGTGACCGTGACAGCCTTCGGCAGTTCACGGGGCAGGTGCTCATGCATGACCACGACGCGCTGCTTCCAGCGGTGCTGCGGGCGCACGCCAAGCTGGCCCTGAGCCTGTTCGAGGACCGCTATCTCTGCCGCCACTTCTGGGAGGAGCCCACGCAGCCGCGCGGAAGGGACCGCAACCGAGGCGCCGCGCCCGCCGCCGCCTCCGCCCGCGACCAGCTGGCCGCGGGCCGGCACGAGGCCTTCCTGCACCGCCTGCTTGACCGCGTGCACTTTGTGCGCAACCAGCTCGTGCATGGAGGCAGCACCTACAACGGACAGCTCAACCGCACGGCCGTGCGCCGCGCCAGCACCATGATGGAGCACCTGCTCGCGTGCTTCCTGCAGATCATCATGGAGCACGGCTACGTGGACGACTGGGGCGAGCTCTGCTACCCGCCCATCACGGACTGAGGCGGCTCATCCGGCCTCGGGGCGCGGGTCGTCGGCCTGCACATCCCGCCGTGAGCGGCGCCCAGCCGAGCGTGAGCCCGCCCGTCGCAACGCGTCCGGTCCGAAACGCCGGGCCACGCGGTCGGTCACGGCGTCGATGGCCCGCTCGCGGGTCCGCTGCGGATCCTGGAACAGGCCGGGCGTCGCGGCGGCCTCCACGCGATCCACGCTCAGACCCAGCAGCCTCAGCGGTCCCGGCCGCTCGCGGAGCCAGGCGCGCAGCAGTTCCCTGGCCACGTGCCAGATGCCGGCGGTGGTGTCCGTGGGCTCCTCCAGCGTGCGCTGCCGCGAGAAGGTCTGAAAGTCCGGTGTGCGAAGCTTCAGGCTGACCGCCCGGGCTTGACCGCCTCCGGCCCGCAACCGAAGGCCCACCCGCTCGCACTGCTCCTGCAGCAGGGCCACCAGGAGTTCCGGATCGCCCTCGTCCCGGTCGAAGGTCTCCTCGTGACCCACGCTGCGAGCCTCGCGTTCGGGCTCCACGGGTCGGTCATCGATGCCCAGCGCCAGCGATCGCCAGGCCACGCCTCGGTCTCCCAGCAGGGCCTGCAGCGCGGAGGCACTGCGGACCTGCAGGTCCGCAAAGGTGTGGATGCCGCGCGCGTGCAGCAGGGGCGCGGAGCGAGGCCCCACCCCCCACATCCGCTCGATCGGCAGTGGCGCCAACCGTTCCACCACCTCTTCCGGCGGGATCACGGTGCAACCATCGGGCTTCTGCATGTCGCTGGCGATCTTGGCCACGAACTTGCTCGGCGCCACGCCCACGCTCACGGTCAGTCCCAGTTCCTCGCGCGTCCTGCTCCGGATGGACTGGGCGATCCGGGGTCCGGGGCCAAGCAGCCGTTGCGATCCGGTCACGTCCACAAAGGCCTCGTCCACGCTCAACGGCTCGATGCACGGCGCATGATCGAGCAGGATGGCCCGGAAGGAACGGCTCAACGCCGCGTACCGATCGAACCGAGGCGGCACCACCGCGGCATGAGGGCACTGCCGAAGGGCCGCCCGCATGGGCATGGCGCTTCGGCAGCCGAACGCCCTGGCCTCGTAGCTTGCGGCCGCCACCACGCCGCGGTCGCCGGATCCGCCCACAAGCACCGGTCGACCCCGCAAGTGGAGCTGATCCAGCTGCTCCACGCTTGCAAAGAACGCGTCAAGGTCGGCATGCAGGATGCAGCGGGTCCACGGCGTCACGGGCCGGATTGTGCCGTAACGCGGGATCTCGGGGCCATTTTTTGGACTCCGGAGCCATGCGATCGCCGGTTTCACGATCTCCTGTCCGTCATTTTCCTTGACTTCGGGTGGGCCTGGGGAAGATTGGGGGACCAAGGGACATCTTTCCCTTGGGGAGTGTGGCCTTCAGGGCTGTCGGTCTCGGCCGACTGCCCTTGCTCAACTTGGATGGGTGGGGAAAGACCCCCAGGCTTCGGTCTGGCGGAGCCCCGCAAAAAAGGGCGTGGGCGCTCGGCCTCAACCGGGCGACTCACGCTCTTTCTCTTTTTGGGCGCGTCGGAGGGCCTGCGCGACGCCACCCGGCACGACCCACGCAGGCACCAGCGTCTGGACGCGTTCACTTAGCATGATCCACATGCTGATCGCAGGACCCGGACCCGTGGCGCAGGCGTGGCTCGAGTTGCTTGGCCATCTCCATCCTGTGCTGCTGCACTTTCCCGTGGCCCTGGTGCTGATCGGTGCCGCGGCCGCCACCTGGAACTGGCTTCGCGGCGAGGAGGGCGTCGGGGAGTTCGCCTTCCACTGCATCTGGATCGGCGCGTTCATGGCGTTGCTGGCCGCGGTCAGCGGCTGGTTCCTGGCCGAGGAGGAGGCTGGCGAGGAGGGGCTGGAGATCCATCGCTGGTTCGCCGTGGGCGCCACCGCCGCCACCGTGCTCCTGGCGGCGCTGGCCAGCCTGTCCCGCACCGACGAGCGTCCGGGACTGCTGGCGGCCACGCGACTGTGGGCGCTGGTCACCGCCGGTGTCATGGCGTTCGCGGGGCATCTGGGTGCCAACATGGTCTGGGGCGAGGGGGCGGTCACGCGTCCGCTCATGAAGGCGCTTCGCGTGAGTTGGGAGAACCTTGGTTCCGACAAGACCGCGGCTCCCGCCGGGAAGACGGTCGAGGACAGGAAGGAAGGCGAGCCCTCGGAGCACATGGAGCCTGAGCCGCATGAGACGGGACCGAAGGATCCCGAGCGTTCGGAGCCGGACGCGGCGAAGTCCACCGTGCATCCTGGCGCGGTCTCCGACGAGGACAAGGTTCCGCCTCCGGTGCCCCCCAAGGAGCCGGTGCAGTTCGCCAGACACCTGCTTCCCATCCTCAAGGAGCGTTGCTTCGAGTGTCACAGCGGCGAGAACGCCAAGGGCGGCATCGCCTTCGATCACATGGACGAGCTGATCAAGACCGAGGGCAAGCGGGCGGTGGTGTTCAAGGGCGATCCCTCCAGGAGCACCCTCTTCACGGCGGTCATGAAGAGGAGCGGCGCCCGCAAGATGATGCCTCCGCCCAAGAGCGGCCCGCGGCTCACGCCTGAGCAGTGCGGCGTGATCGAGGCCTGGATCAAGCAGGGCGCCAAGCTCGGGGACTGAAGTCTCGGCGGTTCAACGTCCGGCGGGGCCAGGGGCATCCGGTTCGGCCGCGGGCCGGATGCACAGCATCAGCACGGCGGCCAGCAGCGCCACGAACGCGAAGGCCGTGAAGATCCCGTTGAGCGGCACCTGGGCGTCGCGCAGGCGACCGAATCCCCAGTCCGCCAGCCCGCCGCAACTGATGCTGACCAGGTTCATCAGTCCGTAGCCCGTGGCCCGCAGTTCGGGCCGCGCCACCTGGCACAGGATGGGCATGTTGTTGCAGTCGAAGAAGCCCCAGCCCAGCCCAAACAGCAGCAGGAACGCCACGGCCACCCCCAGCGAGGACGCGTTGCCCACCCCGAAGAGCGCCGGCGCCAGCAGGGCGATCCCGATGGCGCTGGTGAAGATGCGGCCGCGGGCATGCCGCCTTCGCCATGCGTCGGCGATCCATCCGCCCAGCACCACCCCCACGATCGCGGCCAGGCTCCACCACACCGAGGCCGACACGCCGGCCTGGCCCTGCCCGATGGCGAACCGCTCCTTCAGGATGGCGGGCATCCAGTCGCGGATCACCCATGCCGGCAGCGCCGGCAGCGTGAAGCACGCCACCAGCAGCAGAAACGGCACGCTGGTCACCAGCTGGCCCAGCGACTTGAGCAGCGGGGTCGTGGGCGCTCGGAGGTGCATGTCCGCCGCGCAGGGCGGCACGGGCAGCAGCCATGCCAGCGGCAGCGCATAGGCCAGCCCCGCCAGGCCTGCGGCGTGGAAGGCCCATCGCCACCCCAGATCCGGATCGTCCGCCGCGTAGCCCCCGAATCCGCCGAGCATGGTCCCCACCACGATCGCCATCTGATGCACGCCCACGGCGCGCGAGCGGGTGGCGCCGGTGTGGTGATCGGTGATCAGGGCCAGCGCGGCGGGAATGTAGAAGGCCTCGCTGAAGCCCATCAGCGTGCGCGTCCAGAGCAGTTCCTGGAAGGTGGTGGCGTTGCCCGTGAACCAGGTCACGGCGCTCCACGCGGCCAGACTCGCCACGATGGTGCGCCGGCGGCCGAAGCGATCCGCCACCAGCCCGCCCAGCGGGCTCAGGAAGGCGTAGACCCACTTGAACTGTCCCAGCATCAGGCCCCAGTTGGCCTCGGTGCCCACGCTCTCGATGTCGGCCATCACCGAGAACTTCATCGAGGCCAGCATCTGGCGATCGAGATAGTTCAGCAACGCCACGGGCCAGAGCAGGGCCACGGCCAGCCAGGCGGTGCGAAGGGAGTGGGGCGCGGGGACCAACCGCCGGAGTATGCGGGCGTGCGGCGAATCGGGCGAGGGGGAGGCGTCCCGGGCAGGAGTCGAACCTGCGACCTGGAGCTTAGAAGGCTCCTGCTCTATCCAACTGAGCTACCGGGACGGATGGCCGGCAAGTCTACGGCGCGCCGCGAGCGGCCCGCTGCACGCCCAGCACCAGCCGCCATCGGCGAGCGGGCGGTGACTGCAACGCCGCGGGCGCCACGCGCAACCGCACCGCGCCGCGTGTCACCTCCAGCAGTCCCCAGCCCGGCGGGACCTCGGTCGGTCGGACCAGCCCGCCGGGACAGCACAGCAGCAGTCGGTCGGCCAGTCTCCAGCGGGCCAGGCGGTCGAACTTCACGCCTTGAAGCAGCGTGCGCCGTGCCAGCCGCTCGTCTCGGTCGGCCGCACGCACGCTGGCCAGTCGCGACCGCTCGTAGTCCCATCCGTCGGTCTGCTCAAAGAGCGTCTCGCCTTGGCGACGCAGGTGCGGTTCCCAGCGGGGCACCAGCCGCTCCCGCATGGTGTCGCGGCGCTCGCGGAGACGCCGATGGCTTGTCGTGGAAACGTCCAGGTCGGCACGGTCGCTCAGGAAGTCGGCGCGGCTGGCCTTGCACTCCACGATCGCGGTGTGCACCCGGGCGGCCACGCGTCGCACGGTGTTCGCATCCGGCCGGAGATCGGGCTGCTGGAACAGGTTGGTGGCCCCGGCAAGCCGCAGCAGTTCGTGCAGGGGATCCGTGCTGGGCCAGGGCAGCGTGTCGTCGGTCGGCGGCTCGGCGATGCGCCGCGCGTCCGCCTTGGCCAGCCGCTCCACGCCATGCGGGGCGCCCGTCATCCAGCCCGCCACATCCGCCCTCCACAGCGGGATGGGCGTGGTCACCTCGTGGGCCACGGCGGCGGCTCCGTCGGCTCGCAGCCATGCCGCGGCGGCCGCCTTGAGCTCACGGTGGGCGGTGGACTCCATGACTCAGTGCCGGATCCAGGCGGCCTCGGAGCGCTCCACCATGCCGACTGCAGGGACCGTCACGTGCATGCGGCGACTCCTCAAGGGTCAAGTTAGCATCCGCCGCATGAGCCAGATGCCGCAGGAGCCGGTGTTCGTGCACGCCCACGCCGCACCACAGCCCGCCAACACGCTGGGTCTTGCGGGGTTCATCACGTCGGTGGTGGGCATCCTGTTCGGCGGGTTGCTTTGCCCGGTGGGACTGATCCTGAGCCTGGTGGCGCTGGGCCGGCCCCCGCGCGGCTTTGCCGTGGCGGGCGTGGTGATCGGGTTGCTGGGAAGTTGTGTCGGATGCATGGTGGGCATGCTGCTGCTGCCGGCCTTTGTGGTGGCGGCGGTGGGCGGCGTGACGGTGATGGCCGCCATGATGTTCGCCCTGCTGGGCGGC
>Ga0169931_10008087_pt1 | contig 15439 bp, 14 predicted proteins | sample Kivu_15m_20L_FD_129675 | JGI IMG/M metagenome (GOLD analysis project Ga0169931, IMG submission 129675) | Freshwater microbial communities from Lake Kivu, Western Province, Rwanda to study Microbial Dark Matter (Phase II) - Kivu_15m_20L... | ecosystem: Environmental > Aquatic > Freshwater > Lake... | reverse complement strand
CCCGCGCGTTTTCCGTCCAAGACGGCAAGCGCTGGTTTCACACCGGCGACATTGGCCATCAGGACGCCGACGGCTTTCTCTTTCTCACCGACCGCAAGAAGGACCTCATCAAGACCTCTGGCGGCAAGTTCATCGCGCCGCAGAAGATCGAGGGGCTGCTCAAGGGCCGGCCGCCGATCACCGAAGCCGTCGTCATCGGCGACGGCAAGAAGTACTGCGCCGTGCTCATCGTCATCGACGACGACGCTCTCACCGCTTGGGCCAAGCGCACCGGCAACGAAGCACACAGACAGCACCCTGCCCTGCTGGCGGAGATCCAGGCCCAGGTCGACGCCGTCAACCGCGAGCTCGCGTCCTTTGAGACCCTCAAGCAGATGCGCGTCGTCAACGATGTCTTTACGGTCGATAACGGCCTGCTGACGGCCAGCTTCAAGGTCAAGCGCAAGGTCGTGAACGAGCGCTTCAAGGACGCCATCGACGCCATGTATCCCGATGAAGGACTGTCATGTCATGACCACGGCTGACGACGTTGTCGATGCGGACGACGCCGGCGTCGACCTCGATCTCCTGTCGTCGTGGACGTTTGTGCTGCCCGCCGAGCGCATCGCCTCTGCGCCGCTGCCGGAGCGCGCCGCGTCGCGCCTGCTCCATCTCGACGCCGACGGGCGTGTGCACCACCGCGCCTTCACCGACCTCGTTGACCTACTCGAGCCTGGCGCGGTGCTCGTCATGAACGACACGAGCGTCATCCCGGCCCGGCTGTTCGGCCATAAGGTCCACAGCGGCGGCAAGGTCGAGCTGTTGCTCGTGCGACGCCTCCACGGCGATGACGGTGCCGCCCATGGCCCGTGTGGCCCCGGCGTCGAGCGGTGGGTCTGTTTGCTCGGCGCGAGCAAGACACCAAAGCCCGGCAACCTCCTGCGCTTCGGCGACGAGCCCGGCAACGACAGCGGCGACACCCTCGACGTCGTCGTCGTCGGCCCGATGGACGGAGAGCCCGGCGCGTTCGTCGTCGATGCGCAGGCCCCGGCCCGCGGCGGCGACGTCGTCGGCTTCGCCAAGAGGCGGGGCGCCTTGCCGTTGCCGCCCTACCTCGGCCGTGCCCCCGACGAGAAGGACGGCGAGCGGTATCAGACGGTCTTTCGCGACGTCGCGAAGGAGGGCTCCGTCGCCGCACCCACGGCCGGCCTCCACTTCGACGAGGCGCTGCTGGAGCGCCTGCGCAACAGGGGCGTGCAGACGGCGACGGTGACGTTGCATGTCGGCCCGGGCACGTTCGTGCCGGTGCGGACCGACCGCCTCTCTCAACACGTGATGCACCCCGAGGCGTGGTGGCTGCCCGACGACACCGCGGCGAAGCTCAACGCCGCCCGCGCGGCCGGCAAACGCATCATCGCCGTGGGCACGACGGCGGCGCGCACGCTCGAGAGCGCGCGTGCCGGGCTTCTGCCTGACGCGCCCTTCGTCGGCGGGCGCGGGCTCACGCGCCTGTTCATCAAGCCAGGCTCGACGGTGACGGCGTTCGACGCGCTGATCACAAACTTCCATCTGCCCGAGAGCACCTTGCTTGTCTTGGTCGGCACCTTCGTCGGCCGCGACCGCATCTTGCGCGCCTACGACGACGCCATCGCCGCCGGGTACCGCTTCTACAGCTATGGCGACGCTTGCTTGCTTGAGCGACCCACTCGCGCTGGACGTGCGTGATGCGAGTCCACGCGCTCCTCGGCCCGACGAACACCGGCAAGACGCACCTCGCCCTCGACGCGCTCGGTGAGCATCGCGACGGCGTCATCGGCCTGCCACTGCGCTTGTTGGCGCGGGAGATCTACGAGGCCCTCTGCCGTCGCCATGGCGCCGAGCACAGCGCGCTCATCACCGGCGAGGAGCGCACGGGGGCGCCGCACGCGCGCTACGTCGCCTGCACGGTCGAAGCGATGCCCGAGCGGCGCGCGTTGCCGTCGGGCGCATCGGCGCCATGGTCGTTTGTCGCTGTCGACGAGATCCAGCTCTGCGCCGACCGCGAGCGCGGACACGCCTTCACCGACCGCCTGCTGCGCCGTCGCGGCACAGAGACGACGATGGTGATGGGCGCCGACGCCATGGCGCCCGTGCTGGCACGCGTGCTCGGCGACGACGTCACCATCGAGCGCCGCGCGCGCCTCTCACGCCTCACGCACGCCGGCAGCAAGAAGCTGTCGCGCCTGCCTCCGAAGAGCGCCGTCGTCGCCTTCTCGATCAAGGATGTCTACGCGACCGCTGAAGAGGTACGCCACCACCACGGCGGCTGCGCTGTCGTCACTGGAGCGATGTCGCCGGCGACGCGCAACGCACAGGTCGGGCTCTTTCAGCGCGGCGAAGTACCCGTGCTCGTCGCCACCGACGCCATCGGTATGGGCTTGAACCTCGACATTGACCATGTGTGGTTCACGGCCGTTCAGAAGTTCGATGGCGACGACGTGCGCGCGCTCACGGCGCTCGAGCTCGCGCAGATCGCCGGCCGCGCCGGCCGCCATACGCAGGACGGCACCTTCGGCGTCACGAGTGGCCTTGGCCCGTTGCACGGTGATGTTGTCAGTCGCCTCGAGCGCCATGTGTTTCCGCCAATCGACGCGCTGTGCTTTCGCAATGGCGACCTTGACGCATCGAGCGTGCAGGCCTTGCTTGCCTCCCTGCGTGCGCCGCCGCCGGCGGCGCTCGTCGGCACGCTCGTGCAAGGCCGCCCGGCGAGCGACGTGCTGGCACTTACCCGCTTGGCCAACGACGACGACGTCATGGCCCACGTGCTCGGCTCCGACGATGTCTTCGCCCTCTTTGAGCATTGTCAGATCCCCGACTTCACCAAGATCTCGCCCGACGAGCACACAGCCCTCGTCCGCGCCGTCTGGCTCATGACGCGCACGGGCGGCGTCACCGACGACTGGCTCTCTGGCCGCGTCACAGCGCTCGGGCGTGGCCTGGCACGCGACGGCGACAACCCAGGCGACAGCGGTGATGTCGACGTCGACACGCTCGTTGGTCGCCTCGCCCACGTGCGGACGCTGACGTACATCGCGCACCGCTCGACCTGGGTGAGAGACGCCGCGCACTGGCAGAGAGAGACGCGGGCTCTCGAAGACCGCTTGAGCGATGCGCTGCACGCGCGGCTGACGGCGCGCTTCGTCGATCGGCTGCGCACCGCCGTGCGCGGCGGCGGGCCCGTGGTGGCCGCGGTCGACGACGACGGCGGCGTCCGCGTCGCCGACGAGGTCATCGGCCGCCTGGTCGGCCTCCGCTTCGTACCCGCCGAGGCGGGCTCCCCCGCCGAGCGCGACCTGCGCGTGGGCGCTGCGGCAAAGGGCTTGGGCGCGTTCGCGCAGGCCCGCGCCCAAGCCATCGTCGATGCGCCCGACAGCGCCTTCGCTGTCGATGCCGAAGCGCTGACCGTCACCTTCGACGGCGCCGCCGTCGGGCGCCTGACCAAGGGCAAGAGCAAGCTGTGGCCGCGGGCGGTGCCGCTCACCGACGGCATCGTCCTCGACGACGGCGCCTGGCGTGCCCGGCTCGAGCCGCGCCTGACGGCTGCCGCCCGCGCCAGCGTCGCGCGGGCCCTGCCGCGCGTGTGCGCGCTCGACGCCGCCGCGGGCGGCGACGACGTCCCGCAGAGCGCGCGAGCCATCGTGCACGCGCTCATCGCCGGCCTCGGCATCTGCGACCGCGACGACGTCCTACGCGGCGCAGGCCCTCTCAACGACGACGCACGGCGCTTCTTGCGCAAGGCCGGTGTGCGCCTCGGCTTTCTCGACATCTACGTCGACGATGCGTTCAAAGACCGCGCGCTGCGGACGCGTGCAGCGCTCCTGTCCGTCTGGCGTGAGGCGTCCTCGTCGCCGGCGCTGCCGCCGGCGGGGGCGAGCTCGTTCGTCGTCGGTGCGAGGCCGATGGGCTTTGTGACGGCGCTCGGCTTCCGCGTCGCTGACGTCGTGACCGACGACGGGCACGTGCAAGCGCGCGCCTTCCGCGCCGATCTCGTCGACGACGTCTTTGCGTTGATGAAGGGCCTACCGTTGCCGGCGTCGTTGCCGGCGTCGGCCGTCGAGCGCCTGGGCTGCAGCAGAGCGGCATTGCTGGCGGTGCTCGCCTGGCGCGGCTACGGCGTCGTCGACGAAGCGACCGGCGCCATCGGGCTCTTGCCCAAGCGGCGCGCGGCGGCGCTCAAGAGCGGCGGCGCTCGGCGCGGGAGCTGACGATCACGGTGTGGGCGACGACGGGCATGCCGTCGCTGAACCAGCCGTCGACGGTCTGGGCCAGCGCCGGCGCGATGCGCGTGAGGGCCTCGTTGAGGGCGTCGCTGTCGCCGATGCCGTCGATGAGGCCGGCGAGGATGACAGACACGAGCAGAGGATCGGCGCGCACCTCGTCGCCGCGGTAGAGCCCGAGGAGCTGCTCAGTCGTCCCCGCGTGCGCGGGCTTCAGGCCGGCCTGGGTGAGGCGCGTCAGCACCGACGGAACGGTCGGCAGGCGGTCGGCGGCGACGCCGAGCGCGCTCTTGAGGTCGTTTTCGCCTCGGGCGTCGGCCACTTCAGAGGCGATCTGCACGAGGGCCTCGAACGACCCAGCCACCAGCACGGCGGTGATGAACGTGCCAGCTGACTTCGTGACGCGCGCGACCTCGCTGAGCAGGGCGGCGTCGTGGCTGGCGCTGCGGCCCAAGACGAGGTTGCCCATGACGACGTCGAAGCTGCCGTCGCTAAACGGTAAAGAGAGAGCCTCGGCGACGGCGCGCGCAGCCCGACGGGGCGCGGCCGGCAACGTGCTCGCGAGGGCGCCGTCGTCGTCGACCGAGACGAGCCGACCAAGACCAGCGATGCGCTCGACGAGGGGGCGTGACACGACGCCGCCGCCGGCCTGCACCTCCAAGAAGCGCATCTGCGGCACGAGGGGCGGCAGGGCATCGAGCATCAGCTCGGCCGACGGCGCGAGCAGGCGTGGGCGCACCACGTCTTCGAACACGCCGGGAGGACCACGCCAGAGCACGTCGTCAGCGTCCTAACACGAGGGCGCGTGGTGCGTGAGCCTGAGCCATGGCTGCCTTCAGGCGACGACGCGGTTTCTGCCGCCTTGTTTGCCTTCGTAGAGCTTGGCGTCGGCGCGGTGGATGAAGGCGTCGACGGTGTCGCCCTTCTGGAGCTCGGTGACACCCATCGAGATGGTGACGGGGATGACGTTGCTCTCGAACTCGAAGGTCGTTTCCTGAATCATCTGCCGAATCTTCTCGGCGAGCAGCGCACCGTTGTTCTTCGGCGTGTCGGGCAAGACGATGGCGAACTCCTCGCCGCCGTAGCGGGCGAAGCACTCCTCCTTGCGGATATTCTTCGCGTTGATCGATCCCGCGAGCTTTTTCAAGACATAGTCACCCGCCAGGTGGCCATGCTCATCATTGATACGTTTGAAGTGATCAAGATCGAACATGATCAGCGTAAGGGGCCGGCTATAGCGGGCGCAGCGCGCGATCTCGCGGTCAGTAAACTCTAGGAAGTAGCGCTTGTTGTAGATCTGCGTCAGGCCGTCGATGATGGCCATGCGGTAGATCTCTTCATAGTACAATTGTTCGATGTTGTCGCCGTCAATGTACTTGAAGATGACGCCGCCAACCTTGATGAAATCACCATTGCGCAGCTTGCGACGATCGCCGAGCTCTTCGTCGTTCACGAACGTGCCGTTCGTGCTGCCCATGTCTTCGATCCATGAGCCGCCGGCGCCCGCGAAGATCTTGCAGTGGTTTCTGCTGACGTTGTCCATGTCGCAGACGATGTGGTTGTCGGGGCCACGGCCGATCGTCGTCTGCACCTTGTCGAGCGGGTACTTGCGGCCGATGTCCTTGCCGTAGATCTGCACGAAGCATGGGATGCCACCGGCCAGGCGCTTATCCGCGATGCGCGAGATTTCGCTGACACGGGTCTTTTCTTCTCGGGTCGACGTCATGGCGCCATCACTCTACATGCTCTCTCGTCGGCCCCGCACGTCGAGGCACCTGCTGCGAAGGCATCCGTCGAACATCCGGTAGGATACGCCCCTACTCGACGGCACAGCGCCCGAGCGGGCGTGGCCGCTGTGTAGCCTGCGCACATGCGCGTGCACGTCGCCCCCCGCGGCACCAGAGACTTCCTGCGCGACGCCGTCATCACCGGCGGCGGCGTCGTCACCGACGACGTGCGCGACGCGGTCGCCCTCGTCTACACCGCCCCGAACGACCCCGCCGGCTTGCGCGCCCTGCTGCGAGAGAACCCGGCGCTTCGCTGGGTGCAGCTGCCCTGGGCCGGCATCGAGCACTATGTGGCCGTCCTCGACGACGCCCGCATCTGGACCGCTGGCCAAGGCGTCTACGCCGACGACGTCAGCGAGCATGTCCTCGCCCTTGTCCTCGCGAGCTTGCGAGATCTCAAGGCGCGGTCGACGGCGACGTCCTGGCAGCCGCCGTCGGGACGCTCGCTGCGCGGCGCGCGCGTGACGGTCTTTGGCGCCGGCGGCATCGCCCGCTCGCTCATTGCCCTGCTCGCCCCCTTCGACGTCACACTGACCTTCGTCCGACGCCCGCGCTCAGGCAGCGTCGTCGTCGACGACGTGGTGCCGGGCGCGCGCGTCGTCGGCCTCACGTCGCCCGCAGCTGCGCACGACGCCGTCCGCGACGCCGACGTCGTCGTGCTCGCGCTCGCGCTCACAGCCCTAACGCGCGGCCTCGTCGACGACGCTTTCCTCGCCGCGATGAAGCCAGGCGCCCTGCTCGTGAACGTCGCGCGCGGCGCACACGTCGACACCGCCGCGCTGCTCGTGGCCCTCGACCGCGGCCACATCCGCGCCGCCCTCGACGTCACCGACCCCGAGCCCCTCCCCGCCGGTCATCCGCTCTTTGCCCACCCGGCCTGTCTCATCACACCGCACTGCGCGAACACGCCACAGATGGCGCTGCCCGTGCTGACGACGCGCGTACGAGAGAACGTCCGGCGCTTCATCGCCGGCGAGCCCCTGCTCGGGCTCGTCGACGTGAACGCAGGGTATTGAGCGTCCCTCCGGGCCAGAGGGGCGCGAGGCGTGTGCCCGCGTCGGCTTCGCCGCCGTACGTCCGGCCGCCAGAGGCGCCGGAGGCAGAAACGACGAGAGCCCGTCTCGCGACGGGCTCTCATGATGACAAACGCTGCTCAGATCAGGGCTTGGCAGGTGCAGGCGCAGCTGCATCCGGCGCAGGCGCGGGCGGCGCCGGCGGCGGCGTCGCAAGCTCCGCCGCGACGGCCTTCATCGCGCCGTCGATGCCCTGGAGTTTGCCGGTCGCGGCGTCGTGGCGCGCCTTGAGCTCCTCGCTCTCGACGAAGTCGTGGCCAGCGGCGTGGCCGTGGTCGGGCTTGCTCATGTCGTGGCGGGCGATCTCGTCGATGGCGGCCTGGTTCTTCCAGTTCGTACCCTCGTGCTTGAGGATGTCTGGGGCAATGGCGAAGAAGAAGAGGCCCATGAAGCCGAGGGCGACGACGAGGAAGTAGACGACCCACTTCTTCTGCGCGTCGAGGTGCATGAAGCGAGCGCACACGAGCCAGGCCTTCACGACGGCGATGCCGAAGGCCGTGATGAGCGTGACGACGCGGATGCCGAGCTCGGGGCCGACGATGGAGATGCCCAGCAACACGACGAGGATGGCCCACGTCTTGATGTAGAAGCTCGGCGGGTGGATGTGCTCGTGATCGCCATGACCGTGGTCGTGGCCGTGGTGCGCATCGTGGGTGGAGGCAGAAGCGGTCATCGGGGAGTCCGTGGTCTGCAGAAGCAGCGCGAGCGAAGTGGGCGAGCCCTAGGTTCTGGGACGCGAGCGAAGCGAGGCGCAAACCAGGCCGCCCGCGAGGGGACAACACAAGTGATGGTGCGGTCGGCCGCAGGCCGACCGACCCATCACTTCGCGATGTAGAGCAAGGGGAAGAGGAAGATCCAGACGAGGTCGACGAAGTGCCAGTAAATGCCCGCGTACTCGACGCGCTGCAGCTCTTTGCCCTTGGCAGCGTCCCACGCAACGAAACCCATCGCGATCGAGCCAGCAATGACGTGCAGCGCGTGGAGGCCGGCGGCGCAGTAGTAGAAGGACCAGAAGCCCGACTTGGTGAGCACAAAGCCGTGCTGAATCTCGTGGGTCCACTCGAAGGACTTGACCACGAGGAACGTGATGGCGCCGAGGATGGTGAGCCAGAGCAAGCGTGCCGCGCGCGGACCGTTGCCCGTCTGCGCCGCTTGGTGCGCGAGCACCGCCGACAACGACGACGACAGCAGCACGAATGTGTTGATGGCGCCGGCCGTCGTGTTCGTGTTCGCCGCCTCGAGCGCCCACTCGGGATGCCCGTTTCGGTGAATGATGTAGCCGACGAGCAAGCCACCGAAGATGACGATCTCGGAGGCGAGCAGCCACCACATCGCGAGCAGCCCCGAGGGGAGGCCGGCCGCGGTGCGGAGTGTGGCGAGGGGCTTGGCGTGCGCTGCCATGGGTTCAATCCTTACGCGTCGCGACGAAGGCGTCGCCGAACAGAGGTCAGGTGACCTGCGTCCGCATCGGCGGACGAAGGTCAGAACAGTCAGTGCTTCTTGTCGTCGGCCTTCTCGTCGGCTTTTTCGCCGTCGGCCTTCTTCGACGAAGCGTCATCTGGCGGCAGGTGCTGCGGCCAGTAGTCGTCTTCGCGGTCGGGGTGGCTGTACTCGTAGGGACCGCGATAGACGGTCGGCATCTCGGCGAAGTTGCCGTGTCCCGGCGGCGACGGCGCCGCCCACTCGAGCGTGTTCGCCTTGTACGGGTTTGGACCTGGGTTCTCCTGCTTCGACATCGCCGTCTTGATGAGGTTGATGACGAAGAGAACTTGAGCACTGAGCATGATCAGCAGGCCGACCGTCGCCATGATGCGCAGGTCTTGCATGATCTCGTTCTTCACGAGCTCGGGGAAGTGGCCGTAGTTGTAGATGCGGCGGTGGTCGCCCCACATGCCCGTGAAGAACAGCGGGATGAAGATCATGTTGAAGCCGAGGATCGTGATCCAGAAGTGGATCTTGCCGATCGTCTCATCAAGCATCTTTCCGTACATCTTCGGGAACCAGTACGTGAAGCCCATGAAGAAGCCGATGATGGCGATTGGGATGAACGTGTAGTGGAAGTGCGCGACGACGAAGTACGTGTCGTGGAAGTAAATGTCTGCGCCGGACGCGCCGAGGAAGATGCCCGTCACACCACCAAGCAAGAACTCGGCGACGAAGGCGAGGCCCCACAGCATCGGCACCGTCAAGCGGATTGCGCCGCCGTAGAGCGTGGCGATGTAGAGGAAGCACATCTCAGCGATCGGCACCGAGATGATGAGCGTGGTGACCGTAAAGACGTTCGCCATGCGCGGGTCGATGCCAGCGATGAACTGGTGGTGCGCCCAGACGAAGAAGGAGATGATGCCGGTGGCGAACACCGTGTAGAGCAGCGTCTTGTAGGCAAAGAGCTTCTTGCGCGAGAACGTCGCGATGATCTCGCCGCTCATGCCCATGGCCGGCAAGAGCACGACGTACACCTCGGGGTGGCCGAAGAACCAGAACAGGTGCTGCCAGAGGACCGGGTCGCCGCCGCGCTGTGGATTGAAGAAGAACGTGCCGAAGTTCTGGTCGAACACGAGCATGACGGCGCCGGCAATCAACGGACCGACCGAGGCCATGAACAGGATGCTGGCGACGACGATCATCCAGACAACGATCGGCACGTCCCACATGCGCATGCCGGGCGCGCGCGAGCTCATGGTCGTGACGATGAAGTTGATACCGCCCAACAAGAAGGCGACGAACTCCAGGGCGACGGCGACGACCCACATCGTCGAGCCCATGCCGGCCATGTTGTATTCGCCGTTCGCCGACAGCGGCGGGTACGCCGTCCACGCACCGTTGAAAGCACCGCCTTCGACGAAGAACGAAGCGATGAGGATGATCGATGACAGCAAGAAGACCTGGTAGCTGAGGCGGTTGATCCGCGGGAACACCATGTCGTCGCAGCCGATCATCAGCGGGATGAGCAGGTTGCCGAAGGCCGCGATGAGCACGGGCATCGCGAACCAAAAGATCATGATCGTGCCGTGGTTTGTGACCGCGGCGTTGTACTCAAGCGACGACATGTAGCCGTAGCCAGGGATGAACTTGCCCGGGAAGGCGAGCTGCATGCGGAAGGCGTAGGCGAGAAACCCGCCGATGAGCGCCATCGCGATGCCCGTCCACATGTACTGCTGCGCAATGATCTTGTGGTCCGTCGACCAGAAGTACTTCAAAAAGAAGTTCTGCTCTTCGTGGTGGCCGTGGCCGTCGTGGCCGTGGTCGTGGTCGTGGTGGGCGGTGGCGGTCGACGACATGGCGTCTTCTCCAAGCTCAAAGAGCGAAAGCGAAAAGGCGAGGCGGGCGCGTCACTTCGGCGAGTTCGCGGCGATCCACGCCGCGTGCTGCTCGGGCGTGTCGACGACGATGCGAGCGCGCATCACGCCGTGGCCGATGCCACAGATCTCGGTGCACTGGATGTCGAAGGTGCCGGCTTCTTTGGTCTTGAACCAGCCGCTGTTGATGCGTCCCGGGATGACGTCTTGCTTCATGCGGAAGGCAGGCACCGAGAAGCTGTGGAGCACATCGCGCGACGTGCCGTTCCAGCGAACTGTGTCGCCAAGCTTCACGTGGAGCTCGTCGGCCGTCTTGATGTCGTCCTTCGTGCCGGGCTGGCCGTCGGTGCCGGGGTGCGTGAACGTCCACGCCCAACGCTGCGCGACAACCTCGACGGTCATGTCCGGCTTCTCCGGCATGTCGATCTTCACGTGGTTCCACACGCGGACGGCCAGCACGAGGATGATGACGTCGAAAAGCAAGACGGCGTTGTGCGGGTACGTGATCCAGCGCTTGTGCAGCGGATTGTACCCGTCGATGTACATCGCCTTTTGGCCCGGCTTCGCGCGGAAGCGGACGACGAAGTAAAGAAACAGGCCGAGGGCGGCGAAGAACCACGCCATCACGATGATGGCGACGATCACGATCAGGTTGTCGATGTCGCCCGCGTACGTCGACGCCGACGCCGTGTTGAGGTTGATCGAGTCGACGACGTGCGGAAAGAGAGTCTCGTTCACCGGTGGCTCCACGTCGCTCAGAGGAGGAAGAAGATGGTGACAATCGCGATCCAGGCGATCACGCCGCCAATCGCGAGTCGAAACGAAACCTTCGCGATGTATTCGGGTTCAGGGAGGGTGGCGTTGCCCATGATGTGTCCTGGTGCAGGCATAGAAGGCGGTCGAAGCGACGATTCAGGCGCCAAACGGCGTGAACATCAGCGCTTCACGGGGAGGTCTGCGACGTAGCGGGCGAGGTCATGGAGAGCGTTGTCGTCGCCGAGCCCGAGCGCGATGGCGCGCATCTGGGCGCCCGTGACGTCCTTCGGGTTCGCGCCGCGCACGCCAGCCTTGAACTTCTTCAGCTGCTCGTAGACGTACCAGTCGGGCTGGCCGGCGATCGGCGGGGCGTTCAGCACCTTGTTGCCGGCGCCGTCGGCGCCGTGGCAGGCGACGCAGAGGTTGAACGTCGACGCAGCGTTCGGGCCATAGCCGCTGATGGTCGCCGCAGCGTTCGGCGCTGGCGCCAAAGTCGCGACGTAGGCGGCCATGTCTTTGACGTCTTGGTCGCTCGGCAACGCCATCGCCATCGGCTTCATGCGCAAGCCCTTGATGTCGTCGTAGTGCGAGCCGCGGATCTCCGCGCGGTACTTCATGAGCTGGCTCTCGACGTACCAGGCCGGCAGGCCGGCGACCGGCGGCGCCGCCTGGATGAGCTTGCCGTGGCCGTCATGGCCGTGGCACGGGCTGCACTGCGTCCAGCGCGCCTCGGCTCTCGCCAGAGGCTCTTTCGGCTCGACGAGGTTACACGCCGACGCCAGCGCGACGAGGGCGGTGATGGTCGTGATCGAGAGGGCTCGCATCATCTGGTGGCCTCAGGCTCTGGTCCCGTCAGCGATCAGACGGGTCATGCAAATAATGGTGTCTTCACGTCGTCATCGGCAACCGGGACAGCGGGCTCATTCGGGCGAGTGCGGCGCGTTGTCGCAGGACCGTCGTCGACGACCTCGACAGGTCCAGATCAGTAGTTCTCGTGGCGCATCGACTCCATGAGTCGCGGCTCGTTGACACAGATGACGGCGTTCTTCTTCAGGATGAAGGAGAACGCAGCGATGAACAGGCCGGCAATGCCGACGAGGGCGAGCACGTCGACGAGCTCGACGGCGAAGTGCGGTCCGTGGTGGGCGGCGCCTTCGCCGGCGGCACCGTGACCACCCTCGCCGTGGCCATGCAGACCGTGGTTCGGCATGACGTTCCAGAAAAGGTCGATGATGTGCACGACGAGCAGCCAGACGGCGCCGACGATGATGCCGGTGCTGTGGCGCTTCACATGCCGCGAGAGGAGGAACAAGAACGGGATGAAGAAGTGAATGACCGGCATGGCGAGCGAGATCTTGTCCCAGCCGCCCTCCATGCGAACCATGAAGAACTCGGTCTCCTCGGGGATGTTCGCGTACCAGATGAGCATGAACTGGCAGAACGTGATGTACGCCCAGAAGACCGTGTGGCCGAACATGAACTTGCCGACGTCGTGGTAGTGCTCGGTCGTGATGGCCGTCTTCAGCATTCCGCCGGCCTGCAGAGCCTTCATGGTGAGGGCGAGGAAGGCGTAGAAGCCGACCATCGCGCCGGCGAAGTAGTAGACGCCGTACATCGTCGAGTACCAGTGCGGCTGCAGCGACATCAGCCAGTCGACGGCGGCAAACGACAGCGACAGGGCGAACAAGAACACGCCGCCGGCCGCGAGACCCCACAGACCGCGGCTGACCTCGTCACGGGCCGCGGTGTTGTCGATGAGCTTGTCTTGGCTCACCGAGCGACGCCACAGGATCTGGCTCAGCACCGTCCAGATGCCGAGGAAGAGCACCGCGCGGCCGAGGAACCTCGTGCCCGAGCCGTCGCCGTTGGCGGCGCCGAGCCACCAGCGCTTCGCCTCGAGGATCGCGTCGCTCTCATGGCTCCACGGATAGAGCGTGTGGAAGCCGAGGATGGCGATCGGCAGAAAGAGAATGGCGAACAGCGGCAGCGTCGCCGCCGAGGCCTCTGCGATGCGGCGCACCACGGCCGACCACCCGGCACGCGTGACGTGCTGGATGAGGACGAAGCCGAGGCTGCCGAGGGCGATCGACAAGACCGTCATGAAGGCGAAGAGGTACGCGTAGAACGCGCGATCCTTGTTGCCGCCAAACATCATGCCGATGGTGGCGAGCGTGCAGAGGCCGCCGACGCCGCCGGCGATCAGTGGCAACTTCGCCCAGAGGCTCGTCTCCGGAATAGTGATGTCGGTGGGCCTCTCAATGACCTTGCTGCTCATGGCTGTCTCCGAATCACTTGAGAGTCTTGATGAAGGCGATGAGGTTGCTCACCTCAGCATCCGTGAGCGCGTAGGGCGGCATCACCGGCGGGAAGCCCGCGACGATCTTTGCGCCCGGCGAGCGGATCGACTCCGTGATGTACGCGTCGTCGGCCGTCGCCTCGCCGCCCGCGTGGGGGCGCGCCTTGCCGTACAGGCCGGCCCACGTCGGACCGACGCCAGCGGCGCCGTCGACGCTGTGGCAGGCGTTACAGCCCTTGCTCGCCCACAGGCCCTTGCCTTTCTCTTCTGGCGGGGCGGTGTCGGCGACGACGGCCTCTTCCTTGCCGCCGAGCGTGACCGACGGGTCGCGCTGCTTCTGCAGCGCGCGGACGTAGGCGAGCACGGCCCAGCGATCGTTCTCGTTGAGCTGGGCGGCGTAGCTGCCCATGTTGCCGCCGTTCACGCCGAGGAGCATCGCCTCGTAGATCTTGCCGGCCGGCATCTCTTTGATGCGCGCGTCGTGGAAGCTCGGCGCCTTCACGCTCAGCTTCGTGTTGACGATGCCGTCGCCGTCGCCAGAGAGGCCGTGGCAGGGCGCGCAATAGATGCCGTAGCGGTCTTGGCCGCGCGCGACGACGAGGGTGGCGTCGCCGAGGTCCTGGGGGAACGTCGTGACAGGCTTGCCGCCGACGCGGCCGGTGGCCTTGCCCTCGTCGGCGTGGGCGAAGCCGATCGCGACGGTGCCCGCGGGCGGCGTCCGCATGTATCGGCCGTCAGCGTAGAAGTCCGACTTCCGGTACGCCTTGCCCTTCTCCTGGGTGTCCATGTTCCAGTTGAGGTGCACGGGGGGCTTGTCGCTCTCCCAGCCGCGGCAGCTGCTCGCGGACGCGAGCGCGCTGACGGCGACGAGAGCCGCGGCGAGGGTGCGGGTCTGAGTGGATGTCGTGTGCATCTCAGTCCTCGAGCTCTTCGATGTGGGTGGCGCCGGCGTCCTTGAGCAAGGACTTGGTCTTCTCGAGGTCGAAGCGCGAGTCCTGCGCCTCGATCATGATGAAGAACTTGTCGTCGGTGACGCGCTCGAAGGCCTTCGACTTGAAGGCCGGGTGGTAGTACTGCGGCAGCCTGTTCAAGACCCAGTTGCCGAAGAACACCGTGAGGCAGCTCGACAGGACGGTGAACTCGTACCAAACAGGTACGAAGGCCGGCAGCGAGTAGAGGGGCTTGCCCTGCACGATCATCGGGTACTCGTGGCCCATCGCCCAGATCTCAAAGCCGAGGGCGAAGAGGCTGCCGCCGATGCCGATGAAGAGGACGTACCACGGCAAGGTCGAGGGCTTCAGACCCATCGCCTTGTCGAGGCCGTGCACCGCAAACGGCGTGCACGCATCCCAGCGTGAATAGCCAGCGTCGCGCACGCGCTCGCAGGCCTTGTAGATGGCCTTGGGGGTCTCGTACTGGGCCAACAGGCCCCAGGTCTTCGGGGTGGTCGCCATGATCAGTGACCCTCCTTCTTCGCGTGGCCGTGGTCGCCGTGATCGTCGTGGTGGTCGTCGTCGCCGTAGTGTGGGTCAGCCTGCGGCATGACGCTCTTCACCTCGGCGATAGCGATGACAGGGAAGAAGCGGATGAAGAGCAAGAACAGCGTGAAGAACAGGCCGAAGGTACCGATCAGGAAGAACCACTCCGTCTGCGGGATGAAGTAGTCCCACGACGACACGAGCGGGTCTCGGTGCAGCGACGTGATCGTGATGACGAAGCGCTCAAACCACATGCCGACGTTGACGAAGGCAGCGACGATCCAGGTGACGACGAGGTTCGTGCGCAGCTTCTTAAACCAGAAGAGCTGCGGCGCCATGACGTTACAGCCCATCATGATCCAGTAGGACCACCAGTACGGACCGAAGGCGCGGTTGATGAACGTGAAGCCCTCGTACTCGTTGCCGGAGTACGCAGCGACGAAGAACTCCATGCCGTACGCGTAGCCGACGAGGCTGCCGGTCAAGAGGATGATCTTGTTCATGTTCTCGATGTG
>Ga0169931_10008086_pt1 | contig 15440 bp, 21 predicted proteins | sample Kivu_15m_20L_FD_129675 | JGI IMG/M metagenome (GOLD analysis project Ga0169931, IMG submission 129675) | Freshwater microbial communities from Lake Kivu, Western Province, Rwanda to study Microbial Dark Matter (Phase II) - Kivu_15m_20L... | ecosystem: Environmental > Aquatic > Freshwater > Lake... | reverse complement strand
CCCCCACCCCCTCCCCCAACCCCACCCCCCACCCCAACCCCAACCCCCACCCCAACCCCAGATACCTTATATATATATTTGAGTTAGTACCATGTTTTGTATTAGTTAGCCTCTATATATTTTAATGAGCTAGTAGAAAGAGACCGTCTTCAATAACCTCCGCTCCACTGTCCAAAAATAAGTCAACAACGTGATATCCTCTCACCTCACCAACAAGACCTATAATGTCAACGATGCTCAACTCTGGACCAACCAAATATGCGATGACGTACATATGATCTCACATAGATCCTTAAGAACATAACTGGGATTAATAAAAACTTCAAATTGATTGCCAACTGTATCATCATGCAGAAGGCTGATTGTGGACTCAATATCTCGGGATCATGTTTTTGGGATAATGAGGTGGATGGAACTGTTACGGTCAAGTGGGATGCGCCTTCGCTTATTTGCATCGTGAATGTGTTTGGATGCGCTTTGTGATCTCATAAGACAATTATACCATCAAATACATACATTAAGTGACTTTTGACTATTGACTATAAAACTGAAGGATATATGTAACTATCTTATGTAATAGAATGCAATTTTTTCTTAATCAACAATAATTCGTCAATCAGACTACCCTGCTGGCATTTGAAAAAAAATCGATAGATGAACTATGCTTGGCTAATCGCATTTTCAACCGTTCCTCCCATGACTCGAATCTAGCTTTTTAAACCCTAATAATTTTTTGTTTCGCTTTCAAACATCTCTTATACTTGGTCTGATCCACCCTACAACTTCCATCTCTCATACTTCTATGCTGACTAATCACCCCCTCCATCCACATCCCATACTTACTCGTAATTTGAAACTAATCTCCCATCTTATTCTCTACATTCTTATTAAATATAGGTTGACTATGAGTTTGTTTATGTTTCTTCATTGCTTCTTTTTATTATTTTTGTGTTTGTTTTTGTGCGATGATGTTACGGACTAGTTGATTCATGCATTTGGTGCATTTTAGTTTGGGGGAGAGGATACATTAGAAACATCTGCTGTAGGGTTTTTAGCGGAATTGACGTTAAGCGAAGGGTATGATCATTTCCTTCTTTTTGGAATTAACTTATAATATTTAGGAAAAAAATAGTAAAAACTACTGTCTTTTGGAATTTATCAAAGAAAAGATGAAAGTTTCTTTTGATGATCTATTTTGCTGGATTTTGTGAATATATTTGAATTTATTTTTGTTTATAACGTTCCCCTATGGACTACTATGTTAACTACCGACCCTTGCATCGTCATGTTCCGCTTCATTCATAACTCTTATCTATAAATCACGATCGATATCTTCTTTCCTCGCTTCTCAAACAACAATAAGATATCTAGCACGAACTAAGAATAAATAGACTAGTAGATTAAAACTAAAGATTAGCTAAGGTAAAATAGTACAACAGAATGATGGAATAAAATCAAAGATTATTAAGAATCGAGCATCACAATCGATTGATGGCGTAGTAGACATTATTAAGAGGATAGCATTAGAATCGATTGAAAGATTAATAGTAGAGATCGATCATATTGGAGCAGGATTTGTTGAGGATGAGAGTGGCATAGGAGAAGATGGAGTATTAATATGCTTTGGCTAGGAGTTAGCAGCAATGGGCGAGGCATCATGCGGGTAATCATGTGCCTTATTTGAGTGGAAGAAAAATATATTCAGCATTAGGAAGGGATGGTTTAGAGTTTAGTGATCTCGGAGACAGGGAAGGTGTTGTTTACAATTTAAAACACAAATAGAATAAAGAAAAAGAAAAAGAACCAACAGATGCTCTCTCTTAAAGAAAAGATAATGAAAAGATACCTGAACCTGAGCTTAAAGTGCCAATCGATCTAAATTAAATATAATTACCAGCATTTCAGCCTCAAGATAGTTCTCTCAGAAAACCTCATAAAATCACATATGATTAAAAAAACGATGATCCCAAATAAAAAGATAGGTACTATTCCTTAAAGAAACCCAAACAAAACTCAGCTCTTAAATAAAAATATACGAGCAGACCATCCAAAAACGAGCCAAAAGTTACTTTTGAGCTATAAAATTCACCTGTTCCTGCTAATATCAAACGAAAAATACGTTCTAGTAAAAAACAAAAAGGATTTAACAAAACAAATAGTACTCAAATCACAAGACCTAGACCGGGTAAAGCAGCAACCGATAGTAATATTTTCTTTATTCAGAAATAAGAAATCGTTTAAAAGTCTCTTAGGTCTTTTACATGGATTCCGCCCTCCGCAACCTAAAGCACTAATCCCAACACCTCCACAACACCTACTCAGTTTAATCCAAACTCCGCCAATAAATCCTATCAAAAATAGCCAGCAATCCTTCAGCCGATCCCTTCCGATGATTCTATTAAACTCTGTCGTATAATATATTCAAATACCATCTAATCACATGGAGAAAGGTATGGACAAGGTGGAGTTCGGCGGTGATAGTCCTGGCGCTCGTTTCGGGCACACTATCACACCCATAGGTAAAGACAAGGCGATACTATTCGGTGGGGCTGTAGGAGATACAGGTAAGTATCTGATTACAGGGGATAGTTTTTTATGTGACTACAATACTAGAAAATGGAAGAAGTTATAAAACCATGGTATGATGCCATCAAATCGAGCCGCACATAATTCTTTAGCAGTTGATCATTTTTTCTTTGTTTTTGGTGGCGCACTTGGAGGTGGTTAACTCGCAGATGATGGATTATACCAACTTGATTTTCTAACTCTAAGTGATAAAGCATTTTGGACTGTAAAAAATGTAAAGGGGACGACACCTGGTGCACGTTATGGTCATGTGATGGCATATCTAAAACCCTTCATAATTTTATATGGAGGTAATACTGGTTCATAGCCTGTGGGTGATATATGGAAAATTGATATATTTGGTAATTGTATATGGTAGAAAGTAATAACTCCAGGTTAATCACCTCCAGCTAGAGTATATCATTCCGCATCGATTTGTCGTACAGGTACAGCTAGTGGTATGATGGTAATATTCGGTGGTCGTGGAGGTGATTCTATACCTATGAATGATACTTGGGGTTTACGAAAGCATAGAGATGGTAGGATGGATTGGATGCGTGCTCCTTATAGAAACAATTCAAAACCAGCATAACGATACCAACATAGAAGTATGTTTGTTGGTACTTTATTATTGATAATTGGTGGTAGGAATAATCAAGTAGGTTAATCTATGCCATTGGATATCTATGATACGGATTCATCGGATTGGTATAGATTGGATGCGCTCGATAGATTTAGACATATTAGTTTTATGTTCCAAGATTATATTTTTATCCATGGAGGATTCAGTCAATAAGCACCTAATATCCCAACTGATATCATATTAAGATTGGATCTTAATAAATTATTTTAATCGAATCATGCTCTATATAAGGGTTTGGCATTTTAGCAAGGAAAAGATGTGTTTAATGTAACTCATAATGCTAGTCCGAAATCGAGGGGGAGTAAAGATCATCAATAGTAGCGTAGGTTGTAATAATCAAGAAGACAGACTATAACTCAGCAAGTTAAAAGAAGTTAGGCCAGAGATCCTGAGGTGATTCGTAGGAATATAAAAACAAACCAATCGATAAGATTATGTCCATAGGCGATTGTTGCCAATTTTAATTAATAACAAGATATCAAAAGGCTCAATATTGATATGTTACCGGCTTAGCATAGAAGATTGATAGGTAATACATCGGTTGGACATAATAAATAACATCTATAAAAAATACATAGGTTTTTCTTGAGTAATCTTTTTATGAAACAATATTCGACTATACCGTATCCGATTCCTGCTGAATATCTCGATAAATTGTTGGATTCTGTGGAACAAATATTCAACTAGTAGTAGTTGTTGGTCAGGGTATTTGTGTTTTTATGTAGACTAGAGCACCAGTGAAGATATTTGGTGATGTTCATGGGCAGATTGGTTAGCTTAATAGATTTTTCTAGGCGTTTGGGGCACCTGCAGATGATCCGGATGGGGATATCGAGTATTGCAATTATATATTTTTGGGGGATTATGTAGATCGAGGCACACGAAATATCGAAACAATCTTGTTACTCTTCGCATTAAAACTTAAATTTCCAGATAATATAACACTTCTTCGAGGCGCACACTAAGATAAACAAATAAACCGTACCATGGGATTCGGAGATTAATGTTCGACTAAACTGAAATAAAACATCGATGATCCTAGATCATTTTTCAGTAAAGTTAATCGTATATTCTAGAAAATGCCATTGGCTGCTTTGGTGGAGGATAATATATTTTGTTGTCATGGAGGGATAGGGCATACTCTTAAGAGTGTATATTAGATATAAAAGATATAAAAACCTGTGAGGGTTAGTTTGGATCCTAGGAGTAGGAATTAGAAGATTGTGTATGAGTTGTTGTGGTCGGATCCGTGTTTCAAGGGCTAGCCTTAGTTCACGCCTAATATCGAACATGATTATTTCCGGACGAAAACAGTATTTTTATGTGTATTTAGAACATGAAATTTTCATAATAACGGGCTAATGCCTTCTGTAATGAGAACGATCTGATGGTCATCGTACGATCACACTAACCTTTCATGTAAGGCTACAACGCCCGATAATCAATAATATCGATATTTTCTTGTTCCGATTATGGCGGCAACGGTAACAAAGCAGCCATCCTCCAGGTGAGCAAATAGGGATAACTAAGACCTAAGGTGTTGACCATGGGTGCAAGTAAAGATAGATGGATGAATTTGTAGGATGTGATGGGAAGGAAGAGTGCTTTGAATGAGGAGAACAAGTTGAGAAGTCTAGCTTTTACTCCACCTAAAAAATGATACAATTACATATATTTGTCTAGATATGATTGGGTATTATATTTAGCTCTAACGTCTTATATTCATATTTACAGGCATAAATGGGAGGATGTACAAGTGCTCAGAATAGTCCATTAAGAACAAATATAGTACCAGCTAATCAAGTTGATAGAAATCTTAAAGATATGAGTAAAGGATTGAATTTTTCATCTAAAAAAACATCAGCATCTGATACGGGTAATAATTGTAAGAGTAATAGTGGAGATAGAAAATCACCTTAGACTAATAATGATATCAAACAAATAGTGGGGAATATTTCTGATTTTGCAGCAGTCAGCTATTCTAGAAACGGATCAAACAACGCCCACAACAGTGCAAGTGCCAACGCCAATCTCAAACCTATAGCTCATAGAGACATCAACGTACAAGCATTTAATGTAAGCTAAGACCGTCATAAATCCAATACTCAGAACAATTCTGCAAACGGAACTAACAAATAGAACATTAATTAGTAAAAGACTATAGTGAATGCTTTTGATATTGGTAATATTACTATTCCTAGTTAGGAAGTTTTTGTGGGGGATAAGAGATTGATGGAGATGAGATTGAATTCTATATTCAAATGATAACATAATTTGATTATTTTAGAAGAATGTTGTAATTATTATTATTGTTTGATTATTGGGATGATATGAATATAAGAAAAAGGATCATGGACAAGGATTGTTTTAAGTCTTATAATATCTTCTAGGATGGCACTAGATTGCTCCCAAGGCGTATTCATATCCTACGAATGCCATCACTACACTAAGCATCTATAAATCTCCATCATCCATCTACATATTCTAGTCTTCCTATGCATCTTTCCTATGCAATTAAGCTTTGCTTAGCTCACATAGACATCCAACTACCCATCCTAACATCACACTTTATTTATGAGTTGGCTGATTTTACTGATATCGCTGTATTCTATTAGCGAGATAACTGAGAGCTTCTTCCTGGGTGAATATGTATCCATTATTTGTTTATTTTTGAATAGTTATGATAATCTACCTTATTTTATTAATATTGATCATAGGAAGAGAGTTGGTGTGACCTGAAAAATACCCGTTATATGTAATTTTTTATTCCCTACACGTATTGACAATCACACTGTGCCACATATACCGCATTATCTACAAAAATTACTCTTATGAACACATCTAACCCTGACCCATCAATCCTTTTTATATGAAACTCCTGCATAACGTATCAATGATGTCAAGTAGTTGCCAATAATTACGGTTGATTTATGTGCATCTTATGAGGATAAAATATGTTTTTATTTGATGTTTAGCCAATCCGTATGTGTTTAAAGGTAGTTTGTTATATATGGTGAGGGAGGAATGGCATTGTGAGATTGATTATTGGATCATGCCTTGACTCAACATCAACTATGCTTTTAGAAAGAAAGGTGACAAATAAGAATTATTTTAGCTTATCTTTACGATCCATGTCTCCATCTATGTTTAAAATATTTTCTAGCATATCATATACAAATTAAGTGCTTCTTCTACTTGATTCATCCTGGCATGCAAATTAGCAGTCATATACGCTCTCTTCCATACCTCCCCATTGCCTACCTCCCCTCCCTTGCCCCAAAACTAAATAGCAAATCCAAGTCCAACCATAGCCTTCTCCCTCGCCCTCCCATCCTCTCCTCTCAACAACCACAACATCGGCGCAATTTAATACACCCCCAACATCATCTACGAACATCTTGATGCCCATATCATAGTTCTTTTCATTTAAATCTCAAGGATATGTGTGGCAGGTGAGAATTATCTTTGTTGGATTAGTTGTTGGATGGTGGAGAGGTTGATGGTGTGGGAGAGGGTTGTGGGGTAGTAGGATAGTTACCAGGATGTTGAGGGGTTTAGGGGAGGAAGGAGGGAGGGGGGAAGGATGTGGGAGAGGGTGTATTGGAGTGGAAGAGGCAGGAGTTTGAAAAATGGAGAAGAAGATATGTTGGAAGTTTTAGAGTTTAGTTTTGAAAGGATTTGCTAAGGAGTTATGCTTTTGGGGGTGAGAAGGAGGGTGGATTATATCCATTATAGATGACTGGTGAAGTATCGATATGAATACAGTGTGGTTACTGGTTTAAATACAAGTTATATGCTTGAGCTTGTGATCTAGAAATCTCTCCAAAAATATTTATACCTACCTTACAATTATTCCAATCTAATATCCTCTACGATCCTACAACTAGCCCCCAATTTAATCATCAAACTACAAACCAAATACTCCTAAATAACCCCCATTTCTTTCAAATCAATCCCAAATCGTTCCTTCAATTTAAAACAATATTTATCTTAAAACCTAAGCACTCTTTGTAAGATATCATAGATTTGTGATTGTTTGTTGTGTATTTTGGGTGTTATTAAAAGGATGTGAAATTATTTTATGAATTATTTTGATAGATAGATGGAGGAGAGTTAGGTTAGGAGGAATTTTGTGGAGTTTTGATAGGGATGGAGGAGGGATTAGGTGTAGATTAATTAAAGAAGAGAAGGGTTTAGACTATGTTTTTAGAGGAATTAGGTGAATTATAGAGGGGAAACGAAGTTCTTCCTATTAAGTTAGTTCAAAAATTTAGGTACTATCTATGTTTTTATATTATTTTACAAATCGTTCAAGTATTTTCCAGACAACACCCATCCTTCTTAGATCCATTCTCTAATATAGCCACCATCAACATACACCTATTCTCTCCCTGGCAACGAAGGAAGCAAATCCAAAGCATCAAAACATATCCAACTCTGTTTCTACGAACGGATCTAAGTGAAAATACAATCACTTATATCTAATTTAGCTTTTTTTATTATATTTTATATTAGTGGTAATTGATTAGGATGTATGTGATTGTTTCTGATTTACTGTACAATTAGATGATCTGAGGGTAATTGTGCTTTGCAGAAGACTTGTAGGGTGCCTTGGCTGACCATACAAATCAAAGGAACCACACAGTGGATATCATTCTTATCGATTTGATTGATTATTTACCAAGCGTACATGTAATTAGCCATGTTTTTATCCAAACTAATACTCTAACCCATCTCATATGTATACTCCACACCTTACTCTACAACTCTATACCCTCCCATCTCCCGATGAAACAAATGCCAGCTCTATAAGTCTTGAACCATTTTATTTATTTTATTCTTGCATTTTTATACGAATTACACATAGATTTATGCTCTGCGTTCAGGGGTATTGGCATTGAACCATTTTATTACCAACTATTATCGTTTTGATATTAGTTTTTGTTGTGGGGAACGACTGGTTTAACGTCTCGGGTGACTGTGTTGGTTTAGGATTTTAGGTTTAGGATGATTGTTTTTTGCTTTCTATGCGGTTGAATATGATTTTAATTGGCTCTAGTAGAGAAGGGTCTAGCGGATAGGAGTTGAAATAATAGGCTAGGCTCTTATGCTGCGTTTTGATGGAGTTAAAGATGATTATAAGGTTAATTTTGGTCTAGATTTGCGAGATACAGCTGTGGCTATGGCAGGTTTCTACTTCTATCTTGGTTGTATAGCTGTGGCTATGGCAGGTTTCTACTTCTATCTTGGTTATATAGGTGTGGCTATGGCAGGGTTTTGCTTCTATTTTGGTTGTGTTGGCGTAGAGACTATGCTTGATCTTCTCGACTGTATAGTTTTGGACTAACGTGACTAACTTTGTCTTTTATCTTATTATTGTTTTTCTCTTTTTTACTCATATTTTTGATCTTTTTGATTTTGTGATGTTCTTTTTACTTGATCATTTGTTTACTTTTTTATTTATTTTTTCGATATTTGCTATTATTTTACATCTTACTTCTTTTGTTTTTGTTCCTACACTATCCTTTTGCCAAACCTACTAGAAAATCGACTTTGCGGCTACACCTCATTACTCCTATAATTCTGATACATCAATCTCTAAGCATACAATCTCTAAGCATGATGTTTATTAGCTTCCTCTACAACCTAATTAATTTTAATCGATCTAACTGACTCCACATGCTATTTATTGTTTTATTTTGATACATTAAAATATGCCGTATTTCTGTTTTAGTTTTAGGAATAATATTGATTTTAGATTGGAGTAGGAGCAAAACGGGATTATTTTTGGTATGGAGATGGGGGAGATAGGGTTATTGAGGTTATAGGGGGTTATCTTATTAGTAACTATGAGGGTTAGCTTATTCTTGAATTGTTTTGATGGGATTTTTAGGGTTATATGAGGGTTACTGGTTAAGGTGATGTGTATTATTTTTATTAAGATTATGAAGGCTACACGAATCTGCTTACTTATATTTTTTTACTTACTTACACTTTCTCTTCTTTTACTTACACTTTCTCTTCTTTTACTTACACTTTCTCTTTCCTGACTTCAATATTTTTTTAACTTTTATTTTCCTTCTCTTTTTTATCCATAAACGAAGGCGTTCTAATTCCCTCCCCTCCATTCAAATCCTCTTTGGCTAAATCTTTACTCCCCTCCCCTGCATCTCTAATAACATCCTCCAATTTCTCCTCCTCCATAGGCAACCCTTAATCCGCTTCCACCCGAGTAGGATGTTCCCTCACACTATCCAACAACATACTCTCCATCCCACTCCTCCTCACCTTATCTTACTCCAATCTTTTCAAATCAGCGATAAAAGGCGTGGCTTTGTTATTTACTTTGGCTTGTGGTTTTTATATTTTCATCATGTAGGTTTTCTATTTGTTCTATAAATGTCTATCATTTTTTATCTAATCGATCACAACAAGTAGTTAGCGGGCTAGGGCGTTGGAGGATACACGTAATTTCCATTATTTTTTAACCCCCTTACTCACAAAATTAATCTATATCCCACCTATGCCATTCTTACTATGAACTACACTAACTTTATTAGAATTCCCTTTTATTGATAAAATTTATTTCGCATCCTCCCCTATCTCCCCTATCGACTTCAAAGGAAGACTAGGTATTTTACTATAATATTTGATCTATTTGTTCATACTATCGATCACTAGTAATCTTTGATTGGAGGTGATACCTGTTTTGGACTATTTCGATGCGATGCAGTAAGCGATAAATTATCCTTTTTGTTGGATGTTGTGGATGAAAAATAGTTATGATTTGTGGTCTTTGTTTTTGGACATGCGGGGTGGGGAGGATTATGGTTAGAATTTGTTGAGGAGGCTGCCGGTATAGCTATGGCTGGGGATGCCTTGGCTGGGTTAGATGATAGATTAGTTAGGATTGAAAGGACTTGTATTTTCAAGGGAAGATTGATTGTTGGTAGGTTAGTTCATGGTGTCCATCACACTCTACCTGCAATTATAATATTATAATCTCCATTTAATCATGATCTCGATGCTAAGGAATGCACCTCGGCCAGCTCTCTTAACATTTATAGGCACTGCGTTGATAAAATTGGCAACTGGGATGATTGGTATATGGGGTAATACGAACATCTACTACTTCTCGTATCTACATCATCATGGTACCAACATCACTAATTTTACTAATTCGATATTACTCCTTTGTACTATTATCCCATCATCTCTGGCGATGTTGGTAGCTACTAGACTTACAGGTAGATATGGGTATAAATATATAATCAAGATATGTGCGATCATATTTGGAGTTATGCCACTAATGATAAATTTCAAATTATCTCTCTTTATGTTAGGGATGTGTTATTTGTTCATTCCTGTCACTTGTTTTTCGATAAGTTCAATACCCGTCCTCAACTGTCTATGGTCACAATTTCCTAAAGATCTTAATAAGGTCTCAGGATCAGCTGTACTCTTCTTCGCTCTAGGGATGATCATGTGGAATCTTATCTTCCTTGCCATAGTCAATCCTTAGAACTAGCAGGCTGTTATAGACTAGAATAATCAGGCGTACTTTTCGGAGGAAGTTGCAGGGAGGGTGTTTACTGCGTGTAGTGTGCTGGCTGTTTGTAGTGGGGTGTTGTTTGGGATAGGTGCGATGTTGGTGGAGAAGAGGGAGGTTGGGGTGGACAGAGATCGGTTGACTTAGGACTCGCCACCTTAGTTTGAAGTGAGGAAATCGGAATAAGTTCTAACTATGACTAGTTCTCCTAAAAAATAAACAGCTGTTAAACTTAAGTTAAAAAGTGTCCTTGCTGACAACAAATTTCTAATTCTCTTCTTCATCTCTCTACTAACCCCCCTCTACTTAATCTATCTCGTCCTTTACATGAAATTAATCTTCATGCCCATCATAAACGATGATCATTACCTAGCTTTCTGCTCTGTAGTTCTAACTCTTTCTGCTGTAATTGGAGCACCTTTCTGGGGTCTTTTGGGTGATAAAATAGGATTTAAAAATACATTACTAAGTGTTCTTGTGTTTGATTTTGTGGTGAAGGTGGGTGGATTGTGGTGCAAGTAGAAATATAATTTATGGTTGATGTATTTTTTATTGGGGTTTAATGATAAAGGAATATTGACTATTATAGGACCTGGATTGATCTAAATATTCGGTCTGGAGATGGCAACATAACTCATACCTTATAAAGGTCTTTCTGTCTTCATAGCGTATATTATAGTACCGGTTACGCAGTTGGCAGTGTCTACTTATATGAAATATTAGCATATTTTGGCTATTTTTATTGTAGGAAGTGTAGGAGCTGTGAGTTTGGGGTATTATTTTTGGTCGAAAATACATTATGTGCCTTTCTTAGAAAAATAGGGTAAGGTTAAACAGGAGATATAGAAAGTTGGGTTTTAGATGGCCATGGCATGATTGTAAATACATATTATCTAAAAATATGAAATTGATAGATATGAAGCTAAATAAATTAAAAAATGATATATTTAGAGCTAATGTATAAGTAAATATGTTTGATATGATGATAGAATTAGATCATTTGGCATTTTAGTTGCCATAGACTCCAAATATTCCATTTTATCCTCTGATCCTCAAATATTCTTAGATAGAAATAGGTATTTTCTGTTCCAGAGTGGTCTGTTAGTTAACAGGATATTACTGATCCGTAAACATACTCTCGATCTCAACCGTCGTATTATGTTGCATATACCCGTACTAACCTCGTTCCATACCGATCAATTCCAACTTATCATCGAAACTTGGATCCAAAGGTTCTATGAAGATTATGCTATGTTTTTTTGCTTATTTAATAGTATTGTCTATCAATCTTCTGAGTGAGTTGACTTTGAATTATATGATAGTTAAGCCACGTTGTTAGTAGCTGACTAGTTTACTCACGAAAGTATGGACTATATTGGTGGGTGGGTTTTGTAAGGGTGATATGTTTTTATTTGAACGAGAGGAGATTATTTTTTATATGTTGAAGTTTTTGAGTGAACTTGTGGATCTGTTCGACTACTGGCTGGGTGGGACTGCTCCGCCTAGTAGTCGTTTCTTGATTGCTGATAGTCCATGCATGACTGTATCATCTGTATTCAATGGTACTTTCATATGTTGTAATGCACTCATTTATGCCATCTAAAACATCATCTAATCTTTCCTTCCCCCCTTCTCTCCAAATTTTTGTTTCATCCTATCTGCCTTGTATTTTTAATACTCATCCTGACCATAATCTTCCAATTCATCTTCGGTATTATCTTTGGCAATATGTATTTGATCGACCATCGAGTACACTTCCTAGGGTTAGTCGATATTTTGTTGCAATTTATGGTGGAAATATTTGGTGATGATGCAAAAGAGGACTAGTAGGAGGATGGCGAGGGCGAGGAAAATGCCTATTGCTGTTCCGATGTTCATTTATTTATATAATCTTGTGGTCAGGAAAAGATGATTGATAATTAAGAGAAATAGTGCAAGAAGAATATATTCATGTAGAATTGTATATTTTACTTGTATTTTATTAATGTTTACTGATAGTTTAAATAATCTTTGCATGATATGTTAATTGTATTATTTTTATATTTGAATGAACCCCGATAACTACGCTCTTTTCTCAATCGACCGTAACTCCTAAACAAAAACCATCACCTAGGTCGACATGTCCCGTCTCTACAACCACGACATCTCCTACCGCAAAGCCCACAACAAACCTCAACCCTAAATCAAAGGCCCATACTTCACCGACCCATCCTTCACAATTTAGCTGGGTCGAGCATAAACCAACATATTTGGTTAGGGTGTCACTTTACGAAGGATATACTAGATTTATGATAAATAATTTGGACTTTTCGATACGGATTGGTTTACATAGGCATATATTGATTCTGATCCTGATAAGTAACCAAGTTGGATAGCCTAGCTTAGTATGATTGATAAAGATTACATCAAGACAAGATTCATGACCAAGTGGATGAACAAATAAGGATTGTATAAATATTTTGTAAGAAGAAACGGTTAATATTACGTGGATTATATCGATGATATGATTCCAGTCATAGCACCTCATCAACTTCCTTGTTGGGGTTTGAGTATTAAATAACCATGGAAATTGGTGTTGATGAAGGCATGGATCAAGGAGAAAGGTGGGATAATGAATACTCTGAAAGCTGCGCCTTTTTAATTTATTGATACGTTTGGGTTGCCAGGGTATAGAGCGATGAGTATGGTGAAGGAGTTGGAGTATTTGAGGGTGAGTAAGATGAGTGATAATGCTAAGGAAGCTAAATAGAGGAGGATTCCTTTGAATATCCCTGGGTTTACTATTGTTGCCAAGACTAGAGATAATCCTGGATTGAAGGAGATGGGATTGGTGCCTAATAGGGCTGCGTATAGGATCATACCTATTCAAACTGGTTCCTAATTGAATGTTACTACTTTGAGAACAACTAAATCTAATGGTTAGGATGGATTGTTCAAAATCCATAGTTCATTGCCAACCTTCTGGGTGGGACAATACTCAGTCGTCTCCAAAGGCAAACTCCCAACAGTCTACAACAAAAACACTCATAACATCCACATGTAAAAATAATTCCTAGCCACATATCCATAAATAAGCCAAGCATTCAACAAATTCTACATCTCACCTGATTACAGTTCCAACTTAAACTACGGACATATCCTCGAGACATCGATACATAAAGATATCAAAGGAACCAACCCTCATTATTTTTTTGAGTTTTAGATTTTGACTAAAGGAAATATTAATTTGAATATATAGGTGCCGATTGATTCTGGAGTGGTTAAGAAGAATTAAAACGGATCGCAGTGTACTAGATATTGTCCGATTAAATATTTCATGGCGAGGAAAACTCCATAGGGTAAGGGTGATCATCAGAAATATTTATACGTTGATGGTGAGTATGTCAAAGGCTACCATAAGAGTCTTAATCGTTTCTTGAGTAACTACTAGCCAGGTCAATACATAATCTACCTTAAATTCTAGAACTCGATCTAAAACAAAGCTCAGAAATTCAGCATAAACATAAACACAACTGCAAAAATAAACAAATTCCAATAACGACAAGTCTCTCCACAATAATCTCAAGACATCTTCAGGTGTTCATTCTACCAATTTACCTAAAAATGGGGTATAAGAGTGTATCTTCATCATGAGAGTAAGTAATATATCGTGACGATTTGTAACAAATTTGAAGAAATTGGCTTCAGTGCGATAAATCTGGATGTGCATCCTAACTCACGTGGAGAGTTGTGTGCGGCTGTTTATAAAGAGTAAGATATGTTTTAGCTAGTGTTTTGGCTCAGCATGATATTACGTTGGTTACGTAGGCGCATGGAGATGTGGCGAAGAAGGGAGATGCGATGGTTAAGTTTGAAGCCAGACCAGGGGTGCCGCAGACTATGGTTTTTGAGAAATTGAAGAGGACTAATCATGAGTTGAAGAAGTTTCCACCTGAGAAAACTATGGATTTTTATGAGATCGCTCCGTCGAGAAGATGATGACATAAACAATCATAGATAAATATTGACAATCAAACACAAACATGAATATATAAAGTATTCATATGCAAAATTCATAAAACTTAATCTCAGTAATCATATTATATCAAAAACAAATAATATAAATCTCGAATACTAATTATTTCCTTATGAACATTATCTCTTCAAAATTTGATTCCACAACGCTGTAAAATCTATACATCTAAAGTAGCTTCTTTTATCTTATTATTAGGATTAGATGGTACTCCTGATAGCCATTATAATTTTAGTGCTGTTTTTGCTTATGGTCGTTTCTTGTATTTGCGCTAGAGAAGTTAGTAAAGGAATAACTTGGCTGGTAGGGGTGTAAGGTGTAGTTCTAAATTATAGTTAAAGTACTTCGAGAACTTATGCTTAGCTTGTTTGGTTGGCTTTGTTTCTTGCCTGTCTATACCATGTTAGTGTTTCTTTAACCTGCAAACAAAAACAAAACAATCATCCCTACACTCCATATATCGTATTTGTGATTAAATATACCCTTACTTGCTTCAGGAGGTCTATAAAAAACATTACCTGATACCATTTTATTACCCTAACAAGGCGTCCATATAGCTTTTTTAAAGTCTACTAACTTGATATCGAATCCATGTTTATGATGCTTATTTTGTATTATTTTGATATTCTAAGGACACAAATCTCGAAACATGACTCCTTTTGTGTGCATAT
>Ga0169931_10008084_pt1 | contig 15441 bp, 12 predicted proteins | sample Kivu_15m_20L_FD_129675 | JGI IMG/M metagenome (GOLD analysis project Ga0169931, IMG submission 129675) | Freshwater microbial communities from Lake Kivu, Western Province, Rwanda to study Microbial Dark Matter (Phase II) - Kivu_15m_20L... | ecosystem: Environmental > Aquatic > Freshwater > Lake... | reverse complement strand
AGACCTATCAAGTCATCCTTCAGGACTTCTTCGACTTGCTCGGGAGACGGGGTTGTCGGGCCCTGCAGGATCCGATGGGGATCGTTGTCAGACGGCCACCGGCCATATCTGGCCTGGCATCGGGAACGGGTTTTCAAGGTAGGCATACCGTGAGGAACGGGCCTACGCGGGTGGCAGGTGTCGATTCGCATCGTGCATCGGATTCGGATCGGGACCGCCGACGGTCGGTTTCGCGTCGTGATACGACCATGCATTCTGACGAAAACAACAACACCTTGGAGGGCAAATAAGATGGACTGGACTGAATGGCTCAAGACATTGTCGCCCTTGATCGCCGTTGCATTCGCAGCGACCTTGGCGTGGCTTGTCCGGCGCGAAGAACAGCTTCGTGATACGTATGGGGAATGGGCTGGCGCTGCGTGTCAATTTATCGCCGTGCATGTGGAGCCAGCTCCGGATTTATATTTCCCGTCGGAAATCGCAGTCCCGAATCCCATCTATGTCGAACGTGCGAAGGTTGTGTTTCAGGTCGATGGAAACTTGAGGACCGCCGATGCGCGTCTTCGCTCCCGTGAACCTTGCGCCGATTATCGGAGGTGGATCGGTGAAATGACAAAAACCCTTCTCTCTGACACGAGGCGAGATACACTTGCCACTCGCCGAGAAATGGTTGATCAGGTCGTGGCTCAAGTAGCAGAAAACTCGCGGCTCGTTCTTCGCCTTCGTGACTACAAAACTCTGCCGTAGTCCTTCTCTGGGGTGAAAGCTCCTGGAATTAGGTGCGTTTGGGACTGGCGTACACCTTCCGCAGTTTCACGACCTGGGCGTCTGGTTTGGGCGATGTCGACCAGTCGAATATGAGTGCCAACTTCAAGTTCCGGTGGCCGTGATTCATATTCACCCGTCTGGGAGGCATCAATGCATCGGTACTACCAATGTAGTCCTCACCGTCGATGGCCATCGCAATTTTCTGAATGGGCACGTTCCACGAGGCGACAAAAGGCATCGAGCCACCTCTAATTGTGATGATGGAAACTTCCGGTCCATCGGCACCAGTCCGCGTGCCGAATGCGAATTTAATTTCGTCTTTCGGTTGGTTTTGATCGCCTACCTTGGTCATCAACGCCAGTCCGCAACCTACGTCGAGCAGCCGCTTCCCGAATACGACATCGGGGAGCCACGCAGGCGGAGTCCAACTCCCGAGGTTCGATCGGAACAACATGCAGAAGTTGACTACGGTCTTTAGCGCCCATCGTTCAATCAAGCGCCCATCGACTCTTAGTTTTATTGGCCGGGTCGGAGCAGTTCGGATCTGAGAACGGACAGCTCGAAGTTCTTCCAGGCGACGGAGAGCGTTGTTCAGATCTATCGCGGCTTGATCGAGCGGTGACAACTCCGCATTGTGTTTTTCGCATAAGCACTTCGTGCCAAGATCATCGATGCGCATTTGAGTCGGGCCAGGAGAATGTGGCAGACCAGCAACGGTTACGGAGGTCGACATCCAGAGCCCACGCGTGATGTAGTGTTCGAGCGACCTTTTGCCCGCACACGGCGAAACGGAGGCCGCCCAGCAGGTCGCGCGTGCGCTGGGTGTGGTCATGTTTGTCTGTATTGTGCCATCGGATCGCCGCGCACAGCGGTCAGACTGATCACCAACAGGATCGAAAGTCTCACTGAAAAAGAAGCCGAGAAATTTCTGGAATGGGGCATTGACACCCGCTCTGAACTTCAGCTTCCGCCCTCCGCCTTTTCAAGCGTGGGAATCGTTCGCGTTCGCAATTTCGTCCATGCCTTCTGCGCCCGCTCGCCGAGTGTACCCATGGTTTCCAACAGCTCGGTCAGACCCATAATGTCTCCGACCGGCTTCCACTCGTCACGGACGCCAATGTCAATCGAGGGGTTCAGGACGTAGATTCCATGACCGACGCGCAGGAACAGCTGTCGATTGTACGGGCTGTTTCCGAAATGTTCGTTCTTCGACAGCATGGCCGACAAATAGGCGCGCTTTTTTCTGTGCTGCGGCAACACGGTGTCCGGAAATCGCGAGAAAAGGGTTTCGAGCATCGGCGCTGTAAACCCGGGCATCCCCATCGCATCAAGCTCGGTGAACATTTGGCGATATTCGATGAGGCAATAGTTGAGCAGGAACCATTCCATGCCGCTCGGATCCAGCTTCACCATCCGGCTGGCGATCTTGACCTTGACAGGCTGCCGGGCCAACAGCCGGTAGGTGGCGTCAAACGGATTGCGTTTCGTCAGCTTCTTGTCACGAAAGGCCTTGATGGCATGTCGAAGGGCCGTGCGCCCGGCGTTGTCGTACAACTCGGGATCCGCCCCCAGCGCAAGGAACTCTTCGATGAGGTCGGCGCGGCCAAAGCGCGCGGCAACCATGAGCGGCGTTTCATTCAGGGGGTTGCGAAAATCGACGCCGTATTTTCGGATCTGATCAACCAGAGTTGTGCTGCGTTTGAGCTGGTAGGGCGCGTGGTGGGTCCGCTCGATGAATTCAAGTCCGGATTCCACCTTGCGCGCATGCCGAAATCCGGCCTCGACAAGCTTCGGCAACAACGATGGGGTGTCGTAGGTGACTGCGTACTCGAACAGGAGTTGTTGCATCGCCTTGTCGCGCGGCTCCGGGCCAAGCGCGCGTTCGCGCACGGTTGCAAGCGTGTTCGACGAAACCACCGTCCAGGGAACCGGCTGAGTTTCAAGGACATCTCGCCGGATCTGTTCGGCTTGCTCAGTCTTGCCCTGCAACTCCAGTCGGCGCGCCTCGCGTTGCCAATCCTCAAGCGAGGATTCGCTCCGCTCCATCACGAGCTCCCCCGATTGCTGTTTGACTGTCAGCAGTTCGAAAAGTGGATGATCGACCTCGGATTCGATGATGAGCAAGGTCTTCACGGCACGGGTCATCGCAACATAGAGGGCGTTCACGTAGAACTTGTAGGCGTCCAGGCTCTTGTCGGTTTTGTCCCGCGTTCGCGCGTAGTTGAGGGTGCCATCAAGATCGCCAGCGGATACGCCGTCGGCGCATTCACGGAACTGTTGCGGGGCACTGCTCAGCAACCGAAAAAGTATCACATTCTCATATTCGAGACCTTTGGCCTCGTGGACCGAAAAAACGAGTGGCGTCGAGAAGGCCTCGCGCGCGGCGGTCTTGTCCTCGTCGCGCAACACGATCACCGCGAAACGCGTCGAACGCCTCGTCTTGTCGTCGATCTCACGGCGGACAGCCGGGGTGTCCGCGCGCAGATCCACCTGTCCGGGCTCGTCCGTGACACACTCGACAAGAAAGTTGCTCTCGCGATCGATCGAACCGAAACGTCGCTGCTTGATCTGAAGCAGGCGATTCGCGATCTCGGTCACCGCGCGCGTGTTGCGGTAGTTGGCGGCCAGGATGCGAATGTCGAGCTCAGCGCCGTCACCCCGGGTGGCCGACTCGTGAAACAGCGTTTTGACGCGCGCCCAGGAGAACAGATTTGGGTGAACGATTTGATTCGAGTCGCCGCAGAGAAGAAAGTTGCGTTTGTCCTTCAGCGTCGCGAGCGCCAGCCTCAGCTCGACGTTGGTGACATCCTGAACCTCGTCGATGAAAAGGAAATCGTAACGCGGTTGGGCGCGCCCGAGGCGCTCCCACGCAACGACATTCGAATCGAAGAGGCCATTTTGTCGCAGGTGCTCAAGCCATTTGCCGAAGATCTGAAAGACGACCCGACGCTCGTCGCCAAGAAAGATGGACTGCCTCACGCCAAGGGCGAGGTAATGTTGCTCCGTCAGGTGCGGACCGCCTTCGGAGGCGCCCGTCAAAACGCCCTTCACCTCCTCGTAGATCTTGTGGGCTTCCCGGATTTTGAACGTTCCGCGCATTCGTTCGTACCAGGCGCGAAAGTCTGCCCAGGTTGCTTCCCGCCCGGCGGGCACCTCGATGGTCTCCACCAGCTCTCGCAACGAGAGGAAGTCGATCTCTTGCCCGGCGTTCTCGTAGCCGTTTGCGAAATACAACGAGCGGGCGCTCTCGACCAGGAAGGACGAGCGGGTCAGATAAACGCCCTGACCGGGAATCGTCTTGAGTTTTTCGAGCGTCAAGGCGGTCTTGCCGCTGCCCGCCGAGCCGACAATGATGAGCGGCAGCGGTGACGAGAAGACGGCCTCTTGTGCGTCGTCGAATGACAGCGGCTTGTCGAGGACGTGCAGCACGGTCGAGGTGGGATGGACAAAGCGCAGCTGCTCTGCTGGCGCGACCGGTTGGGGCGTGCTGAAGGGCTCGAAGTCTGCTTCGGTATAGCTGCCTCCGTTCAGGAACCGCGCCCTGTCATACGCATGGTTTCTGACCACTTCGAGGACAAGCAAGACCCGCCTTCCAGCGTGCTCGCCAAACTTGAACAGGAGGCGGTTGGTATCGTCGAGGCGTGCGCGGTAGATGCCACTCTCCTTGAGCTTGCGCGCGTCGGCCGCCCGGAAATTGCCAACACTCAGCTCCTCCACGGCGCGCTTCACGTGGTGGGCCAGATTGCCAACGTCCAGATCCCGAAGGAACAGTGCAGGAAGACGGGGTGCGGGCTGTACCGGGTGGTTTTCGGGGGGTGCGGTCATCGTGAGCGCCGAGGCAACCCGGCAATCCGGTGTTGTACCGCCGGAATCAGACCGAATCGAGCGTCCTGGACTCTCCCGGCGCCCGAAGTCATGGGTTTGGTGCGCCGCATTATCGAGGCGCTCCGAAACGGCGTGACCCGCGCGGGGCAGACTCGGCGCAGATACTTTGCCTACGGTGGTATCCGAGTTGAATATCGTACATCCTCAGGGTACGAGTACGGACTTGATGGCTTCCTGCCGATGAGCAAGGAGAAACCATGAGCTACCACCAGTCACAGCTTTTCAATGCTTGGGTCGTCCTGCGACCAGCGGAAGACGTTCGCGGTCAGTGGGTAGCACATTGCCTGGATCTCGACGCAGTTACGCAAGGGGATTCGCCGTCACACGCGCTCAACATGGCCATTGAGGCATCGTCGATGATCTTGCTTGACGACATCGAACGCGGCGTCAATCCCGTTCTTCGCCGCGCTCCTGAGCAATTCTGGAGCGACATGGAAAACCTCCTTCAGCAGAGTACGCAAATCGAGGCATCTCAGCTTCATGAATCGGTGGCCAGTGGCCGTTTTGGTGCGTTCATCGTGCAGATGTTTTTGAACGTTCAGAAACATACGCAATCGATTCCCCTGTTACTTGCGGGGCCGTCTACAGCGGACGCTTTGCAGCAAGCTCACTGAGTACCAAACGGGTGGCGATGCGATGCCGTGCCATTTTCGAGATCTGAAGCGGGTGTCGGAGGAGGCCGGATGCACGGTAGAGGAACCCTCAAAAGGGTCTCATTGGAAAGTCCGAAAAGACGGGAAGATGTATCCAATTCCAGTGCACAACGGACTCAAAACTGAAATCGGCAATCATTACATCAGCGGCGTCGAGCGTGCTCTCGGCTTGACCGACTTGAAGACAAAACTTTGAGCAGGCTTTTCCGCGCGGACTTGAAAATTCCGAGTAAGCGGAACTGAGATGTGGGCTGCCAATTCCATATCCATTCTGTATCCATTTTCTGCGGGTTCTGGCGTCCACGGGCGTCCCATCCCCGCAACCCGTCACACCCATAACCCACCGAAATCGTTACGAGCGTCTTCTCCGACAGGACACCTCACGACAACCAAACCGGCCTACGAAGCCTGGGGTTACATGTTCGACTCATGTCGGGTGCACCAAAGATTCTCGGTGGTTACGAGGTTTTGACGGCTATAAGCCTCGGCCTCGTATACGGTCAGGTGCTGTGACGGTTGTTTAGCGCTTTGGGTCGGCTCCGGCGTTGGGTGCGCGAAAAAGTGGCTCGGGTACATTCGTATCAGCGACGCTCCCGAAACGTCCGAGACGGCTGCTGGCCTGCGCTCCCCGGAGACAGGTCGGTACACCCGACGAATGATCCGCCTTCGACCCTCGCGAGCCGTTGACACCCCGCGGGGATTACCCTAGGTTTGCGGCGGCTTGGCCGCCTGCCTGCCGGACCTCAAAATGGCTTTGGAGTTTAACGAACAAACCAAACAGCACGTGGACCGCATCCTGTCTCGTTACCCAAACAAGCAGGCTGCGCTGATTCCTGTGCTCCACGTGTGTCAGGAAGACTTCGGACATCTGTCCGAAGAGGTCGTGGACCTTGTGTCCCGAACCCTCGGTGTCCCCCACGCACATATCTACGGCGTCGTGACCTTCTACACGATGCTGCACGAGAAGAAGGTGGGCCATCATGAACTGATGGTTTGCACCAACATCTCCTGCATGTTGAAGGGTGGCTACGACATCCTTGAGCACCTTGAGAAGCGGCTTGGCATCAAGCGTGGCGAGACCACGGACGACGGCAGCTTCACCATCATTGAAGAAGAGTGTCTGGCCGCCTGTGCCAACGCCCCGATGATGATTTGTGGCTCCGACTACTACCTGGATCTCACCACGCAAAAGGTCGACGACATCCTGGTGAAGCTCGGCAAGACCGGCAATGCTCCCGGTGCGACGCATCATCGTCGCGCCACCCCCATCCCCCGCAAAGCCTAGGAGACGAACGTGGCGTGGCCTGAAGGCAAAGACATCAAGATCGTCACCAAGAACTTCGGTGTACCCGGATCCAACAAGATCTCGGTGTACATGTCGCGCGGCGGCTGGCAGGTGTTCAACAAGGCACTTGCGCAGGAGCCGGCAGCAATCATCGAAGAGGTGAAGAAGTCGAATCTGCGTGGCCGTGGCGGCGCAGGCTTTCCCACCGGCATGAAGTGGAGCTTCCTGCCGAAGGACGCGCCGACGACTTATCTCGTCGTCAACGCCGACGAATCCGAGCCGGGAACCTGCAAGGATCGCGAGCTGCTCGCACAAGATCCGCACCTCCTGCTCGAGGGCATGCTCATCAGCGCGTACGCAATCGGCTGCAAGCATGCGTACATCTACATTCGTGGCGAGATGATGCGCGAGGCGCAGCTTGTTCAGGCCGCGATTGACGAAGCGTATGACGCAGGTTTCCTCGGCAAGCCCTTGCAGGCCGCCGGAGGCAAGACCTTCAAGCTCGACATCACCTTGCACCGAGGTGCAGGCGCCTACATTTGTGGTGAAGAGACCGGCCTTCTGAACTCGCTCGAGGGCAAGCGTGGTTGGCCCCGCATGAAGCCGCCGTTCCCCGCGATCAAGGGTCTGTTCGACGCGCCCACCGCGGTCAACAACGTCGAGACGATCATGAACCTCCCCGAGATCATCTCGAAGGGGGCAGAGAATTTCGCGAAGATGGGCATGAACAAGTCGGGCGGCACACGCATCGTGTGCGTCTCCGGCCACGTCAACAAGCCCGGCGTTTACGAGTTGCCAATCGGCATTCCTTTCCGCGAGCTGGTATTTGACGTTTGCGGCGGCATTCCCAACGGACGCAAGTTCAAGGGTCTGATTCCCGGTGGCAGCTCCATGCCCCCGCTCGACGAGAGCGAACTCGATGTCCCCGTCGAGTTCGACGCGCTGATGACCGATCCCCGCATCAAGGACGTCGAGATCAAGCCCGGCGTGCCCTTCGATCTCGGCGGTGGCCGCCGTTTGAAGACGATGGCAGGCTCGGGCGGCGTCGTTGTGTTTGACGATTCGACCGATGTGGTCCGTCTCTGCGCCCGCATCATGCAGTTCTACGCGCACGAGTCCTGTGGTCAGTGCACCCCCTGTCGCGAAGGTTCTGGCTGGCTCGCCCGCGTTTGCAAGCGCGTCGCGAGCGGCGAGGGCCGTCCGGGCGATGTCGAGCTGATGGCCAATGTCGCCGGTGGCATCGCCGGCAACACGATCTGCGCGCTCGGCGATGCAACCGCATGGCCGATGTTGGGCTTCCTCACCAAGTTCCGGGCCGACTTCGAGGCCAAGATTCGAAAGGTGGCCTAGCCGTGCAAGCCACGAGTTTTGCGCAATCCCTGGTGTTTCTGACGCTGGCCGTGATGACGATCGGCCTCGCCGTGTTCACCATCACGCGGACCAATCCTGTCGCCGCCGTCATGTCCCTCGTCGGGACCTTCGTGGGTCTCGCGGGCATCTACGCGAGCCTCTCGGCGCACTTCCTCGCAATCATGCAGATGGCCGTCTATGCAGGCGCCATCATGGTGCTCTTCATCTTCGTCGTGATGATCTTGAATCGCGATGATGTGGCGCCAATTTCCTGGCGAGGCATCGCATCGCGCTCGATCGGCGTCGTTGCGACGGCCTGGGCGTTTGCGTTTGTCACCTTGATCGTCGTTCGCGCGGTGTCGCCCGCGGGTGCACCGGGCAAGGTTGCTGGCTCGCCGGAGATCGCGAAGCTCCTGGGTCTGCCTCCGGAGATCGACGCCTCGTTTGGCAGCGTGAAGTCCATCGGACATGGGCTGTTCACTGAGTACGTTTTCCCCTTCGAGGCGATCTCGGTGCTGCTCCTGGTGGCGATCGTGGGTGGCCTCGTGGTTTCGCGTTCCGCCAAGCAGGAACAGCACGCCGAGTCCGTTGCAGAGCGCGACAAGGCGATGCGTGAACAGATTCGTCCTTCGTCGATCCTCGGTGAAACCGCTGACGAGGCCGATGCCGCCCACTCTCACGCCGGGGGACACCACTAAAATGCCAACGACGTATTACCTCTTGCTCTCGTTCGCGCTCTTCGTCGTCGGCACCGCCGGCGTGCTCTTGCGTCGCAACGCGCTCATCGTCTTGATGGGAATCGAGCTGCAGCTCAACGCGGGGAACCTGGCCTTTGTGGCCTTCTCCCGGGCGATCGGCAATGACAGTGGTCAGGTATTCACCTTCTTCATTATCGCTCTGGCCGCTGCTGAAGCTGCCGTGGGCCTTGCGATTCTCGTTGGTCTCTACCGCCAGCAACAAACCGTCAACCTCGACGAAGCCCGTCTGATGCGGGGTTAACGCGCGATGGAACACAATCTTCGACTGATACCCCTGTTGCCGTTCCTCGGAGCGGTCACGCTCTTTTTCTTCGGCCGCGCGATCCCACGCGCTTGGGCCAGCCGCATTGCCATCCTGGCGATCGGCGGCGCGGCGCTCGTGGCGATGGATGCCTTCTTCTCGGCCTTGCCCGAGGCAGCCCACGCCGGCGGACTCCACGACAAGGTGATGCTGTGGATTGCCTCCGGCGATCTCAAGATCGATCTCGCCTTCCGCATGGATCAGCTGTCCGGCGTGATGTGCTTCATCATCACGTTCATCGGCACGCTGATTCACATCTACTCGGTGGGCTACATGTCCCACGAGGAAGACTACGCGCGCTTCTTCTCGTACCTGAACCTGTTCTGCGCCGCGATGTTGGTGCTGGTGCTCGGCGATTCCTTGCCCGTCATGTTCGTGGGCTGGGAAGGCGTGGGTCTGTGCAGCTACCTGCTCATCGGCTTCTGGTACAAGGACAACGCCAACGCCAGCGCAGGCAAGAAGGCCTTCATCACCAACCGTGTGGGTGACTTTGGTTTCTTGCTCGGCACCTTCTTGCTGTTCTCGGCCACCGGAACCGTGAACCTTGCTGAGATCGTCTCGGCCGCAAGCGGTAGCGATCCCGCGCTGCTGCAGCCGTTCATGGGCAACCAGACGCTCGCCTTCTGGGCCTGCGTGTTCCTCTTCATCGGTGCCACCGGCAAGTCGGCACAGCTGCCGCTTTACATCTGGCTGCCGGACGCGATGGCGGGTCCAACGCCGGTCTCGGCGCTCATCCACGCCGCGACGATGGTCACGGCTGGCGTCTACATGATCGCGCGCCTGTCGCCGCTTTATTCGTTGGCTCCCGCCGCCATGGCTCTGGTTGCCATCGTGGGCGCGTTGACCGCAGTGTTTGCAGCCATCATTGGCTTTGCCCAGAACGACTTCAAGAAGGTCCTGGCCTACTCGACGGTCAGCCAGCTTGGCTTCATGTTCGCGGCGGTTGGCGTTGGCGCCTTCGGCACCGGCGTCTTCCACCTCGGGACGCACGCCTTCTTCAAGGCCGGTCTGTTCCTCTGCGCGGGCTCGGTGATGCACGCGATGAGCAATATCGGCGACATTCGCAAGATGGGCGGCCTCAAGCATCATCTGCCCTGGACGCACGGCGTGTTCCTGGTTTGCTGGCTCGCCATCTGCGGCGTGCCGGTCTTCTCGGGCTTCTTCTCCAAGGACGCCATCGTTGCGAGCGCCTTCGGCACGCACATCTTCGATGCCATCGGCATGGCCTGGGTTGGTCCGTTTGTTGGCGTGATGCTCCTCGTCGCGGCGCTCGGCACCGCGTTCTACATGTCGCGCCTCTATTACCTCGTGTTCTCGGGCGAATGCCGCGCGGACCACGACGTGCAGCACCACATTCACGAGTCGCCCGTCGAGATGGTCGGACCGCTGGTCGTTCTCGCCGGTGGTGCTGCGATTGTTGGTTTCTTCGGTTTGCCGGGCGCGCTGTTTGGCAAGCCCGAGCTGAACTTGCTCGCCCACTGGCTTGAGCCCGTGGTTGGTCCGGAGATGCACATTCCGCACGGCCTCGAGATCGGCTTGATGGCTGGCTCGACCGCGCTGGCGCTCGCCGGCATCTTCGCGGCCCGCACGCTCTTCCGCGGTGGCTGGCAGCCGCCGGTCGAGAACTTCGTCAATGCGGTTCCTGGCTTCGTCAACCTCGTTCGCGACAAGTTCCGCGTCGACGAGCTTTACGCTTTCCTCATCTATCGCCCCGTCAGCTGGCTCGCCCGCGGATTGTTCGCGGTGGTGGATCGCTTCATCATCGACACCTTGCTCGTGCATGGCCCCGCGAAGGTGGTCGACACGGCCGGCCGGGTGGCTCGCGTGTTCCAGTCCGGTGAAGTGCAGCGCTACGTCGCCGCCTTCGCCATCGGCATCGCCGCGATTGTTTATCTCGCCAGCCGACCTGCCACCCATTCGGAGCTCAAGGTTACTCAGGTGGCACGTCACGTGACCATCGAGGCCGGCATCGGTGAGGCTGCCTCGGCAGCGCTCAAGTACGAAGTGGATTTTGATAGCGACGGTCAGATCGACCGCAAGACGGACAAGGCCGAGTGGACCTACGAGGGTTCGGGCACCTACACCATCACGGTGAACGTGCTTGATCCGCGCTGGAACACGACGCGCACTCTTAAAAAGGAAGTCAGGGTCGACTGATGGGACTTCTCGGCTGGATAACGCTGTTGCCTCTGCTTGGCGCCATCCTCGTGATGGTGGTCCCACGCGAGGAAGAGGCCGTGCACCGCGGTCTCGGTTTGTTCGTGAGCGTCGCCACGTTCCTTGCGTCGCTGCTCATCCTTGGTTCGTTCGACTCGTCCGCGCCGGGCTTTCAGATGAAGGTGGATCAGCCCTGGGTTGATTCGCTCGGCATCCGTTTCACGCTCGGTGTCGACGGCATCTCGCTGTGGCTCGTGATGCTCACGACCTTCATCGTGCCGCTGACCTTGCTGTTCCCGCAGTCGATCGGTCTGCGCAACATCCGCGTGCGTGAGTTCACGATCGCCGTGCTCGTGCTCGAGACCGGCATGCTCGGTGCGTTCCTCGCGCTCGACATGTTCGTGTTCTATGTGTTCTGGGAGCTCATGCTCGTCCCGATGTACTTCATCATCGGCATCTGGGGTGGTGAGCGACGCCTCTACGCCTCGATCAAGTTTGTGCTCTACACGCTGGTTGGCTCGCTGCTGATGCTGGCCGCGCTCCTGTACATGTACACGGAGGCCCACACGCTTTTGGTTGCCCAGAAGGCGGCCGGTGGCGAGATGATGGCCAGCTTGCCCGAGTGGACGTTCAGCTACGAGATCCTTTCGCGCCTGAGCCTGCCTTTCATGCTGCAGATGTTGTGCTTCGGCGCGTTTGCGCTGGCCTTCATGATCAAGGTTCCGCTCTTCCCGTTCCACACCTGGTTGCCCGACGCGCACGTCGAGGCTCCCACTGGCGGTTCGGTCATCCTGGCTGCCGTTTTGTTGAAGTTCGGTGCCTACGGCTTCCTGCGCTTCGCAATGCCGATGTTCCCGCTTGCTGCCTACGAGACGGCACCGCTCATCGCCTGGCTCGCCGTCATTGGCATCATCTTCGGCGCGCTGATGGCCTACGTGCAAAACGACGTGAAGAAGCTGGTGGCTTATTCCTCGGTTTCGCACCTTGGTTTCGTCGTGCTCGGCCTTTTGACCCTGAACTCACAGGGCATTCAGGGCGGCATCTACCAGATGCTCGCACACGGTATTTCGACCGGTGGTCTCTTCCTCGGCGTCGGCATCCTCTACGATCGTCGCCACAGCCGAAAGCTGGATGACTTCGGCGGCCTCTGGGCAAAGATGCCCGTGTTCGCCGTCATGTTCCTCGTCATCGTGCTGGCCTCCGGCGGTTTGCCCGGCCTGTGCGGATTCGTGGGCGAGTTCCTCGTCTTGATCGGAACCTTCAACGCCAAGCAAGGTTGGACCGCGAACGGTTTCCCGCACGACACCATGTTCTGGAATCCCATCCTCATGGCGGCGCTGGCTGCGACGGCGGTCATTCTCGCCGCGATGTACCTCCTGATGATGTACCAGAAGGTCATGTTCGGTCCGCTCGACAAGCCCGAGAACAAGGCTGCGAGCATGAAGGACATCCACGGTCGCGAGAAGTTCGTCTTCGCGGTGATCGTCGCCGCTGCGATCTTTATGGGTGTCATGCCGGCGCCGATCCTCTCGCGCACCGAGGCCTCGGTGAACGCCTTCATGTCGACCTTCTCGGATCGCCTGAAGGAGTCCGCTCGCGATCGCGATGCCGGTCCTCACTTCTACCCGCCGTATTACGGTGACCGTCAGGCCGCAATGCCTGCCGCTGCAGCGCCCATCGCCAAAGCCGAGGTGGCCCGATGAATTTCAAGGCTGAAGATCTTCTAGCCATCTCGCCACTGGTCCTCCTGGTGGTGATCGGCTGTGCGATTCTCGTCGCAGAGACGTTCATCAAGGGTCGTTCCCGTGCGGGTCTGGCCTGGCTTGGCGTCGCCGGTTCGGTCGGCGCTCTCGGTCTTGTCGTGAACCAGTGGGAGGGCGCTGCAGAGGCGCAGTCCCTCTTCTCGGGGATGCTGGTCATGGACCGGATGTCCTTGCTCTTTGACGCAACCTTCGTCGTCGCCGGAATCATCACGATTCTGCTGTCACACGACTACATGCAGGAGCACGGCTTCGAGTTCGGCGAGTTCTATCCGCTCGTGCTCTTCACCGTGTCGGGCATGATGATGGTGTCGCATGCGACGCACATGCTCTCGCTGATCATTGGCGTTGAGACGATGTCCATCGGTGCCTACGTCCTGACCGGTTGCTGGCGTGCGAATCCGCGCAGCACCGAGGGCGCGCTCAAGTACTACTTGATGGGTGCCTTTGCGACGGGCTTCCTCGTCTACGGTACCGCGCTCGTCTACGGCGCGACCGGTGGCGCACTGACCTACGAAGGCATCTCCGCCAAGCTCACCGCTGTCGGCTCGGAGCCCATCTTCCTCGTTGGTTTCTTCTTCATCCTCGGCGCGCTCGTATTCAAGGTCGGCGCTGTTCCGTTTCATATGTGGGCACCCGATGCCTACGAAGGCGCGCCCAGCAACGTGACGGGCTTCATGGCGGCCGGCGTGAAGGCTGCGGCCTTTGCGGGTCTGTTGCGCCTGATGCAGTCTGCCTTTGGCGGGTCCTTGCTCGCGGTGGACGGATCCGGATGGGTCAAGATCTTCTCCATCATCGCCGTGTTGACGATGGTCCTTGGAAACCTCGCAGCGCTGCGCCAGGAGAACATCAAGCGCATGCTCGCTTACTCGAGCGTTGCCCACGCTGGTTACGTTCTGGTTGGTTTCTGCGCGCTCGGACTCGGGCTGCAGGGTGCCGACAGCAGCATCACCTTCTACCTCATCGCCTACACCTTCACGACCCTCGGCAGCTTCGCCGTCGTGACCTGGGTTGGGCGCCGAAACGATGAGCGTCTGACCGTCGACAGCTGGGCCGGTCTGGCCAGCGAGCGTCCCGGTGCAGCGTTTGCGATGACGATCTTCTTGCTGTCTCTCGGTGGCGTGCCGCCGACCGCAGGATTCTTCGGCAAGTTCTACCTGTTCCGAGTGGCCATGGGCAGCGCTCAGCTTTACCCGCTGGTCATTGTCGGCGTGCTGACCAGCGTGGTGAGCGTCTATTACTACCTGCGCATCGTTGTCGCGATGTACTTCCGTGAGCCGGTCGGTCAGCGACAGGCCTACGTCTCGCCGTCGAGCCGCGTCGCTCTCCTGGTGGTGGCGCTGGCCGTGGTAGCACTCGGTGTGTTGCCCGGAACCGTGATCGGCTGGGCGTCGGGTGGCGAGGCCGTGGCGAAAGCAGTCGCCGCGATCGCCCCCTGATCCAAGCCTCAGGGACCTCTGACAACGGGGCCGTGGCCCGAGGCGCGTTTTTCCGCTGCCAGGGTCAGGGCCTGCTGCGCGCGCGCTGCACGTGAGCCTGACTCACCTGCCCAGGTCTTCAGCGTATCGTCACACGCTGCACGAACCTCGTCGCTCACGTCAAAGACCGCGGCGTGTCGGAGGATCGGAATGGCATCCGGATCGCCAATCCGCCGCATCAGCGCAACCAGCCGGAGGCGCGCTGAATCTGGTGCAGTGTGCATGCCGGTCTCCAGATGGACGAGCGCCGCGCCGCCTCTTGCAGCGAGACGTTCCATCGCGGCACTTGCAAGGCCATCGTCTCTGGTCGTGACGACGTGAACATCGGCATGGATGTCTCGGGCGGTGCGATCGTCACAGGCCGTCGCCAAGATCGCGAGGGCACCCACCAGAGCACCGGACCGCTTCATGCGGCGCTCGGCTCCGGCGCCTCGACCCTGTCACCCAGCCGTCGCGTGTTGCGTGCAATCGACTTGGCGATGGGATCTGCTGGACGCGTGTTGGCGGCATGCTCGGCCTGTCGTGCGAAGAAGGCCTCTCCGATCTCCAGCAGGCGGGGCGGCGATTTCTCCTTGAATACCGACTGGCGCAGCTCGGCGCCGCCGACCAACCCACGCGAATACCATGCGAGTGTCTTGCGCAGCTCGTGTGGGTGCATGCGCTGGTTCGCGTATTGGCCGACGAGTTCGGCGTGGCGACGCCACACGCGATGGCGTTCGGCGATCGTGGGAGGCGCGGGTGGTGCTTCACCGCTCTCGAAGGCGCGGATCTCCTCGAACAACCAGGGATTGCCCATGGCGCCGCGACCAATCATGACGGCGTTAACGCCTGTTTGCGAGCGCATGCGCTGGTAGTCGGCGAGTGACTTCACGTCGCCGTTGCCAATGACTGGAATGTTGGCAGGGAGCTTGTCGCGAACTGCAGCCACGCCATCAAGGCTGGCCGAACCAGAAAATCCCTGCGCGCGCGTGCGCCCATGCACGGTGATCATGGCCGCACCGGCGTCGACCATTCGCATCGCAAACTCGGGTGCGTTGATCGATTTT
>Ga0169931_10008082_pt1 | contig 15442 bp, 11 predicted proteins | sample Kivu_15m_20L_FD_129675 | JGI IMG/M metagenome (GOLD analysis project Ga0169931, IMG submission 129675) | Freshwater microbial communities from Lake Kivu, Western Province, Rwanda to study Microbial Dark Matter (Phase II) - Kivu_15m_20L... | ecosystem: Environmental > Aquatic > Freshwater > Lake... | reverse complement strand
GATCCAGTCGTGCAGCGCGGCGATGAGCTCGAAGCGATCGGTGCGGTTTCCTTGCTCGTCGCGCTCGTCGAACAGGAAGTCGTAGCGCTCAGGCTGAAACACCGTGTAGAGCCGCTGCGCGTACGGGTAGCGCTGTTGTGGCGTCGTCGCGCGCTGCCAGCCACGCAGCGACGCCGCCTTTCGCTCCTCGTCCTGGATCGTGGCCGTGAACTGGCCGTCAAACGCACCGAAGCCACCCTCGGGCGGCTCGAAGGGGCCAGAGCCCGCGCCTTCCTTCGTCTCGTCGAACGCGCGCCGAGCTTCCTCCATCTTTTCGTCGCGGCGTGCGCGGCGCTCCTCGAGCGCGGGTGTGACGTCCATGCCGATCGCCTGCTGCAGGTCACCGCTGATCAGGCCCTTCAACAGCTCACTGTCGAGGGGCACGAGCTCCCAGAACGTGAGCGCGGGCAGCGGCAGACCGAGGCCGGCGAGCTGCGTGAGCAACGGCTGCACGGCCGACTGCATCGCCAACAACAAGCGGCTGATGTTGAGGCTCGACTCCGCGAGGGCCTGCGCCTTGAGCGCGTCTCTGTCGTTGGCGGCCAAGCGGTAGCGCACCATCTCATTGGTGCCGAGGTCGGTGACGACGGCGCTCATGAGCGCGAGCGCGATCATGACCGTCAACAGCGCTACGCCGTGCGGCGCGCCTTTGCCGTTGCGCACCGGGATGCGCGTGCCCACGGGCGTCAGGAACACGTGCGCGAGGCGCCGCAGCTTCGTCGGAGGCGCAGTCTGCACAGGTGTCGTTGTCGTCGCTGTCATCGTCGCCTCCTCTCTTTCACAGCGCCAACGGCGCGATCGTCCACAACTTGCTCTGCGTCACGTACATGCGCTCTTCGCCGTCGACGACCGCTGTGATCTCGATGCGAATGCGGGCCGGCAGCCGGTTGAGCTCGGTGCCTTGCGCGTCCCACTTGTCAGCCCAGTCGTTCTTGACCGGATCGAAGTACTGAAACTCGAGCTCGCGCACGTCGGTCAGCAGCGTCTGCACGCGTCCGCCCTCTTCGAAGTCGTCGTCGAGGTTTGCTTGTTCCCGTCGCATGAGCGACTTCGTGCGCGTGCGCGGGTCGGTGTCCAAGAAGTACGACATCTGCCGTTGATCGGACTTCTTCTCGTTCTCGATGCGCGCCACATAGCCGAGCGCCGTGAAGTCGATGCGGTCGCGCTCGCCCTTAAAGCCCGTCATCGCCCGCACTGGCGCCCCCATCGTCGGCCGATGCGACGACAAGTACGCCATGCTGAGCTCGTCGACGACGCGCGACACGGCGGCGCGCACCACGTGCGTGCGGTTCGACGTCGTCTCGATGATGTCCTTGGCGTCCATGCTCGACGACAGCGACTGCGTCAGCATCGCGCCGATGATCGCGAGCAGGCTCGCGGCGATCAGGATCTCAAGGAGCGAGAACGCTCGCGACGCGCGCGTGCGCTTGAGGGGGCGGAGGGCGCTCATCTGAAGCCCCCGCTGCCGGGCACGCCGGGGATGGGCGACAGAGGCGTGCTGCCTGTTCGACCTGGTGTGCCGGGCGCGCCCGGCGTGGCGGGGGTGTCCCCAGCGGGTTGGCCGAGCGCGGCGCCGAGGGCGCGCGTCTGTTGTTGGATCATCGTCGCTACGCGGTTGACCGGCTGCTTGTCGATGACGTGCGTGACCACGCGCAGCTCCTGGCGCGCGTCGCCCTCGCCCCAGCGCACGATGACGGTGAGCTCTCTGATCGAGTCGCCGAGCACCGATGCCATCTGCTGCAAGACGGGCGCGATCATCCCCATGCTCGCGTCCATCGCCGGATTCGGCGCGCCGTCGGCGCCGCCGCCGGCACCACCGAGCATGCCGGTCGCCGAGCTCATGTCGCCGATGCCGTCGCCGGTCGGCATGTCAGGCTTGTAGCCGTGGCACTCCCAGTAGAACTTCGGCTGCCCCTCGTCGTCGAAGTTGCCCTCGCTCTCGTAGTCGCCGACGGCAAAGCCCTTTTGCAGCAGGTCATGCTGGCAGTCATAGAGCTTCGCGCGCGCGAGCATCGTCGCGATGCTGAGGTCTTTGGCGTCGAGGGCGAGCTGCGCCGACCGCGCCTGCACCTGAAGGAGCGATGTCATGCCGACGGTGAGGATCGCGAGCGCGACCATCACTTCGAGCAATGAAAACCCGGCGAGCCTGGAGTGCTGGTTCATCCGTCGTCCTCCAGCGTGGGCACGCGCGGCTCTTCGTCTTCGACAAAGACCTCGCCCGTCAGCGGCTGCACGACGAGCGACAGCGTGCGGCTGCCCTCGTCGTCGTCGGTCAGCGTGATGATCGCCTCCTCGGTGTAGCCGCCCGGGTAGAAGTACAGCGCCGTCTGCCCGCCCGAGACCTTGTCCGCGAGGTGCTCGATCCACGCCGAGCGGAAGCGCACGTCGGCGGGCAGCTTCTGCTTCTGACCCCAGTCGCCGTCGACGGGCCGAAAGCTCGGGCCCGTCAGCAACGACAACTTGGCCTGCTCCTTCACATCCGTCGTGTCCGCTTCCACACCCTCGAGGCGCTCATCTTTGGTCTCGAGCGACACCTTGCCCTCGCGGTCGGCGCGCTGCTTGATGCTCGTGACGCGGGCGATGCCCTCGGTCTCCTCGACCCACCATGTGTGGCCGTCGAGGTCGAGCACGAGGCGCGTGCTGCGACCGAGCAGCGCCGTGCGGGCGTAGGTGTCTCTGATCGCGCCCGCCATGACGTTGGTCGCCTCGCGCAGACGCGTGCCGCTGACGGCGTTGAGCGACGGCACAGCGATGGCGATGAGCAGCCCCATCAGCACAAGGCCGATTGAGATCTCGAGGAGCGTGAAGGCGCGAGCCCTCACCCCGCGGCTGCGCCGCTGCCCCTCTCCCGGTGGGAGAGGGGCATGTCGTCCCCCTGTCCCACTGGGAGAGGGGGTCAGGGGGTGAGGGTACGCACACATCACTCTTGCCAGTTGCCGACGTCGTCTTCGTTGCCTTCGATGGCGTCGTTGCCTTTGCTGCGCACGTCGAACTTTGACGGGTTCTTCTGGCCTGGGATCACGTAGATGTAGTCGTTGCCCCACGGGTCCTTGGGAAGAGCCTCCATGATCGGCTTGCCCTTCGGCGGGCTCGCGAGCACGCTCAAACCTTGGCCCGTCGTCGGGTAGCTGCCGTTCTGCAGCTTGTAGATGTCGAGGGACTTCGCGATCTCGTAGGCCTGGTTGCGGGCCGCGTCGCGCTGACCTTCGCCGAGCTGGTTGATCACGGCGACGCCGATGGCGGCCGTGACGAGGCCGATGAGCGTGATGACGACCATGATCTCAAGCAAGCTCATGGCGCGGGCACGGCTGCGTGGCGCGGCGCGGGCGAGCAGGCGGTCAACATCGGCGGCGGTGACGATCTTCATGGCGTGGCTCCTTCGAAGAAACGATGCAGGGGGGCAGGGCATTCGCGCTAGGTGATTGAAAAGAAAGAAATTTTCACAGCGACCCTTGCCAATCTGGCAGAGCCGCTGGCGACGTCGGCTACTTCACGAGGGTGTTCATCTGCAGGATGGGGGTGAGGATGGAGAAGACGATGAAGCCGACGGCGCCGCCCATCGCGAGAATCAACAGCGGCGACAAGAGCGACATCAAGCTCTTCAAGCGCACGTCAACGCGCTGCTCGTAGGCGACGGCGACGCGCACGAGCATCTGCTCGAGCTGACCCGACTTTTCGCCGATCGCGATCATGTGCGTGACCATCGGCGGGAATTCGCCCGAGCGCTTCAGTGGTGCGGCGATGTCTTCGCCTTCGCGGATGGCGTCGCGGGCGACCTCGATGGCGCCCTTGATGCGGGTGTTGTCGACGACGTTCTTGACGATGTCGAGCGAGACGAGCAGCGACACGCCCGACGACAACAGCGTGCCGAGCGTGCGCGAGAAGCGACTGACGGCGATCATGCGCAGCACGGAGCCAAAGACCGGGATCTTGAGCACGAGCGCGTCCCACTGCTTGCGGCCGGCCTCGGAGTTCTTCCAGCGACGGAAAAAGAACACGGCCGCGACGGCCAGGATGATGAGCAGCCACCAATAGTCGCGCACCGTGCCCGACACGAACATCAAGATGCGCGTCTGCAGCGGCAGCTGGACCTTGGCGTGCTCAAAGATGCGCGTGATGCGCGGGACGACGACGGTGAACAAGATGCCGATGTTGATCAGGCCGACGAAGACCATGATCATCGGGTACATCAGCGCCCCCATGATCTCGCCCTGGATCTTGGCCTGGCCCTCCTTGAAGTCGGCGAGCCGCTCCAAGACGACGTCGAGGGTGCCCGAGCTCTCGCCGGCGCGCACCATGTTCACGAAGATGTGATCGAAGACGCGGTGCTTCGCCATCGCATCGCCGAGCGAGATGCCTTCGTTCACCTCAGTCTTTACCTGCGAGAGGATGCGCTTCAGCGTCTTGTCTTCAGTCTGGTCGATGAGCGCCGTCAGCGAGTCGACCATCGGCACGCCGGCCTGCAAGAGCGTCGCGAGCTGGCGCGTGGCGAGCGCAAGGTCCTCCGTCGAGACGCGCGCGAGGAAGGAGAGGTCGACCTCGCGATCGAGCAAGCCGCGCTTGCCGCCTTCCTCGCTCTTGGCCTTGCCCTTGCCGGCCTTGCTCGGCTTGGCGCCGGCCTTGCCTGACTCGCTGACCTCGGTCGCGAGCACGCCCTCCTTCTTCAGCGCCGCGCGCAGCGCCTTGACGGTGTCGGCGTCGCGCAGGCCCTTGATCGCCTTGCCGGCGCCGTCGAAGCCTTTGTATTCGAAGACAGGCATGCGCTAGCCCTCCTCGCCGAGGGCGGTGATGACGACGAGGGGCAGGAGATGCGCGCTCATCCGAAGGCCTCGAGCGACATCGAGTCTTCTTGGGTGACGCGGCTGATCTCTTCGCAGGTCGTGATGCCCGCGAGGACCTTCTCGGCGCCGTCTTCGAGGAGCGTGACCATGCCCTTCTCGCGCGCCTTCTGCTTGAGCGTGCCGCTGTCGACGTTCTGCAGGATGAGCTTTCTGACCTCGTCGTCGATGAGCATGAGCTCGTAGATGCCCGTGCGGCCGCGGTAGCCGGTGCGCTGGCAATTGCCGCAGCCCTTGCCGCGCCGCAGCGTCTTCACCTTGCTCGGGTCGAGGCCGATGCCGCGCACCTCTTCGGCCGTCGGCGTGTAGTCCTCGCCGCAGCGCGGGCAGATCGTGCGCACGAGGCGCTGGGCCAGCACGCCGATCAAAGACGACGCCACAAGGAAGGGCTCCACGCCCATGTCGACGAGGCGCGTGACGGCGCCCGGGGCGTCGTTGGTGTGCACGGTCGAGAGCACCAGGTGGCCCGTCAGCGACGCTTGCACGGCGATCTCGGCCGTCTCTTTGTCGCGGATTTCGCCGACCATGATGACGTCGGGGTCCTGGCGCAAGAACGAGCGCAGGCCGCCGGCGAACGTCAGGCCGATCTTCGCGTTCACCTGAACCTGGCCGATGCCCTTGAGCTGGTACTCGACGGGGTCTTCGATGGTCAGGATGTTCAAGTCTGGCGAGTTGATCTTCGCCAAACAGCCATAGAGCGTCGACGTCTTGCCCGAGCCCGTCGGGCCCGTCACCAAGATGATGCCGTGGCTCTTGTTGATGAGCTGCGTCATCACGCCGTAGTTGCGCGGCGAGAAGCCGATGGTGTCGAGGTCGCGCAGCACGCTGCTGCGGTCGAGCAGACGCATGACGATGCGCTCGCCGTACGTCGTCGGCACCGTCGACACGCGCACGTCGATGTCCTTGCCGGCGATCTTCAAGCGGATGCGGCCGTCTTGGGGCAGGCGCTTCTCGGCGATGTTGAGGCCGGCCATGATCTTTACGCGCGAGATGATCGTGTTTTGAAACCGCTTGGGCGGCTTGACGATCTCCTTGAGCACGCCGTCGACGCGGAAGCGCACGAGCATCGACGTCTCAAACGGCTCGATGTGGATATCGGAGCTGCGCTCCTTCACCGCTTGCGAGAACAGGCTGTTGACGAGGCGGATGATCGGCGCCTCGTCGTCGTCGGCCGCGTCCAAGAGGTCGGGCACCTCTTCTTCGGCGATCTCCGACGCGGACGCGCCTTCGTCCAGCTCGGCGACGGCGGCGTCGGCTTGGGCGCGGACGCGGTCGTAGGCGTTGTTGATCGCCGCGACGACGACGTCCTTCGGGGCAACGGCGAGCTCGAGCTCCGCCGACAACAACAGCCGCAGCTCGTCGAGCGCCGACGTATCGAGGGGGTCGGCGACGGCCACGACGATCGTACCGTCGTCAGACCGGCCGAGCGGCAACAGGCCATGCTGGCGCGAAAACGCGATCGGCACGGTGCGCAAGAGCTCGTCGGGCACAGCGTCGGCCTGCAGCTCAAGCAGGATCGGCAAGTCGAGCTGCGCGGCCAGGGCCGTTTGCACATCGACGTCGCTGACGTACTTCTTCTCGACGAGGATCTCGCCGAGGCGGCGGCCACGCCCCTTGTCTTGGGCCTGCGCGTCGAGCGCTTCGCCGAGCTGAGCCGTCGTCAGGCCAAAGAGCTCGACGCAGATCTCGCCGAGGGGCTGGCCGACGTGCGGCTTGCGCGCCGGCCGGCGCTCCGGCGGCAGCGACGTCGCGGTCGCCGGAGCCGGCTCGCTGCTCGTCGGAGCGCGGAGATACTTCTCGAGGTCGGTCAGATCGCTCATGGACGTGACCTCACTGCGGCGGGGGGATGTCGGCCGGCGGCGGCGGCGGCTCAGGCGCTTGCGGCGTCGCATCACCCGAGCCGTCGGGCGGCGGATCGCCGGTGGGCGTGCTAGCGCCATCGCCACCGGAGACGTTGCGCTTGCCGAAGTCCTGCGACTGGCCACCGATGAGCAGCTCGCCCTCGACGCCCGGGCCACCGTTTTCGATGCGCTTCATCTCGTAGTCCATCGCGCTCATCAGCTTGGCGAGCGGGCCCGACTTCTTGTCGTAGTCGACGTAGGGGTCGTAGCGGCGCGCGTCGGTGAAGTAGGCGTCGATGAAGGCCTGACGCTCCTTCATCTTGAGGTCGTAGATCTTTCGGAAGTCGTCCTCGTTGCGCACGATGTACGGCGTCAACATGAGCACGAGGTTCGTCTTCTTCGAGGTGTCGCTGTAGTTCTTAAACAGCCAGCCGATGATCGGGATGTCGCCGAAGAAGGGCACCTTGCTCTCGGAGTCAGACTTCTTGTCTTGCATGAGGCCGCCGATGATCACGGTGCGCTGGTCGGCCGTGACGATGACGCTCTTCACCGTGCGCGACGAGATGATCGGGTTCTGCGCGCCGCCGATGTTCACCTGACCAGAGATGTCGCTCACCTCTTGCTCGAGCTCGACGCGCACGTCGTTGTCGGCGTTCACGTGCGGGGTGATCGAGAACTTCAGCTTCACGTCCTCATAGGCAATCTGGTTGCCGAAGCCGCCGAGGCCGCCGCCGATGCCGCCGCCGACACCGCCGAGGTTGCCGAAGGTGCTGCCGCGATTCACGGGAACGCGGTCGCCGACCGAGATCTCAGCCTTCTCGTTGTCCGTCGTCATGATGTGCGGCGTCGAGAGGATGTCGACGTTGCTGTTGCTCTGCAGCAGGTTCACGACGGCGCCCACCGACGGAAAGCTCACCACCGGATTGCCGGCGCTGTCGGAGATAAGCGTGATGGCCGGGCCCGTGAACGAGAACAGGCCGATCGACTGGCTCAAGCTGTTGACGAGCTCGAGGCCGAGGGCCGCGCTGTTCTGGTCGAGACGACCGCTGCGCTCGAGGGCCTGCAACAGCGCGATACCCGACGCGACGCGCGCGCCTTGGCCGAAGAGCGCCTTGCCGCCCTCGTTGGCGAACGTGACGATGCCCGGGCCCGACGTGCCGGGAATGGGCAAATCGAAGGGCGCGCTGCCGTAGGCCGAGAGGCCGACGTTTCTGTTTTGGTTCAGCGCGATCTCAAGGATCGCTGCTTCAACGAAGACCTGCGGGCGCTTGACGTCGAGCTGGTCGATGACGGGGCGCAGCGCGCGGAAGTCGCGGGCCGAGGCGACGACGACGAGGGAGTTGGTCGTCTCGTCGGCCGTGACCTTCACGTCGCCCTCGAACAACGCCGCCGCCTTCTCTTGCTCCTTCGCCTTCGCGCCAGCCTTGGCGCCGGCCGCCGCCGACGCCTTGGCCGCGCCGCCGCCCTGGGCCAGCGAGCTGAGCGTCGACGACGCCTTCTGCGCGTCGGCGTTGGCGAGGGGCACGACCCACATGCGCACGCCGCCGCCGGCGTCGGCGATCGGACGGTCGAGGATGCGCACGACCTCGAGGACCTTCTCAAACGCCTTCGCTGAGCAGATGACGATCAGCTGATTGGTGCGCTCGTCGGCGATGATCTTGGTGATGCTCACCTCGGTGACATCGTCGCTGCCCTCGTTGACGGCCGCCTCGTCGACGGCGGCTGCGCCGTCGGCCGGCGGCTTCTTCGCGGTCTTTCGCGCCGGCGAAGCCCCCCCCCCAGCGGTACCGGCGGCCTTGTCACCGACGCCGTAGATGTCCTGCAGGCGCTGTTGGATCGACGCGACGTCAGCGAAGTCGGGCGTGATGACGTTGAGCTGGTTCGACGAGCCCGCGATGTCGATCTTGTCGATGACCTCGAGGATGCGGAGGATGTTGCTGCCGGAGTCCGTCAAGATCAGCAGGTTGCCGCCCGGGGCCTGCAGGTCGGCGTTCTTGGTCATCAGGTTTCTGATGAGCTGCTGCACTTGGTCTTTGTTGGCGAACTTGACCTCGTAGAGCAGCGTGACGTGAGCGTCGCTGTTAGGGAACTCGCCGACGCGGTCGTTCTTCGGCGCCACCTTCTGCAGCACGCCGTCCTTGCCGATGTCGTAGAGCGGCAGCGGGGTCTTCGCGGCGTCCTTGCGCTCAACGACCTTCCAGTAGGCGCCGGCCGGTACGAGGGCCATGCCGTTGGCCTCGAGGGCCGACAAGAACGCGGCGTAGGCCGCAGCGACCGTCACCGGCGAGCGCGACACGATGGTGATGTCGTTTTTGCCCTTCACCTGGTCAGACAAGATGAAGTTCATGCAGCGGATGCGCGCGATCTGGTCGAGCACTTCCTGAATTGAGGCCTTCTCGAAGTTGAACGAGATGGTCCCGTTTTGTGGACGACACTTCGACAGGTCGACCTTGCTCGTCGCGATGTCGGCGCCGCCGTTCTGCGCGTGCGCAGAGCCGGCCGCGAGCGCGGTGAAGACGACGATGGCAGAGAGACACGAACGGTTCATGGGTATCCAGCTGGCAGCATTTCTGGTGAAAAATGGTGAGTAAAAGCGAAAGGAGACGGAGTTCTATTGGATGGCGTAGTCGAGGGTCATCGCCTTGCCGCGGCGTTTGACATCGACAGTGATGCTCGAGGAGTCCTTCAGCTTTTGATACACTTCCAAACCCTTTTCAGGGCTGGACATTTCGTATCCATTGATCTTCGAGATCACGTCGCCATTTTGTAGGCCGATCTTCGAGTACAACGAGCCCGGCTTGATCGAGAAGAGCTTGAAGCCGACGGGCTTGCCGCCCTCGAACGCGGGCACGACGCGGGCGTCGGTCGCGAGCTTCGACAGGTTGTTGAGCGCGTTGTCGACGGTGCTGCGCGGCACGCCGAAGCTCGTTTCGCCGGTCTTGACGATGCCGTCGGCGAGGCCGTCGTCGGGCTTCTCAAGCGGGGCTTCGGTCTTCGCGGCGATCGGCAGGCCCGCCTTCGCCGGCGCGGGCGGCTCGTTGAGGCCGAGGTACTCGATGCGGCTCTCGCTCGTGTTCCAGACGTAGACGCGCTCCGGCTCGATGCGCTTGACGACGGCGACGTCGGCGACCTTGGCGCACGGCGCCGGCTTGCCGACGAGCTTCTGGTCTTCAGGCGAGAGCCCGGCGACGTTCTGCTCTTGGCAGGGGTTGATCGAGTGCAGCTCGGCCTTCGAACCCGACTGGCTCTCGTCGACGATCGAGCACAACGACAGCGCCGGTTCGGAGAAGGCCATCGTGCCGACGAGGCGCAAGCGCAACGATGACTTCGGCGCGTTCTGCCAATCACCGATATCGCCGTTGCCATCAGCGTTCGCTGGCTTGTCGCCATCGCCCGCGGGCTCCTCGGGCAACACAACCTCGCGGCGGCCGTCGAAGATGTTGGCGTTGGCGACGGCCTCGAAGTCGCGCGGGGCGGCAATCGGCGGCGGCGGCGCCTTGGCGGGCGCCTGCTGCGACGCGGCCGTCGTCAGCTTCTCGACCACGACGCGGGCGGCGACGGCGGTGACCAGACGGGCGACAAACACCGCTAGCACCGCCGTGAGGGCGAGGTGCACGAGGAAGAAGCGTTTGCGAAACAACGTCTCGAGCACGGCCCAGACCTCCGGCGGCGACACCAGCAAAGCAAGGCGCGCGCCGTCGCGACGATTCCCGAAAAGTGCTGTCCACACAAGGACTTCCGCGTGTGGATCCCCTCCGAATTCGTGCCACGTTGGCACCCGTGGCAGGCCTATCGGACCCCTCTTTGCCAATCTGGCAGTTGGCGCTCGCGGCGAAGCGGCCGGCGAGGGGCGCTGCGAAAGGCCTGTGTCGCATCAGGCGGATGTCGGATGGGCGAGAGGACCCGCACGCTCGCCGGTCCGACGTCGAGGGTGACGGGTGGCACAGGCGCTGTCTCGCAACTCGACGAGGGCGTTTGCCGATCATTAGCCTCGATCAGCGCCGCGCCTGTGAGCGCCGCGCGGAGGTGACATGCAGCGTCCTGCCCTGCTCGCCCTGGCCTTCATCACCGCCCAAGCCGCAGCCGCCGCGCCGTCGTCGCCTTCCCTCTCCTCGCTCTCACCGCCGTCGACAACCCACCCGACACCAAGCGACCGGCCTGTGCGCAGCACTGGGCTCCGCCCCGGCCAGCGCCTCGTCGAGGGCCAGCTGCTGATCAAGCCTGGTACCGCCGTCAAAGACCCGGCCGCCTTCGTCGCCGCCCTGTCCAAAGACGCCCGCGCGCCGCTCCGCCTGGTGCGCACCGTTGTGCTCGACTGGCTGCTCGTCGAGGCCGATGGCGTCGCCACTGAAGACGCCACCCTCGCGCTCATCGCGAAGGTGAAGACGACCAAGGGCGTGCGCGACACTGCCGCCGTCTGGGTGTGGCGCGCGTTCGCGACGCCGTCTGATCCGTTCTTCGAGTTCATGTGGCACCTCGATGCCATCGGCGCCCGCGCCGCCTGGGATCGCACCCAAGGCCGCACGGCGAACCTCGTCGGCGTCGTCGACACCGGCACCGTCTTTGGCCACGAAGACTTCGTCGGCAAGAACGCCGCTGGCTTCGACTTCATCTCCGACGCCAACACCGCCGCCGACGGCAACGGCCGCGACGCTGACGCGAACGACCCCGGCGACGCCTCGGAGTGCTCGCCCGTCTCAAGCTTCCACGGCACCCACGTCGGCGGCACCATCCTCGCGAACGGCAGCAACAACGTCGGCATCACCGGCGTCAACTGGAACGCGCGCCTCGTCACGGGCCGTGCGCTCGGCCGCTGCGGCGGCACCAACGTCGACATCAACGAGGCTGTCGCCTGGATGGCTGGTTTCGAGGTGAACCCCGCGCCGACGCTCGCGCAAGCGAACCGCCCGCGCGTGATCAACCTGTCTCTCGGCTTGTCTGGCCAGCCGTGCGACGGCTTCACCGACGACGTCTTTCGTGCCGTCACCCAGCGCGGGCACATCCTCGTCGTCGCCGCCGGCAACGACGGCAACAACGTCGCTGTCGCTTCACCCGCCAACTGCAGCGACGCCGTCGCCGTCGCCGCCTTTGGCCCGCGCGGCGGCCAGTCGCTCGCGCCGTACTCGAACTTTGGTCCCGAGATCGCCGTCATCGCCCCCGGCGGCGACCAAGGCGCCGACTTTAACCAAGGCGTGCTCTCCGCCGTCGACGCCAGCGTCTCGCCTTTCCAAGGCGGCACGCCGTACTCATTCTACGAGGGCACCTCGATGGCGGCGCCTCACGTTGCCGGCGTCATCAGCCTCATGCTCGACGTCAACCCGAGCCTGTCAAAGACCCAAGTGACAGACCTGCTGAAGAGCAACGGCGGCAGCTGCAGCACGTGCCGCAACAAGCCAACGCTGCGCGCCGACCTCGCTGTCAACGCCGCCGCTGGCACGCAGCTGACGACAAACCCGGGCGACTCCTGCACGGGCACGGGCTTCTGCTCGAACGGGCAGACGTGCTCGAGCACGGTCAACCCTGTGTGCCAACAGGACTGCACCGACGACGCCGACTGCGACGCCGACGAGCGCTGCGCCAACGACGTCTGCGTCCCGCGCGGCGGTGAAGGCGAAGGTGAAGGCGAGCCCGACGTCGGCGAGTGCGACGTGCGCCGCGGCAACATGGACTGCAACAGCGGCTCAGGTTGCGTCGAGCGCGATGGCCTCGGCGAGTGCGTGCGCGGCCGCGACGGCGACAAGAAGAACGGCGAGCTGTGCGAATCAAACAGCGACTGCGGCAGCGGCCTGTGCGACCGCGGCGTGTGCACGACGACGTGCGACGACCAAGGCTGCCGAGACGGCTACCGCTGCTCCCGCGAAGACGACAGCGGCGTGCCCGGCGGCCTGTGCCGCGCCGACAGCTGCGCCGACGACCCCGACATCTGCGGCGAGGGCTTCGACTGCTCGTTCTCGTCAGAGGACCGCTACGTCTGCGCCGTTGGCCCCTCGAACTACCGCGGCTTCTGCGGCGCGATGCCGATGGCGACGACGCCAGTCTGGTTCCTCGCGCTCCTGCTCGCGTGGCGTCGACGTCGACGTTGAGCCGGTGCGCGTGCTCGCGAGCGCCTCGTCTGCTATAGCCACCGAATGCGCGCCCTCGCCCTGACGCTGACCTTCGCGATGCTGGCGACGTCGTGCGCGACCTCGTCGTCGCTGACGGTGCCGGGGTGCGCCGAACGCCTCGAGGTCGAGGGGCAGCACGAGCGCCGCGGCGGCCGCCTCGTCTTCGACCACAGCCTCGACCCACCTTGGGCCGTTACGGAGATCGTGCTTCAGCGCGATGGGCAGCAGGAGACGCTCCGTGCGGCTCACCTCCGCCCCGACGGCGGTCGGCTCTTGGTCGCGAGCGTCTTTGGCGTCGTTGGCACCGGCCTGTTGGCCATCGCCGGCTACGAAGTCATCAACTCCGGCCAGAGCATCGTCGACGACGGGCCCTTCTATGCCGGCGTGTTCGGCGTCAGCGGCATCGCCCTCGCGACACTGTTGGGCCTCACCGGCTGGCAGCCAGTGTTTCCAGCAGACATCGGCCGCTTCTGTGGCCCGGACGACTGAAGCATCCATGGCTCAGCGCTCGCGGCGCTGAGCTGCATCAGGCGAGGATCTCTGCCACCACCGTCGACGAGGCGGTCGTGCCTCGGCCGATGCTCGTGCGCGAAGAGCCCATCGCGCGGAGGATCGAGAGGAGCACGTCGTTCGTGTTCTTGCGGCGGGGGAGGCTAGGGCCACGCACGTGCACGCCGGGGAAGCGCATCGCGCCGCCGGCGCGGCCCACGAGGACGATCGGGTAGTCGTCGACGCTGTGGGTCAGGCCCTCGGCCGTATCGCTCGTCGCGAGCCACAGCGAATTGTCGAGGAGGTTGCCGGCGCCCTCGGGCGTCGCGCGCAGCTTCTGCATGATCGAGCTGAAGCACTCCATCGTGAAGATGGTCGCCTGGTGGACCTTCTCCTGCGCCTGCGCGCTGCCGTCGTGCGTCAGGTCGTGGTGGCCGGCGCCAGCACCCGGAAACACGGTGTAGCCGACGCTGCCGGTGAACTGCACCGTCGCGAGCTGGCGCGTGTCGCAGGCGAAGCTCATGACCATGAGGTCGGCGAGCATGTCGTTCAGCTGCCGCAGCTCGCCTTGCGTCGCCGTCACCGGTTCGGGGATCTCGCAGGCGCCGATGAGCTCTGGCGGCAGCGCGGCGATACGCGCACGCAGCTCCGAGACGCCCGTGAGGTGCGCGTCAAGGCGATGCTTGTCGTGCGCCGACAAGCGTGGCTTCAGACGATTCACGTCGTCACGAACGAGGTCGAGGACGCTCGCGCGCAGCGCGTTCTTTGGGTCGTTGCCCGTGGTCGGCTCGGTAAAGCTGCCGAAGAGCTGGTTGTAGACGGCGGCTGGCGAACGGACGGGCGTCTGCGGCTCGTCTGGTCCCTTGTGCGAGATGAACTGCAGCGTCGGGCCTTCGCCGTTGATGATCTCCGGCGCGACCTGCAGGTTGAGAACGGGCTTGTCTGCGCCAAGGCCGAGGTCGACGGCGAGCAGCTGGTCGATCGACGGCGCGCCGAACTTCGAGGAGTAGTTCGAGTTCGGGTGCGGCAATTCAATGAACTCGACGCCCGACAGCATGCCCGACACGCCGTCGTGGTGGCCACGCGGACCAGCGGCGCGCACTTTGAAGTTCGAGACGACGTTGACGTAGTCGCGCACCGGCTGCAGCGGCTGCAGCTCCGACGAGAACTGGTACGTCGATCCCGTCAGCTGCGGCACCCAGCGGTCGAGGCGCACGCCGTTGCCCCAGAAGAACACGCCGAAGCGCTTCGGCAGGGGCGTGCCCTGCGCGAGAGCCTCGCCGTGGCGATCGAGCATCGCCTCGAGCACGGGCAGCGCGAGCATCGCGCCAGCAGCGCCACGCAAGAACGTCCGACGGCGCATGGAAGTGCGGAGTTGGGTGCGGCGCATGCTCACTCCTCCTCGGGGGCAGCCGTTGGCTGCGCGGTGAGGGAGACGACGGTGAAGGTGTCAGACAAGGCGATGGCCACGAGCGCCTCTTGCAGGCGCAGGCCCGACTCGAACAGCACGGTGTCGACGTCGTAGAGGGCCGCGGCTTGGCCGTCTTCCTCGAGCGAGCCAAGCCCTTGGCGGTAGAGGCTGCGCACGACGCAAGAGACCATGTCTGAGCGGCGGTTCAAGATGCCCATGAAGTCGGCCGAGCCTAGAGCGACGTCGCCGTCGAGGCCCGCTGAGGAGTCGATGGGCAGCCCGTTCTCGTGCGTGCGGTAGCGGCCGAACTGGTCGAAATGCTCGAGCGAGAACCCAAGCGGGTCCATCGCCTCATGGCACGCCGCGCAGCGCGTCTCGGTGATGTGCGCGGACATGCGGTCGCGCGTCGTCATCGGCACCTCGGCGTCGTTGGCCTCAGGCAGGGTCGTCTCGACGTCGTTGGGCGCTGCCGGGACGGCCGCGCACAGCAGGTTCTCGCGGATGAACTTGCCGCGCAGCGTCGGGCTCGAGCGGTTGTTGTGGGCAAAGCGCGTGAGGAACGCGCCCCGCGTGAGGATGCCTGCGCGCCCTTGCGCGGCCGGCGTCGGTACGCGCGAGAACTGGGTGCCAGAGCCGGGCAGGGCGAAGCCGTAGTAGGCGGCGAGCTCGTCGTTCACGAACGTCGTCGTCGACGTGAACAGCTCGCGGAGGTCGGCGTTG
>Ga0169931_10008080_pt1 | contig 15443 bp, 9 predicted proteins | sample Kivu_15m_20L_FD_129675 | JGI IMG/M metagenome (GOLD analysis project Ga0169931, IMG submission 129675) | Freshwater microbial communities from Lake Kivu, Western Province, Rwanda to study Microbial Dark Matter (Phase II) - Kivu_15m_20L... | ecosystem: Environmental > Aquatic > Freshwater > Lake ... | reverse complement strand
CAATAAATCATCCAAATATAATAGCGTATAAATAAGCATTTATAGATTAATCATCAAAATCATTATGGTATATTTTATTTCATAGATAGATAGTATTGTGATGGAATTTGCAACTAACGGTGATCTTGCAAATGCAATTACTTAACAGAAATAGTTGAATATCTTATTTTAAGAGAAAAAGATATGGGATATATTTATACAAATGGTTAAAGGCTTGAAACAATTACATTAATTACAAATATTTCATAGGGATATTAAGGTAAATTTTTAGAATATTAAGACTGCGAATATATATTTAAATGGTGATGGAGTCAAATTGGGTGATATGAATGTTTCTAAGGTATCGGAACAAGGGTTATGTGTAACACAGACTGGGACGCCTTATTATGCATCGCCTTAAATATGGAAAGATATGCCTTATGATTAAAAATCAGATATATGGTCATTAGGCTGCGTTTTATATGAACTTATATGTTTGAAATTACCATTTAAAGCATAAGATATGTAAGGTCTCTATAAAAAAGTAACAAGAGGTATCTATCCTAAGATACCTTCATAGTATTCTCAATAACTAAGTTCTATGATTCGTCTTCTTCTGCAGGTGAATGCTAATCAACGTCCATCATGTGATAAGATCTTAAAAATGTCAATAATTCAAAAATATTTATAAAATCCATTATAATAACAATATTCTAGTAAATAACGTACAAAAACATAATTGATAAAATCTATACGAGCAGAATCACTTCAAAGTATTATCTAGAATCTACCAAAATCTAATTATCCGGCTAATAAACGTAAAATTAAGCAGCAAAGAAGTATAATATAATTATAATAAAATCAAGGTAAAGAGCCATAAATAGGTGAATATATATAAAGTTTGCCTATTTTATAGAGATAGAAGAGGGTGAATTCTATTTAGAATACTGATCGCGTGATGAGTCGTGATAAACTGAATATTCAGGTATTGAATCGTGATAGAAAGAAATCTGATATGGGTCATTGTAAGTCATAGATTGAGGTGACGAGTATATTGCCTAAGTTGTAAGAGGTTAAGGAATTGAAATTGCCGAAGGTTCAGAATAGGTATAAAGTTAAATAGAAGTAGAAAGTTGGTAAATATGCACAGAATAGTTTAAGATGTTATAAGATGTTTTAATGATCTTTTTAAATATTACTTTTTATCATTATATTTAAGACTATCTATCATCTTATTATCATTATATTAATAGTATATAATGTAATATGATATACTACTATTATCAATGAAAAAATATATATAAATCATCATTTTAATTAACTCTTGTCATAATTCTATATAAATGGCTGTAGCATTATCTAAATACATACTTTAATCATTTTATAACCCCTTTAACTCTTTCAATAACAATTTCTTCTAAATCTATTTACAATTATAAAATCCATCAGTCGCCATAACAATTCTTTTATATTTATTCCTCTATATTTTATATATATCAGGTTTACTTTCCATGCAATATTTTAATTTTCTATCACCAAAGCATCTTGATAAGTTCAACTCACCATTAATTCTATATTAAGTTCCTTTTTTTAAGATGATTCCACCTTGATTGATGACTTTCATCAATTAGTTACTATTAGTTAAATTATGTATTTAATTGATTTTTGTTATTCTATCTTAATGATTTATTGCATAAACTATTGAATCACCTAGATTTGCTATTATGATATCTTTTTATGTGAGTAGTAGGATTAAGGCTGTTGTACCTTTTTAATAGGAATGTATAACTTATTTTTATAATTCTTAAAAAACTTTATAAAGGTCTATGTACCTTAGAGTATTGCTTGTTATGTCTAGTTGATTAATTTAGGATGAACTGATAGACGATTTAATATGTTTTTTTAGATGTGGATGAGTGGTTATGGATCACAATGTCCATCAAGTAAGGCATACATTATCATTTTATCAGTTTTAAGGCTGAATCCCTAAGTAAAATATGTGTTACTCGATCAAGGTTGTCTTTTCTTTTGCCGAGGTTAGAATATAATGTATAGTTTTATTATTATTTATAGATGATTGTTTTTTATTATGTTTTTATTATGAGGTTTTTAGATGGGTATGATGGAAATTGGTTATCGCTTGATTAGAATTCGCAGTCAAGATCGATGTTAAATATTGGTAAATCATCACGAAACATTTTTGGCAAATTTATCTAATATTCTAAATTATAATAAGGCTGTTACATAAGTAGAAATAGTACATAGGTTCATAAATTGATTGGAAATAAGTAATTTTTAGATAATATATGCGTAATTGATATAAAAATATGAAGAAAATGTCTATATTTTTTTATGATTATTTATACTTTTTAAGCGTTTTATTTATTAAAATAGTATATTATGAAACATCTAAAAGATCATAAATAAATAAATTTTATTTAATACTATATTGTTGTTTCAGCTAAACTAAATGAAATTAACTTACGAACATAGTATATTATAAAATATAAAAAATCAATTATCTTATATAATTCTCATTGTTTCTATGTATTTTTGACAATATTGACAATATTATGATAGAGATCTATATGCCCATTTTTACTCCAAATATAATCCAAATGATTATAGTCTTAAATCTAATAACTAAATATCTTCTAACGATCAAAAGAATTTATTAAAATATTATAATCTTAATTTGATATTAAGCAGTCTTTTTATCCTCTGAATATGTGACTATCAAATTATAGTTATTTTAAATGTTAGATGCTATAACTTGGTGGTTATTATGTACCATATTGTTAGAGGTTTTTGATCTTTCCATGGCAAAGTTTGCGGATTGATCCTCCAGCTCTGAAGAATTGTATCCATTGAAGAATATTATTGCTGGAGCATCCTCCGGGTTAATGAGTAATAATGACACCAAATAATTATTAAGGTATCTTATTTTTGTTAGTAAATCCACATAGTAAACGAATAAAGGTCATGATAATCTCATAGTGTATTTTACTATTATAGACTAAAACACCAACTTTTTTTGATATGATATGAGGTATCGTCAATATCTTATTAAAGTTTATTAATTTACAAAACTAAAGTAAATATAACTTTGATAATATATTCAAAACGATATTTGATTTTGCATAATTGAGTGAAAGTACTGTTCCTAGCCCTATAAACGATGCTATTTTATATTGTAATTATGGATGTACTCCAAGCCCTAATAAAAATTGTGTTGACCCTTGTGAATGACCAACATATATAATTTTTTATTTATTAGTTACTTATAATATTCCATTTATCATAGTAGGTTGATCATATTCTATAAGATGATCTAATGAATAATTCCACATTTAATGATTATTATGTTAATGTTCTTCATGAAGAGATATTCTATTACCTCGATTATTTCCTATCCATACGTCATAGCCTTCTTATGCTAATATGTATGGTAAACAATTTTTTCTAGATAAATAGATTTATACTTTTCGAGATGAAGAAACCATGATGTTGAGCAATCTAGTAGTCCATGCATTAATAATATAGGGTATTTCTTCTTTAATTTTATATCTTTTTTAAAAAGTCTCCAAAGTATTATTTGACATTTATCTTCAGTCTCGAACTTATGTTTCTCTAAACAAAAACCATCTTTTTCTATAATTTTATCTATATTAAAGTATTTTTACCTATATTTTAAAAGACTAGTGGATGGGTTGATTAATATGGATCAATTACTATTTTTTTATCATGAGGATTTCTTATAAGTTGTACTAAGTACATGATTGATTTGATAAGCATTGTGATGGTTATTGTACAATAATATTGTAGATAGAAGAATAGTAGCCCTGTTTTGATGATTAGATTATTCATTAACAGTCTTTAATTTTAATTTAGATTTTATTTAACAACTGATATATATTTATGATTTGAGGTAACGGCAACATAAAATTAATTTAAGGATTAAAATGCTATTAAAGTAAAGTAAATGAATATTATGATATATATAAGTATATTGAGATTATTTAAAGATATATTTAAGTGAGATCAATTATCATTGCCTTTAATAATGGAAGTTTTCGTTGACTGTACTTGAGAATTATGATAGATCGTCAGGATGTACTATTTGTTGGCTATAAATTGAGCTTTGACCATTTCTTTATCTTTATCTTCGAATATGAGGTTAATAATCTCGTGGTTCATTGAAGATTTTATCATTTTATTGAGTTATTCTTAAAAGATAATTGTCTCTTTATTGTTGTGATCTTTATTGTTATAATCTTTAATTCTATCTTAATCTCTAACTTTTCTTACGTTAGCGTTCATTATCATTGCTCTTTCTTTCTGCATTATTACCGCCATTCCATAGATTGCCAGGGTTCCAAAGATTGTTCGGTTGAGATTGATTCAAGAATAATAATGATGATGATCTATTCATCATTGAAGAGTTATTTGGAAATTGAAATGGATGATTTTGATTTTGATTTCTGAATTGACCATTTTGTCTATTAGCCTTAATTTTAAGAAGTTGTTATATCAACTAAGATGCTACCAAAATGGTCAAATGTGAGTACATATCTCCAGGTAATGGGACATTTTGTAGATTATATAAGTTTCTCTTAATTTATTTCAATTGCTGTATATCTGCATGACTCCAATTATCTTGAAAAGGTTCTGGTTAATAATTACCTTTGATACATTTGGCGCATATGCCTAATCTAGAGAGTTACTTGATGTTAGGAATAAACATTTCGTTTCCACAGCCTGTACAGACTATAAGACTCATAGATAACTATGTAATTATAAGAAATTATTAAATTGCCTACTTATAATATATTATCATAATATAAGTACTATTAGATAGCTATCATAGAATTAAATATAAGGGAAATTTTTTGATTAATTTCATCATTTTCAGTAGTTGTTGCTTTTTTTTATATGATTTTATAAAAAATTGAATCTTATTAATTATGAATCTTATTACTTAATAACAAAATTATTATTCTTTATAATATTATATGTCTTTTTATTCTTATTAATAAATTTTGTTTATTTTGATTTCTATCAATACTTTGCATTATATACATTTTTATAACTTTTATATAAATATTAATAAAATCTCTATATCCATGAATAAAACAAATCTCCGTGTAAAAATACTCTCCAAAAACATATAAAACCAACCTAAACCTAAACAATCAAAATAGATCCTTTCATTTCATAATTTTTTATCACAATCTGCTAATCTTATCTCATAAAAAAACAAAAATGCTCTTCATAAATTATAACATAAATTAAAAGATACGCCGACTACTTTTATAGTTCCATAATAATTAAAAAAATAGCATATAATTCGTCTGTAATAACGTTAAAAAATAACAAAAAGTATATCAAAATCATAAAATAAATCAAAATAGAAGAACCCCCATGAATTATCTTAACCAGATTAACAAAAATTAAAACAATTGATGATACGTAAACAAGAGTTAATGTAAAAATTACGAAAAATAGATTATAATTTAATGAATCCTAGAGCCTAGAATCGTTAAGTTAATTCCCTTACTAATTAATCAAAAATAACATAGCGTTCAAGGCTCTATCATAAATAAAAATCAGATCTCTCAACACTAAAGTTAAAACAAGATAATATATATGATGTTAATAAACATTAAAAGACTATGTAGATGTTAAGCCGATTAAATAATTAAAAACTTAAGAGACAATAAAAAATTATATCGACTATGAAGATTAAGCAATTGACTTAATTAAAAAAGATAGAGGATATAGAGAGGAATAGATCGCAATTGAGTTTATCAAGAAATATAAGACAGTCGAATGTTAAGATTAATAGAGAGAGATAGAATTAGGCGTCTTAGAGGATTAGGTTGCCGCAATTTGATTAGATATCATAGATACAGGCTGAGAATGTTAATTAGTTTTAGCAGTTATAGCCATCTAATGGGTCTAATAGGGAGAAAGAGACGATTAATTAATATTAAAATTAAAATTTTGAGAATTGATGTTAATATTTATTGATTATATTAATCTTTGTTTTATCATCAAAAAGATATATATCATTATATATTATATTGTTGTTTATTCGTTCATTTTTTAGGTACACTTTTCTTCTTGACACCTGAGGTACTAGGTCTTTTAATCTAATCACTACGTCGTCTCTAATGCCCACCTTTTACTATCTTCTAATTCTTATAATACTCTTTAATTTTGATCTAATTAAAAAAATGTTAAATGCCTAATATTTATTTATTTTTTTTATCTCTTACTTTTCTCTAACTATCTTTCTTCTTGTCACTTTCTTTATCTTTATTTATAGTTTTCTTTTAATTAGACATAGCAACATCTATATCTTTCGTCATATTATCATTATATTTATGTAATTATTTTTTAAGATTTCTCGTTAAGATTTTTTATTAATCAAGTTATTATATAAGACATTTTTGATATTATTTAAATTCTAGTTATTTTTTGATGAGACTTCGATTTAAGTTTTATTGTCTTTGTAATTATTTTTAGATCTGTACATAGGATTATTATTAATTTTAGTTTTATGTCAATTTTGACTTGATAATAATGATAGATACTTTAATTTTATGGATGAGTGTGTAGAGTTATTAGAGGATATGATCTTATTATGGTGTTATTGAGGGTTTAATTGGTAGTTTAAGGATTGATATTATATGATTTAGCTGATGTTAATATATTTATACGTTTTGGAGCATTTGTGATAGGGTTTAATATTGGCAGATTATTACCATTTTTTTTATATTTGGTTATTTTGTTATTTACTATAATTATTATTAATATATAAAATAAAACTGAATGTTGTATCGTTATTATATAGTTTATAAAATCATGATAATATGAATATTTATAAATAAATAATCATGATATTATATCTATTTCTTTATAGTTATTGATTATTAATACTCATAATATTTTATATAATAAAATTCTTATGATAGATGATAAATATAACGTAGTTTATATAAATATATTTATTAAGATGTAAGGCGATGATTATCATTTCAAATTCAAAGTAGTAATCCTAGGCGATAAAGCCGTTGGCAAAACATCATTCCTTGATTGTAATATCTATCTTATTTAGCTATAAGTCAATCATTTGGCAAAACACAATATTCTTAACATTCATAATAAATGACTATAAAATCAGTTGCATTTACATAAGAAGAGACAGTATATAGGATAAATTATTGGGAGATACCTAGTCGTATTAGAAATGCATAATATACGTTTAGATATTCATTGGGATGCACGGCTGCTATATATATGTTTGATGTTACAAAGAAACAAAGTTTTTAAAATGTAGAAAAATGGATACAGATTAATTAGAAAGCTAATCCACCAATAAAGATGCTTGTTGGGAATAAAGTAGATTTGTATAGTACGTCAAAGAATACTGTTAGTAAAGCTGAGGCGATTTCTTTGGCTAAGAAATATGGGATGGAATATTTTTAGACATGTTCGATAGGAGATTCATCAATAACACCTATTTTTGATTATCTTTTTACTACTATAACAGTATCGATACCAAATCCACCTACCCCACAGTCTCTTGTTGGCAAAGGTATTCTTTTAGGTAAAAAATTAATAAATTCACCTAAATATCATCTGGCACTATGTTAAATAGCAACTCTTTATGAATGAAATACATGATAATCTCATAAATCTAATTATAAATATACATAATTTCTTAAATGATATTTCTTATAAAATCAATCATTTCTATAGCTATTTCTCTTTGATTTTATTTAATAGATATTTAGTCAAAACGATTATCGATCCATCAGCACTACAAATATCTTAAAGAATCTATATTATAACAGAAATACTATTTTATTGATAGGTTCTTTATTGATCTAAAAGATAGATTCTTATCTTAACGAATTTCTTCTCTATTTCTATAAAAAATATAAGGCTTAATCAAGAAGTGATCCAAAGACATTATTAAGATAGCTTTTTACTGAAAATTTATATGCATTTAAACTATGATTATCACTATATCAATTAAATGTTACGGTTAATAATATTTATCATGAAGTGGATTAAGAGATGCTGCTTTGAATTAGTTTTATCTTTATTAGATCTTGAGATCACGGTTATTCTTGGAGATTATGTTGAGTTAGCTTATCATTTAATAGTGGTTTATTAGTTTTTATGGGTAGATGTTTAAGGCGTAGATATGTCGACAGCTTTAGCCTTTTCTAATGCATTTTTGGAATTATCTTTTGCCGTCTGACCATCCATCTTTTGTGTCTATATAATCATTTATATTACTTTATCCGAAAGATACGCATTAGATGTGATGTGTTGTACCTAGGTTAGTTGCTAGATATTTCAAGCTATTATTTCCTATAAGTCCAAAATCAACAGTGATCAAATTAGTCAATCCAACAAGTTCTATAATCCGACTATATAATCTATCAATTACTTGATACCAGTTTATTCGATCTCTAAGTTATGTAAATTCAATTCTTATATTTTCGGATAATTCCTTAAGCTTTGTCCAAGTGATGCGATCCCTACAGCTGTAATTTTATTATTTCCACTAAAATTAAGTTTAACAAATCCACATCTTTATTATCTATACAATTCTGCTATCTTTAATATGGTTTAATCCCCAATATCTTGTCCTTCTATATTAAATTCTACTTGATAAGTATTATCAATATATTTCCAGAATTAGACGAGGTCATTATCATTTATTTTTATTTCTTTGAAGTTAAGATCATTTACGATTATACTATTGTTGTTGATATCTCTGTTGTTATCTTTTGATTATTGTTATTATATGTAGTTGAGATATTGATCTGATAGATATTAGAAGGATAGGTTTATTGATTGTTTTAGATCACCGTTGTGGTCTAGTAGTAGTCTTTTGTTTTTGAAATGGAGGATGTAGTAGTTAAGATGTTAGTGGATGAAGGTATTAAAGTTCATAGATGTTATACAAATTAATAATATTATGATAATTTGAATTAATAATTTTATTAATTTACTATATTTTTTACATTACAATGGATAAGCAATAATAAATTTAACTTAACTAAATGATTAAATAATTAGAAGATTAATCAGATATATTCAGGTCAATTTTATAAAAAAATAATTAAGTAATTCGAATGTAATAAAAATATAAATAAGTTTTAAATGCCGATTGAAAAAACAAAATAACTAACTTCTATAATTTAGAGAATTATGAATCGATGAAAATTAGCAAATAAATCTTTTATATTAATACTATAATAAATATAAAATATAAATACTATAAATATATATAATCCATTATATATTTTCTTTATATGATTATTCGTTTATAGTTATGACATTACAATTGTGCGATACATATTATTTGATCTTCTCATTAAACTATATATCTGATCAATAAATATTCCTTCATTATATTATACCTTAATATTATATAATTTTTAATATTAAATGATGAAAACAAACTATAACATAATAGACTCAGTATCTGCTAATGAGCTTCTGAAAGCTCTCAATATCCTCCATAAAATTAACTAAACTTAACCTGACCCGTCAACAACCAAACTTCAACATCATCATCAAAATCTATTCTCTTATTAGGCTCAGTCAAGGCCACAATAACCCCAAAAATAATCTAAAAAAGTAATAGATTTCGATCTATACATGATGAAAAAGAATAATAACAAACAACCAAAGCATCAAATAAGAAAATCAATATCACATTAAAATAGATTAATCAAAATTATTAGAATATAAATCTGAATAGTATTAAAAGCAGAAGTCATTCTCCAATCATAAAGAAAGTTATCTAAAAGCCTACTATTAAAAAATAGAGATAGAAATAGAACCAAGAGAGAAAAGTATTGAAATAAAAGAAATAGAATATAATAAAGAATAATTAGAATTATCAAGCATCTTTTCAATCTAAGAAGATACTAGATTAGAAGTAAAAGAAAGGTATGGCGTATGTACCTATTCAATTCAGGACATAATAATTGATGAAATAGAAGCAGATGAAGATAGCTAAATTACAAAAATAGAAATAGATATCGTAGATACTTAAAGAGAAGGAATATACTTTTAGGCCGACTTTGATCAAAAGTAAAAGGATTAAGGTTGATAGTAAATATCTACAAAATATATAAAATAAATTAGGGTAAAATTATAAACAGAAAAAGCAAGAGCAAGTAACAAAACTAGATGAAATATAATAATAAAAGTAATTTAAAAGTTTATAGTGTTTTATATAATAAAAAAAGCAAGATAAAGACAAAGACAAAGACAATGATTCTCTTCAAGATATATAGCAAATATAGTAATCTAGAAGATATGATTCATTTTGTTAAAAGAACTAATTTTTAGCAACACAACAACTATAGATGAGACATTAGAATGAGTCTACTTAATATCTTTTTCCGAATTATAAGGCAGAGGAGTTCAAACCTAAGAAATATAAAAATTAAAAGTTCAATTTTCTACTAGATCTAATACATTGATATTTATATTATTATTCATATAAGTATTAGTAATATCATAAATATAATTATATGCCATAAAGTAATAGTTCATGTTCATTCCTAACTTTATTTCTATCTATAGTTGAGTCTTTATGATCTTTTTCTTGAGTTGCATATATGATTATATGGCACATCTTCAACTTCGATTGTAATTTTAATAATATCTTGATCAATTATTCGACATTGAATAGACAATAGTTTAAATTAAGATTTATATATTATAGCATGATATTTGTTTATAAGTTAGATATAAGTTCATATAATGTATTTTATTTTATTAGTGAACTATATGATAAGACATATTACTTTTGGAGATTGAGAGTAAGTGTTGTTAAATTTGTCAATTTACATAAACTATCTGATAGTTTATTAAATGAATTATAGCTATTGTTATTGAAATCTAGGTATAATGTCTGTAATTTAGTTGCATTTTTAATGACTTTATATAAAGATTGTTAATTGATTGTCATTCTAGATATAAAATTATATACTAATTGAAGATGATAGTCAATTATTTAAGAGATCTGACATTGATAGACTAATATAAACTTATATTATTTATATTAAGTCTCAAGCATTCTAAACTAAGTTTATTGATCTTAGTCAATTATTCATATAATTTGTTATCTTATTTAATCGAATCACTCAAATATTATAGAGATATACATATATGTTAGTGCTAGTTTCTTAAGGTTTTATAGGTCGAAGATGGATCTCCAAAGGGTTAATGATTCTTATTTGAATTATATGTTATCGAATGATATTTATAGTGATTTTAGAGATGATTTGAAATGAAGGATGATTTATGTCAAAGTGTTATAGAATAACTCATGATGATCTAGATGATTTACTTTGATTATTAGAGAGATTTATTTGTTGTTTTATAGTTTTAGATAGAATTTTAGTAAATTCATTAGATATTCTTAATCCAAGTTATCTTTATTTAGATTTATTTGATATTGCCCTGAATTGACTCTATCTAAAAATGGAAAACAAAACAATTCTGTCTCTACTTCTTAATACTAAAACAGACAATTTCTAAAATTGATTCTTTTGATTTTATTACAAGCAAATTCTTTTAATAAAGATATGACTTATTTACCTAAAAGTCTATTATTTTTAATATTTACTTATAGAAAGGCAGTAGGATATGTCTTCATTATATGATGGAATGTCAGGTTGAAGATATCGATATTAAAACTATTCAATTATAAGCATGATTAATTTTAAATGATTTGATTTTAATGTTAATTAACATATTTTTTATATAGTTTATTAGCAGTATAGATCTTTTTATTATTATTTATCTCTATAGAAAAGTACTAATTTTAAGTCTTATGCTTATAGTTCATCAATCGATTGATATCGATTTAGTTTATAGATATTTAACATTTAAACAAATTTTTATATTTATTCATCCATAAATGTATAAAACTTATGACTTTTTTAACTATCAAATGAAATTGATTATCATGTACGATCAGATTGAGTATTTTACATTTATCTATTATTTTCATTAAAATATAATAGAGCTACAGTTATTTATATGGGGTTAGAAGTTTTGAGATGTGGATGTGATAGCCTTAGATACTGAATTTTTTATTAAGACTTTTATAGTTAAGTTGAGATTATTACAGTTATAGCATGTTTATGTATTTTATATTAGTGTTTTGTTATTACAAAAGTTTTTATTATAGTCTAGGTGATGAGTTTATTGATAATTTTATTAAGATTGTAAGTTTTTATATTAATTTTTGGAAGACATTGAATTATATGTTTGAATTCTTTATTGAAAGATTTAGAATATGGGTTTGTAGTGTTATATCTAAGAGCTTATCGTTTTATATATTGTCTAAGATAAGTGTTTATAATGATTATATGCATATTATGCTTTTTAGTTCTTTTAATTTTATTGAAGAATCACTTAGATCGAGTAATTTTAAGGATTTACGACTGTTGCCTTAGCTGAATAGCTTCACTCCGCTTTATTTTTGGTTTAAGAAGTTAAAATTGTTCAAAAAAGTATTTATATTCTTCTTGCCTTAGGTGACTTTTACTTTTAGTTCTATAAGGCTTAGATTTTTTAAGTATTTGAAGTAATCAGGTAAAAAAAGGGTATTAATACTGAGATATTTCAACGAATCTTAAAACTTAAGCAGGATATTATAATTCAAAGCTGATATTGTTTATAAAGGAAATCCTGAAAGATCAAGTTCTTAACTTTATTATGATATGCAGTTATTTAATGATATTTCTTTAATATTTAGACCAAATTTTATATGATTGAGATGATTACAAGGCAATCCATCAAGCTTTAACCCCGTAATATTTTTAAAACAAGGCGATGATAATAAACAATGAACTCCAGTTTATGTTACCTTAGAGCAATATGACAGATTTATGCTTTTAAAATTGAGTGCTTTATCACAATTTGCCATAAATATAAGAAAACTATCAGTAATATTCATTCTTTATAATGAAATATCAGCATTTTTGATCTTAGATTTTTATATAATCATAGATATTTCTTAATCTTTGACTATATATCGATCATAAAACTTAATAATAGTTTTTTTCATTTTGCCAAGTTTATTTGTGAATAATAATTGTAAAATATTATCTTTTTTATAGAAATATATTCCATTTATGATAGGTTAAATATATTTCATATAGCCAATAATAAAGTTTATGAATTAGACTTTACTTATTTATTAATTTACGTATATTATATCATCGTATTATAGTTTTGTGTGAATGAAGATGTGTTTTTATTGACTTATATAAAGAGATAAGTACTTGATGTTTAGTTTACGGACAAGGAGATAGGGGCTTGTTGACATCTAATAGACTTTGTTGTCTTAGAAAAACTTTTATTTGAGGTCTGAGAATGTTAAAGTTATTATGCCGTCTATTGAATATCCGTCTTTAAATCGAAATTTCTAGTAAAAATGATTATTATATTAAAATTTAGGATTTCCTTATAATTTACGTATCTGGCTTATCTTTGTCTTTAGTTCATTCCATACTGTTACTTTTTAGTCTAATAATAGATTGAATATTAATGCTAATTAAAACCAATCGATGCATTATTATATTCTACAATGATTAAAAACAAATGGATTTTACTTATAAAAAATTATTTAGTTCATTAGTAAATTACCTGATAGCTTGATAATTTATGATAATTTCTTTATAAATACTTTAAATTTCATAAGATTTTATTATTTGTCATATTTTTGAATACTGATCTATGTAAAATCAAAGAATATATTCTTTGTCGTACTGGATTGAAGGCAATAAACCAGTTCATACATTTTTAAAGTATATTAATACTACTATTTATTCAATTCATATGCGCTTTATACAAGATTTATAAAATTTGTTTGTGAACTAATTTTTATAATTTATTCAAAAGATACAAGTTTTATATTTTAACATAAGCTCATGCATATTATATAATCATCTCTTATCTTTTTAATCTACTGCTAATATATTAATGGTGTAATGATTTTACTTTATTTTATAAGTACATTTCTATGTCTTAATTTAGCCTAACATGATTTTATGCATTATTTATAATCTTTTGATGAATCTTTTTGATTTTCGATATGATCATTAAGAATGATCTTTTCTACTATGAGTGTCATGTTGCCGTAATTTGTGGTTGCGTGGTAATAACTGGTGTTATTATGACTTTTTATAAGTTAGAGTTTGGTTATTTTTGTTTGAAAATTGTTTTAGACGATTTATTGGGGCATTAGTTCATCCATTTTTGTATATAATAATGATTTATTAGATTATTATATTCATAATTATATTTGAAATATCATCATAAAATATATATTATTAGTATCTGATATCATTTAGAAATCATTTATGTTTTTTATGGATATCATGGTCAAATTTAGGCAGAATCTTAAGTTTTAATCGTCATTATTTATTACAAATAAACTTATATAAAAATCATGTAAAATATAAAATTTTTAGCTATTTTCTATTTGAAAAACTTACAAATATGATCATATGATGGTCTTTCTCGTGTCATCGTCATCTTCGCTAAATTTTTAATTTATTATTGAATTTTTAAATCTTGATAATTAAGTTTATTCAAAAGATTTCACATATATTATATAACTTTTTATCAACTTATTTAAGCATAATGACTTTATTTGTTAAATTTCTGATATTTTTTTAATTTTTTCTATAATAAAGGTGAAGATAAGAAAAATATATATAATTAAATCTAATTTAATAGACTGAATGCAACCGTATTCAAATCCTTTATAAATAATCGATAGTCTATCTTAAGACAATATTATAAAAACAAACAGACCTAATCGCATAGGAATTATAGCAACAATTATACTAATAATAATATCACTGATTCTTTTTATACCACCAACGATCTCATACTCAAAAGGAATATATACAGAAAGTACTTTTTTCTCAAAAAAATTCTAAAAAGCAGATTTCTATCTGAACGATGACGTAAAATTGGGTATAGTCCTTCGATATAAAAATAACGGCAGCCTATTCAATCATAAATAGTTTATGGGCAACTTAAAAGCCATAGTAACTCAATCAGGATAATATATTTATTCTTCCCAAGCCAAAGATGAGATGTAATTATGTTAAAAAGATTATTTTTCATAAGATATTGACGGGGAAGATATCGTATAATGTTTGAAAATAAAAGATAATTCAATATTTCAATCAAGATACTTAGATAGAAATGTATATTGGGGTCTTAATAAATATTATTATTCTTATTTAAATTTGTAATTAAGTGCTTATTCTATAGAATTTCTTTTTGTTACATAATAAATAAATTATGGCGATAATAGAAAATATTACCTTAATATTATCAAAAATTGTTATTATTAGGTCTTAATCTCAACAAAAATCATTATGTAAAATGGGTAAACT
>Ga0169931_10008079_pt1 | contig 15444 bp, 15 predicted proteins | sample Kivu_15m_20L_FD_129675 | JGI IMG/M metagenome (GOLD analysis project Ga0169931, IMG submission 129675) | Freshwater microbial communities from Lake Kivu, Western Province, Rwanda to study Microbial Dark Matter (Phase II) - Kivu_15m_20L... | ecosystem: Environmental > Aquatic > Freshwater > Lake... | reverse complement strand
CGTCGTCGTTGGTCAGGAGGATTCGCATGGTGTTCGTGCGGCCCGCGGGCGCGGCGGCCGGATGTCAGCTGTCGGTGGGCTCGAGCACGTACTCGCGCCCGCCCCACCGGACCGGGATGCGCGCGCGCAGGTCGCGCGCGCCCTCGAGGAGGATGGCGGCCACCGCGGCGGACGCGGCGCCGAAGAGGAGCCCCGCCCACGCGGGGAACCCGCCGAGCCGGTAGACGCCGACGAGCACGCACGCGCGCACGGCCGTCGCCGCGGCCGCGGCGCCCACCGCCGCCCACGCGAGCGCGCGTGCGCCCGCGTCGACCTCGGCGGCCGTGCCCCACGCGAGCGCCGCGCCCGCGAGGCATGCCGACGCGATGCGCGCCGCCGGCAGCGCCAGCGCCACCGCCGCGAGCTGCGCGGCCTGCGCACGCAGCCGGCGCGGGTTGCGGAAGCACGACTCGATGAAGATGCGCTTCCAGCCGGTGCGGAACGCGGGCCACCGGTCGTACATGGACACCCCGAGCATGCCGTCGGCGATCGCCGCCTCGACCGTCATCGCGCGCCGGTCCATCCCGCGCGCGAACGCGAGGTCCTCGAGCAGGTCGTCCTTGACGGCCGCGTGGCCTCCGAATGCCTCGTAGGCCGTGCGCTCGAACAGCATGAACTGGCCGTTGGCGAACGGACGCCGCCGCAGCCGCCCGTCGACGCGCCGCATCGGGAACAGCTTGAGCATCATGAGCGCGGTCACCGGCTGCACCACGCGCTCGAACCACAGCTCCTGGGTCGGCGTGCTCCAGAGCGAGAGCATCGCGAGCCCCCGGCGGCGCAGCAGCGTGACGGCCGCGCGCAGGAGCGCGGGGTCGAATCGCGTGTCCGCGTCGGCGAACAGCACCAGCTCCCCCCGGGCGCGCGCCGCGCCCACGCGCGCCGCGTTGCACTTGCCGGCCCAGTCCGGCGGGCACGAACCGTTGTCGACGATGACGAGCCGCGGGTCGGTCGCGGCGATCGGCTCAAGCGCGGCGCGCGTGCCGTCGGTGCACCGGTCGAGCACGAACACCAGCTCCAGCGCCGGGTAGTCGCTCGCCAGCACGCTGCGCGCGCACGCCGCCGCGACGCGCTGCTCGTTGTGCGCGGGGATGACGACCGTGAGCGCGGGCAGCGGCACCGGCGCGCCCGCGAGCCCCTCGCGCACGAACGTGCTCAGGCGCCATTCCCGCCGCGCGCGCACCGCGAAGAGCGCCCACGCCACGAGCTCGGCCACGGACGCGGCGGAGAGGACGAGCGCGACGACGAGCACCGTGTGCATGCGGGGCCGCGCAGGCTACCCGGCGGCGCGACTAGCATTGCCCCGCCTTGGCCGTCCACACGCAGCTCCTCGTCAGGCGCTACCTCACGACGCGCATCATCCCGCTGATCGCGGTCGCCGCGGTGGCGCTGTGCACGGCGCTCGTCATCATCGTCGTGAGCGTGATGAGCGGCTTCCTCGAAAACCTCCGGAACTCCGGGCGCACGCTCATGGGCGACGTGGTGCTGAGCCGCCCCGTCCAGGGCATCCCGTGGTACGGGGAGCTCGTCCGCGACCTCGAGGCGCTCCCCGGGGCGCAGGCCGCCTCCCCGCTGGTCGACACCTACGGCCTGGTGCGCATGCCCTACCCCGACGGCCCGAGCAAGGACGTCGTCACCGCGCAGGTGTGGGCCATCGACCCCGAGAGCTTCGCCCGGGTCACCGATTTCGACCGCACCATCTGGTGGAAGCCCGCGGCGAGCCGCGAGGACGCGCTGGCCATGGGCGAGGACGACCCGAGGCGCTCGATCGGCGACGGCCCGCTCAACGAGGCGCGCGCGATGCGCGACCTCGCCACCGGCCGCCCCGGCGCGCTGCTCGGGATGCACGTCTCGGTCGCCAACCAGCGCCAGCGCGACGGCAGCTACCGCCCGCGCGTGGCCAACTGGTGGATGCCGCGCCACGAGGTCTCGGTCACCCTGGTCCCGATCAGCGAGCGCGGCACCGTCTCCCAGTCGAACTCCCGCACCTTCAAGGTGGTGAACGAGGTGATGTCGGGCGTCTTCCAGGTCGACCGCAACCGCGTGTTCATCCCGCTGAAGGACGGGCAGGAGCTGCTGCGGCTTGACGAGGCGCCGGTCGTCGACACCGACGCCGAGCCGGACGCCGACGGCAACTACCCGGTGGTGGGCACGTCGCCCGCGCGCGCGACGCAGGTGCTGGTGCGGGCCCGGCCCGGGACCACGGCGGACGAGCTCAAGGAGCAGGTCGAGAAGGCCTACGAGCAGTTCTGGCTCCGCGCGTCCGCGGACCCCGCGCGGCGCACGAAGCCGCCCGCGCCCGAGTCCGTCTCGATCATGACCTGGAACGAGCGCCTGCGCGACCTCATCGGCCCGGTCGAGAAGGAGCGGCAGATGATGATGATCCTCTTCTCGATCACGGGGCTCGTGTGCGCGGGCCTGATCCTCGCGATCTTCTGGGCCATCGTCGCCGAGAAGACGCGCGACATCGGCATCCTGCGCGCCACGGGCGCGGGGCGCGGCGGCGTGATGGCGATCTTCCTGCGGTACGGGCTCGCCATCGGCGTGGCCGGCGCGCTCATCGGCACCGGGCTCGCGTGGGCCGTGGTCCGCAACATCAACGACATCCACCATGCGCTCGGCGAGCGCGCGCCCACGTGGGCGTGGGCGGGCACGTTCCTGCTCGCGGCCTTCGCGGCGGCCGGGGCCGTGCGCGCGCTGGTGCGCGCGAGCGCGCTCGGCACGCTGCTCTGGTCCGTGGGCGCGCTGGCCCTCGCGGGCGTCGGCGCGGGACTCATGCTCCACCAGGGCTTCCTGATGTGGGACCCGGCCGTCTACTACTTCGCGACCATCCCGAGCACCATGGACTGGGCCGCGGCGCGCGTCATCGGCGCGGGCGCCGTGGTGTGCAGCGTGCTCGGCGCGGCGGTGCCGGCCGCGCGCGCCGCGGACATCGACCCGGTGCGCGCCCTCCGCTACGAGTGACGGACGAACCACCGTGACCCACGCCCCCGCCCAGCCCCACCGATCGCCCGCCGCCGAGGACGGCTCGGCGATGCCGCTCCTGGAGGCCGAGGACGTGCACCGCACATACCGCCTCGGCCGCACCGAGGTGCCGGTGCTCAAGGGCGCGTCGATCGGCGTGCGGCCCGGCGAGTGGGTCGCGATCCTCGGCTCGAGCGGAAGCGGCAAGAGCACGCTGCTCCACCTCCTCGGCGGGCTCGACCGCCCGGACGCGGGCGCCGTGCGGTTCCGGGGCGAGTCGATCAGCCGCTTCTCGCCGAGGCGCCTCGACCGCTACCGCAACGAGCACGTCGGCTTCGTGTTCCAGTTCTATCACCTGCTCCCCGAGCTCAACGTGCTCGAGAACACGATGATTCCCGCGATGGTGGGAGTGGGGCGCCTGGAGTGGCTGCGCCGGCGCGGCGAGATCCGGGAGCGGGCGCGCGCGCTCCTCGACCGGTTCGGGCTCTCGCACCGCGTGCGCCACCGGCCGGCGGAGCTCTCGGGCGGCGAGCGGCAGCGGGTCGCCATCGCGCGCGCGCTCATGCACCGTCCCGACGTCCTGATGGCCGACGAGCCCACCGGGAACCTCGACGCGAAGACCGGTGAGGCCATCCTCGAGACCCTGGCGGAACAGCACCGTGCGGGCCTCACGATCGTCATGGTGACGCACGACCAGTGGATCGCGGCCCGCGCGGACCGGATCGTCCACCTCGTCGACGGCCGGGTCGCGTGACGCGCCCCGCGTCCGCCTAGAATCCGGCCCCATGCGAAGGGCGCCCCACAGGTTCACCGGATGCGCGGCGCGTGCGTCGGCCGCGTGCGCGCTGCTCGCGTCCTGCGCGTGCTCCACGCGGGACCCCTACGACGACCTGCTCTGGTACTACCGCCCCGAGCCGGGCAGCGTCATCATCCCGCGCGAGCAGCACGGGCCCCGGTCGCTCTCGATGTTTCACGGAACCGACGGGGCGCCGATCGACTGGAACGGGCTGTGGAACGGCGTCCGCTGGGCGGACATCGTGATCGTGGGCGAGCAGCACGACGACGCGAACGCGCACGAGGTGCAGCAGGCCATCTGGGCCGAGACGGTCGCGGCGTGGCCCGGCAGCGCCGTGTCGCTCGAGATGCTCGAGCGCGACGAGCAGCCGACGGTCGACGCGTACCTCGCGGGCGAGATCGATGCCGACGCCTTCGTCGAGCGCACGGGCTCGCGGGACTGGGCGTCCAAGGGGACGTGGGACGACTTCTACCAGCCGGTGATCGACGAGGCGAAGGCGGCGAAGGCGCCCGTCATCGCGGCGAACGCGCCGCGCGACTACGTGCGGCGCGCGCGCACCGAGGGCTACGACGCGCTCGCGGCGCTGCCCGAGGCCGAGCGCGCCATGTTCGCGCTCCCCGCGAAGGACCCGCCCGCCTCGTACCGCGCCCGCTTCCGCGACTTCATGTCCGGCGGCGGCGAGCGCGAAGTGGACGAGGCCCGCGTCGACGAGGTGTTGCGCTCGCAGCGCATGTGGGACGCGACGATGGCGGACTCGATCGTGCGCGCGCACGAACGGCTTCCCTCGCACGCCAAGGTCGTGCACCTGGTGGGGCAGTTCCACTCCGAGTACGACGGCGGGCTCGTGAGCGAGATCCAGGCGCGCGCGCCGTTCGCGCGGGTGCTCACGGTCACCGTCCAGAAGGGGACGGCCCGGGCGCTCCGCGAGGAGGACCGGGGCAAGGCGGACGTGGTCGTCTACGGGGTGGCGCCCCGGCTCAGGTGGACCGGGTTCCAGGCAGGGCTGAAGCCGCCGGCCGAGGAGCGCCCTGCCGAGGAAGAGGCCCCGGCGTGGGGCTTCGCCTACTGAACGGCGGCGCAGGCGTGGCGCGCCGGGCACGGCGCCCGCGGCGGGTCACTTCCCGAGGAGCTTCGCGAGGTCGGCCTGCGTGTCGACGACCTTGAAGAGCTTGTCCATCTTCATCATGGCCATCAGGCTCTTGAGGTCCTTGTTCAGGCCAAAGAGCACGGGCTGCGCACCCGCGGCCGCGGCGGAGTTGCGCGCGCCGATGAACATCGAGAGCCCCATCGAGCTCATGAAGGACACGCTCGTGAGGTCCATCACCAGGAACTTGATCGTCTTGAGCTTCAGGTAGGGACCGATGTCCTCCTGGATGATCGGCGTCTCGCGCTGGCCGATGTTCGGCCCGGCGAACTTGATCTGCACGATCGGCCCGTCCCAGGCGACCTCGGCGAGCGGCGTCTTCTTCCTGTTGGGGGGGAGTTCCATGGGCCGCGCGTTATACCACCGCGGGCCGCGCCGAGGGGCGTGACGGCGCCCCGCGCCGGGCCGTGCATCCGGCGAGCGTCAGTCGCGGCGCAGCATCCCGGGGACCAGCAGGCCCTCGAGCGACATCGCCCCCGGCTCGCCCCGCAGCCACGCGACCGCGCCCTTGCGCATGGCCACCCGGGCGGTGCCGCCGGAGCACAGCTCGGAGACCAGGAGCCCGAGCACCGGCTCGTGCCCCACGAGCGCGATGCGCGCGTCGGCGGGCTGCTCCCGCACGAGCGCGACGATGCCCGCGACCGCGGACGGGTCGTCGGACTCGAGCAGCTTCGTGCGCGCCGGCTTCGGCCAGCCCGCGTGCGCGCGCAGGATGCGCGCGGTGTCCCACGCGCGGGTCCACCCGCTCGCGAGCAGGAGGTCGACGTCGGGGCGCCACCGGCCGATGCGGCGCGCGAGGCGCTCGAACGAGCGCGCGCCCTCGCGCGTGAGCGGCCGCAGCGCGTCGTCGGGCCATCGCTCGGCGTCGCGGTCCTCGGCGCGGGCATGGCGGATGGCGAAGAGCTCCATGGAAGTGCATGGTACTGTCACGCCATGGTCGAAGGCTCGGTCGCGATCGAGAACGCGCGCGTCGTCACGTGCGTGCCGCCCGCGGAGGGCGGTGCGCTCCGCGGCGCGCGGATGCGCGAGCTTCGCGTCCTCGAGCGCGGGCACGTCGTGATCGAGCGCGGCATGGTCGCGGCCGTGGGCGACGGGCCCGTCGCCGACCGCGCCGTGGGCATGCGCATCGACGCGCGCGGCCGCGTCGCGATGCCGGCGCTCGTCGACTGCCACACGCATGCGTGCTGGGCGGGCGACCGCTTCGGCGAGTGGGAACTGAAGCGCGCGGGGGCCACCTACCTCGAGATCCTGAAGGCCGGCGGCGGCATCCTGTCGACGGTCGAGGCCGTGCGCGCCGCTCCCGCGAAGGCGCTGGCCTCGCGCCTGGCGGAGCGACTCGCCGAGATGCGCGCCACGGGCACGGGCGCGGTCGAGGTGAAGACCGGCTACGGCCTCGACGCGGCGAACGAGCTCAAGATGCTCGAGGCGATCCTCGCGGTGCAGGCGGTGTGGCCCGCGCCCGTGGTGCCGACCCTCCTCCTCGGCCACGCGCTGGACGCGTCGAACCCGCGCCAGGTCGAGGACATGTGCGCGGCGCTCGAGCGCGCGGCGGACCGCGCGCCCGGCGCCGCGGTGGACGCGTACTGCGAGGACGGCGCGTGGAGCGTGGACATGTGCCGCACCCTGTTCGCGAAGGCCCGCCGGCTCGGCGTGCCGGTGCGGCTCCATGCCGACCAGTTCAACCCGCTCGGCGGGCTCGCGCTCGCGCTCGAGTTCGGCGCGCGCAGCGTCGACCACCTCGAGGCGAGCGTGCCCGCCGGCCTCGCCGCGCTCGCCGCGAGCCGCACGATCGGCGTGCTGCTGCCGGCGTGCGGCTTCGCGCTCGACGGCCGGTTCGCCGACGCGCGCGCGATCATCGACCATGGCGGCGCGGTGGCGGTGGCGAGCAACTGGAACCCCGGCAGCGCACCGAGCCCGAGCGTGGCGTTCGCCGCGGCGCTCGCGTCGCGCCACCTGCGCATGACGGCCGAGGAGTGCATCGCGGCGGTCACGCACAACGCCGCGTGCGTGCTGGGGCTCGAGCGCCAATGCGGGTCGCTCGCGCCCGGCATGCGCGGCGACGTCATCGTGCTTCCCCACCGCGACGAGCGCGCGCTGGTGCACGAGGTCGCGGGCCCCGGTCCCGACGTGTCCATCCTCGCGGGCGACGTGCAGGTCCGGGTGGCCTGAGTACGATCCCCGCCCCGTGATCGTCACCGACCCCAAGGACATCGCGCACGCCGAGGCCGCCGCCGGGCTCGTCGTCGAGACGCACCGGCGCCTGGTCGGCTTCCTCCGCACGGGGCAGACGCTCGCCGAGATCGACGCGTTCGTGGGTGCGACCCTCAAGGACCTCGGGTGCGAGAGCTGCTTCCTCGGGTACCAGGTGCGGGGCCACCCGCCCTACCCGAGCCATGCCTGCCTGAGCCCCAACGACTGCGTCGTCCACGGGACGCACCTCTCGACGCGCGAGCCGACGCGGGCCGGCGACCTGCTCTCGATCGACATCGGCGTGCGGCACCGGGGCTGGATCGGCGACGCGGCGTGGACGTACTCGTTCGGCGAGCCCGACAAGCTGGCGCGCGCGCTCATGGAGTGCGGCAAGGAGAGCCTGCGCCGCGGCATCGCCGCGATGCAGGCGCACCGGCCACTCATCGACTGGGCGAAGGCCGTGCAGGGCCACGTCGAGAAGGAGTGCGGGTTCCACCTCGTGCGCGGGCTCGGCGGCCACGGCATCGGGCGCAGCCTGCACGGCGCGCCGTTCGTCTCGAACGTGGTGCCCACGTTCCCCGGCGAGTGGGCCGAGGCGTGGAAGCCCTGGAAGCCGGGGATGCTGGTCGCCGTCGAGCCGATGATCGCCGTCGGCACCACCGAGACGCGCACCAAGGGCCGCGAATGGCCCATCTGGACCGCCGACCGGTCGCTGGCCGTGCACTACGAGGCAGACGTGCTCGTCACCGAGGAGGGGCCGCGCAACCTGACGGCGGGGCTGTTCGAGCTGCCGGACGTGGTGGGGTAACGAGGGGATTCGCACGCGGCGTTGGCCGCCCCGCTCGGGCGCGTGAGCCGCATCGCGCGGCACTATCCTTACGCCCCATGCTCACGACCATCGCGCTCGCCTCGCTCGCGCTCGCCGTCCCGCCCCAGACCCCGGCCAAGCCAGTCACCGACGACTACGCCGGCACCAAGGTCACCGATGACTACCGCTGGCTCGAGCCGCTCGAGAAGGACTCGCCCGAGGTGAAGGCGTGGACCGACGCGCAGCTGGCGCACCTGCGCGGCACGCTCGACCCGCTGCGCTGCCGCGAGGACCTGCGCGCCAAGCTCACGCCGCTCATGCAGATCACGAGCTGGGGCGTCCCGGTCATCCGCGGCCCCGGCTACTTCTACTCGCAGCGCGACGGCAAGATGAACCAGCCCGCGGTCTACGTGCGCGAGGGCGGCGCGAACGTGCCGGCGCGCGTCGTCATCGACATGAACATGGTCGACACCACGGGCCTCACGAGCATCGACTGGTGGACGCCCTCGTGGCAGGGCTCGAAGTTCGCCTACGGCACCAGCAAGTCGGGCGACGAGATGAGCGTGCTCAAGGTGATGCACCTCGAGGAAGGCACGTGGTCGCACCTGAAGGACGAGATCCCGGGCAAGGTCAGCTTCGGGGGATGGAACCAGTGGGGCGACGGCTTCGTCTACAGCCGGCTCGCGGACCCCAAGGACCCCTACAGCCGCGTCGTGGCGTTCCACAAGCTCGGCGAGCCGGTCGAGAAGGACTCCGTCATCATCCGGCAGTCGAAGCCCTCGGAGGTCCCGTTCGCCGGGCTCACGGGCGAGGACCGGTGGGTGGTGATCGGCATGACGCGCGGCTGGTCGGAGAACGACCTGTGGTGCGCGAAGCTCGACGACGTGCGCAACGGGCGCGACGCGCGCGTGGCGGTCGCGGTCGGGCGCGGCGCGCAGTTCACGCCGGTCGAGGTGGTGGGCGACACCCTCTACATGACGACCACGCTCGGGTCGCCGAACGTGCGGCTGGTGGCGGTCGACCTGAACAACCCGGCCGAGGCGTCGTGGAGGACCGTCATCGCCGAGCGGCCCGACGCCGTGATGAGCGAGGTCGAGTTCGGCAAGGACGAGGTGGTCGTGGTGTGGCAGAAGGACGCGCACGACTCGGTCCACACGTACCGCTACGACGGGACGAAGGTGGCCGAGGTGCCGCTGCCGGGGATCGGGAGCGCGTCGGTCGCGTGCGACCGCAGGCACACCGAGATGTTCCTGAGCTTCGCGAGCTACAACAGCCCGCGCACCGTCTACCGGTGCGACCTCTTCTGGAAGCCGTACAAGCCCGAGGTGTGGGCGAGGCCCGAGGTGCCCGCGAAGCTCGACGAGATCGAGGTGACGCAGGTGCGCGCCGCGAGCAAGGACGGGACGCAGGTGCCCGCGTTCGTGGTGATGAGGCGCGGCACCAAGCTCGACGGCAACAACCCGTGCGTGCTGTACGGCTACGGCGGCTTCGACGTGTCGCTGACGCCCGAGTTCATGCCGGACATCGTGCCCTTCATCGAGAAGGGCGGCATCTACGTGGTCGCGAACCTGCGCGGCGGCGGCGAGTACGGCGACTCGTGGCACAAGGCCGGAATGCTGCAGAACAAGCAGAACGTGTTCGATGACCTGTACGCGGTGGCCGAGCGGCTGGTCGCGGACAAGTACACGTCGAGCGCGCGCCTGGCGGTCATGGGCGGCTCGAACGGCGGGCTGCTGACGGCCGTGGCGGTGACGCAGCGGCCGGAGCTCTGGTCCGCGGCCATCAGCGCCGTGCCGCTCTGCGACATGCTCAGGTACCAGGACTTCCTGCTCGCGCGCTACTGGGTCCCCGAGTACGGGTCCAGCGAGGATGCCTCGGCGTTCAAGTGGCTCAGCGCGTACTCGCCGTACCACAACGCGAAGAAGGGGACGAAGTACCCGGCCGTGATGTTCACCGCGGGCGAGAACGACTCGCGCGTGCACCCGTTGCACGCGCGCAAGATGGCCGCGATGCTCCAGGCGTGCACGGCGAGCGACATGGCGGCGGAGCCGATCCTGCTCTACGTCGACCGCGACGCGGGGCACGGCGCGGGCAAGCCGCTCGCCAAGCGCATCGACGAGCGCGTCGACCAGTGGTCGTTCCTCATGTGGCAGACGGGCGCGTGCAACTGAGCGCCGCGCCGGGCGCGGAACCCGCGCGACGGGCGCGCGTCGGGGCGCTCGCCTCCGGCAGGGGACGGACGGTGGCGAACCTCGCGGACGCGTGCGCGCGCGGCGAGGTGCCGGCGGTGGTGGTGGCGTGCGTGGTGACGCGCGCGGACGCGGGCGCGGCGGAGCGCTGCCGGGAACGGGGCATCGCGGTGGAGGTGGTCGCCCCCGAGCCGGCCGTGACGTTTGATGACCGGGTGGACGCGGCGCTGCGGGCGCACGGGGCGGAGTGGGTGTGCCTGTGCGGGTACCTGCGCAAGTTCCGCGTGGACGCCTGGCGCGGGCGGGCGCTGAACATCCACCCCGCCCTGCTGCCTGAGTTCGGCGGCCCGGGCATGTGGGGCGACCGGGTGCACGAGGCGGTCCTGGCCGCCGGCCGGACCGAGTCGGGCTGCACGGTGCATTGGGTGGACGAGGAGTACGACCGGGGGGCCCCGGTCGTGCAGCGCAGGTGCCCGGTGCTGCCCGGGGACACCCCCAAGTCGTTGGCCGAGCGCGTGTTCCGCGAGGAGTGCACGGCCTACCCGGAGGCGCTTCGACGCGCGGTCGGAAACTGATCCGGGATATCTTTTCCCATTTTCCGAACCGGAACCCGGCCACGGCGTACCTTGCGGTGAGGTTCCGATGCGCTTGCCGGTCGCATTCCTTGCGGTCCTTGCGCTCGCCGGCCCCGCGCCGGCGCGGTGGCCGTCACCCCAACCGCCGCCCGACGCGCCCGCCGACCCCGGCGAGGACGTCGCGCCCGGCATTCGCGAAGCCCCGAAGCCACCGCCCTCCGGCCCCGGCCGCAAGGGCGCGACGCCGCCCGCGCCGCCGCCCCGCGGTCGCGCACGCCCCGAGGACCGTTCCCCCGACGTCCCGGGAGGCGACCTCCGCGCGCGCCGCCAGCAGGAGGCATGGCGCGATGCGCACCCCGGCGACGTCTACCGCTACCTCGACGACCCCGCGCACCGCCTGGTGTTCGCGACGTGCCTCGACGAGACCAGCCATGCCGACATGGCGCTGACGCTCGCGCGCCAGGCCGACCAGCAGGCCGCGACGCTCTTCGGCGGCATGCCCGAGGCCGAGGTCTTCATCGCCGTCGCCACCCCGGCGGACATCCGCCGCACCTTCGACGGCGACCCGCGCACGGCCGGCATGTACGAGCACCGGCTCCGGCGCATCGTCACCGGGGACATCGGCACCGTGCTCCGCCACGAGTTCACTCACGCGATGCACTTCGGGCACATGGAGCGCACCGGCCAGCCGCACGCCATGTGGGTGCAGGAGGGGCTCGCCGCGCTCTACGAGCGCTACGACCTCTCGGAGTCCGGCGAGATCACGTTCCTGCCGACCGCGCGCCACAACGACGTGCGCCGCCTCGTGGCGCAGCGCAGCGGCCCCGTGGTGGCGCCCATGATGGCGATGAAGCCGTCGCAGTTCATGGCCGCGAGCGACGACCTCTACCCCGTCGCGCGCTCGTTCTTCGAGTACCTCGCCGACCAAGGGAAGCTGCGCCGCTGGTACCGCGCCTACGTCGACGGCTTCGCGGACGACCGCACCGGGCGCGCCGCCGCGGAGTCCGCGCTCGGCAAGCCTGTCGCCGAGGTCGAGCGCGACTGGCGCGCTTGGGTGAAGGCGCGCCCCGCCGTCGACGTGAAGGTCGGCAAGGGCGACCGCGCGGTGGGGGTCACGGTCGCCGACGCGACCGACGGCGTGCGCGTCACGGCGATCGCCCGCGGCTCGGCCGCGCACCGCGCCGGGCTTCGCGTCGGCGACGTCATCGTGTCCGTCGCGGGCACCGAGGTGCGGTCCTCGCGCGAGTGGACCGAGGCGGCCGCCTCGCTGCGCGTGCCGGAGGCGCCCATCGGCGTCCGCCGCGGCGCCGAGCGCATCGAATTCACGCTGCGCTGGGAGGGCCAGGCGTCGGCCGCCGCCCGCCCCGGCCGGCACGCACGACGTCTCCCCGCCGGGACCGATCGGCCCGGATTCCGCGCGGGTCCCCTTGACCGGGCCTCACACGCAACGGAGAGTCGAGCATCATGCACGTGACCATCAGCGCCAAGCACATGGACCTCACGCAGCCCATCCGCGAGTACGTCGAGCGGAAGATGGCGAAGCTGCCGCACTTCTTCGACCGCCTCCAGGAGATCCGCGTCGTCATCGAGCGCATCCCCAACGGGTTCCACGTCGAGGTGATGAGCGACGTCGAGTGCCACCGCGACTTCGTCGCCAACTGCAACCACCGCAACCTGTACGCGTGCGTCGACCTCGTCACCGACCGAGCGGTGCGCCAGCTGCACGAGTGGAAGGACCGCATCCGCGGCGCCAAGAAGCACGTGCAGGGCCTGCGCCGGCGCACCTGACGGGGCCGCCCGCCAACCTGTACGCTGTGCGGCCGTCGGACCCACTCGGTCCGACGGCCGCTTGCGCCTGGCTCCTCCCCGCCCGGCGCCCTCGCGCGGCCCCCGACCCGGACACTCCATGAAGCTCCGCGACATCGTCGTCGAGAAGGCCATCGTCGCACCGCTGAAGTCGACCAAGCGCGACGACGCGATCAAGGAACTGGTGGACACGCTCTCGAGGGCGGGCGCGGTCGACGCGTCGCTCGTCGACGAGCTCGCCAAGGCCGTGGTCAAGCGCGAGAAGAAGGGGTCGACCGGCTTCGGCCACGGCGTGGCCGCGCCCCACGTCAAGACGCTCGACGTGCAGCGCGTGCACGCCGCCGTGGGCATCGCGCCCGCGGGCCTCGAGTTCCAGGCGCTCGACCGCCAGCCGGTGCACGTGGTGTTCCTGCTGCTCTCGCCGGAGGAGCGCCCGGAGGAGCACATCGACGCGATGGAGTGCATCTTCGGCGTCCTGACGCAGGACCGCTTCCGCCGCTTCCTGCGCCAGGCGAAGTCGCCGGCCGAGGTGTGGACGCTGCTCGAGGAGGCGGACGCCGCCTCCGAAGGCTCGTGAACCCGGGGACCACCCGCACGTGACGCGCGCGCGCACCGTCATCCGCAACTCGCTCGGGCTGCACGCCCGGCCGGCGATGGCGTTCGTCGAGCTCGCCAACGCGCACGCGTGCGACGTGACCGTGCGCCGCGCCGACGGCGACGAGGAGGTCGACGGCAAGAGCATCATGCAGATGCTGCTGCTCGCCGCGACCGCGGGCACCGAGCTCGAGATCTCGTGCGACGGCGTGGACGAGGGCGCGGCCGCCGCCGCGCTCAAGGCACTCGTGGACTCGGGGTTCGACGAGGAATGAAGGACGCACCAACCGGCGAGCGGGTCGCGATCGTCGGCGACGGCCAGATGGGCGTCGTCATGGCGGCGATCCTCGCGTGGCGCGGCACCGACGCGTGCGTGTGGGGCCCGTTCCCCGCCCCGCTCGCGGAACTCGCGCGCACCCGGCGCACGTCGCGCCTTCCGGGACTCGAGCTTCCGCCGGCGGTGCGGGTCGAGCCCGACGCGGCGCGCGCGCTCGCGGGTGCCACGATGGTCGTCAACGCGATCCCCACGCAGTTCGTGCGCGCGGCGTGGGGCGACGCGGCGCGCCACGTGCCGGCGGGCGTGCCGGTCGTCAGCGTGACCAAGGGAATCGAGGACGCGACGCTCCTGCGCCCGAGCGAGATCCTCGCGCAGGCCGTGCCCTGCCCGTCCGGCGCGCCGCGGCCGGTGTCGGTGCTCAGCGGCCCGACGATCGCTGCGGAGCTCGCGCGGCGCCTGCCCGCGACCATGGTGAGCGCCGCGTCGGACCACGCGCTGGCCGAGCGGGTGCAGCGCACGTTCTCGATGCCGTGGCTGCGGATCTACACGAACCGCGACGTGGCCGGGGTGGAGGTCGCGGGCGCGGCGAAGAACGTGGTCGCGCTGGCGGCGGGCATGATCGACGGCCTCGGCATGGGGTCGAACGCCAAGAGCGCGCTGCTCGCGCGCGGGCTCGCCGAGATCGTGCGGCTCGGCGTCGCGCTCGGCGCGCGGCCCGAGACGTTCTTCGGCATCGCCGGCGTCGGCGACCTCGCCACCACCTGCTTCAGCCCCGAGGGGCGCAATCGCTCGTGCGGCGAGGCGATCGGCCGGGGCGAACCCGTCGACGCGTACCTCGCACGCACCGACAGCGTGGTCGAGGGCGTGGCCACGTCGCGCGCGCTGCTCGCGCTCGCGGCGCGGCACGGCGTCGACATGCCGATCGTCGCGGCGGTCGAGTCGATCCTGTTCCGGGGCACCACGCCGAAGGACGCGATCCGCGGGCTCATGGGCCGCGAGGCCGGCGCCGAGCGCGTGGGCTGACGCCACGCCCCCGCGCCGCCCGCATCGCGCACCGCACGCCCCGCCCGGCGTACCATTCGGCCATGACCAGCGCCGCAGTCTCCGGCTCGGGGAACGCCCCCGCGCAGCACCGCAACGCACCGGCCGCCGAGGGCCTCGCCGCCGGCGGGAGCCGGCTCGAGCGGCGCCTCGTGATCGCCCTCTCGGGCGGCATGCTGCTCCTGGTGAGCTGGCTGGCGCGCGCGGCGTTCGGCTTCGCCGAGAACGTGACGCAGATCCCGGCGGCGCTCGGCGCGATCGTGGTCGCGACGCCGCTCTTCGCGGGCGCCGTCCGCGAGATGCGCGAGGGCCGGCCCGGCGGCAACGCCCTGGCGAGCCTCGCCGTGCTCGCGGCGATGGCGAACAACTTCTTCCTGCAGGCGGGGTTCCTGGCGTTCTTCCTGTGGCTGGCGGAGCTCGTGCTGAGCCGCACTGCGTGGGGCGCGCAGCGCGCCATCCGCGAGCTGGTGGAGCTGACGCCCGACGAGGCGCGCGTGGTCGGCGACGATGGCGCCGAGCGGCAGATCCCGCTCGCGCAGGTGCGGGTCGGCATGCGCGTGCGCGTGCGCCCCGGCGAGAACCTGCCGGTCGACGGCACGGTGCGCAGCGGCAACTCGAGCATCAACCAGGCCTCGCTCACGGGCGAGAGCGTTCCCGTCGAGGCGCAGCCCGGGACGCAGGTGTACGCGGGCACCGCGAACCTCACCGGGCAGATCGAGATCGACGTCACGGCGGTTGCGGGCCAGACGACGATCGGCAAGGTCGAGAACCTGATCCGCGAGGCGGAGAAGTCCAAGACCGCGCGCCAGGAACTGATCGAGAAGCTCTCGAACTACTACGTGCCGGTGGTGCTGATGGTCGCGGGGCTCGTGTGGTTCTTCACCTCCAAGAGCGACGACCCGGCGGTGCGCGACGCGGCCGCCGTGCGCGCGATCACGGTGCTCGTGGTCACGACGCCTGGAGCGCTCCTCATCGCCTATCCCACCGCGATGGTGGCGGCCTTCGCCGCGGCCGCGCGCCTGGG
>Ga0169931_10008077_pt1 | contig 15445 bp, 13 predicted proteins | sample Kivu_15m_20L_FD_129675 | JGI IMG/M metagenome (GOLD analysis project Ga0169931, IMG submission 129675) | Freshwater microbial communities from Lake Kivu, Western Province, Rwanda to study Microbial Dark Matter (Phase II) - Kivu_15m_20L... | ecosystem: Environmental > Aquatic > Freshwater > Lake... | reverse complement strand
CCGAAGATGCAGAACCCGCGCCACGGACACGGAGGGGTGACTCCGGAGCAGGGATGCGGGACGAAGACTCAGATGAATCAGGTGATTTGATCAAGGACGTTGGAGTCTCGGGCAGCGTCGGCGTTGGCTCTGGATTCAGCGGTAGTCTCACAATTTCTCTGGGACTGAGTCGCTATACGGCGATCAACATTGCGGGATTTTACGAGTCACTTGAAGACGGCGACCGACTGGATCGTTCATGGGGCCCGGAACTCGACTTTGTGTTGCGTTTTCCGAATCCGACCGTGGTGACCCCATTCGTTGGAACTGGGATTGGATTCGTGCGCTGGATCCGAGAGGTTGCCGATGCTCCGTGGGATGATTCAGGTAGCGCACTTGGCTCGGTGTTTGGCGGGTTGAACATTGCCTTCACAAGACATTTCGGGCTCCAGATTTCGCAACGTCGCTCGACCTGGGTTTCAGATCCGCCACGAAAATTCTCCGATCGTTCCAAGTTCGAAGACCGCTCCTTCACCCGAACCGGATTGGGTTTTGTTGTAGGTTTCTAGTTTCTACCAATCAGCTGCCATCGCTGTTCCTTCCAGACCTCTTCAGATTCGACCTCAACTCACCGAAATACCTTTGGAATTTGTGTAACTCGCGAGTGCCGTGGCGCTCGAAGAAGGTCTTTCGGCGTTGGCGACCATTCAGGAAAAACTTTGGCTAAGAACGGCAATCGTGACAGCGATTGTTGGATCGACTGCAACGTGGTTCTTGTCCGATTGGGTTACGGCCAACCGACAGGAAGCAGAACGCGCAAACTTTGTGCGTCTTGCCGATGTACTTGAGATCGCGTTCAACGAACGGGTTGCGAGTATTGAGCGCGGTCTCGTGCAATCCGCGGAGATGGTTCGGCGAGCGACCCTGTCCCTTGAGGACTGGCAGCGATACGTTGCGTCCTCCCGCTTTACGGATGACTTGCCTGGCGTCGTGACGGTTGGATTGATCGACGGCGTTCGCGGTCGCGATCTACCAGTCTGGACAACGAACTGGAATTCGGGGTCCGCTCCCTTGCGACTCCTCCCAGCTGTTCGCAATTCCGCGCCCGATGTTCAACACCTGCTCGTTCGAACATTCGAGCCGCCTCTCTCCGGAAGCAAGGCCTATCGAGGTTACAATCTCGGATCCGATCCAGCCTTCTCTGAAGTTCTGCTCCAATCGGCAGGCACCGGGCGATCCGCGATGCTGCCGCGAATTTCCTTCTCAGATGATCGGGATTCTCCGCGCTACTATGTCTTCATTCAACCGGTCGCCGGATCACGCGGCAATGCGAGCAGTTCCGCGTCACGTGGTTCGTCCTGGGTCTTCTCCGCAATCGACCCGCAACGCTTTCTCGGCTCACTGATCCGTAGTGACGCCGTGCGACGAATTCTTGGGAACGCCCGCGTCGAGGTCTATGAGGGCGACGAACCGGTTCGCGAGGCACTGCTGTTCAGTTCCGGCAGAGGCGGAATGGCTTCATTCGACACGAGTCCAATGACGAGACAGATGCCCCTGACTGTCGGTGGGCAGATCTGGCTGGCGCGACTGATGCTTGTCGGACCGGGCGCCTCTACGGCTGGCATCGATCGCAAGGCGATGCTTGCGGGTGGATTCGTACTGACTCTCCTGGCCACTGCTCTGTTTGTGATGCTCTCCGGAACCCGTCGTCGCGCGCTTGAGCACGCGATGCGACTTACGAGCACTTTGGCCGCGAGTGAGGCCCGCTTTCGGACTCTCAGTGCGTCAGCTCCGATCGGAATTTTCATGGTCGACTTCGCTGGACGCGTGGTTTGGGCAAACCAGCGTTTCATCGACAGCAGCAACATCACTCCTGAGCGGTTCACCGAAGGCGTCGAGTGGTGGCAGGTCGCCTCAGCTTACGAACGCGATCGGATTGCCAATCTTTGGAACGCTTCTTCATCTGAGAGGATTCATTGCGAGGCGACTTTCCAAACGACAAGCAGTCTCACAAAGTGGGCGGCTGCGAAGCTCGTTCCTGTTCGCAATGCCGCCGGTGAGCCAGCAGGGTTTGTCGGCACGCTCGAGGACGTGACCCTCGCGAAGGAACAGTCAACGCTGTCTGAGCGCGAACACAATCAGTTGCTGAGCATCATTCAGAACGCTCCCGTCGCGATGGCCATGCTCGACGCTGATCTCAAGTATCTCGGTGCGAGCTCCCGGTGGACGGAAGACTTCAGACTGCCTGCACACGCCTATGTTGGACACGCCTTCAGCGAAGCGCTTCCCACGGAATATCGCCAGTTTGGCATTTTCGTTCAGGGCGCGATGGCTCGTGGTGAGGAGGTTCAGAAGGGAGAAGAGGAGTTTGTTCTACCTTCTGGTGAGAAGGTCTTTAAGCGGATTGCGATTCACCCCTGGTCGACGGCCAGCGGTGACCGCAAGGGTGTTGTCATTTGCGCATTCAACATCACGGAACTGGTCAGCGCACGTCAGCTCGCAGAGGATCACGCAAAGTTCCGTGCGGAATTCCTCGCCCACATGAGTCACGAACTGCGAAATCCCCTGACATCGATTGTCGGTGGGGTCGGACTGCTTGAGGACACCAAACTCGATGCAGAGCAGAAGGAGATGCTCTCCTCACTCTCCGCTGCCGGCTCACTCATGTTGAGCATCGCAGATGATGTTCTCGACCTATCGAAGATAGAAGCTCGTCGACTCGAACTCGAAACTGTCCCCCTGGTTCCGCGTGAGGTTTCCGCACAGGCTGCTGCAATCATGCTCCCACGAGCCAAGGAGAAGGGAATCGGCATTCTTACCGAGTTCGTCGGTGGAGTGGACGGCAGAGTTCTTGGGGACCCGACAAGACTTCGACAGATCTGTGTGAACCTCATCGCCAACGCCATCAAGTTCACGCAGAAGGGCGAGGTGACGATTCGAATGCTCGTAGAGGACGACGGTGCTCAACAGAAACTTCGCGTCGAAGTGCGTGACACCGGAATCGGAATGTCGCGCGAGGCACAGATGCGTCTTTTCAAGAAGTTCTCGCAAGCGGAAGCTTCGACTGCGAGGCGGTTCGGTGGTTCCGGTCTCGGACTTTCGATCGTGAAAGAGCTCGTGGATTTGATGGGTGGAGAGTTGGGTGCAAGTAGCGAAGAGAATGTTGGTTCCGTGTTTTGGGTCGAGGTCAAACTCGCCCGTGATTCGGCTTCTGAGAGTGTTTCCACGACGACGACTGCGGCATGAATCTGTCGCTTGCTGATGAACGGTGAGGGATCAGACGATGAGTGACAAAAAGACTCCGGACGTTTCCAGTTTCTTTGGTATCGTTGAAGATATCTGCCTGGTCGCCAAGCCAGACGGGGAGATTCTCAAGGTTAACGAAGCGTTCCGGCACGTGCTCCGTTGGCCGGAAGGCGACTTTCGCGCCCGATCACTCTTCGAGCTCATACATCTTGATGATCTGAAAGCCTTGGCGGAGGCCCTCCAGACCTTGTCGCAGAGCTCTGATCCGAGGCCGCTACAAACGTTGCTCTTGCGTACAGCCTGTCGAGGATCCGCGCACCGTCAGATAAATTGGCGAATCGCATTTGATCGTAGTCAGAGTCTGGTGACTGCAGCGGGAACTGATTACACAGTTCGTCGAGATGCTTCGCAGAGACTGGAACACCTCCGATCTGTCGCGAAGATCGGAACGTGGAATCTCGAGATGAGTACTGGTGTGGTCTCGCTTTCTTTAGAAACGTGCGACATGCTGGTTTTCTCGAAGAAGACTCGCCTACGAGTCCCGACGGTGGACTTTGTGAACCGCCGATTGATCTACCGGCATGAGAGTGATGTCTTCGATGTTCACGTGCGGTGGACGATTGGCAGCGAAATGGACACATTCCGCGATGTCGCGCGCTGTCAGCGGAGTCATGCCTTTGTAGACGCTTCGCGCCTTTTCCCTATCTCCAAAGCGAACTTCGCTGAACTCGGTTTCGACCATGCCAGGATCAATCGATGTCACTCGAATTCCCGTGCCATGAACTTCGAGGCGAAGCGTTGACGTAATCGCCCGTACGGCATGCTTGGACGCGCAGTAGACGCTTCCGCCCTCATAAACGACTTTTCCGGCGATCGATCCCATGTTGATCACATGACCGCGCCCACTTTCGATCATCGTTGGCAGGAACGACCTGATCATGCGCAAGACGCCCGACACGTTTGTCTCAAGGACTTGTGTCCAGTCTCGCTCTGAAACGGTTGCGAGACGATCAACGCCAAGGGCGAGACCAGCGTTGTTGACGAGAACGTCGATGGCGCCGAACCGGCCTTGCACGGCACTCGCAAACGCCGACACCGAGGCTGAATCTGTCACATCAAGGGCGCTGCAGAATACTTCAGCGGCGCCGAGCTTCAGGAGTGCAGCACGCGCCACTTCAAGACGGTCCGTACGTCGCGCGCCGAGAGCAAGTCTCCAGCCAGCCGCCGCAAAAACTTCAGCGGTCGCAAGGCCGATGCCGGCGCTTGCTCCAGAAATGACAACCGTCTTGTGCTTTTGGTCGACCACTACGAATGATCCGGTGCCTGGCCCTCGCCGCCGCGAACGACCATAACGGAACGATCCGCGCCGTCGCCGACAGACTCAGACGAAAATCCCTCGTCCACGGCTTGCTTGTGCTGAAGACGGCGATAATAGCTGTTCGCCGGCTTCAGACGAACTTGCTGGACATCGGGATTGCCGCGCAACTGCTGGAGTGCCTGTTCGACATCGTCCATTGCCGTGCGTTCGAGTTCTGCTGAACGTTCGCCGCGTTCGCCGTCCGGTCTTCCACCGCGGCCACGTCCTTCGTTGCGCCCTTCGCCGCCGCGATTTCCGCCACCCGAACCATGACGGGGCGGACCATCGAAATCACGCCTTGGAGGTCGACCCTCGCCACGCGGCGGTCGCGGTCCATCACGATTCTCGCCACGCCCAGGTCCACGCGGCCCATCGCCCGGCCCGCCGCGACGGGGCGGACGCGAGTCTGGTCGTGGCGGTCTGCTTCCAGGTCCGGTTCCGCCTTGGCGCAAGCGCATCGGTGGCGCGTAACGTCCAACCGGCGGACGCGATCCAATCTCAATCTGTTCAACAGTTTCAATCGCGTACGCCCATTCAAGGTACTTGATGAAGAGATGCGAGTAGCCAGGGAAGCATTTCTGGATTGCAGAACGAAGACCATTCCAGAGGTTGATCGCGTCTTCTTCTGTGTCGTTGGAAGCCGGAAAACGATCTCCGGTCTTTTGCGTCGAGACGCGGAAAAGGTCATGAGTCAGATCGACGAAAGGCGGCACAACTTCGTTGAGGTGCTCATAGTCGAGCGCCTTGTTGGAGCGCAAACTCTCAAACGATTCGGAGTACCAGGCGCAAAGGCCATCGACGAGTTGCGCGAGATCCTTGTCGGCGACAGCGGCTGCAGGGTCACCGTTGTCGAGCACTGGCCAGCGGAGCTCCTGCCAATACTGGGTGCCGAGGTACTTGATCATGCGTTCTCGTTCGAGGCACGAAAACAGAAAGTAGTCCGAATGCACTTCTTTGCCTTGGGCATTCTTGACGCGTTGCTTCAGGGTGGTCATTTGAAATTGCGACTCGACTCAGCTTCGGGTGGAACTAACGGGGTGCGGCCTGCTCGAGGCCAGGTGGCAAATGCGCCACAACAACACAGCCTTCTTCAAGATTTTCCGGGTCTTCAGGCAGCTCAATATAGGTGTTTGCGATCGTCGAGGCAAGGAAATGGGCACTACCTTGACCGGGAAGAACCCGCACCGAGCCGTTTTCAAGCGATCCTCGAAAAAGGCAGCGGAGTCCCTTCGGTTTGCGAACCGAGGCAGCGAGCGGAAGGCGTAGTTGCCTGAGACCGGGGATTCCTGCCCAGTGCCGGAGAATCTCGCGAGCAACAAAGTGCCAGCCGACGGTCGTTGAGATCGGGTTTCCGGGCAGGCCAAGCCAGACACAACTGCCCTTCACAGCGAGGAAAACTGGCTTACCGGGGCGAATGGCGAGGCGGTGGAAAACAGTTTCAAAGCCGAGACTTGCGGCCACCTGTGGGATGAAATCGGCGTCTCCCGCGGAGACGGCACCCGTCGTGATGATCATTCGAGGCGTCTCCGGCAGACCAGCCCCTTTGCGTGGGGCCGCGGGCAGCCAGGCGGCAATGCGCTTTGCGGCGTGTTCCGTGTCGTCGTGCAGGTGCTCGCTGTGAAGAAGCGGCAGCCCAAGGAGTCTGATCGATGAACTGAGAAAGACTCGCGACGAGTTGAAGATCTGTCCGGGTTGAAGCGTGGTGCCAGACTCTGCCAGCTCGTCTCCCGTCGCAAAAAGCACCATCTCGGGGCGAGTTCGGACCGAAACTTCAGATATTCCAAAGTTCGTCAGAATCATTTGATGCTCGGGTCCGACCATCGACCCGGCCTTGAGGAGTGTCGCGCCACGCGGAATGTCTTCCCCGGTCCGCCGAATGTTGGCGCCCCAGTCGGGAACATTCGTCAATCGCACGCATCCGCTTATTTCATCGAAGAGAGTTCGTTCAACCGGCACAACGGTGTCTGCCCACGCTGGGAGCGGCGCACCTGTCATGATTCGAGCCGCGATCGCGCTTCGTTGACCTTGAGCGGCCGCCTCGCTGAATTTTGCCGCTTCTGAGTCGCCGGCAAAAATATCTGCGATGACTCGCAATTCGACGTCGTTCGTTGGTTCATTTTTCAGGCTCGAATAGCTGAAGCAGAAACCATCCATGGCCGAATTGTCGAAAGGTGGAGACGGAATTCCCGCAACAAGGTCCTCAGACAAAATGCGACCGAAGGCAATGTCGACCGGGACACGCTCTTGCGCAGCGATGGGCGGAATACGCGCGATGCGCTCGCGGGCTTCCTGAAGGGTAATCATGAGATGATCGTATAGTTCACGAACGGGGAGAGCGCAAACTGCTGCAACAACCCGAGGACGCGCCTTGGTCTGGTCAGGCCTGTTTCTTCAGATTTCCAGTGCTGTAGTCGAGCACTCTCGACCGGAATTCCGGCATTCCCGAAATGAGGTTCATGAACCTCGGATCGATCGAGCCGAGGGTCTGGAAAATGAGATGGCAGCGCAGGTCGCCTGGCTTGACATCGCTTGCGACTGGCAGGCTCGCTCCATCAGACCCGATTTCTTCGGGCGTGTCGGTCGCATCGCGGTTCATGCCGGCGTCGCTTGCCGTCGGCATCTTGAGGCGCAGAGGTGCTTTGCCTGACACAGCGGCGTCCGTGCGTTGCAAAAGATCTCCAGCCTTGAACCGAATCGGAGAGTCCCGCCGTTTCGCAGCTTCAGCAAGGTGCCAGCGTGCTTCGTCGAGGGCGCCGGCCCGTGCATGGGCAAGACCGAGATTGTACTCGATGATCGGCTTGAGATGTTCCAGCTTGCGCGGAAGAGCCTTGAGTGCGCACCGGTAGAGTACCGCAGCCTCGGTGAATTTCTGCTCGCTTGCGAGTCCTACGGCTCGATTGTTCAGAAACGCGATCACCTCTGACGAGTCGCCCATGGTTTCGAGCAGTTCTTTCGCCTTTTCCTGATTTCCTGATGCGAAGGCGATCTTTGCCTCTGTTTCCGCAACGGCCTCGTTGGCGCCGTCGAGACTTCTTGTTTGGTTCAGGCGCTTCTCGGCACCGGCAGTGTCACCGCGTTCGACGCTGGAAACTGCGAGGTCGCACAGTCGAGAGACATTTCGAGGAGACAGCCTGTCGGCCTTTTCGAAAAACTTTATTGCCTGATCGAATCGACGAAGCTTCATGTAGATCTTGCCGAGCAGGTTGATGACGAAAATGTCTTCGCCGACGATCTGCAAGGCTTCCATCGCGAGCTTGTTGGCTTTGGGAGTTTCCCCGTTTGCAAACGCGAGTTCTGCCTCGATCGACTTGATTTGTCCCTGATTCGCCTTCGGGTCCTTCTTGAGCTTTCCGATGGTCTGCGCCGCGGTCGAAAGATCGTGCGCCGCGATCGCATTTCTTGCCGTGCGTTCCATCGCGTCAACTGAAGATGGTTTGCGATCCTGTGTGATCACGGCGTTGAGGACGCGCGCAAGCTGCTGGACCATGAGTGGCTTGCCGATGACGTCAGACGCCCCCATCTCACGCAGGATCATCCGATCGGCTGGCTTGACCAACGCGCTGAATATCACGACGGAACAACGGTTGAACCCGTGCGAACGAATTCGCTGCAAGAGCACGTTCCCTGGCAAACTTGGAATTCGCCACTCCTGAATCACAAGATCCGGCTCTGCAGATCGCGACATGTGCTCCCACGCAGCCTGGCCGTCGACGAATGATTCGACCTTGCGCACTCCCATGCCAAGCAGGAGATCCTTACAGTAATTGGCCATCGCTTCGTCGGGATCGACGACGATTGCGGTCTCCACACCGAGCTCCTGGGCGAAGGCATGGGACGTGTTCCCGTTGCCCAGAGCCGTCTCAACGCGTTCTCTGAGATCAGAAATCTCTTTTCGAAGATCCTCGGAAGGGGAGTCGATATCGTCGAGCTGCTTTGCGGCAGCTTCGATTTTGCCGTCGGCGAGGAGTGCTCCAGCAAAACGCATCCGGACAAAGTCGTCAGTCGGATACAACTCGAGCAGGGAACGCGCCAGTTGGAGCTGATCTGCGAACATCTTTCGACTGCTCAAATGGCCCCGCAAGTATTCAGCGGCAACAAGGGTTTCGTTACCCTTGAATCGCTCGAGGGTCGCAAACAGCGTGGTGAATTCGGTGAGCTGGTTCGTTACATCGGTCGCGAGTGGATGCACCGAAAGAAGACCCATCTCGAATGCATGATGAAGCCACCAGACGCCGCGTTCTTCACAGATGAAACTTACGCGCGTGCCGCGGAAGCGCGGTTGCTTCAGAACAAGTTGAAGAAGGTGCAGAGCGTTGACTTTCTGATCGACGCATAACGGAGTGATAATCCAATCGGGGGGAATCGGCTCGGAGGCAAGGTGGTCGAAAGCAGCTGGAATGTTCCGCAATGGAATCAGGTTGCTGATTCCAATCGACCGAAAGCCAGAGGAGAGCATCTGACGCCGAGCCGCACCTGGCTCAATGAATAGAACCTGTGCCGAAGGATCGTTGATTTGTTTTGGCGGCATGGGTGTTGTCGCTTCCTCGGTTGAGTGCACCCGCTATCGAACGCTGCACAAAATTCGTCTGAAGATTTTCGGTTGTGAGCGAGGAAACTTTAGAAGAATTCGAAGAAAATAAAGATTTGGCAAAAAATCAATACTTCAAGATATTTACATCGATGTAGATACGTCTACTTGCGGTGATCGCAGGTGCCATTAATGGAGCGCATGGCCTTGGGCAACATCTGTCCAAGAATGTCGAGTTGCTCGACGACAGCTTTCGGATTCCCAGGCAATGCGAGGACAAGTCGCCGTCCAAGCATCCATGCGCTACACCGGCTCAGCCAGGCGTTCGGCGTCAATTTCAGACTCTCCGCACGAAGCACTTCGCCAACACCGGGAATCTCGTAGTCACAAAACTTATCCAGTGTCTGGGGCGTGATGTCCCGCTCACCGATCCCGGTTCCGCCTGAAACGACGATGAGTGGGCACGTTTCAGCAAATTCGCGCACGGCCCGCTCGAGCGCCTTCGCGTCGTCAGCGATAACCGTGATGCCGCAAGACTCGTATCCTTGCGCATTCAACCACGTGGCTGCCGCCGGTCCTGATTTGTCAACGTACTCGCCGGATCTTGCTCGGTCCGAACAAACGACGATGCCGGTGCGGACCTTTGGAGAATCTGTCGCCACTGCCTGCTCTGAAGTAGTCACGACAGTTGCTCCTTCTTTGGGATTGTTTTGCCCTTCATCGATTCATCTGGCTGCCAGTGACCGGTCTTGCCGCCGCGCTTTTCAACGACAGCGAATGGTCCAACGGTTGCGCCCGGATCAACCGCCTTGATCATGTCGTAAATCGTGGCTCCAGCGATCTGGGCCCCGATCAACGCCTCCATCTCGACACCGGTCTCGCCCTTGGTCTTTGCCGTCGACCGAATGGCAAAGCAGTTCTCGCCGTCCAACCATTGGATATCGAAACTGACGTGTGTCAAAGCAATCGGATGACACATCGGGATTAGCTCGGCGGTCTTCTTTGCGGCCATGATTCCAGCGACGCGCGCGCAGCTGGCGATTTCGCGGATCTTGTCGACGTCGTTCGTCAGCGTAAGCCTTGTCGCGCAATCAGGAGAAACGGTCACGCGCCCAACGACGATGGCCTCACGCGTCGTCGCCGTTTTTGCGGTCACGTCCACCATTGCGGCTGTGCCCTTGGCATCGAGATGTGCAAAATCTGCCAACTTGATTCCTCCTCAACCACCGATCGTACGAAAGGTCGACACATTGCCGACCTCGCCCGATTCCAGATGGTGGCGTTCCGGCTTTGTGTGAATGACCGCGCGAACTCCGGCGGCCACGCTTTCTGGACTCGTGAGATCGAGTGGCAAGTCGCTGTCGCCGAACAAACACAGCTTGAGTTTGCCGCGCGCAGTAACTCGAAGACGATTACAGGCCGCACAGAAGTTATTCGACAAGGGATCGATCAGTCCGATGCGACCAACGTGATCGGGGGATGTGTAAACTTGGGCGGGTCCGCGCAGGTCGGGGCCAGCGTTTGCGCCTGGCGCTTCCGCGCTGAGACCTTTCGCCAGAAGAATCTCTCGAATCTCAGTCCCGGAAACGCGTTCCGTCGACGAAAAGCTTCGATTGAGGTGAGTCGGCATCAGCTCGATGAAACGAAGAGTGATTGGCAGTTTGAGCGCCCATTCGATCAGGGGCTCAATGGCCCTGCCGTTGATGCTGCGCATGAGCACTGTATTCACTTTGGTTTCGATGCCTGCATCGATGGCGGCATCGATCGTCTCGAGCACTCGTTCAACATCGTGACTTTTTGCCATGACGGCAAATTCATCCGGGTTGAGGCTGTCGAGACTTACATTGATTGCAGTCAGACCTGCGTCTCGCCATTTCGGAAGATCACGGATCAGTAGGCCGTTGGTCGACAAAGCGATCTTTTCGTAGCCGAGCTCGTTGGCCGTGCCGACGGCCTGCATGCAGTCCGGATGCACAGTAGGTTCGCCACCGGTGAATCGCACCTTGCGAAACCCTAGTTGGCGAAATCCACGCAGGAGAACATCGATGTCGGATCCCGAGAGTTTGGCTTTGTGTCGATACCACTCTGGAAAACCTTCGGGGAGGCAGTAGGCGCACGAAAGATTGCACGCCTCCGTCATCGAAAAGCGCAAATAGTGCAGACGTCGACCAAAGGGATCCACGAGGGCCCTGCCGAAGTATTCGTCGAGTTCGGCTCTGGTATTGCAGTTCGCGCGCAACTCCTTTGCGTACTGCGGCGCACGGACTTCATGCGCGTCGCATTCGCGAAGAAGTGAGCGAATACTCAGCATGCCCGCCGCACAGTTGGCCGCCAGTCGTTCACCGATTGCCTTTGGCCAAAGTGATGGCAGCGGTTCGAAGTCGGCATCCTCCGCAAATGCTACCGGACGCGCATGAGCATCAGATCTTGCCGCGAGAAGCGCGCGAAAGTGCCGCGGTCGAACGGCAACCTGGTCGACGGCCGCACACATTACGGACGGAGACTTTGCAGCCGAAAGCGCGCTGACGATTCCCCACGCCGCGGCACTCGTCGGAGACTCGTCGGCAATGACCCGAACATCAAGTCCACGAAGTTCGGAACGGTAGAGTTCCGCCTGTTCGGCGTCCTTTGTGACGACCAAAATCTCTTCGATATAACTTCCAGAAGACCACAGGCGCAGCGTGCGCCGGATCAGGGACTCATCTCCGAGCGGGCGATAAAGTCCCTTGTCGGTGCCGAGTCTTGATGACTGCCCACCGACAAGAATGGCGAGTGTGGTGTGCTCAGTGGGCATGATGATGGCATCTCGTCCACGCCGACGAACCGTCGGTATAGAATTCATGCTTCCATATCGGTGCGCGGATCTTGAGCTCGTCAATGATGTGGCGGCATCCGGCGAACGCCTCTCCCCGGTGCGGCGCAAGCACGCAAATATAGACGGCCACATCGCCGATCTCGAGCGCGCCGGTGCGGTGCGTGATGTGCGCGACCCTGACTCCGAACTTCGTCACAGCTTCCGCGGCGATGCGCTCGATTTCCTTGCACGCGAGTATTTCGTACGCCTCATACTCGAGATGGGTTACGTGTCGCCCCTCATTGTGATTGCGAATGATCCCAGAAAACGTGACCTCACCACCGCATTCAGGCGGTGATGGGATACTCGATCGAATCTTCGCCGTGTCGATACGGTTCGGCTCAAGTTGAACTGAAATTTGGCAGTCAGCTGGCCTCATCATCCACCTGCAACCGGTGGGATGAAGACGACCCGATCGGCATTGCAGAGTTCACGATCAAACTGCGCAAACTCGTCGTTGATCGCGACACGAAGCTCCGACATGTGAAGCTTGAACTGGTACGTTTCCAGAAATCTCGTGTAGACGTGCGCGGCAGTGTCGCCCTGAGCCACAGTGACCCGCTCATGACTCTTTCCGGCAGCGTCACGAAGAACCGCAAACCACTGGACCTCGATCTCGATCGGTTTCTGTGTTGAAGGCGTTTTCATGCGTCTGTCCATCCCAAGTGGTCCGGAAAATCTTGAGAGTCGCGGGGTGTTGCTCTCTTGCGCTTGACCGAGAAAAGCTAGCATGTGGCGATGATGCCGTCATCCACCCAGACCTTGGTGTGCGACCCAGTCCCGGGGCCTCATAGCAAGGGGGACAGCAACCGGGCGACATTCTCCCGCGTTTTGACGAGCTTGCGGCGGAGCAACGAGCGGGCCGGCGTGTGATATCGGCAGCCAGTCAGATCGTTTTTCAGGACGCGTTCGACCTCAGCCGTGAACGCCTTGCTGTGCACCAACACCGTCGTTTCAAAGTTGAGATACAGCGCGCGATTGTCGAAGTTTGTCGAGCCCAACACCGCAAAAGAATCGTCCACGATGGCGACCTTCTGGTGCATGAATCCCTTCTCATAGAGGCAAACCTTGACGCCGATTGCCTGCAGGGGTTCTGCGTATGAGAGAGTCACCCAGTGGACGAACTGATTGTCGGATTTTCGCGGCAGTATCAGTCGAATATCGACACCGCGCAAAGCCGCCAGTTCGAGTTCTCGAAGCAACGGCGTATCAGGGACGAAGTAGGGCGTCGCAATCCAAAGTCTCTTCTGCGCGCTCTGGATGATCTGCATGAACAGGAGTATTCCAACCAGCTGTTCGTCTGTCGGCTCTGAGGGGACGACCTGCACGAAGGCCTTGGTTCCATGTCGCCCTTCGTTTGGGTCTGCCGGCGGATCTTGCTGCGGAGCGGCAGCGAGCTGTCGACTCGGATCGTCGAGGTTCTTCAGATCGATTGTTTCGTGCGTGGCAAAGTGCCAATCCTCGAGAAAAAGTTCCTGCAACTGAATCACCGAAGGTCCAGCGATGCGCATGTGGGTATCGCGCCAGAAGGAGTAGAGTCGCTTGCGCGGTATCATCCGGCGTTCGGCGTATTCCTCACCGATGTTCAGTCCACCCGTGAAGGCAAACAGTCCGTCGACCACGACGAGCTTGCGATGGTTGCGAAAGTTGATCTGAAATCCCCGCTTCAAGGATCGAATCGGCAGGAATCTTGCGACGTGCACACCCGCCTTGCGCAGGTCGTTGATGTAGTCTTGCTTCAGCCAGAACGAGCCCATGTCGTCATAGAGCAGATATACCGGCACACCATTCTGAGACTTGGAAATCAGGAGGCGCTTGAGCTCGAGTCCAAGTCGATCCGAGCGCAAAATATAGTACTGAACGAAGATGTAGCGGCGCGCGCCAGCGATGGCCTGGAATATGGCCTCAAAGGTCGCCTTGCCGTCGACCAGAAGCGAGACCTCAGCCGGATGCGGTTCGAAGACGGGTCCAAACTTTCCAAACACACGCTTGAAGACACTGAAATGCGGTTCGATCTCGGGCGGGATCTTGTAGTCACCGCTCGAATTGAGCGAGCGCTCAGAGATTGCGCGCGCGTAGCCAGAAAACTCCAGATCGCTTCGTGAGCGCCGCTTGATGTAGCCCCTGATTCGGTATTTCCCGAGAAGGTAGTACGCGGGCACACCAACGACGGGGAGCGCGAGATTCAGAATGATCCATGCAAACGATGCTGACGGAGACTGGCGATCACCGAGGATGTGAAAGCAGTTGAATACGGCGAGGCTGTAAACCCCGAGCGTGAGATAGATCATCCAGTCATTTGGCTGTGGCAAAACCGTGTGCTCCCGTTATTGGAGCATCCGACGCGCAAGGTTGAGAACGCGAGCGCTGGCGATCGAGAGTTCTTCCGCTTCCGACCAGCCGGTGGAATTTGGCCGCTGAAACGTATAGGCGATCAGCTCGTGATCCCCTTCAAAGGCATCGACGATCGTCGTCACGGCAGCCTTATGCTCGGCAGAACCCGGTACTGCTTTTTTCAGATTCGAGCCGGCTGTACGGAGCTCTGCAACGGCGTCAGATTCGCCCTGATTTTCCAGTAAAGGCGCCAGCTTTTCGATGGCGACGACCAGATCCGCCGAACTTTCCTTGCGGTCGCGTTTGATGACGGTCATGCGTCTGGAGACTCCCTCGGCGGCGGTGGACGCTTTGCATGGTGAACGAGATAAAGATATCGACTGTGCTGAAAAACAGTAGGTCAGAGGGTCAGAAAACGCAAACAGCTTGAACACTTGTACCCAGCGAGCGCGGCCAATTGCTCGTTGACACCCCCAGTGGTGTCCGGTAAACAGATCTGCTCCTGGGAAACAGCGATAATTCTTGGGAAGTTTTTGGTCGCACGGGCTCGTAGCTCAGTTGGTAGAGCAGTACACTTTTAATGTACGGGTCGATGGTTCGAATCCATCCGGGCTCACCAAAAAACTGTCAGTCGCCTTTCGTCGCAGCAGTCCTGCTTGTCCCCTTCGTCTAGAGGCCCAGGACACCACCCTTTCACGGTGGATACGGGGGTTCGAATCCCCCAGGGGACGCCACTTACATGATTGTTGTACCCGAACAGGGTGCAAAAGTTGATGACGCCGGTTGCTCGACGGAGCCGGCGTTTTCCGTTTTCTGCTGGCGATGTGGCGGACAGTGAAGACCAAGTCGCTTTCGTGAATTCCACGTCGTCAGATTCTCCAATGGTTGCAGGTTTGCGGTAAGCTGCCATCGCGATTGATTTGATGAATTTTTCATCGACAGAGAGCGCTCGATTCGCCTCCAGAGTCGTTGCTTTTCTGGCTCAGTGCGATCTTCTTCGAAAGGAAGCCAAATGTTGCGCGCGTTAGTGGTTCTTACTTCGTTGTTGCGTCCCACCGAATGAGATCCAGTTGAGGTGGGGTTATTCCCACCCTTCTGGATCCACCTCACCGAGACTCATTCCCAGCAAGTGAGACCCACTTTCGGG
>Ga0169931_10008076_pt1 | contig 15446 bp, 14 predicted proteins | sample Kivu_15m_20L_FD_129675 | JGI IMG/M metagenome (GOLD analysis project Ga0169931, IMG submission 129675) | Freshwater microbial communities from Lake Kivu, Western Province, Rwanda to study Microbial Dark Matter (Phase II) - Kivu_15m_20L... | ecosystem: Environmental > Aquatic > Freshwater > Lake... | reverse complement strand
ATCGAGCTCGCATACGCGACGGCAGCGCAGGGATTCATCAAGGGCGGAATCAATCGCGTGATTCTCGCGACCGACGGTGATTTCAATGTCGGCGTGACGAGCCAGGGTGATTTGATTCGCATGATCGAAGATAAGGCAAAGACCGGAGTTTTCCTGAGTGTGCTCGGCTTTGGGATGGGCAACTACAAGGACTCAACGCTTGAGAAGCTCTCTGGTAAGGGCAACGGCAACTACGCCTACATCGATACGATTCAGGAAGCGCGCAAAGTGCTTGTTGAACAGGCCGGTGGAACGATGATCACGGTTGCGAAGGATGTAAAGATCCAGGTTGAGTTCAACCCGGCAGAAGTCAGCGCGTATCGTCTGATCGGCTACGAGAATCGTCTTCTCGCAGCACAGGATTTCAACGACGACACGAAAGATGCCGGAGAGATCGGTGCCGGGCACACGGTCACGGCTCTTTACGAAGTTGTACCAAAGGGTGTGCGGCTGTCGGTCCCTGGTGTTGATCCGCTGCGCTATCAGACTCAGGCGGCGACGACGTCAGCTGCGTCGACTGGTGAATTGATGACTCTGAAGCTTCGTTACAAGGCTCCGGACGGCGACAAGAGCAAGCTCATGTCGTACGCGATTCGCGACCGTGACGCAGACATCAGTGCGGCGAGCGATGACCTCCAGTTCGCAGCAGGTGTCGCAGCCTTTGGCCTCGTCCTGCGCGACTCGAAGTTCAAGGGCAACGCGACCCTCGGTCTCGCGCTGGATCTTGCCGGCCGTGGAAAAGGGAGCGACAAGAACGGTTACCGGGCGGAGTTCATCGAGCTCGTGCGCAAAGCGCAGAGCTTGCCGAAACGTTGAATCATCTCCCCGCTGCTGGTCGGGTTGCCAATGCCATGGCCCCGACCGGCGAACTCAGTCCCTCTCGGGATGCGTAGTAGGATCGATTGGCGTTGCCGTTGTTCAAATCTGCTTCAATTAATTCGGCACGACCAGGATCGCCAAGAGCATGCAATGCGTTCGCCAGGAGCTGATTGGCAATAAGCGAGCTTGGATCGAGTTTCAGCGATCCTTCCAGCATGACCCGTGCTTGTCTTGCCTTGCCCTGTGCGATCATGAGCTCGGCCTTGAGCATCGTGACCCAGAAGTTCTGTGTGTGCCCCTTGGCGAGTATCTTCAATCGATCAACGACAGGACCGACCTGACTCGCGCGACCACTGCGAAGCAGCGTGATGCCGACGGCGTAGAGCTGCTCCCAACCAGGTTTCTTCGCGGCGGCGAGGCGGAAGTGACGATTCGCGTCGGCATACGTGGCGCGGGACCGGGCTGAGATGAAGATCCCAACGCCATGGAGATGATCGAGTATGTCGCTTGCGCCGTATTCCTCTCGCAGTTCCTTGATCCGAGCAATGGCTCCCTCGCTCTGGTTCATCGCGAGGAGTGCGCGCACTTCCCAGATTCCAGGGATCACGGCAAACTTTGGATCGGCAACCTTTGCGAGTTTGATCTGTTGTGTCGAAGCGCGCGCGAGACGCAAAAAATCTCCGCTGCGTCCGAAGCGGAATGCTTCGGGACCGAGCACACCGAGGAACTCCACGTCTCCGCGGACGCGATGCGACAGCTCGTCTTTGGCGAGGAATGTCGTCAAACTTTTCCTGGCGAGATTCGGTCGAGAAAGATCAGCAAGCAGGCGAAGCTTGTGTCGTATGTTCTGGTCGGTGCCGGCCAATGCCTTTTGCGATCTTGTCACGAGATTCACGACACGTGTGTACTCGCCGCGAGCGTAAAGCGCGGTTGCCCAAGTCTCGTAGATGCGGCGCTTGAGGAACGTGGCATTTGCCGGGGCAGAGCGTTCCGCAGCGGTGAAGCGATCCTCGGCCGCACGGTAGTCAGCTTGTGAGTTTGCGGCAATCGCCGCTGCCATCATGTAGAACGCGTTGCTCACGGGATCGAGCTTTTTTTGCGAGACCGACATTTTTCGAACGGCATCGATCGCGGAATTCCAGAACCCCCGCGTCGTGAGCGCCATGAGCTTGGCGACGCACGGTACGGTCTTGTCCCAAATGCGGCAGTATCTTCCGACGAGTTCGTCGACATCCCCATATCGTCCGCGAATAAGGGACACATGTGTTGTCATCAATAACGCTACGGCGACCATCGTCGGTCTGCCGGTTGGGGAGGAAAACCCTTGCTCCGATGTTCTCAGGATGTCCGCTCGTGCGCCTGAGAGAATCTGCTCTGCGTGATGCGGTGTATCTGCAAGGAGATAGCATTCGGCCATGGCGACCCGATTGCCCATCGTAAGTGACTCTCGAAGAAGCGCAGCAATCCCTGCACCGACGAGTTGTGAGCAGGCCGGTGTCGCATGTCCTGACTTTGTCCGCACGTTCTTGGGGGCTGCGTTTTCCTGGTCTACTCCCTTTGCGCCTGTCGTGACGGCCGGCAACTCAAATCCGTCCTCCAGGCTCGGGCTGCCGACGCCGAGGCGTGCGGCAAGTGAATCGATTGGCTTCCGAACGGCCGGTACGAACATCATCGCGACGACGAACAACCCGCACATCGCCACGAAACCGAGAATGGTTTTGCGCCGGAGGCTGCGCTGTTCCTGTTCGACCAGCGCGTAGTTGACGATCACGCTGCTTGTCTGATCCCACCTGCTGTTCGCCGACAGTCCACCAATCTCGCTGACGACTTTGGAGGCCAGGTTGTCCGACGCGTTGCCTGCGTTGTCTCCTGCGGTCGGAGCTGGTTGATTTTTGGGCGGGGTTGGCGACTTCGGGGCCGTTGGTGCAGAGGTCTTCAGGAGCGGACTTCGCATCGAGCCGGTGGCGGGTACCGCTGTGCGCGACTCGTTTTGTTCCAGACCGGTCACTTTGATCGTAAGCCCGGGATTGACGGTGCTTAGCTCGTCCGTTCTGGGAGCCTTGCCGTCGATCTTGTTGGACTTCGTCGTGCGTTTTGGTCCGTTGCCCGCCACGGCTTCCCCGAGTGACCTGAAGTTAGATTTCTCTGGAAGAATCGGGTGATTAGGTCCGATACTTGACCGGTCCACTACGGTCACCGGTGGCTCTGCCAGTGACGTGTTTTTGGGAGGAACTCAAGAACGGGCAGCTTTTGCAATGGGGACGGAAGCGTGGTTGCTGCGTCCAGCTAGGCGATCGCTCCTGACGCGGGACCGAAGTCGACATCGAAGTGCCCTCGAATGGGCCTTCCGCCAAGGAGAACCTTTGCCGGGGATTCATCGATCCGTCGGATGCGCATCGCGTACTTCTGGACGACGTGGTGGTGGATCTCCTCGGCCAGAACTCCCGCAGTCTTTCCTTCGCGTGAACCTTTTCCAGTGATGACACGCAGTCGTGTGACACCACGTGCGCTGCGAATTTTCGCGTTGATGAATTGATCGACGCGTCGAATCGCTTCGACGAGCGTCAGTCCGTGCAGGTCGATCGATGCAATATCTTGCGTGACGGAAGACTGTCGCCCAGTGTCTTGTGCGCGACCTTGTGAGTGCCGGGTTGAGCTTGAGGTGCTGGCGCGATCTGCGCTTTTTCTGGCTTCTGACGGTTTGAATCGCTCAATGGCTTCGAGGAAGAGGCGTTCGTCATCCGTATCCTCTTCGGATGAGGTCCCACGAGGCTTCTGCGACTTCGAATCGCCGGTCTTCGGGGCACCGCCTTTTGCCGTCGGTTTGCGTTTCACGTGGGTGGTTCGCTCCTACGGTCGCGATTGCTTCATTCATTTGCAGCATCGAAAATGCTGCGGCACTTCGTGTTCAAGAAATTCTACATCGCTTCTCCCAAACTTCGTTGACAATCGTTAAGAACAGTTGAAGGATGGCGTTTCAAAACTTCTGGCAGCACCAATGATGCAGCCCCCCGGCAGATGCGCCGTGTGGTCTCTCGCTTTCCGAGAACCCCGCCCCGACTGTTGGTCCCCGCGCGAGCGTCCGATTTGACGTAGATCCGTTTGCCAACGGTGTATCTACAGATCATCCACACGTTATCCACAGGGTATGGGTCCGTCTTGGAGCTGCCCAATTTCTTGGCAACTCGTTGAAATAGCGCTGCTTTTTTTGGAGAGTCGCAGATGGGCGCAGAAAATCGTTTGGCAAGTCCGAGCACAGAGGACCTGACGTCGCTGTCACGGGCGAAGGGATTTCTGGCGCGCGAGTTTCTCCTCTGGTTGTGGTGGCGCAGCGAGTCAGAGGACTTTGCAGTTGAGGTGAAGAGCACAGCGGAGAGCGGACGTCGGCGCACGATGAAAGCCAGCGTCTGGATCGACGATCGCGTCGTGCTCGAGTCTCCGTCTGGGCAGATTCACGAACACATCATGAAGGGCGGAACGCCCGCGCAGAGTATTGAATCTGCCGAAGCTCTCGCCACGGGCAAGACGGTCAAGGAAATCAAGATCGGGCTTGCTGTTGAAGGCCTCGGCGATTTCAGCGCAGTGCTCGATGGGGAATCGCTCTCACCGCGCGGGCTCAAGTTACCGGCGCCCGATTCTGACGCAACAGCGGTCTCGGCCGATGGAACACCTTCGCGACCGCGAGCACTTCCGGTGAGTGCACGTCTCGATCTGATCGACGTTTTCGTCTGTTTCCTGGATCAACTCTTCGCTACATTTATGGAAGAACGAACGGTTGGTGATTGGTCGAACAAAGGCGGTGCGTCGATTCGCAAGTGGATTCGCACGCGTCGCGTCGCTGCAACCAACACCGTGCATTGATCCACGCCGGAATTGTCGCCATCGTCTGAGGGAATATTTTGCTCCAGAAAATCCCTTTGCCGCCCGTCCTCAGGCGACTGATTCAACCGGCCCGAATTCTTTACCACGATCTTGAGCGGTGCGATCTGTTTCGACAGGCGTCGGCGATGGCGTATACGACGCTGCTTTCGCTTGTGCCTTCTCTGGCGGCGGCCTTTACCCTGATTTCGTTGTTCTCGCCGTTTCTGGGTGAGAATTCAGCGCTGGTCGGCAAGGCGAAGGATTTTATCCTGCAGCATCTGGCATCGGGAGCAGGCGAGCAGGTCATCACTTATCTCAATTCGTTCCTGACCAATCTTGATCTCCGCAAAATCGGTATTACAAGCTTCGCGGGGCTCATCGTAACGCTCGTGTTTCTTCTCGCGCAGATCGAGGAAGCGCTCAATCGCATCTGGCTCGTGCGCGCGACCCGCAACATTTTCATGCGCTTTGTCTACTTCTGGACGTTTCTGACGCTCGGTGTGTTCATCGGTGCGGTTGCGATCGGCTACTACTACAAGCTCAACCTCGACTCGATCCTGCAGCTGAAAGCAGTTGCGGGATCAGCGCAGGCTGCAGGCGGTTTCATTTCCAGTATGATCGCCTGGCTGATCGGCTGTGGATTTTTCTTCCTTCTCTACAAGATCGTCCCGAATTGTCAGGTCACGATCCGCGAGGCTTCGATCGGCGCACTCGTCGCGGGCACGCTGTTTCATCAGGCGGCGCGCTTCTACGGTTATTTTGCGGGGAATTTCACAAGCTATGCGTCCATCTACGGAGCGCTCGCTGCGATTCCAGTCTTTCTTTTCTGGCTCTACTTGTGCTGGCTCATCATTCTGCTTGGTGCACTGATCGCCTGGCGAAGTCAGCAGGGATTCCCACGCGAGGAAGACAAGGAAATCACGCTCGATACGATCGCTTCGCCTGCAGACTGGATGCGAAACGTGCATCTCAAGGCCCTGCTGCCGATCTTTCTCCTGATCTTGATTTACCGGAATTTCGCCGAAGGCGGTGGCCGCGGGCTCGCTGCGGGTGTTCTAAGCTCTCGTTTGAAGTTGCCACCGATGTGGGTTTCGGACGCGCTGGACGCACTGGAAAAGATGCAGCTCATCGTTGGAACCGACAGCACTCGTGAGCGTAGCGACGCCCTCGCAACGAGAGCCAACGAGTTTTTCCCGGCCTTTCCGCCCGACAAGTTGCGCGCCACGGAAGTTGTTCGATTGCTTGGGGATCCGGCTCGTGCCTGGCTTTCAGAATGGCAGCACGAATTTCCCGTAGACCTCGTGACTGCAGTGCGCACCATCCTCACCATGGATTCGCGCAAGCGCGAGGACATGACGATGGCTTCTATACTTGGGATGGTGCCGGAAGCTCGCCGCTGATTCTTTTCTTCTCAGCGATTCCCGACGAAACAGAAGCACAAACTTCGGGGTTTGATTCCTTGGCGCGGGGCACAACAGGCGAAGGTTCGAGGCGCGGAATTCGAATCGTGAAGGCTGTGCCTGTGCCGACTTTGGATTCGACGCTGATCGTTCCCGAGTGGAGCTTCACCATGGCAAGCGCCAGGCTCAGTCCGATGCCAGCCCCACCGGCGCTGCGATTGCGGACGGTGTCGGCGCGATAGAACGGGTCGAAAATGTACGGCAGATCCTTTTCCGGAATTCCCTCGCCCTGATCCTCAATCCGAAAGACGATCCCCTTGTCGTCGAGTGTCACACCGAACGTGACGCGCGAGTCGCTTGCTGAGTGCTTCGCGGCGTTGAGCAGGATGTTCTTCAGTGCAATGGCGAGATATTGCCGTGAGGCGATGATCGTCGATGCGAGACTATTTGTTCCCGCGAGATCGATGTCGAGACCGACACCGCGTTTTTCAAACACAGGTGCGACCGATGCCTCGAGGCTATTGACGAACTCTTCGAGTCCAACCGGCATGTGATTCGCAGCAACGGCGCGACTCTCTGCACGTGCCAGCAGAAGCAGATCCTCGACGAGGCCTGACATGGAAGCTGATTCCGTCACGATTGCCTGCAACGCGGCTTTGTACTCGGCTGGCGTCCGATCACGACGCAGTGCTAGCTCGGCCTCACCGCGCATCACCGCAATCGGCGTGCGCAATTCATGCGATACGTCACCGCTGAAGCACCGCAGTCGCCGAAAGGCGTCCTCAAGTCGGTCCAGCGTTTCGTTGAATGTCTGCGCCAGTCGTCGCAGTTCGTCCTTGGCCGGAGGCAACTTCAGACGCACGCCGAGATCGTCGATGCCGAGTTTGCTCGCTGCCTGAGTGATGTCGGTGACCGGACGAAACGCGCGCCTCGCCAGAAGATATCCGAAGAGAACTGACAGTAGCATTCCAGTCGGCAGTGCGATCCAGAGTACGAGTTTAATCCCGTTCAGAGTGTAGATCGTATAATCGAGCGGCGCACCGACTTGAATCAGTTCACCGGTGAAACGATCGTTGATGAAAACGGGCAGCGTCACCTGGCGAAAGGGAACCTTGTTGTCTTTCGTGTAGAACGTTTCGAACGTGTCGAGACCCTTCTCCGCACGGCGAATCGCCTGCGGAGTCACTGGCAACGAGATTCGAATGTTTGTCGTCTTGGCGCTGATCTTTCCCGAGAGATCGACGAGCTGAGCGTAGGGACGAATGTAGCGCTCACCAAAGACCTTCGAGAGAAACTCTTCCATGAGCGGCGTGCTGAAGCCGCGAACGAAGCGCGCGTCATGAATGGATTTCGCGGATGAAATGAGAGCGGCGTCGACCGATTGGTAGAGATGATTCTCAACCACCCGATACAGACCGAAACCAACCCCCGCGAACAACACAGCCATCCAGACTGCGTGTCCGAGGGAAAGTCTCAGCCGTACCGGGATTCGATCAAGGAGCATGCCCCACCGCTGGCGCTTCGGTCTTGATCGGCGGCATCTCGCGCACGTTGCCGACGTCGATCATGTAACCATGACCACGCAGCGTGCGAATGATCGGCATACCGAACGGGCGATCGACCTTGTTCCGCAGATATCCGATGTAGACGTCCACCACGTTGGACGTCGGTTCAAAGTTCATGTCCCACACGTGCTCAGAGAGTTGCGTGCGGCTGAGGACCGAACCCGCATGGCGCGCCAGGTACTCAAGCAGCGCGTATTCCTTCGCCGTGAGATCGATCTTGCGTCCTTCGCGCGTCACTTCCTTGCGGGTTGTGTCGATGCGCAGGGGGCCGGCCTCGATTACCGACACCGGCTCGGTGGGCTGGCGGCGCATCAGTGCTCGAACGCGGGCCGTGAGCTCATCAAGGCTGAAGGGTTTGGTGAGATAGTCGTCTGCTCCAGCATCGAGGCCCTTCACGACGTCATCAGTCGCATCTTTGGCCGTGATGATGAGAACAGGTGATTTGACTCCACCGCCGCGCAGACTTTTGAGGACGCTGATCCCGTCTTTGCGAGGGATCATGAGATCGAGAAGAATCAGATCGTACGGATTTTCGAAACCGAGCCACTCGGCCTCCTGTCCATCGGCGGCGTGATCGACCGCATAACTCTCTTCGCGAAGTGTTCGAACCAGAACGCTGGCAAGCGGAGCATCGTCTTCGACAACCAGAATGCGCATGGCTTTCTCCTTCTCATGTAGATGAGGCGTGGGCTGCCTTTCGAATAAGCAGCCCAAAGTCAGACGCTCTGACTGGCTTCTAACCTAAGAGTGCGTCCATGAGAAGGCCCTAAGGCGCTATTATTCTGGAGAAAATCTCAATCTTATCGTTCGCGTTTCGGGCCAAGTGCCTGATTCCCTGCCCATTTTCAGGGCAGGGAGGGCCGGCCTGCGCTTGCCCCTATTTCAGCTCGCGGACGATCGATTCGAGGCGTTCGACCTTGGTCCGGGCGATCGCGATGCTCTCCCGCCAGAAGTCCGGTCGGGTGATATCTGCGCCAAGATGACGTTTGGCGACCTCTTCGGCGCTCATCCGTCCGGTGTCGCGCAACAGGGAAACGTAGGCCGGGTAGAAACCCTTCCCGAGTTTTTCCTTCTGCGCGTAGACACCGAGGGCGAAGAGATACCCGAACGTGTAGGGGAAATTGTAGAAACTCACTTCCGTTATGTAGAAGTGCAGCTTGCTCGCCCAGAACATCGGATTTCCCTGAACGAGACTGTCTCCGTAATTGTCGCGCCAAGCGCGTGACATCATGTCACGCAGCTCAGTCGCCGTGACGTTTGACTTGGTGCGACGCTCGAAGAGTTCACTCTCGAACTGGAATCGCGCTGGAATGTTGCACAGAAAACCTTCCGCCTCGGATGCATCCGACCACGCGACTTTGAGCAGATCGTGCGGGCTGCCGGCCCGCTTGGCGAGCGCTCCGTTGACGACCGTCTCACCGAAGATGCTGGCCGTTTCAGCGAGTGTCATGGGGTAGTGGAGCTCGCTCCAGGGGAGATCGCGCATGACCCACGAGTGGAATGCATGACCCAGCTCGTGCGCAAGCGTCATGACGTCTTTCATGCCGCCTGTGAAGGTCATATAGACGCGCGGTGTGCGCGACTTTGAGAATCCAGTGCAGTACGCGCCGGGGCGCTTCGCATTGCCGATGCGACCTTCGATCCATTGATTCTTCTGCATCATCCGAACGAACTCGCCCATTGCCGGGTCGATCGAACCGAATGCTTCGGCGATGAGATCGATGGCGGCAGTGAACGTCATCTTGCCGTCGCCCGATCCCTTTCCGCTGCTGTCTGATTTGATCTGCTTGAGACCAGCGAGATTGGTGCACGGTGCAAACAAATCCCACGGCCCATAGGTGCCCGTCAGTCCGAGCGCAGCAGCGCGTGCGCGCACGGCGCGTTGCCCGACTTCGCGGTCCTTGGCGACCGCACTCATCATTGCATCGAGGGTTTGCCGTGTGATGCGCGAATCATGCAGCGCGCGATCGAGATAGTGCACTGGCTTTTTCAATGATCGTCTTTTGTAGACTTCAAGGCGCCAACCCGTGATCGCGTTGAGCATCGCAGCACAGGCCTCGTCCTGAGTCGACCATGCGGCGTTGATGCCGTCGAACGCTGCGCGTCGCACCTTCGGATCCGGATCCTCGTACATCGATGTCGCGGCAGCGAGACCGAGAGTCTTCTTTCCAGCGGCGGTGTCGACCGTGGCAGTCAAGACGCCCGAGATGTTGTCGTAAAGTGCGCCCCATGCGGTGTGACCATCAACGCCAAGTCCGGTGATGAGATCTTCTTCCGGCAGCGTGAGCAACTGATCGCGGAGCTTGCGCGCCTGTTCGACGCTGAAAGCGTGCGATTTCGTCGACTCATGAGCGAGATAGCGCGTGATCGTTGCATCGGGAGCGAGCGTCAGGAAAAGTTCCCACGGTTTCGTCGCCTGATCGAGTTCAGCCCAGAATTTTGCGATCTGACTTGCTACGACTTTGGCTGCGTCGTTGCGACCATCGACGCTCAATTCGCAGGAGACGAAGGTTTGCAGGTTGCCCAAGGTAACAGCAGCTTGTTCGTAATCACGAAACACCGCTCTTGCCTTGTCGACTGCAGCTGTTTCGTCGCGCTCACTCAATGAGGTTGTGAGGCGAGGCAACATCTCACCTAGGAACGCGGCATTGTCGCGAATCTGCTGGCGCAGTTCCTGAACGCGATTCAGGTCGGTCTTCCAGGGGTCAGTGTTGAGCCCAGGATACTCGCTGGTAATGAGCCACGCAGGCCCGGCGTACGGGTTGGTCGTGTCGAAACCTTCTGATGCTGAGCGCGCGATCGTGTGCTTGGGCGTCATGGAATTCCTCGGAGTGAACGACGTGTTCAACCGGGGATCCTACCTCAGCAGGTCGCAGAGCGCCTACAGCTGGCTTGTGGGATGCTGTCCGGAAGTGCGATGGCCAGGCGTTTTGCGGCTCCCTGGGTCGCAGAGATCGTACGCGCCATGGTGCGCAGGTCCGTCCGGAACTGGGTTTCGAGGTGCGTCGAAATTGCGATCGCACCGGGGAGCAGCGGAAAGCGTTGCCCGGCAGGATCTTCAAGAAGTCTTGAGGCGCGCTCAAGGCGCTCTTCCAACGGTGTCAGACCAGCGCGAAGGCTCGTGACGGCTACATGCAGTTTTCGAAACTGCCTTTGGGAAGTCTTGTACTCGGCGATAAGCGGCCTGCGATTGTCCCGACCAGGTACGCGCTTGATCTGCCCTTTCCAGGATGAGAACAGGCGATTGCCGCGGTCGTCGACGCGCTTCCAGCTGTACCCGAGGCCGCTCGTGCGCGCCTTTGCGTCACGGACGGAATCGAGGATTTGAGCGCGTTCCATGGCAAAGCGGCTGGCGTCGACTGATGCTCGACGCAGGTGCGCAAGAATACTCGACAAGTGGAGCTTCAGATCGGCGTGCTCCAGAGCTGCCGTCTCAACGTCGGAAAGTAGGGCGTCGCGCTTTGCGGTCGGATCCGAGCGCACGGCAAACGTCGTGGGATCGGTGATCCCGAAGAGAAGCATGACGGCAACTGCCGATACGAAAGCGATCGCCGCTGTCCAGAGACAGACAAGCTGCATCCGTCGGTCGTGCAGACCGAGAAAATGGATCGCATGCGATGTTTGACTTCGCAAACTCATGGGGTTGGCCTTTGATTAAAATTGTGCGCGTATTGTAATACAATTTTAAAGGCATTTCAATACAAATTGTAATGATTTCAAGGGTAGCTGGTACCCTTGAAAAGGACTGGTGTTTCTCGGCATTTGCCGAAGCGAGACGGCGTGGGGCGTCAGCGCGGCTGCAGAGCGTCGCGAGCCGAACCCCGAGCGTTTTGCACGCGGTCGAAGACCGAAAACGCCGTCGCGATCATGCCGCTGAGATCGTTCGTGTTGGCCGGCACGATGATCGTGTGGGCCTCTGATGCGAACTTCGAGAATTCCTTCACGTATGTTTCGGCCACACGAAGTTCGGCAGCATCGCGGCCACCCTGAGTGTTGAGCGTGGCGGCGATTTTCGCGAGTCCCTCGGCAGTCGCATTGGCGACAGCAAGAATGGCGCTCGCCTGGCCTTCGGCCTCGTTCATTTGCTTCTGACGATCGGCTTCTGAGGCTTTGATGACTTCCTGTTTTGCACCTTCGGCGCGGTTGATCTTTGAATCGCGATCTCCCTCGGACTCGAGAACCTTTGCGCGCTTTTCGCGTTCCGCGCGCATCTGCTTTTCCATGGCGTCGAGAACGTCGCGGGGCGGGTTGATTGAGCGAATCTCGTAGCGGAGGACCTTCACGCCCCATGGGTCGGTCGCATTGTCGATGGCAAAAACGATGGCCGAGTTGATCTTCTCACGCTCCTCGAAGGTGCGGTCGAGGTCGATCTTGCCGATCTCGCTGCGCAGAGTTGTCTGCGCCAGCTGAATGATCGCCTGCTGATAGTTCGATACGCCGTAGGACGCGCGCGCGGGATCGACGACGCGGAAGAACAAGACGCCGTCGATGTTGACCTGAACGTTGTCCTTCGTGATGCAGATCTGCTCCGGGATATCGAGCACGATCTCCTTGAGAGAATGTCGATATTGCACGACGTCGACAACTGGGACGGTAATGTGCAGTCCGGCCTGAAGCGTGCGGTTGTACTTGCCGACGCGCTCGACCACGAAGGCCATCTGCTGCGGCACGATTCGAACCATCTTTGAAACGAATACGTAGGCGAAGACAACGGTCACGGCGGCAAAGAACAACCAGCTGATATCCATGGGGTGCTTTCTCCTGTGCGAACAGCCACTGATTTACGAATCAACATTGACGAATGAATGAAGAGAGACAGATCCCGCGCGGCGACGTCGTTACTTGAGGAAGAGCTTCACGCCCTCTGCTCGGTCGATCGTGACCGTTGATCCTTTGGTCAGCCGCTGCTGCGTCGTGTTGACGACGGTCCACTGCGAGCCCTGATAATCGGCAAGCGCACTTGCGCCGGCCTCGACATCCACGCTGAGCGTCAGTGATCGATCGTTTGAAAAGCCTTCAGATGGCCCCAGTGAGGTCTTTACCTTGCGTCGAAGGACCAGCGTCAGCAACACACCCGTGACGCTGAAGGTGATGACTTGCCAGGCAATTGTGTCGAGGAGACCAGCCCAGAGCAAGGCGGCAACGACAAATGCAGCTGCGCCGAAGAAAATGAGAAAGAATGTTCCAGCGGCAAGAATCTCGCCGATGATGAGTGCCATGCCAATGGCGGCCCAGATGATTGCAGCGGTCATGCGATCTTCTTTCCGATTTGAAAAGTCTCTGACGTGAGGAACTTGGAGGCGAGTTTACTCAATTCGTCGGGGGAGTTGTAGCAATCGTTTGATGACGGGCTGAGCCGTTGCGCGAGACCGCGCTGGCCGAGTTGACGAGGGATTTTTCCATAACGAACGAGCGGTAGGTTTTTCCGTCCCACTGCACTTCGGAAATCACTCGATATCCCCGCCGTCCGTACATCTCGACGAGATGGGTTGCGGGGATCGCAGTATCGAGGCGCAGGTGTTCAAGGCAGAGCGAACGGGCGCGGGCTTCGGCCAATTCAAGAAGGTAGGTCGCGAGACCACGTCTTTTCTGGTTTGGATGCACGGCAAGTTGATTGATGTAGAGGCACGCGTGATCTTCTTCGGTAGCGGGTCGCGCCTCAAGCGTGATGGACGCCAGGAGATCGTCTTCACGAAACAGGAGATAGACTTCTGCGCCCCGCATTCGTTCGATTGTTTTTTCTTCGTCCTGATAGGTACCGGTGAAGTTCAACCCGCGATCCGCCAATTCCTTGTAGGCGGTGTTGACCAGGCGCCGAAGCGCAGGAGCGTCAAGGTGACTCGCGAGTCGTACGTCTTTTGGAAGGGTGAAGCTCATTTGGGGACTTGGGTGACCAACTGGGAGGCATGAATTTGCGCTCTACTGCGCCATGCAGTCGTTAAAATAAGCATAATAAAAATTTAGAAATTGAAAGTACTATAAAATATGATATTAATCCATGACTTTTAAACCTCCAAAGGAAGGACTTTCGAATGAAGAGCATGATCAAGATTCTTCTGGCCGCCGCGTTTTTCATTTCGGGCAGCGCAAGTGCTGACATCATCGACCGGATCGACGCGTGCGAAAGGTCCGGTGGAAGTGATCGTTGCGTTTATTCGATTCTTCGGGAGTTGGCGACGACATCGCCAGCTCAGCGAGACGACACCCTTGCATACTGCCAGTGCGAGCTGTCGTCCTATAACTGCGATCGAAACACGCAGGCCAGTGGCGGTCGCTCACTGTCGATCAGTCTCACGGCTTACGTCGAAAATCTGACAACCGGCCAAGTGACCTCGAACCGCCGCATGACCTGCTGGAATGTCAGCTCCATCAGCGGCAGCCCCGACTCGTTTTGCCAGGCGGCTCTGGAAAGAAATCCGCGCTGCAACGTTCGGAACTGAGCGCCGAGTCGTCGCCTCGATATTGACGTCCGCCTGATTGCTGCTCGCAGGATGCTTCGTAGTCCCGCCCGGGGCTTCACTTTGACATCCTGCGTTTTCTTTTGAGAAACTCGATAGCAGCGTAACCGTGGCCTATAGATTCCTTTCAAGCCCCGTAGTGATCTTCTACTGACGGACTGACGTCTGGTGAACTCGAATCAGGTGACGCGCTGATGTTCATCGTTCTGAAACTTTTGGGTGCCGCGTTGATCGCGATTGTAACTTGGTGCTTTAGCCTCAGGAATCGGGGCCAAAAGCACCAAATCGACGGCCATCTCGTGTATGTCGCTTCACAGAAGTCCAGTTCAGGTGTGGCAACCGCCTTTGACATCGCGGTTCCGATTGACCGAGAGATCGGGTTCACCTTTGTGCGTGAAGAGTCTGTCGTTCGCTTTGCAAAGTGGCTACGCGTCGCGGAAGAGCTTCAGGTTGTGTCTGGCCCACTGACTGCTGGGGCGTGTCGTGGCAGATCGTCCCGAAACCCCTACCAGAGATGCTGAGTTCGCTGGATCGTGCCGCCGCCGATCGAACCTTCGCCGCAATGGTGAAGGTTAGGCGCCAGGAGGTGCTGACTCAAGATCTTGGAATGTGAAGTGGCTCGCCAATCCGGTCGGATTCTAAACTGGAGTTTCCGCCAGCACGACCCACCGTGATTGCGCCGTTTATCTTCGTTCCTCTGTATCGAAATGAGATTTTCCTTCGGCAGAAATACCTCGAAGAGGGCCTCTCTACGGGGCAAATCGCCGCGCTGATTTTTTCCGCCAGATCGACGGTAGTGTCGGCTTTGGAACGTTACGGGATCCAGCTCCGAGCTGCGGACCGGACCGCGTGGTATCGGCGCGGCCAGACCGGGTACGGCAAGCGAGTCGTCAACGGACGGGTCGTTGTCAGCGAGCGCGAGACTGAGACGATTGAGCGGATGATTGCGCTTCGAGACCAAGGTTTCAGCTACTGGAAGATCGCGGGCATCCTCAACTCGATGGGCGTCCCGACCAAGTCGCGGCGTACAACATGGCAGGCAGCGACGGTGATGAAGATCTTGAAGGAAAGGCCCAGGTGATCGACGCACCCGACATCGAGCGTCCATTCTTCGTTCCAATCACCGAAGCGGCTCCTTGCCGGATTCCAGTGAGCGTCGCGTGCACGCCCATAGCCGTCGCCCGGCGGTCGAGTTCATCACCTGCACTTGATCACATTTGTGGGTAAACTTAGTGTCGTTACACCAAAGCGTGGCGCCGCAATTCATTGATCCAGTGTTGCCACCCTGGGAGAGTAACTGATGT
>Ga0169931_10008075_pt1 | contig 15447 bp, 15 predicted proteins | sample Kivu_15m_20L_FD_129675 | JGI IMG/M metagenome (GOLD analysis project Ga0169931, IMG submission 129675) | Freshwater microbial communities from Lake Kivu, Western Province, Rwanda to study Microbial Dark Matter (Phase II) - Kivu_15m_20L... | ecosystem: Environmental > Aquatic > Freshwater > Lake... | reverse complement strand
TACCATGTCCACCGACCTTGCATCTGCACCCCAACACGCTGCCGCGACCCCGTCGGTCGATTCTACGGTCGCGGAACGAAAGCTTCGTACGGTCTCGCCAGCCATTGACCTGCTCGAAAACCCCACCGGATTCCGGATTATCGCCGACGTTCCGGGCGTCGCGCCGAGTGCACTCGAACTCGAGGTCGAGGAGGGTCGACTGACGTTCACGGCGAAGCCATCCGCGCTGCCCTCGGGCAAGCTTCTGGCCGGCACATCCGACGCGGTGGTGTATCGACGTACGTTCTCGTTACCGCGCACGGTGGATCTCGGCAGGGTGACAGCCCAGCTCCAAGGAGGCGTGCTGACCATCGATCTGCCCAAGCTGGAGTCCGTCCAGCCGCGCAAGATTACGGTCGCGAGCGCCTGACGCCGCGTGGACCGTAGCGGAAGTCAAAAACGAAGAAAGGCTTCACGCTGCGACTCAAACAGGTTCGCAGCGAAAGCCCTTCAAGCTCTGTAGCAGGCCGGCGGTAAGACACCACCGAGCTTGCCCGCTTCCGCGCCTAGCCGAGAACGTCGTTGAGCGACAGGTTCTCGTCACGAAGGAACTGGGTCAGTCCCTTCTTCGCGATGGTGCGCAGCGCGCGAGCCGAGATGTGGAGACGAACGAAGCGGTTACCCTCTTCGTACCACACACGCTTCCACTGCAGGTTGGGCAGCTGCACCTTGCGGGTGCGGATGTGAGAGTGCGAGACCTGCATCGCCATGTTGCGACGCTTTCCGGTGAGGGAACACTTACGCATGGAATTACCTGAAGGAGCGGCCGCAAAGGGCATGCGGTAGAACGACAGTATATCCCGGGGCCCAACCGAGGGGCCACGCAGGGAGGCGACGGCATAACCCATCGCAACACGTTCGGTCAAGTCTCCATCTCACAATACCGACCGCCATCGTCACGACACAAAAGATCGCCCTGTCCGGACTCAGGCGCCATAGCCCGCGCCACCATCGCCCTGAACGGGCCGAAAACCGAACGCTGGCGCTCCGCAAGGCGCTGCAGAGCCGATGCGTGCACGTTTCATTCACGTCAGGGCCCAGCTCGTTCTTGACGCCGGCCGCGATGGTCTGCTAGCTGCGCCCTCCCGGCCGGACATTGTGCCCGGCGGTTCAGATCGGCAACCCCAAGGCGAGCTTCGCGCTCGTGCCCGATGACCAGGAGTAATCATGTCCAAGAGGGAACGTAAGGTGACCTCGGTGCGCCGCCGCAAGCAGTGCCCCTTCCGTGCCGACAAGGCGCTTATCATCGACTACAAGGATCCCGCGACCCTCAAGCGCTTCCTGTCGCCCCGCGGCAAGATCCTTCCCTCCCGCATCACCGGCGTCTCGGCCAAGTATCAGCGCCAGCTCGCCAACGCCATCAAGCGCTCGCGTCATCTCGGGCTGCTGCCGTTCGTCGCGGGCGAATAACACCCGGTCGTCAAGCCGTCCCTGCTACACAGCAGAATCGTGACGAAGTGCGACGCCCGCATTGGCTTTTCAGGCCGACTTGCACTACCGCTACGCCGGTTTGCATTCGGCCTGTTTCGCTTTTGGGGTCTCGGCATGCTCTTCTCCCTGCGCCCGTTCGCGCGCCGCGTCTCTCGCGCACCTCAGCACGTAGCACTCGTCGCGGCTCTCCTGCTCAACGCCTGTGCAGGACCGCAGAGCGTCGCCCTGCAGCTGCCACCACCCGCGATCCTAACGCCTGCGCGATACGCAGTTCCCGCCAGCGCACAGCAGCTCGCCAACCTGCAGCTCGATGGCATTCAGGAGATGGAACGGGCATTTGCCTCCGTTCGCCTGCAGCTCATGGACCATGGCCTGACCCCCCTCGACCCCGCCTCTGCCAATCGTGGACACGCCGCCAGCGACTTTGCGTTCTATATGACCGCGCAAGAGTCCACCCTGACCCGCGATGTCCACCATGTCGTCTTTGTGGTCCCGGCCGCCTGGACCGCCGACCGCGTCGACCGATTTATTCAGGCCTACTACGTGATGCCCGGCCTGACCCCGACCGAGGCTGGCGTCCCGTTTTTCCACTTTGTAGCCGCCGAACCGACTCCCTTTGCACTCCAGTATCTGTTTGGCAACGCGTGGTGGGGCGCTCTCGAGTCGCTGCTCCTCGCAGACTTTGTCGATTTGTCTCCTGACCTTACCCGCATCGACGACTACCGGGACCTCGCGCTGGGGCGCTTCACGGAGTTCGGGCTCGTCTTTGATAGCCCCGAGGCCTCGCTCGCGTCGCTCGAATACCTGTTGGCGAACCTTCCCCGAGACCCTGACGCCGGAGGGTACCGCCCCATCGGCACGCTGGCAGCAATTGGACTGCTCTTCGGTGAGATCGTTCGCGAAAACTTCCCCGAAATGCACTGGGCAGACGCCCAACCGGTCATGGCCACTCTCTTTGCCATGCAATCCAGCGAAGCTGACGACGTCTTCCTGCGCCCGATTGATTACGTCCTGCAGGCCTGGCAGCAGGCGCCGGGCACTCCGTTAGCCGACTATCTGCAGCTGCTGCGCTCTCGCCTTCCATAACCCGCTGCTCTGAGGGCAGGGTGCGAATAGAACGAGACAACACGGGGTTTCATCGGCCATGACCAGAACCAGCAACAACGCCATGCCCAACGCGCCCAGGCCTCGTGCGACTACCGCCCTGTCCACCTCTACTGTGCCCACGTACGCTGCGTTGACCCGCAACCCGGTCAACTCGGCCCTGTTGGCGCTACCACTGTTCGTGTTCTATCAGCTCGGGATTCTGTTCACCGACGGCTGGATGAACGGCGCCGACTTTGTCACCCCGCGCCTGTTCGCGCTCTTTGGCGGCAGTCGATGGGCCTATTTCCTCTTCAATATCGGGTTAATCGTCGCGGCCTGGGCCTATTGGCGCCGATCGCCGGCACATCAGACGATTCGGCCTCGTCATTTTCTGGCCGTCGCCGCAGAATCCACACTCTACGCGTCCCTGATGGGAGGAGTGGTCGTGCAGCTGCTCATGCGCGCGGGACTCAACCCGCCCACAGCGGCCTGGTGGTCTCCACACGCGATCCCCGCAGCCGACCCCTCGACCAACGGCGTCCTCAACAGCCTCGTGCTGTCCGTTGGAGCGGGCACCTACGAAGAGCTCTTCTTCCGTGTGCTGCTCATGGGTGGCGTGTTGTACGGACTGAAGTTCACCAGCCTGTCCAGGGTCGCGCAGTGGACCATCGCCGTTCTGGGAACGTCGTTCATTTTTTCAGCCTTTCACTACTGGCCATTCGGCATGGACGCCTTTGACCTTTGGTCGTTCTCGTTCCGCTTCGTGCTTGGCATCTTCTTCGCGGGTCTGTATGTCGCCCGCGGTTTCGCCGTGGCCGCCTATACGCACGCGATCTACGACATCATGATCCTGGTTCCCGCCGCGATCTTCGGAGCTTCATGAACCCGTTTGACTGGATGACGCCACACGAGTGGATCTTTACGATCATGCTCATCTGCATCATCTACGGCATCGGGTTGGCCCCTCGCATCATGCAGAAGCTGCTGGGGTAACCCGACCCGTTTTACAGGGCGGTGGATACTCTCGCGTCAGTCTTCGTCATCGGGGTCCCAGTAGTCACCCACGTTGGCTTCGCTGTTGTTGTCCTCTTCAGCCTGCCACTGCGTCTCATCAATGGGTGCAAGAAATGACGGTTTAACGACTTCATAGGACGGTATTTGCAGCAACTTCTCGCGTCCAAGACGCAGCGCGAGCAAGTAGAGCGCAAAATCGCGTACTGCAGGATGAAGCTCAGACGCGTGTCGCAGGCGTTCCAGCGCGGGGATGGGCAAGGTAGGCAACAGTCGAAGGGCAAGACCGGTGCCGATGAAGGGGTTCTGCACGAGCGCTTCGCGTATGGTCGCCCGTCTGGCCCAACGGGGTTCCCGAGCGATGACCTGAAGCAGCTCGGGGGTTGTGGGACGCAGGGTGGCCATCGTCATCACGTGTTGCTCCTGAACCCGGGGGTTCCGGCACAAACGCTCTATCACAGCCGGGTCATTGTCGTGCAACAGCGCGTCAATGCGTGTGCGGTCAAATCCTGTCGCCAGCGCCTTGCGCTCGCCCAGCGTAAGCGCCTTGCCACGCTGGCGAAGCAGGAGCTTATCGACCGAGCGCATCGGGGGCGGGTTGAGCAGCATCCAGCCAATCGCCAACAGGCTCTCCGCCCGGGCCGCCAGATTGACGGCTTCGAGTGCGAGCGCGTCTCGCCCGTCAGCGAGCTCCATGTACTCGATCAGCGAAAAAAGAAGCTCCATGGCGTCGGAATCACCGCGGATGGCCTGCGTCACCATCTGCTGCAGGTGCTGCGCAAACGTCAGCGGATCAACGCTGAGGACGTGGCGCTGCAACTGCCGTCGTCGCATCACGGGGTCCGCGATGCTGATCATGCGACGGACCAGCGTTTCGAACTCGAACTGGTCGCCCTGTTCTGGATAATCGGACATGCCTGAACCGTTGCTACGGCGTCTCGACTTCTGTCGGGGTATCGGGACTGCCCGACGGTTCAGCGGGTATGGCAGAACCCTCGACGGCCCCCGCCACGGCTGCACCCGAAGCTGCACTCACGGTCGAACCTTCGACCACACCCGACTGTGCATCGCCCTGCGCAATGGCAGCAGAAGGCGCATCCAGCGCCAGGGGAGCCCAACAGGTTGTGACGCCACCCTGCTCGGCCGATACGGGTCGCACAACGGGCGTCAAACCTGTCAGGTCAAGTTCGTCGGAGGGAACAAAGACCGCAGAGAATCGCGTGGACTGTCCGGCCGGTAACGCAAAGTGTGCCGTGCGAAGCACAGCGGCATCCACTTCGGCGTGAAGTGTTCCAGCATCGAGAATCGCGTCCAGTTGCGCGATCTCGAACGCCGTTCCGGCCGGCACCTGAAGCGCGACCTGCTCAACGTCCTCGCTGTTCACCAGTCTCACCTCAACCAGCAGACGCCGCAGAGGTGCGCTCGACACGTTCGTGAGGGTGCCCTCCACCAGCGCCAGTAAAGGACCGTCGGGCACCTGATAACGGCCAGCCTCCACGTTGGACAGTCGAACCACCGAAGACGCCTCGGCTGCACGCGGATCGGCAAGACCGTCACCGATCACGACGGCGTTGGCCAGCGCCGACTCGGACACCGTGTCGTCTGCCGCGACGGCGCCCGTGGCGATGGCCCACATGTACCCCGGATCACGGAAGTCGAACACACCATGGTTTCGCGCCGCGGCCCAGCCAATCGCGGCGAGCGCGACGGTAACAAAGACGGCGAGCGAGCCAAGCAGCGCCTGATCGTACGGCACGCGAGGCTGGTTGCGAAGTGCAGGGTCGCCTACCACATCACAGCGGAGCTGGTTCAGTTCATCATCACCGGACGACCGCTGTGACGTGCGTTGTGCAGCCAGTGCCAGGAGCGCTGCATCATCCGAAACTTCCCGTTCCGCACCGGCTCCCTGGGCGTTCTCCGCTCCGTCGCGCGAGACCACAGGGTCCAACAGCGACGAAGGCATCTGCAGGGCCTGTGTGCGTGGGCGATTGGGTGTGGCAACAGCGGCCGCCATGGCCGCCGATGCCAGCGGGGATGCAGGTGGCTCATCGTTGAGTCCGCCGAACTCCTGACCAAACTCAAGCATCGGATAAAAAGTCTTCTTTGCACCAGCCGTTACACCCATGCCATCCCCAATCGGCGGCAGAGGGTCGCTGGGTAGCGGTGCTCGACGACCAGCGACTCCGGGAGTTGCCTTCTGCGCGGTGGATGGACCGGCGCCCACGGAAGGAGACGTCTCGCGAACCGAAAGCGACACAACATCACCCGGCGCTCTGGAGCCGTGGATGAAATCTGCAGCCTCCGTTTGTTCGTTCGCAAAGGAGCCGTCGCGGCTGGGAGCCGGCAGATGCTGCAGCCCAGAGAGGTCATCAAGGGGCGACCGCGCCACCGGCGCCGGAGGCAGCTCATGGCGCGCCGACGGGGCAGCGTGCAATCCGGTAAATCCCGACAGGTCCTCCAGAGGAGACCGTGGCGCCGTGACCGCGGGCATGGCCGTCATCTTACGGCCAACCGGCGGCGGTGGCGCAACAGCCGCGGCCGGCGCAGCCTGCCCAGTCACGACCTGCGTCTGGCCAGATGCCGCGCGAGGTCGGTTTCCGGTAGCCCCAGTTCCCAGAAAACCGTCCATGAACGGCGCCGCGGAATCTGCGCCCATGCTGGCAAGCTCATCCAGCGCGGAGCGACGTGTCTGGCTACCAGCCGGCACGGTCTCGGCTGCTGCCTGTTCAGCCGGTGATACCGTCGGCTTCCCACCGGGTGAAGTGAACAGGGCATCAAATCCGGTCAATGAACCCGGTTGACCGGACGAAGGCCTGTGTGTTGCGTCAGGCGCTTGCGTACCACCCCAAACGGGCGGTTCACCAGGCTGAAGGATGGTGGTCTGACCGCCTGGCAACGGCTGCCCAGGACCAACAATGGCTGGAATCCCCGCCAACGTCCGCGGCGCAGCACCATCGAAAGCTTCGGGGATCGAGCCCTCCACCAGCGCATGTTTAAAGACCGCGTTACACCTTGAGCACTTCATCTTTAGGGAGGATCGACCCCGGGTCTGCTCTTCGGTGAGCCGGAACCGGGCCGAACACTGGGGACATGTCACAACAATCATGTCGAACTGCGTCGCTAAGAGCCTGAAAACAGCTGCGTACCTTGGCAGATTCGGCTGCGGCTCACAAGACTGGCGCAGTCACTGCGTCCAGCCGGATACACGGGTGTCGTTGCGCGAGCCCACAAAATCGGGAACATGGACACATGGGTAAGAACTCAGGGAACCAACCCGCAGACTCAGTCTCCACACGCTTCCGTTGTCCACCACACGACCTCCCATGACGACGCCATCCGGCCACACCCAACACGACCCTATTCTGGCTCAGGCGGGAGAGCTTTGGCTTGAAGCCGCGCTGGCCGAGCACGCCTCCATCGCGTCGTTCGCCAGGTTCGTACAGGAGTTGCTCTGGCACGCCGCGCCCCCCGAGCTGGTCGCGAGCGCACTTCAGGCTGCAGCAGAAGAGGTCGAACATGCGCAAACCAGCTTTCGTATCGCCTCGCGTCTGCTGGGAGATTCCATGGGACCAGGCCCACTTCCTCTCGTCCCTCCGCGCGAGTTATCCGTCACCGGGCTTGCCCTGAGCACCTTCGAGGAGGCCTGCATCGAAGAGTCTTTTGGTGCCCTGCTGGCAGCGACCGCAGCAGAGCATTGCACAGACGACGACATACGAAACGCCCTGCTCAAAATTGCCGATGAAGAAGCCCGACACGCCGAGCTCGCCTGGCGTACCCTCTCCTGGGCGTTACAGGTTCAGGGTGATGGAGTCCGCGACGCGATTGATGCACATATTGCCAAGCGGCACGTGCTCCGTTTCCCGAATGAGACGGACGCTCTGGAGCTGCCACTTCTGTCGCTCGGGGTCGTGACCGGGCACACGCTGCATCAGGTCGAAACACGCTCGTGGCACGAAATTGTTCTGCCACTCTGGGCCGAGCTGCGTGCCTCGAGTTCGTCGCAGCACCCGACCCCGCTCGCCGGCGATTGAACAGACCACTCCTACGACTCCCTTCGCACCCCCGGGTTCACCCATGATTCACCCAGAACGCATTTTACAGCGCCTGCGGAATGCCCTGTTGCTCTCCACGGGCCTTGCGGCTGGAACGCTGGGCACAAGTCAGGCGCAGGCGCAGACCACCGAGCCTGGTCAGCCTGTGCCGCCACCAGCGGCGCCGGGCTCTCCCCCGGTAGCCGATTTAAATGTCCTCGCGCAGCTTCCACTCTCGAACCTCGCAGACGTCGGTTTCAACGTGCCGTTCGGATTCATTGTCGTGCGGCAAACCGAGGCCATCGCGGCGTCTCTTGTGCCCATGCAGGGCGAAACACGCTGCCCCGAGAGAATCGTGTTACCTTTCGTTCAGGCCAGACACGAGGAGCAATACACGCACGGTTATCCCGAAGAGTCGGCCGTGTTGTCGCAGCAGCGTGGCGAAGCCGTCTGCGTCTTTTATGTCGAGATTGTTCCCGTCCAGCTTTTTCGGGGACGTGCACTCTTGCAGGGGCAACGCAGTGTTCGCGCGCAACCCGTTCACACGAAGGGGCGGGAACATTGAGCCGGATTTGACGCGGGCGATTCAGGTGGCGCCTGTCGACAGGAGTCAACGTCGACATCCCAACGACGTCCGACGCGCAAACCGCGTCGTTGGTACCCTGCGCAGGTGCCACAATGACCGCGATCCTGTGCTCCCGTTTTCATAAATAAGGCCATTCCTGTGCTCCAGAACACATGGACTCGCGGTTCAGACGGCCAGAATAACCACTAACTTCATGTGCGTACAACCGCACACCTTGACGCAGCAACCCATGAGGTCTAGACCACCGCGGGGTACGGGTCGAATCCTCCACCAGCCTTCTCTGTCGCTGCAACTGCTCTGGCTTTCGCCAGAGTCAGCCGCGGCGAAAACCGGGTCCCCATGAAGCTCATCAAGCGCTACAGCAATCGAAAGCTCTACGATACCGAGCGCAGTTGCTACGTGACTCTCGACGAGATCGCGGTGATGGTTCGTCAGGGCGAGGAGGTCAGCATCATCGACAATCGCACCGGCGAAGACCTGACCACGGTCACGCTGGCCCAGATTGTCTTCGAGGAAGAGAAGCGCGACCGGCGCATGCTGCCCATTCAAACGCTGCGCATGATCATTCAGACGCCCGGTGAGTTCATTCAGCGACTCGCCAAACCCGTCAGCGACTTCCGTGAGCAGACCCAGCATCAGGTCGAAAGACTGCGGCGTCAGGCACAAGCCCAACAGGAAGAGATCGTCACGCCAGTGCGTGACTTCGTCGAGAACATCCAGCGAAAGATCGACGACATGCAGGTTCAGTTTGACCAGCGAATCAAGGACGCGGTGGACGCACTGACCCACGTCCCCGACCTCGCCTCAGAACTGAACGACCTCAAACGTCGACTCGCGTCAGCCGAGGCCGAAGTGGAGCGTTTGCGCAATCACGCCGGCCTCTCTCCTCTGCCACCCGCAGAGCATTCAGCAGACGAGCAGGACACCGACGATCACGCATGAGGCTCCCGGTGGTCCCAGCGACCACCCCCAGGCGCATTGGCCGACAGCAACAGACCAGAAAGGCTGCCCACCCGGGCACCCCTCAGCCCTGACGGAAACCTCCGGCAACGTTCAGAAGTTCGCGCCAAGGCTGAACGTGTACGACTGAACGGAGCCCGAAAAGAGCCCCTGAAAGTTGGCGTTCACAACCGCGAACTCAAAGCGAACGCCAAACATGCCCTGGTGCACCAGCTCAGAATCCACGTCGAACACAGCTTCTGGCTGATTCGAGATGATCGTGCCAGGCGGAGTACTGGCGTTCGGCGTCAGTTCGAACGGAGGCGTCAGGTCCTCGGGGGTCGCATCAATGAGCCGCGATGAAGAGATCACCACCGCAGCGTTATAACCCGCATACGGAGAGATGTTCATCACGTTCCCGACGCCGATCGGAACACCCACTACGACATCAAAACCTGCCGTAGTGAGATTCAGCTGCTGATCGCCCAGCACCGTGTTCACGTAGCCGCGAAACGCGACATCGGGAACGGGCCAGAGCATGTCTTCGGTTGGCGCCCAGCGAAGCTCCGTACCCACCGCCATGAGCTCCGACTTCCACAGGGCCGTGTACGAGCCGCCCAGCTCCAGGCTGAGTGGCAGCCCCTTGCGAAAGCGAAATGCCGTGGACTGGATCGAGCCCGATGGGTCACCGCTCAGACTGCCCGCGCGCCAGTACTCGCTGTTGTTGTCAATCAGGCTCACCGACTGATCGATCTGAAACGCAAACCCGGCCTGACCGAGCGTCTCAGGACTGGTGGCCAGCTTTGGGGTAAACACCAGACCCAGATCACGCGCGAAGTCCCGAAACAACGCTTCGTCGGGCACAGCGCTCAGAATCACGCGTCCGCCAGAGTCCGTCGTCTGCTCCAGCCCAACAAAACGCTGCAAGGTAATGTCGTTTGGGCCAGCCGCAGCTGCGCTCACAAAAGACAACATCCCGACCGATGTCAGGCAGGCTGTGGTCAACGATTTCCGCACACCAACTCCCTTCGGTTCGGTTCAGGCGCCGCTATCGACCAGTGTTCCAGCGATGATTCGCCCAGACCTCTCGTGCAGCTACCAAAGGTCCGGCGTTACCGTCAAGTTTGGTGCCCACAATACGCCCGGCAACAACCCTCACGCCTCGTCGCTGTCGTGCTGTTGGCGAAGACGATCCAGCACCGACGCGTCTTCCAGCGTCGTTGTGTCGCCGCGCGATTCTCGTGAAGCCGCAATATCGCCGAGCAGGCGCCGCATGATCTTACCAGAGCGTGTCTTCGGGAGCACCTCCGTAAATCGTATCTGATCAGGGCGGGCGATCGCACCAATCTCGCGCGCCACATGGGCCCGCAGCTCCTCGGCGAGCGCTGGCGACGGACGAGCATCACCCGTCAGCGTCACGAATGCACAGATGCCCTGCCCTTTCAGCTCATCCGGCATCCCCACCACCGCTGCCTCTGCGACAAGCGCGTGCGCAACCAGCGCTGACTCAATCTCCATCGTACCCAGCCGGTGACCCGCCACATTGAGCACGTCGTCGATGCGACCCATGATCCAGAAGTACCCGTTCTCGTCGCGACGAGCCCCGTCTCCCGCAAAGTAGATACCCGGCAGCTGCGACCAGTACTGTGCCTTGTAGCGCTCGTCATCGCCCCACACCGTCCGTATCATCGACGGCCATGGCTTGCGAATCACCAGAAAACCACCCTCATTGGGGCCCTGCGAGACGCCGTCCTTATCGACAATGTCCACGATCACACCCGGCAACGGACGGGTCGCGGTGCCCGGAAGCGTCGGCGTCGCACCCGGAAGCGGCGAGATCATCATCGCACCCGTCTCGGTCTGCCACCATGTGTCCACAATCGGGCAGTTCTCTCGGCCGATCACCCGATGGTACCACATCCACGCCTCGGGGTTGATGGGCTCACCCACCGTGCCCAGCAGCCGGAGCGTCGACAAATCGTGACGCAGCGGCCACTGCTTGCCCCACTTGATAAACGCCCGAATCGCCGTGGGCGCCGTGTAAAAGATCGTCACCCCGTGTCGTTCGATGATCTCCCAGAACCGGTCGGGTTGCGGCCAGTTCGGCGCCCCTTCGTACATGAGCGTCGTCGCACCGTTCGACAGCGGACCGTACACGACGTACGAGTGGCCCGTAATCCAGCCAATATCCGCCGTACACCAGTACACATCGTCGTCTTTCAGGTCGAAGACCAGCCTCGATGTGTAGGTCGTGCCCAGCATATAGCCGGCGGTGGAGTGCACCACACCCTTCGGCTTACCCGTCGTTCCCGACGTATACAGAATAAACAACGGATGCTCCGCTGGCACCGGCTTCGCATCGCAATGCCAGCTCTCGGCTTCGATCAGCTCGTGCCACCAGGTGTCCCGCGATGGGTCCAGCGACACCGCATGACCGGTGCGACGTAGCACGAGCACGTCCTTCACCGTCGGGCAGGCACCGTCAGCCAGCGCGTCATCCACATTCTTCTTGAGCTCGACAATGGCGCCGCGGCGATAGCCACCGTCGGCCGTAATCACCATGCGCGCCTGCGCATCATGAATCCGGTCGCGGATCGCCTGCGAACTGAAACCGCCGAAGATGATGCTGTGGGTGGCACCAATGCGCGCGCAGGCCAGCATCGCGATCGCCAGTTCGGGCACCAGCGGCATGTACAGAATCACGCGGTCGCCCGCCTTAATGCCCATACGTTTCAGCACGTTGGCCGCGCGACACACCTCGCGCCACAGCTGAAGGTAGGTCAGCGTCCGCACCTCACCCGGCTCGCCTTCCCAGATGATCGCCGCCTTGTTCTTGCGCCACGTCAGTACATGACGGTCCAGACACTGATACGACGCGTTCAGCGTGCCGTCCTCAAACCACTGCGCATGCGGGGCCTCCCAAGTCAGCGTCTTTGTAAACGGTCGCTTCCAGTCCAGCAGCTCCCGCGCCTGCTCCGCCCAGAATCCCTCCGGGTCCTGCTCCGCCCGCGCGTACAGCGCCTCATAGGCCTCCATACTGCCCACATGCGCGCTGGCTGAGAACGCCTTCGGCGGATCAAATCGGCGACCTTCTTTCAGAACAGAGGTAATGGAATCGGACATCGTCGACAGCCTGTTTCAACAAGGAGTTCCAACCCCACGCACGATCTTCGCAGGGCGGTAGCAGATTCAGTCTCGGCGTACATGTGAAGCCGCCCCTTTGCCAATACGAAGTGTAACACGTCGCGTCACGAACTAACGCTGCTGAGCCAGCAAGGAGATGGCCGCCCCTTCAATCACCTCTTCCACAACCACAAGACCCGCCTCGGCCAACAATGCCGATAGCCTTTCAGGGCTGAACCACTGAAAACCGGTGTTGCGCCCCATGAAGTTCTGCATGCGCCGCGAAAGGCCGCCCGAGCTACGAACGAATGTGTTCACCAGTACGCGACCGCCAGGCTTTAGCACCCGCGCCATCTCCAGCACCGCCCTGCGAGGATCCGGCACCAGCTGCAAGGCCGCCGAAGTGTGCACGGCATCAAACGACTTGTCAGTGAACGGTAGCAGCTGCGCGTCACCCCGTACCAGGTGCATGCGCATCAATCCGGCTTCCTCGCGAAACCGGGCTGCCCTCCGAATCATCGCCGCGCTCAGATCCAGGCCCACACAAAGCCCCGTCCCCGGCGTCATCGCCTGCATCATCGCCCGCGTGAAGTTGCCGGTGCCGCATCCAATATCCAGTACCATACCATCGGCCGGCGGGCGTAGCATCGCCACGCTCAACTGCATGGACGTCTCGATGGTCTGTGCGGTCACCAGACGGGTCAACGCGGGGCGAAAAACCGTCTCGTATCCAACACTGTAAAACTCCGATTCCATGAGCTGCTGAGACAGGCTCGGCTCACGGCTACGCCAGACGAAGTCCACCACACCGTCGGAAAAGCGATACGCGCGGCCCGAACCCGTACACACAATATTCTGGCCATTCGACTGCAAAAATCCGGTCCGGAAGGTCTCCGGACAACGAAACAACGACAAAACCGCCCCAGGTATCACCCGTTCGCCCCGAAACCCTGACGCAGACCCGTACACTTCGGACATGACTACTCCTCCGTTTCGACCACCGTCGCGCCCCGTCATGCTGTGCACCAGACCTCTGACGTCAACCCCCGCTATCCAGAAGTTCAGGCCGCCGACGCGCTGGAACAAAAAGCGGACACTCGCCTGTCGGCAACGACGTCAGACTCCCGTTCCAACCCACCCACTCCCCGTCGAACTTTGGTCATTGACCCGCGCGCATGTTTCGCACGACACTGCCGCCTCGGGTCCTGACCCGCGACCTGACTATCCACCGCGCATGCCCATGAGCCATCCACCCAACTTCCAGCTCGCCGACGCCTCGACCGCCGATCAAATCGGCGACATCATCGGCCACGCCTTCGCGGAAGATCCTGTCTCGCTGTGGGCATGCGGCAACGCCCGGGTCATTCATCGTGGCCTGCTCGAGCTGGGTCACGAACTCTACGTACGACACGGCATGTCATGGTTTGTGCCGGACGCTGGCGGCACGTTCTGGCTGCCACCGAGTGCGTCCAAAGAGACGGGGCTGCGTTTTACCGCCATCATGGCACAGGTCATCCTGCGCCACTCGGGACCGCGCTACGCGGTGCGAGCACTGCAGATGGACAGCTGTTTTCACAAACACCGACCGAAAACCCCGCATTATTATTTGTTTGCTGTCGGGGTTCTGCCCGCAGCGAGAGGACGAGGTCTGGGAAAAGCGCTCATCTCTCATACCCTTCGCGAGGCCGACGAACGAGGCTTTCCGACCTATCTGGAAAACTCAAACCCTGCCAATACGTATCTGTATCAGTCGCTGGGATTTACGCCGCTCCCCAGAATTTCACCCGCGCCCGGGTGTCCCATCGTGACGCCGATGTGGCGCGAGCCGCGCACCACTCAGCCGCAACGATAACGCCTTCCTGGCGTCGGCTTCGCGACCATGCGCAACAAGATGAGGGGGCCAATCAACCGGCAACCCGCCTGCTCATGCCAGACGGTTACCGGGCGCGGCCGGTCGGGCTCGACTGTTGACATCGCGCTGGCATCTCGCCACATGCGGAGACGATGGCCATTACACTACCGACCCTGTGAACCCCATGTGGACCTGGTTTTCTGCGTTGTCGATTGCCGGCATGGTCGCCGTCACGTTCGTCGTGGTCGCGATCTGGTCTTGTGCGAGCTCGGCGCTCGGTTTTGCGATTGAGCGCAGCGCGTTTGGTCGGTCGCACCGCGTGTTCGATGTACCCCTGGCCAACGGGCAATATGCGCGGGAAATAAAAGGGTACATCGGGTTTCTGGTCATTCACGCCCTCGGATTTACGGCTTTGATTCAGGCTGGTTTATTGCAGGGCGGCGGCTCCGGCCTGCTGAATTTCACCCTCACATTTTTCGCGTCCTATCTGTGTTTTGAATCGAGCTATTTCGTGCTGCACCGGGTCATGCATCACCCGAAGCTGTTGTGGACGCATCGATTTCACCACCTGTCGCGCGTGACCACGCCACTCACGGGGCTCTCGGTGCATCCGGCCGAAGCGCTTGGCTGGGTAATATGCCTGAGCCTGGGACCCATTCTGCTCTCCTGTTTTGGGCCCTTTCACTTTGGCGCATGGGTTACGTATCTGGGCTACAATTTCGGCGGAAATATTATCGGCCATGCGAACGCCGAATTTTTTCCGCAATCGTGGTTTCGCCTGCGTTGGGTGTCGGCGTTCGCGCAGCCCGTGGTTTGCCACGCGCTGCACCATTCCCGCTGGACGGGTCACTACGGCTTTGCCTCCATGAAATACGACCGGGCCACAGGCTCGGAGTTCAGTGACTGGCGCTCGCTGCATGCGCGCGTGGCGTCGGGCGTACCCATGACGTCGCTGCGAGAAACGGGCGAGTCTGCGTAACTGTCAGCAACGCTGCCGAGCCGCGTTTCATACCAACAGCGTGCATGACTCGTGTGGGTCGGCGCTCCCATTTGGTGCCTGTACGGTTCGCGGTACGGGTTCACATTGTCACTTCGAGAAATGGATTACGCATGACAGACGACACCCGTCGCCCTCTCTCTGCAGCTCCCACCCCCCAGAGCAACGGCGCAGAGTCACCCCTGACGCGGCTTATGGGCTCGCTGGCCCAAAAGCGGGACGCCGGAACGCTGACGGCAGCCGATGTCGAGGCCGCCAACGCGGAGCTGGTTGGCATCGCTGCGCGCTTCGAACTGGATGGACGCGGCGGCTTTCTGGTCGCGCTCACCGGCATGGTGCCCGACATGCAGTC
>Ga0169931_10008074_pt1 | contig 15448 bp, 9 predicted proteins | sample Kivu_15m_20L_FD_129675 | JGI IMG/M metagenome (GOLD analysis project Ga0169931, IMG submission 129675) | Freshwater microbial communities from Lake Kivu, Western Province, Rwanda to study Microbial Dark Matter (Phase II) - Kivu_15m_20L... | ecosystem: Environmental > Aquatic > Freshwater > Lake ... | reverse complement strand
TCGCACGCGCGCCGTGCGTTCTGGATCGCCGACTCGATCTTGCCGCGATGGCGGATGATGCCCTCGTCCTGCAGCAGGCTCTCGACTTTCCGCGGTGTGAAGCGCGCCACTTTCTCCATCTCGAAGCCCGCGAACGCGCGCCGGAAGTTCTCGCGCTTTCTGAGCACCGTGATCCAGCTCAAGCCGGCCTGAAAACCCTCGAGACACAGCTTCTCGAACAGCCGCGTGTCGTCGCGCTGGGGGAAGCCCCACTCCGTGTCGTGGTACGCGCGGTACAGCGGGTCCGCGGCGCACCAGAAGCAGCGACGCACGCCGTCCTCGCCGCGGACGATCTCGGCGGTTTGCGCAGGCATGAGCGGATTCTCGCGCTCGCGAGCCCCTCGGTGCAATGCGCGACCGCTACGATCTGGCGATGATCCGCGTGCTCGCAGCCTCGGCGTTCCTCGTCGCATTCGCGTCCCCGGCGCTCGCCCAGACCGCCAACCCCCGCTACGAGCTCGCGTGGCGCACGCGCTCGCTCGAGCGGGCGTGGATGGCGACGACGCTGGAGCAGCACGAGCGCGTCCTGCCGCAGGTCGAGGCCGCCGTGCAGCGCTTCTTCGCGATGGACATGGCCGGCGTGGCGTCGGCGCTCGACGAGGCGCGCTTCGCGCTCGAGGGCCGTGCGACGCCGTGGGATCTCGAGCGCTTCACGGTCACGCCGTCGGCGCGGCTCATCGATGCCGGTACCACCCAGCTGCAGCTCTCGATCTCGTCGCTCTACACGACCGAGTTCGCGGCGCCTATCACGCTGCGCGCGAGCTTCCGGGGCGTTGCGCTGCCGCTCGAGCCCGCGCGCATCGAGGCACCCAAGCCCGGCGAGCGTCGTGAGGTGCAGATCTCGCTGCAGGGGCTGGCGGGCGCGAGCGGCGACATCGCGCTCGAACTCGAGATCGGCCACGAGGGCGACCTGCGCTCGCGCCGCGAGTTGACGCTGGCGCTCGCTCCGAAGCTGCAGGAGCGACTGTCGGCGCTGCGCGCTTCGATCGCTGCGTTGCCCGAGGCCGCACCGGCTCTCGAGCGCGAGACGCTGCGCGCGAACGTGACCCTGTTGGAGAGTCTTGCGAAGGCGTCGAGCGAGGAGACGGACTTTCCCGGAGCGGCGCTGCTCGCGGACAGCGAGACCATCGTCGCGCGCGCAGCCAAGGGCGAGCGCTGGTTCGGAATCGAGCGTGCCGGCGAAGCGTGGATGACCGTGCCGAGCGGCAAGAACGGCGCCCGCGTGCGCGTGCTCGTCCCCGAAGGACTCGCCGCGGAGCGCAAGGTGCCGCTGGTCGTCGCGCTGCACGGCGCCGGCGGCAGCGAGAACATGTTCTTCGATGCCTACGGCGATGGCCGCATCGTCGAGCTGTGTCGCGAGCGCGGCTGGATGCTCGTGGCGCCGCGCGTCGGCTTCATGGGCACGCCCGTGTCGGCGGTCGTGACGGCGCTCGCGGAGCGCTTCCCGGTCGATCGCGAGCAGGTGTTCCTGATCGGGCACTCGATGGGAGCGGGCGTGGGACAGCAGCTCGTCGCGAAGGATCCCGCCGCGTTTCGCGCGTTCGCCGCGCTCGGCGGCGGTTCGGGGCTCAAGGACGCGAGCGGACTCGCGAGCGAGCCGATCTTCGTCGGCGCTGGTGAGCGCGACTTCGGACGGCGCGGCGCGGAGGCCCTGCACAAGTCGCTCCTCGGCGGAGGCTCGGGCGTCGCGCAGCTCAAGATCTACCCGGCCTGCGAGCACTTGATGATCGTGGTCGACGCGCTGCCGGATGTCTTCGCCTGGTGGGACGGCCTTCTGGCCGCGAAGTAGGGACGCGATGTTCTTGGCCCTCGTCCTCGCGCTCGCGCAAGACGTGCGCGTGTCGCTGCGCATCGACTTCGGATCGGCCGACAAGCCCGCGCTCGAACGCGAGGTCACGCTGCCGCGCGGCTCGAACGTCGTCGACGCGACGCGGCGAGCCGCCGTCGTCGAACAGGACTGGCTGTGCTGCTCGAAGGACGACGTGTGGTCGATCGGAGGTGTCGGTCCCGACACGCGTCTCGACCGCTACTGGATGTGGAAGCTCGACGGCGCACTCGGCCCGAACTTCCCGGTGAAGCACGTGCTCTCCGAGGGAGAGCGCATCGAGTGGATCTACTCCGGAGGAACGAAGCCCGTGAAGCTCGAAGCTCGCGCTGTCTCGCTGTTGCCCGCTGCCACGGAAATCGCGATCGCGATCGGAGCGGAGAACGCGCTCGTCGGGCTGTCGCATCTCTGCGTTCCACCCGCTGGAGGTCAGCTGCCGCGCGTGATGAGCACCAGCGTCGACTCGGATGCGTGGAGCATGGGGCGCATCGATGCGTACCTGCGCGAAGCCATCGGGCGCGGCGAGGCGCTGTACACGCTCGATGAGGAGCGCATCCGTGGGCTCAAGCCCACCGTCGTGATGAGCCAAGGCCTGTGCCCCGTGTGCGCCGCGACCCCGCAGGACGTCGAGCGCTCGCTCGGGAAGGAGACGTGCGCCGAGCTGCTCGTGCTGACGCCGCGCTCGCTCGCGGACGTGGCACAGAACATCCGCGATGTCGGCGTGGCGCTCGGGCGCGCGTCCGCCGCGACGATTGCGGCGCGGGACTTCGAGCGCCGCTTCGAACAGCTGCGTGGTCGACCGCACGCGACGCGGCCGCGCGTGCTCGTCCTCGAGTGGTTCGATCCGCTGTGGGTCTCCGGCGAGTGGATCGCCGAGATGGTCGAGGCCGCCGGCGGAACGCCGCTCTTGGCGAGCGCCCAAGACCCGTCGAAGCGCATCGAGTGGAGCGATGTGCGCGCCGCGGATCCGGACGTGATCGTGCTGGCGGCGTGCTCGATGTCGGTGGCGCGCGCCGAGCGCGAAGTCGCTGCGCTCGCCGCGAATCCAACGTGGTCCGAACTGCGCGCCGTGCGCGCTGCGCGCGTCTTCCTGATGGACGGCGAGCGCGACTTCTCGACCCCCGGCCCCGGCCTCGCGCGCGGCGCCGAGCTGCTCCACGGCCTCCTGCACGCTCCCGACTCGGCGACACCGCCCGCGCCCGACGCGTGGAAACGCATCTCGGGCGCGAGGTGATCCACGCTGGACAGATTCGGAGCGCGCCGCGTACACTTCGTCCCGACTCGCGCCCGCCCCGTCCGCGTTCCGCGGTGAAGTGGCGGAGTCGGTGGTCCTCTTTCAGGCGTGCATCTCTCGGAGTCTCTGCTCGTGGTTCGATTTCTTCACACCGGTGATTGGCAACTCGGAATGACGAGGCATTTCCTCGCGACCGAGTCTCAGGCGCTCTACACGGAGGCGCGCTTCGAGGCGCTGCGCGCCATCGGGCGCATCGCGCGCGAGCGGGCTTGTGAGTTCGTCGTGTGCTGCGGCGACGTATTCGAGTTCAACGAGGTCGACGCGCGCACCGTGGCGCGAGCCTGCGACGCGCTCGCGACGATTCCGGTGCCTGTGTGGCTCTTGCCGGGCAATCACGATCCGCTCAACACGGCCGCGGTCTTTCGCTCCCGGACGTTCCTTGCGCGCAAGCCGGCCCATGTGCACGTGATCGAGAACGAAGTGCCGATCGAAGTGAGGCCGGGCGTCGAGCTCGTCGGGGTGCCGTGGACGTCGAAGCGTCCGCTCGTCGACCTCGTAGCGCGCGCGCTCGCTCCGCTCGGAACGCCCCAGGTGGGAGTGCGGATCGCAGTGGCTCACGGTTGTGTGGACACGCTCTCTCCGGACGACGGCAATCCGGCCCTGATCTCTCTCGCGGCTGCTGAGGGCGCGATCGCCGCGGGCAAGCTGCACTACCTCGCGCTCGGCGATCGGCATTCGCTCACGGACGTGGGCGCAAGCGGGCGCGTGCGCTACGCCGGAACGCCCGAGGCCACGGACTACGACGAAGTCGCGCCCGGTCAGGTGCTCGTGGTCGAGCTCGACGCACACGAGGTCAAGGTCGAGGCGGTCCGCACTGGCACGTGGCGCTTCCTGCGAGAAAAGGTGCAGCTGTCGGGAGCGGCGGACCTCCCGCTCCTGCAGGAGCGACTCGCGGGCCTCGAAGACAAGGGCCACTGCATCGTGAAGCTCGATCTCGAGGGCACGCTGACGTTGTCCCAGAAGGCCGACCTCGACAGCATTCTCGAAGGCGCGCGGCTGACGCTGGGCGCGCTCGAAGTTTCGGAACGCGGGAGCGACCTGAAGATCGTGCCGGATGCGGTCGACTTCGCGGGGCTCGGGCTGTCAGGTTTTGCCGAGCGCGCCGTCGAGCGACTGCGCGAGCAAGCTAGCGGCACGGGCCCGGAGGCGCTGACGGCGCGCGATGCGCTCGGTCTTCTGCTGCGGCTCACCAAGGAGGCGTCGTGAGAATCCTCCGCATCAAGCTGCGCAACTTCCGCGGCGTCGCGGAGTGCGAGGTGCACTTTCCGCGCGATGGCGTCTCGCTCGTCGCCGGCGACAACGAGGTGGGAAAGTCCTCGATCGCGATGGCGATCGACGCACTGATCGAGCACCTCGATTCCTCGAAGAGGCAGGAAGTGCTCGCGCTCAAGCCCGTGCATCGCGACGAGGGCGCCGAGGTCGAGGCCGACATCGAGGCCGGCCCGTACCAGTTCACGTACTTCAAGCGTTTCCATCGCCAGGCCCAGACGAACCTCACGATCCGGAGTCCGCGCGCGGAGAACCTGAGTGGTCGCGAGGCGCATGAGCGCGTCTCCGAGATCCTGAGGGAGACCGTCGACATGGCGCTGTGGAAGGCCCTGCGCATCGAGCAGGGCTCCGAGCTCTTGCCGCCCGACTTGAGCGCGCAGAAGCGGCTCTCGTCGGCGCTCGATGCCGCGGCTGGCTCGGCGAAGGCTGGAGAGGGCGACGAGTCGCTCTACGACGCCGCGCATGCGGAGATGTTGCGGTACTTCACGGACGGCGGCTCCGAGCGCAAGGACTTCCGGCAGCGGGGCGAGGAGAGCAACGCGGCTGCGCAAGCAGCGGCCGAACTGCGGCAGCGGCTCACGGAGCTCGGGAAGGACAGCGAGGGCAGCGAGTCGCTGGAGCAACAGCTGACCAAAGACGAGCCCGAGCTCGTTCGGTTGCGCAAGGTCGCAACGGAGCGTCAACAGGCGGTCTTCGCTCTCACCGAGCTCGATTCCGCGGTCGCGACCGCGGAGGCGAAGCTCGACGTGGCGCGCAAGCAGCTGGGGATTGCGGAAGAGCAAGCGCGCCAGCGCGCGGAGCTGCGCAGTGACGTCGACGCTCGGCAGCGCGCGCAAGACGATGCACAGGATGAGTTCGAGCGCGAGCGTTCGCTTGGGAGCTCCGATGCGGCATCTTCGGATCAAGCCACTCGTGCGGTCGCGGAAGCGCTGGCAGCGCGCGATGCGGCCGAAGTACGACTCACGCTCGCGCGCAAGGACCTCCGGTTCCGGCAGAGCGAGCATGATCTGGCGCTCCTGAGCGAGCGGCTGGCGCGGGTGGAGCGTGCTCAGGTGAAGCTTGCGCGGGCCGATCAGATGCTTGAGGGGCCGCGCGTGCAGGACGACGACCTGAAAGCCCTGCGAAGCGCGGGCGAGGAGGTCGCGAAGGCCAAGGCGGTGCTGCAAACCGAGAGCCCGCGCCTGCGGCTCGCCGCGCAGCGCAAGCTGAGTATCGAACTCGACGGCGAGCGGCGGGAAGTTGCCCCCGGCGCCTCCATCGAAGCGCAGTTCAGCGAGAAGCTCGCGCTCGACCTTCCCGAGCTGGCGCGTCTGGAGGTGCTGACCTCTCACAGTGCCGCCGAGCAGCGTCGCAAGCTCTCCGAGGCGGAGCGCGCAGTCGGGCGCATCCTCGAGCGGCTCGGCGTCACGGATGAGGCAGCGGCCACGCGCCGACGCGACGAGCAGCGCGACGCGCTCAAGGATCGCAAGGACAGCGAGGAGGTTGTCCTTGAGAGCCTCCGCGACCTGACTGAGCTCTCCATGCGCGAGAAGATCGCGCGTCTCGAGGCGGAGGTCCGCGACTATCCCAAGACTCGCGACGTCGGTGGGCCGTTGCCGAGCGATGTCTCGGCCGCCAAGCGGGCCGAAAAGGCTGCGGAGGATGCTCTCGAGGAAGCGCGCAAAGTCCTTGCGGCGGCCGACAACGAGTCCAAGCGCATCGGCGAGGCGAACAAGAAGCAGGCGCTCGCGCTCGCGCGCGCGCAGCAGAAGCTCGCGACGGCGCAGGCTGAGCGGAAAATCGCGGCCGAGAAGCTCGAACTTGCGCGCGCAGAACGTGCGGATGCTCAACTCGAAGCGGAGGTCGGCGCAGCGCGCCAGTCGCTGGCCGTCGCGGACTCGGCGCAGAAGCTGGCGCGCGCAGCCTTGTCAGCGGCCTCACCGGAGGAGACGCGAGCGCTTGCGGACAACGCCAAGAGAGCTGCCGATCGCGCCGAGGACCACCTGAAGCAACAGCAGCAGCGACTGGCGCAGCTCAAGGGCAAGCTCGAGGCCATGGGCGAAGAGGGCTTGGCCGAGAAGCTGGACGCCGCCGCGGCGAAGAGCGATCAGCTCGCGCGGCAGTTCGAGCGGGAGCGCGCGCGCGCCTCGGCCGCCAAGCTGCTCTTCGAGACGCTGCATGCGGCGCGCGCGGACGCTCGCTCGGCCTACGTGGCGCCGCTGCGCGAGCAGATCGAGCGCCTCGGTCGGCTGGTCTTCGGTCCGACGCTCTCGCTGCACTTGAGCGAGGAGCTCGCCATCGTGAATCGGACGCTCGACAACGTCACGGTGCCGTTCGAGCAGCTCTCGGGCGGCACGCGCGAGCAGCTCGGCATCCTCGCCCGCCTCGCGTGCGCGATCCTCGTGTCGAAGCAGGGTGGTGCGCCGGTGATCCTCGACGACACGCTCGGCTACACCGACGACTCGCGGCTCGAGCGCATGGGCGCGGCAATCGCACTGGCCGGCCGCAACTGCCAGGTGATCATCCTCACGTGCATGCCGCGTCGCTACGCCTCGGTGGGGGACGCGTGCATCATCCCGCTCGAGCGCTCGCAGTCGTAGCTCGCGTCGCAAGACTTAGCGGCCGCGGCACGTGTCCGGAAGACGCGCGCCGCGGCCGCTGTGCGGAAGCTCGAGGTCGATGCAGCTCTCAGGCCCTGGAGGCCGCGATCAGCTCCGCTTCCTTCTCGGGCGGGAGCATTCCGGCGGCGCCAGCGAACAGTCGCTGGCGGCGCTCGGGCGGCAGCGACTGGAACCACGCGAGCGTGTCGCAGGTCGTGGTCTCGATCGAGCGGAAGCGCAGACCGGCGGCAACAGCGCGCGCGTTGCTCACGCGGTGAAAGCCGCGCGTCTCGCCTTCGTAGGGGACCCAGATGTGGAAGCCCGCGGGCTGGTGGCTGGCGAGCACGTCGAGCGGCACCCAGCGCGGCGTAGCGGTTCCGCCGGAGCACTTCACGCTGGCCGCGATGGCGTCACCCCAGCGCAGGCTGCGCTCGGGGCTCGGCACGGGGCCGCAGACGTTGAAGCGGCCGTAGGCGCGCGTCTCGGCGACATGCACCATCCACTCGGCAAGGTCGCGCACGTCGATCACTTGGATCGGATCCTCGGGCGAGCCGGGGACCGCGAACTCGCCGCCCTGCGCGGCGCGCGCGGGCCAGTACGTGAAGCGGTCGGTCGGATCGCCGGGCCCGACGATGTAGCCCGGGCGCACGATCGTCGCGCGACCCGCGAACGCGGCCTCCGCCGCCTCTTCGCACAGCTTCTTGAGCGGCCCGTAGTACTCATACTGCGGCCCCATCGACTCGAGCGTCGGGTCGGGCATCGTCCCGCACTCGCCGTCCTCGTCTAGGCCTTCGATGTCGTTGCGCGCGTAGGCCGAGATCGAGCTGACGTAGACGTAGTGCGCGACGTTCGGGGCGAGCAGCTCCGCCGAGGCCTTCACGTGCCGCGGGTAGTAGCCGCAGTCGTCGAACACGACGTCCCACTGGCGATTCGCGAGCGCTTGAATGCCAGCGCCTTTCTGCGGATCGCGATCGCCCTGCAGCTTCTCCAAGTCGGGGAACAAGCCGGGGTTCGTCTTGCCGCGATTGAAGAGCGTGAGCTCGTGTCCGTGGGGACGCGCGGCCTCGACCAGCGCTGGCCCGAGGAAGCCGGTGCCGCCGAGGATCAGCATGCGCAGCTTGGGGCGCGGGGCGGTGCTCGCGGTCGACTGGCAGGCGAGCGAGCTCGCTCCGAGCAGGGCGGCGGTGGCGGAGGAATACTGCAGCAGCTGGCGGCGATCGAGTTGCATGGGCTCTCGCGTTGGAGGTGGTGGAGGCGCATCAGCATGACGTCCACGCCTGCGCGGCGCTGTCAGCGTCACGTAATCCTGCGGCGCATTTCCGCGGCGGCGCGCGTTCGCTAGCCTCGTGTGCGTGTTACGGCTCGTCGTTCTCGCGCTGCTTCTCGCCGCCTGCGGCAACACCACCGCGCCGCCGCGCGAGGCACCGCCGGGCATGGTGTGGATTCCGCCCGGCGAGTTCGACATGGGCTCGAACGACGGCCTCCCCGACGAGCGCCCGATCCACCGCGTGCGCGTCTCGGGCTTCTTCCTCGATGCGACGGAAGTCACGAATGCGCAGTTTCGCGCCTTTGTCCAAGCCACGGGGCACGTGACGACGGCCGAGCGCGCGCCGACGGTGGAGGAGATTCTTGCGCAGGCGCCCCCGGGCACGCCGCCGCCGCCGCCGGAGCTGCTCGTCGCGGGCGCGCTCGTGCTCGACGTGACGATGAAGAGCGGCTGGTGGTGGGCGTGGCAGCCCGGTGCCTGTTGGCGCAAGCCGGACGGCGTGCGCGCGCTCGGGCCCGAGGACGATGCGCTGCCGGTCGTGCACGTCTCGTGGGACGACGCGGTCGCCTACGCGAAGTGGGCGGGCAAGCGCTTGCCGACGGAGGCCGAGTGGGAGCGCGCGGCGCGCGGCGGCGCGGAAGGCCAGCGCTACATGTGGGGCGCGCAGAAGAACCCCGACGGCCGCGAGCTCGCGAACATCTGGCAGGGGCGTTTTCCCGAGCACAACACGCTCGCCGACGGCTTCGAAGGCGCCGCGCCCGTGAAGTCGTTCCCGCCGAACGCGTACGGCCTGTACGACATGTCAGGCAATGTGTGGGAGTGGGTGAGCGACTGGTATCGCCCCGACACGTACTCGAAGACGTCGGCGGGGGCACTCGATCCGCAGGGGCCCGACTCGAGCTACGACCCGCGGGAGCCGAACGCGCCGAAGCGCGTCACGCGCGGCGGTTCGTTCCTGTGCAGCGACAACTACTGCATCGGGTATCGACCGAGCGCGCGCATGAAGTCGACTCCCGACACAGGGCTCTTCCACACGGGCTTCCGCTGCGCGCAGTCGCCGTGAGCGTGCCTGACGCCACACGCAAGGACTGGCCCAAGCTCGCGCCGGCGCCGCGCGAAGTGCCGCTCTCGTTTGGTTTGGTCGCGGTGTGCGGAGCGCCGCTGATGCAGGTGGGGCTGCTCTTGCTCGTGTTTGCGTTGGTTCCGATGTGGGGCGTGCTGCCGTACACGGACGCGGCCTCGCTGTGGCGCTATGGCGGCGAGTTGGAGTTCTCGACGGCTCGCATCGTGCACGTCGAGCAGACTTCGGCCACGGAAGGCGGCGGCAAGGGACGGCGCGGCACGCCGATCCAGCGCATCGACTTCGAGTTCGAGCGCGAGGGCGCGACGCTCGCGGGCACGAGCTACGGCGCGGTAAAGCCTCCTGAGGCGGGCTCGACGGTCGAACTCGAGTTTCCGCGCGCGCAGCCGCAGTTCGCGCGCATTCGAGGCCTGCGCTCGGACCTGTTCGGCCCCGCGGCGCTGATGTCGCTCCTGCTTCCGCTCACCGGCACGGTGCTCGCCACGATCGGCCTCGTGCAGGCGCTCCGCACGCTCGCGCTCGCGAGCCGCGGTCGCTCCGCTCTCGGTCGCACGCAGGAGCTCAAGTTCCTTCGCACGCGCAAGCGTCGCGAGTACCACCGCGCGACGTACTCGTTCAGCGCCGACGGCGCCGAGATCCGCGGCTCGCGCGACACGACGAACAAGTCCATCTACGAAGACGCCGGCGGACTGCGCGTGCTGTTCGATCCGCATGCGCCGCAGCGTCACCAGCTCGTCGACGAGCTGCCGGTGCCGCCGCGCTTCGACGCTCTCGGACGCCTACAGCCGCTGCCGAGCCGCAAGCTCGCGCTGGCGCTGATCCTGCCGACGCTGGCGTTCGCGGGCTACGCGAGCTGGGCCGTGTGGCTGCTCGTGCGCTGAGTTTTCAGCGCGCGAGCAGCTCGACCAAGTCCGCGTCCGTCGTCGCGCGCTCTCCGAGCAGCTCGCGCACGCGCTCGAGCGCCTTCACGTGCGGCACGCCGCGTCCGCGCTCCAGCGCGAGCCACGCCGCCGCGAGCTGCACCGCGTGCGGCCCGTCGAGCTCCGCGAAGCGCGTGCGCAGCGTGTCGGGCGTGGCCTTGGGGACGAACGCGCTCGCTGCGGCGCCGGGGCTCGTGTAGCCGCCGCCATCGCGATCGATGAACACGGGGTTCGTCGCGGCGAGCGTGTACGGATTCACGGCAGGCCACGCGGGCGTCGCGATGGCATCGCCTTCGACGAGGAACACGACCCACGCGTCGTTGCGCTCGCGCAGCGCAAGATCGAAGCGGAGCGTCACATCGAGCGGCTTGTTCGTCTCGCTCGGAATCGACTGCATCGCGACGGCGCGTCCGTTCGCGAAGGCGGTCGCCTTGCGCGGGCGCAGCCAGTGCGCGGCCTGCACGCGCAGCTCGAGCGTCACCGGCTCGAAATCCGTCGAACGATCGAGTGTGACGCCCATCACCGGCTTGCCGCTCGCGAGCGCCGTTGCGACGAAGCCTTGGCTGATCGACGTGCGCCCCTCGCGGATCGCGGCGCAGGCGGCCGCGACGTCGATCGTTGCGGCATCTGCGCTTGCGCAGGGCACATAAGTGCGGCCCTGGCCGACGGGCTCGCCCACGGTGTGCGAGTCAGACGAGCCGACCGCGAAGATGCGCACGCCGCGATTGAGCAGGGCGAACCAGTCGCGGAAGAGCCCGAGCGGGTCCTTCTCCTCGGTGGTCGAGTTGAGCATCTCCGTCGCATCGACGGGCAGCTCGAGCGGCGGATCGAAGCGACCGAGGACTCGATCGAGCTGGTGGTGCCCGAAGGGACTGTTCGTAGCGCTCGGCCAGCGCGGGTGGTTGAGAATTACAACTTGCGCGCCGAGCCCGCGGATGCCCTGCACGATCGTGACGATGTCGCGCGAGCGGAACGGCGGCACGGGATCCGCGGGCGAGAGCGGGAACGCGTTGAAGTGACCGATGTCGGTCGTCACTTCGTTGCCGACGACGCTCGTGTACCACTTCGAGAGTCCGAGCTCGCGCTGGAACGGCGCGTAGTCGATGTTGTGGTTGTGGTCGGTCGCGATCGCGAGCTCGACGCCTTCGCCGGCGAGCGTGACCTGCCGCTCGAGCGCGCTCGCGTCGCCGTGGCCCGAGAACTGCAGCGTGTGCAGGTGCGTGTCGCAGGCCATGAAGCCGCGCGTGTCGACCTCGCTCGCGAGCGTGAACGAGATGCTCGCCGGAGCCTCGTCGAGCGTGAGCACGGACTCGGAGAGGCTCCACTCGGGGCCGCGCGTCGCGAAGGTGCGATAGGTGCCGCGCGGCAACTCGAGCTCGGCGGCGCCGTCGAGGTACAGCACGCCGTCGCGCGTGGCCGTCGCAGCGGGCTTGGCGAAGAAGAGCGGCGGGCGCTGGCCGTTGGCATCCACGAACGAGACACGGGCGGGGAGCGCTGAGCCGTCGCGCACATCGCTCACGCGCACGGCGAGCTTCTGCAGGCGGAACACGTCGCGCACCGAGCGCTCGACGAGCCGCACGTCGCCGACCACGATGTCGTCGCTCGGCGTGTCGGGCACGACCTCGAGCAAGTTCGCGCCCGACTTCACGAGTCCCGCAGGCAGCGCATACCAGCGTTCGACGAGGTCGCCGCCCGTCCGCAGCTGCGCGAACTCGGCGCCGTTCATCCGCAGCCGCCACACGTTGTCGATGCTGCGCTGGCGCAAGTAGAGCATCCACTCGCCCGCGTTCGCGGCGCTCTCGAAGCGCACCTCGAGCTTCGTGCCTTCCGGCTGGAGCGGCGCCTCGGGCCAGTCGGGCGTGGGGTCGTTGCCCAAGTGGTGCAGGGCCGCGTCGAGCACCCGGCCGGGGCGCTCCTGTGGCGCGGCTTGCGGGGCGGGGCCGAGGGTGGCGGCGGCGACGAACAGGAGCCTGGGCAGCATGCTCGCAGCCTAACCAGCGGGCGAGCCCCGCGCGCGGGGCTCGCTCCTGTGACACAATGCCGCGCCCCCCTTCGCCCGCGACCTCCTCAGGACGATGCGAACTCCGCTCCTCACAGCGCTCTGCGGCCTGCTCCTCGCGACACTCGCTCGCGCGCAGGAGTACGGAGCGTGGCACGTGCTCGGCCGCTTCGAGGGCGAGTTCGCCAAGAACAGCACCGCGCAGGTGTTCGCTCCCGAGCGCAGCGTCAAGGCGCAAATGAAGGCCGGTGCCGACGGGCCCGACCTCAGTGCGAAGTACGACGGGATGGACAAGGCGCCGATCGCGTGGCGCAAGCTCTCGGGTGATGCCGCGCGCAACGCACTCGACGTGGGCGCGCTCGATCTCAACGCGCTCTGCCCGCCGCCGCCGTCGCGCAAGGGCAACGTCGACAACGCGGTCGTGTACCTCTACCGGCGCATCGACGCGGCGAGCGAGCTGCGCGTGCCCGTGTCGCTCGGCAGCGACGACGGCGTCAAGGTCTGGCTCAACGGCGAAGTCGTGCTCGACAAGCACGTGCCGCGCGGACTCAACGTCAGCTCCGACGCGCTCACGCTCGCGTACCAGCCCGGCGCGAACCACCTGCTCGTCAAGGTCACCAACGGCGGCGGCGCCTTCGCGTTCCAGATCCAAGGCCGCACGCGCATCTCGCAGGAGGCGATCAACGAGGCCATCGATCGCGGCGTGCAGTTTCTGATTCGCGAGCAGCTCGTCGACGGCTCGTGGGGCTGCTGGGACCACTGGGGCGCGGGCCATCCGGTGTACGTCGCCTACACGCTGATGAAGTGCGGCGTGAAGAAGGACCATCCGTCGGTGCGCATGGCGCTCGAGCTTATGAACCATCGCGCGATGGACACGACCTACGCGCGTGCGTGCGCCATGCTCGCGCTCGAGGCGCGCGGCGACGCCGAGTCGCGCGAGCGCATGCAGGAGCTGCTCGGCGAGCTCGTCGCGACGCAGGGCACGAGCGGACTGTGGGATTACCCCGAATATCCCGGCGGTTCGAAGCTTCCGGTCGACATGTCGAACACGCTCTACGCGGCGCTCGCGCTGCGCGCCGCTTCGAAGAGCGGGCTCGAGATCGATCCGGGCGTGTGGACGAAGCTCGCGGGCGGGGTGCTGCGGTGCCAAGAGAAGCCGCGGCCGATGCCCGGTGGAGGCAAGCGCGAGATGGCGGGCTTCGGCTACCACATCGGCAGCGAGGCGTTCGGCTCGGTGACGACCGGCGGCCTCTCGTGCCTCGCGATCGCCGAGCAGGAAGGCGCGTCGAGCCTGCAGGCCGCGGTGAAGAGCAAGCTCGGGCCGGCGAAGGCGCTCGCTCTCAACTGGCTCGAGCACCACCTCGAGTGGGCCGGCAATCCGGGTCACGGCACGGGCCACCACTACTTCTGGGTGTACGGCATCGAGCGTGTCGGTGCGCTGCTCGCCACCGAGAAGATCGGCGAGGTCGACTGGTACTGGGACGGCGCGTCCTACCTCGTGCGCGCGCAGCGCGACGATGGCTCGTGGAATCCGGAGAACTACGTCGATCACCAGTACCTCGACACGTGCCTCGCGCTCCTGTTCCTGAAGCGCGCCACTGCGCGCGGCTCGGGGGAGACCTCGAAGGTGGGCGTGTACGAGCTCGACGATCCGAAAGCGTCCGTGCAGCTGCGCGCGACGGGCGACACGCCGCTCACGCTGTGGGTGAGCGGACTCTCGGACGAGGTGCAGGCGCGCTTCAAGCCGCAGGAAGGCGCGGACCTCGACGTGGCGAAGATCGAGTACTTCGCGCGCTTCGAAGGCGACAAGGATGCAGAGCCCGCGCTGGTCGGAAGCGTGCAGGGCGCGCCGGCGCGGCGCACGGAGCTGCAGCGCTTCGCACTGCGCCATGCCTTCGATCGCCGCGGCCGCTGGCTCGTGTCCGCCAAGGTGCACCTGCGCGCCGCGGGCTCTTCCAACGTCGAAGTCGTGGCTTCCGAGGAGCTCGCGATCCCGATCGACGGCGTGGTCGATCCCGCGCGGCTCCTGTACGCGGCGGATCGCGGCCGCAGCCTGTTCTATGGCGCGAAGCTGAAGGCCGAGAGCTCTTCGGTCGAGGGCGGCGAGGGCGCTCACCTCGCGACCGACGGCAACCACGGCTCGCGCTGGCGCTGCGCGCCCAACGACACCAACCCGTGGCTGCGCATCACCCTCGAGCGGCCGGCGCGCGCGGACGGCCTGCTGCTCTCCCACGGCCTCGCGCGCCTCGTGAACGCCGCCGCGCCCCGCGCCAGCCGCGTCGCCGTCGTGGTCAACAAGACTCAGACCTTCGCGGTCGACATGCCCGACGACGTGCACGCGAAGGCGCGGCTCTCGTTCGGCGAGCTGCTCAACGTGCGCGAGATCGAGGTGCGCATCGTGGCGAGCGAGGGGCGCGGGCAGGGCGAGCCGGTGGGGTTCTCCGAGCTCGAGCTGGTCAAGGGCCTGTAGCGCGCCGGGCGGGACGGCGAAAAAACTTTGTCCGGGCCAGCGCGCCGGTTCGTTTGCCCGCGCGTGAGCTTTGCACGCCCTCGCCGCCAGCATGCGTCGTCCCGTTGCGGGCCCGTGCGGCCGCGCCAGCCCTGTCGCGGCGGTCGCTTCCAACCGCGTGCGAGCGCCCGACTCGCGCTGAAGGCGAACGTCTCAGGCCTTCGCGTCCGAGTCCGCTTCCATGCGCCGTGCGACCTCGTCGAGGGCGCGCCGCAGGGCCTTGCGAGCTGCTTCCGCCGTGGGGACGCCGAGCTCGGCGGCCACTTCCTCGTAGGACGCGTCGAGTTCGAGGCGCAGCAACAGCGCCGCGCGCACCTTGTCGTCGAGTCCGGCGAGCGCGCGCTCGTAGAGTTCCTGACGCGCGAGCGCCTCGACGATGTCGCGACCGTTGGGGTCCGCGGGGCTCGGATGCTCCGCATCGGACTGCAGCTCCTGCCGTCGACGCAGCTCGACGCGGCACACGTCGATGGCGAGGTTGCGCGCGATCGTGCGCAGGTAGCCCCAGAACGCGGCCGGAGAATCGCGGTCGAAACCGGCCATTCCGGACCAAGCGCGCACGCACACTTCCTGCACGAAGTCCCCCGTTTCCCACAGCGCGCGCACCTCGCGCGGCAGGCGACCGCTGAGGTAGCGATCGAGCGGTCCGTAGAGGCTCGCGAAGAGTGC
>Ga0169931_10008073_pt1 | contig 15448 bp, 13 predicted proteins | sample Kivu_15m_20L_FD_129675 | JGI IMG/M metagenome (GOLD analysis project Ga0169931, IMG submission 129675) | Freshwater microbial communities from Lake Kivu, Western Province, Rwanda to study Microbial Dark Matter (Phase II) - Kivu_15m_20L... | ecosystem: Environmental > Aquatic > Freshwater > Lake... | reverse complement strand
TTCATTTCGGGTCCCTCCTTCAATGCCAATTCCGTAACTGATCCTGCGCAAGGTGCCGCGATGGTCAAATCCCAGAAACAAGAAGGCTACGATCACCTGAAGATCCATCCTGGAGTGCTGTCGAAAGAGATGAAAGCAATTGCCACTGCAGCCAAGGCAGAAAACATTCCCTTTGGAGGACACGTGCCCTTGGATGTTGGGATTCATCAAGCCCTAGAAGATGGCTTTAAATCCATCGAACACATGGATGGGTATATGGAAGGGCTGCTTCCTAGTACAGTTACCATTGACCCCGCTACTTCGGGGCCATTTAACTTGAATTTATCGGCTCAAGTGGACTGGAGCAAACTCCCCGAACTCATCCAAAAGACCTTGGATCAAGGGACTTACCTGGCCCCCACCCTGACCTTGTTTGACCGGTATTTTGGATACATTCCAGCGGATACATTTCGCCTCGCTCCAGAAATGAAATACCTACCAGGCTTGCAAATTCAACAGTGGGTGACTACCAAAAAGCAATTGGAACGGGCAGGCATGCTCAACAAAGAAGTGGTCGCTCCTTACCTCGCTTTTCGCCAAAAATTGTTTCTGGAAATGCACCGCGCCGGCGTACCCATGATCATGGCTTCGGATTCCCCTCAGGTATTCAATGTGCCCGGTTTTTCAATCCACCACGAGATTGCCCTGATGGCTGAAGCAGGAATGTCCAACCTGGAAATCCTAAAAACAGGAGCGCTCGTACCTGCCCAGTACATGGGTGCAACAAACAGTTGGGGACAAGTCAAAGAAGGCTTTGAAGCAGATTTTGTGCTCGTGGAACAAAACCCACTCCTCGATCTCAAAACCCTACAAAAGCCGGTGGGCGTAGTGATCCGAGGGAAGTGGATTGGAAGAGAAGAACTGCAAAGTCAATTGGATCGTATCGAAAAAAATCACCACAGAAATTGAACGGCTTATGGTAAAGCGCATACTTCACCAATCAAAAGTTAGAGGGGCACAATTCCTACTATTGATCGTCTTGGGGATTAGTAGTTGTGCTGCTCCTCCAAAACAAAACCCCAAATCAGTAACCACCACCTTTATGATTCATTCCGAACAACTGACCGAGGTACAGGGACAGCCCGTTTACCGCTATGTGTTGGACAACGGCACCCTCCAAGTAGAACTCTCCAATTACGGAGGGATGGTGTACAAAATCCTAGCGCCTGACCGAGCCGGAAAGCGGGAAAATGTGGCCTTGACCTTGGAGGAAGTGGAGGATTTTCTGACTACCGAACATCCCTTCTTTGGGGTAACTGCAGGGAGAGTAGCCAATCGCATCGCAAACGCCCAATTTAACTTAGATGGCAAATCCTATGCACTGGCAAAGACCAATGGAGATAATCACCTGCATGGCGGAAAGGTAGGGTTTGACAAGAAGGTGTGGACACCCGAAACCTACTCCACAGACTCCACGGTAGGGGTCAAGATGAGCTACCTCAGCCCAGATGGGGAAGAGGGCTATCCTGGCAACCTGCAGACCACCCTATGGATGGAATTACATGCCGATAATACGCTCCGAATTCGATTTGAATCGATCGCAGATCAAGCCACCTTGGTCAACTTGACCAACCATACCTACTTCAATTTGGGCGGCATGAAGCGCGATGCCTTGGATCACGAGATTCAATTTTGGGCAGACGCCTACACCCCAATTGATGAGGAGTTGATTCCTACTGGAGAGGTGAAGGAAGTGGCGGGTACTCCCTTTGATTTTCGTTTGCCAAAAATCTTGGGGGACCAAATCGCAGCCAATGGAGGAGGCTTTGACCACAACTTCGTGATCAAACGGGAGAAATCACCGGAAATGAAGCCCGTGGCGCGGGTTAGGCATCCAGAAAGTGGTCGGGTGATGGAGATGTTTTCGGATAATGTAGGCGTTCAGTTCTACACGGGTAATTTTCTAAGCAAGTTTCCCGGCGCAGGGGGCCAGACCTACGATACCCATTGGGGCTTTTGTTTGGAGTCTCAAAATTGGCCTGATGCCATCCATCATCCCAACTTTCCAAGCTCTATACTTCGACCAGGGGAAACCTACACGCATACCATCGACTACCGCTTTTCGGTAGAAGACTGATGGGAATCTCTTTTTCTTCTACTCTAAAAAAAGATTGATTTTGTATATTTAGTGAACCTGACTGGGGCTTGATCTGTCTCGAGTAAGGTATTTAGTATTCATCTAACTAATCAAAAAAATAATGGGATTATTTTCAGCACTATTGGGGAATGCGGGGGCGGTCAGCCAAGAGGAACTTCAAAAGAAATATGGGGACTTACTCACCACAGGCGAAGAAATTGAACTCGGCTTCAAGCTGGTTCGAGACACCTTTATTTTTACCAACAAGCGACTGATTTTGGTCGATATCCAAGGAATAACCGGGAGCAAAACCGAATACACTTCCATCTCCTACAAGAGCATTTCTAGATTCAGTGTGGAGACAGCGGGCACCTTTGATTTGGATGCAGAGCTAAAGATTTGGGTGTCCAGTGAGGTGCATCCCAGTATCAAAAAGCAGTTTAACAAGTCCGTGAACGTCTACGAAGTACAGCGCGTCTTGGCGCACCATGTCTTGAAGTAAATTCAGGGTTAACCAGGGAAATCAAACAAAAAGCCATCCTCCGCGGCGGATGGCTTTTTTCTTTTTTCACGATCGCAGCGAATGCTCTTTTAACCTCCGTTTAGGACTACTGCGGCTACAACTTGGGTTTCTGTAAATCCTTGGTAGGCACAGATCACCACTTCAAAATCGGATAACTTGCCCAGGTGTTTGAGCGCCAAGGGATTCCCAAAATGAACCAAAATGCAGGGTTTGGATTTCGCCAAGGTTTGGATTTCATCCAAGACGGTTTGCTCCATACCAAATTGATTCAAGGGCTTGTGACTTGGCACAAATACGGCCAATATCACTTGCTCTGCCTCTTGGATCGACCCAAAGGAGATGTCCAACTGTTGGGAAAAGATGCTTGGGCTGGTGGAGAAAAATTCCAGGTATCCCAGTTTTCCTGCTTTTGCCAATTCCTGGAGCGCTGCCGAATTAATTTCCCCTGAGGTGACAGACACATAGTTTGCTGCCAATTCTTTTTGCAGTTGGGAATGGCTTTCCCAGTCGAAGGCAGGAACTGCTATTGGCTGGGTTTCTAGGACACCCAAGCGGGTTTTTAACCCCATCACTTTTTCAAAAACAACCTGTATCTCTGAATCTGAGGCATTTTGGGCAATTTTCTCGATGCCCTCTCTCACGTGATCCGAGAAGCAGAGGATGTCATTACCGGCCTGAAAAGCCTGCCATTCGAGTTCCCCAGGTTCTATATACAGATTGGCCACAGCCTTCATATTGAGTGCGTCAGAGATCACCAGTCCCTTGAATCCCATTTCTCTCTTCAGCAAGTCGGTAATCAGTTCGCGACTGATGCTTGCGGGAATGTTTTTGCCCCCAGTGAGGGTAGGTACAGCCAAGTGGCCCACCATGATCAGTTCTACACCCTGATCGATGCCCATCTGAAAGGGAAGCAATTCCTCCCGCTCGAGTTCCGCTTTGCTTTTATGCAAAATCGGCAAGCCCAGATGCGAGTCCGTGGCCGTATCTCCGTGTCCTGGAAAGTGCTTCAAGCAAGCTCCGATGCCCGCATTTTTCATTCCTGAATAGGCTGCAAATGCCAATTGGGTTACTTTTTCGGGGCTATTCCCAAAAGAGCGGTAGCCAATCACTGGGTTGTTTGGGTTCGTGTTGACGTCGGCACAAGGGGCGAGGTTGAGGTGAATGCCGGAGCGCTTCATGTCCAAGCCCATGCGGTAGCCTACTTCCTTCACCCATGTTGCCGCATCGTTTTTCAAGGCTCCTAGGCTAATGGCAAAGGGGTATTGGGGGGTCTTTTCAATGCGCATGGCCAAGCCGTATTCCCCATCGATGCTGATCAGCAAAGGGATTTTGGCCGCCTTTTGGTAGCGGTTGATCAAGCCAATCAGTTTCTCAAAAGTGCCGCTTACATCCAGCACTTCCGCCCGTTTTTCAAAGTTGGCTGCAGCCGAATGCCTGCTGTGAAAAAAAGTCAGCCCCCCGATTTCCTGTTCGCAAATCAGGGCTTCGATGGCTTGGCAATTTTCTTCCGAATCGTGAATAAACGCCGCAGGAGAAAACAGCTGGGCAATTTTTTGTTTTTTATTCATGTTCTTGTCTTTGTAGGTCCTTCGAAATTCTTCCTTCCTCTATCGACATTCGTCATTCAATTAATAATGAATATCGAATACCGAGTAGCGAATGTCGAAGTGCTCGCTATTCGAAATTCAGCATTGGGCATTCGACATTTGAATATAAATCAATAATGAATGTCGAATGTTGACTAGCGAATGTCGAAGTGCTCGCCATTCGAAATTCAGCGTTTGACATTCGAAATTTGAATATAAATCAATAAATAATGACGAACGCTGAACGCCGATTGAAGAATGAAAAAGTTTTGGATTTAAGACTTTATCCTACTGCTTCCTCCCAAACTCCCTCGGGTACTTCACCGTGTAGGCCATTACAAATCCTGGAATCGTGGCGATCACCACCCAAACGAAAAAACCGGGATAGCCCAGCCACTGCTGCACGTAGCCACTGAGCATGCCCGGAAGCATCATCCCCATGGCCATAAATCCGGTGGCGAGGGCGTAATGGGCCGTTTTGAAAATTCCTTCTGCCAAAAACAGCAAAAACACCATAAAGGCAGCAAAGCCAAAACCATAGCCCAGCTGCTCAATCACGACCACCAAGGCGGCAAAGTAGACGTTGTCTGGTTGCAGCCATGCCAAAAACACGTAGCCAATATTGGGTGCGTTGATGGCAAAAGCCATGGGCATCATCCACTTGCCCAGTCCATCGCGGGAGATCATTATTCCTCCCAAAATTCCACCAAGCAATAAGGCAATCACCCCTAGCGTGCCGTAAATAAATCCTACCTCGGTGGTACTCAATCCCAAGCCTCCATCAGCGCATTCATCCAAAAAGAAGGGAGAAGCCATTTTCACCAATTGGGATTCTCCCAAGCGATAGAGAAGGACAAAGCCTAGGGAAAGGCCTATATTTTTCTTCGTAAAAAAGGAGGAAAAGACCTTTCCAAAACTGGGTTGGTCCTCTTTTGCAATACGTTCTTCCAACACTTTTGGGGTAGCCAAATAATTGATTCCAGTCAGTAGGAGCATCAATCCCCCCACACCGGTCATCGTCCAAGACCAGGCCTGGGTAGGATCGGCAAATTTTTCTTCCAGAAATCCAGCGACAATCACAATTAAACCTTGTCCGGTAATCATTCCTACCCGGTAGAAGGTGCTTCGCATGCCCACAAAGAAACTTTGCTGCTCGGGTTTCAAGGCAATTAAATACAGTCCATCCGAGGCGATGTCGTTGGTGGCGGAGGCAAAGGCACCCATCCAAAAAAAGGCGAGCGTGAGCGTGAAAAAATGGGAACTACTCGTAGTCAATCCTACGCCTAAAAACACCAGAGACAGGATCAACTGCATGCTCAAAAACCATTGCTTTTTGTGACCAAAAAGTTCTAAAATCGGACTCCAAATAGGTTTGATCACCCAAGGCAAGTAGAGAAAGGAGGTGTACAATCCGATATCCGCATTGGAGATGCCCAGGTTTTTGTACATGACCACTGACACCGTAATGATCAGCACATAGGGGACCGATTCCGTGAGGTAAAGTGTGGGAACCCACAGCCAAGGGTTTTTGGAGGAAATTTGGGTCATGATTTGCGAAGTAAATGTTGGTAGATGTTGATCTCTGAGCCTTCGATGATTTTGGCCCCGACCGCCTTTTCATAGAACTCTGCTGGTCCTACGCCACCGATGATCGCATAGGCATAGCCCATTTCTCGCATGGATTCTAGGGATTTTAGGAGGAGGAGTTTACCAATGCCTTTGCCCCGCTCAGACTCTAAGGTACCCGTTGGGCCAAAAAAATTCCGCGCCGTACTTTCGTAGCAGGCAAAGCCCAAAATAACATTGCCTCGCTGTGCCATCCAACAGGATACGGGTTGCCGCGAAAAAGCCACTTCCACCTCCGAATGCCAATAGGCACCAAAGGCCTGCATGACCCAGTCGCACAGCAAGTGCTTTTCTGGTGGGATCGCCCTGCGTACCACTATTTTTTCCTTTTCCAAAAGTCGCTGCTCCAATGCTGCGCTTGAAGGAAGTTCGAGTAGGCGAACGAGCATGTCTTTCATGGACGCGAAGGTTTGGTGAGTTGGAGTACTTGACTTTGGATCACTCGGCCATAGTTGTCCACCCAGCGAATGGCCAGGTAGTTGCTATGGAGTTGAGGGATGTCTAGGTTGGACTTCTGGGTACTTCCTACCCAAACCTTGTGCAAGGGTGCCTGATGGATGCTGTTCAAGTCATTGCTCCCTTGAACCAAGGCATAGCGGATGGCTGGGTCCAACTGTTTTTCGAGTTGAAGTTGGATTTTTGAGGAGGAATGCTGAAGATCCAACACCTGTGGGGTGCTAATGCGCATCGAAGTTTTGGGCTCAAAAGCAGGAGGCAATACTGGTCGATCGTACACCTCACTTTTTAGAAGTTGGGCGATGTCCTGATTCTTTTGGTACATGGATTTGGCCGAGAAAAAGGCATTGCCTTGAATTTGAGGCAAGGTCCTTCCGTAATGTACTTGGCTGATGAGTTCCCTGGGTTCTTTCCAAGCCACATCCGAATCGTCTCGAATCTTGTAAGGCCCATTCCCCAGGTAAATGGGAATTCCATAACTGGTATTGGACCACCAATCCGCCAAAATGCGGTGGGAGGCCAAGCGGTGCTCCATGCTCCAGTAGAGCTGAGGGATTAAGTAATCAATCCATCCATTTTTCATCCAAAGCAGGACGTCTGCAAACAGGTCGTCGTAGTTGGTTTGCCCAGCTTGGGTGGGAGAGCCTTTCGGGTCTTTACTTTTATTCCGCCACACCCCAAAAGGAGAGATACCAAACTGAACCCAGGGCTTTTTGCTTTTGATGGTTTGGCTGAGGGCTAGGATGAGTTCATTCACATTTTGCCTTCTCCAATCCTCTTTGGACTGCCCTGGCTTTTTGTAAGCCGCATAAGATGCTTGGTCAGGAAATTCCAAGTTGGGTTCTCTGTAGGGATAAAAATAGTCATCGAAATGGATGGCGTCGATGTCGTAGTTTTCGACCACTTCGTCAATGATTTTGAGCAAATGCGCTTTCACTTCAGGTAGTCCTGGATCGTAGTACCACTTGGTGCTGTATTTGAGCATCCAATTCCGGTGCTTGTTGAAGTCATGTTCTAGACTTAGCGCAGTGGTATTGAGGTCCATGGTAGCACGGTAGGGGTTGAGCCATGCATGAAACTCCAATCCGCGCTGGTGCGCGGCATCGATTAGCCAAGTCAGGGGGTCTTCCTGGGTTTTGGGTGCTGTCCCCTGTTGGCCGGTGAGGTACTTAGACCAGGGGGCTAGGTCTGTAGGGTAAAACGCATCCCCTGCCGTACGTATTTGAACGATGACTGCATTGAAATGCAGTCCTTTGTAGTAATCCAAAAGCGCGAGGTAGTCCTTTTTTTGTTTCTCCCATGGGTCGGTGGAGGAGAGTGGCCAGTCAATATTGGCTACGGTGGCAATCCACACTCCTCTAAATTCGCGAGGGATTTCGGGAAGCGAATTGGGGATACTCACAAAGGAAACTTCTTTGGTTACTAAGGTACTGCTAGGGGCTTGGGTAGCGCTTGTTTTTGGAACTGGTGAATCCAATTGTTGGGCAATACTGCCTGTCCATAGGAAAAGAAAAAGAAGAAAAGGTGGGATAAACTTGAGGGCCAGATTCATAGGGCAATCAAAGCGGAGGAAGCGGTTTTAAGTTCAGGTCAGTCAAATTTTTCCGCAAGCGAATCATAAAGGAATCTCCTGGATCTGACTTTACGGTGCGGTAGTTGGGGTCTGTCTCTTTCCAAAGCTCTGTTCTTTGGAAGCGTTGGTATTCGTGGTGGCCAATGACGTAATCGATCGGGTATTTTCGTTTCAGGTAGCGGATGAGTTTTTCGTTGGACTCTAGCTGGGCCTTGGTCAGGGGCATGTCGTCGCTGCCAATATTTTCAATCCCAATTGCCAAGTAATTGAGTCCGATCACGTGTCTGGCAAAGGTGGTTTCTGGGAGTAGGCGAAAAACAGTGCCGTCGCGGTCGATCAAAAACTGACTGGAAACATTCAAGTTGCTCGCTCCGGTAAGGTCTGCTCTTCCACCCAGTGTGATGGGATTAAACACATCGTGGGTGACTTCAATGCTTGGAATGGCTGTCCAGTGGACTACGACCATCTTTGGAGTAATGGTTGCGCTGGCTTGGACCAATCCATGTCGCTCCTTGAGGTAGTTGAGAGAAAGTTGTTCCCTTTCTGCATTCCAGGTGATGGGTTTGTCTAGAATGCGGAAAGTGGCCTTGGGGCTGCAGCCTGCAAGGGTCATGCAGGTCAAAAACCAGCCAAGGAAAAGCGTGAATCGGTTCATGGGTAGGAATAAAAGGACCTAGGTACTAAGTTAGGCAGAAAAAGGGAGGAATACACCTCTGTGAGAAGAGAAACCGAAAAACTGTTTTCTCAAAGAATTTTTCTCTGAAGTCCTTGGGTCTTTTTAGAAGAATTTCAAAATGCGATCCCAAACTTTTTCCCCAACTCGGTCAAATCTTGGATCACGGGATCCAGTAAGGGGATCCCTTCTTTTTTTCGGAGGAGTTCGAGTTCCCGTTCTGGGTCCCCAGGGATCAATACTTGCTCATGACCTGGAGTAGGTTCTGCAGATCGAAATCTACGGATCCACTGATCCATATGTCCTTTGAATTCTTCAGCAGGTCGGAAGGCATCCACCCGCATGGCCCCAAAAAAGTGTCCAATCCCTTCGCCAACGAGATTGGGGAGGGGGTCCAAAAATGCCACAAATGGAGGCACCCAAGGCCCGTAATTGGCTCCGGAAAGTACGGCTGAGAGAATGTCTACTACCGCACCCAAGGCATACCCCTTGTGCGAGCCATGCTCCCGATCCCCGCCTAGTGGGAGCAATGCACCCCCATCTTTTACCCCATTGGCAGAGTTGGTGGGGTTTCCAGACTTGTCCTGCACCCATCCGCTAGGGGTATCCAAACCTTTGCGCTGAAGGATTTCTAATTTTCCATTGGCAGCTGTTGTAGTCGCCATGTCTGCCACAAAGGGAGGTTCTTCGCTTGCGGGTATGGCCACTGCAATGGGATTCGTGCCGAGCAGTCGCTCTTTGGAAAAGGTAGGGGCTACCAGTGGACTGGCGTTGGTCAAAGAAATGCCAATCATGTCCTCCTCCAAGGCCATCATGGCGTGGTAGCCAGCGATGCCGTAGTGGTTGGAATTTTTGACGGATACCCAGCCTGTACCTACTTGCTTGGCTTTTTCCATGGCCACTTTCATGGCAAAAGGTGCCACCACCAAGCCCAAGCCCCCATCTCCATCTACTACGGCAGTAGAGGGGGTTTCGTAGCTTACCCGCAACTTAGGCGTTGCATTGATTCTTCCTTTTTCCCAGAGACGCACATAGCCGCTGAGTCGGGCTACTCCATGGCTGTCTACTCCGCGAAGGTCTGCCGAAAGCAGTACCTTCGAAGCCAGTTGAGCGTCCGCTTTAGGACAGCCAATCTTGAGGAGCAGGTCGTAGGTGAAGCGGTACAGGTGTTCGTAGGAAAATTGTTGCATGGCTACTGTGGAATGGTCAAAAATGAATGTTGCAAAGATAGAAATCAAGAGGCAGGGTGTATTCTCTTGCTCCTATAAAAAAAGATGGGGTGATTTTTCTTAGTTGGAAAATAAAGGAACCCTTACAGATTGATTTTACCCGAGAGCATTCGAGAAACTGCACCCTCCTTCAAGGAATAATGGGAGCAGCGAATGCTTTCCACTTGGAGATGTTGCAAGATAAAATCAATCAGGCAACTGGCGACCACAATCATGTCCACCCGCATGGCGATCATGCCCGGGATGAGCAATCGTTCTGTTCTATTTTTGGTCACCAGTAACTGAAAAAGTTGGTAAAAATCGCGGACCGGTAATTCGAAGACATTCTGACCAGTAAGTTTGCATTGCAACATGGTGGCAAAATACATATCGATCAAGGTATCGAAGGTGCCTGAGGCACCCACAAATCCACTGGGCTGGTAGGTGGCAATGGCATCGAGCAGGGGCTGAAGTTTTTCCCCACAATACTGCTCCAACTTTTCCACCTCTTCGGGTAAAATAGGATCATGGTAATGAAAGGCGTCCAGCAGGCGCTGTCCGCCTATTTCAAAACTTCTTTTCCAGAATACCTCTTGTGCATTTCCGATGATAAATTCGACCGAACCCCCGCCGATATCCATCATCAGGGAGGTGTGCTCGTCTAGTGCTCCAGAAAAATGAATGCCCTCGTAGATCAACTGTGCCTCTTCTTCTCCAGAAATCACGTGGATTTGAATACCAAGCTGCTCCATTACTTTAGTGACAAAGTCAGGACCATTGGTTGCGTTTCGGACGGAGGAGGTAGCGAAGGCAAATACTTCGCTAATTTGTTCTCCTTCAATCAAATTTTTGAAATGTCCAAGGGTGTGCAGCGCTCTTTTCTCGGCTTCGGGAGTAATCTGATTCTGAGTGATGCCTCCTTGGCCCAGTTTTACGGCAATTTTTTCCTTATAAATGGTCTTAAATTCTATCCCATGCAGTTCCACCAACAACAGATGAAATGTGTTGGTCCCCATATCAATCACCGCTGCTTTCTTGGGATGTGTCATTGTCCTTTTTTTTGGATGGGCGAATATAGAAAGTTTTTTAAAAGTTCTATTTTAAGTTTTTATACATCGGATAAAACGCAGGCTAGCAGGAGCTTGAAGTCATATTGGGACTTGATTTGGGAGGGAGAGCTTTTTCTATCCGTTCGAGAGTTTATATTTGGTAGAAGAATTAATCCCCAAAGATGACAGATCCAAAGAACCCAAATCACAGCCCTACAGACCACCAAGATAAAATCGCCCTTTTGGCAAAGAAAAATTTTGAAGCGGAACAAGGGGGAGGGGCAGCGCGAATTGATGCGCAGCACAAAAAAGGGAAACTCACCGCACGAGAACGAATTGCCTTGCTCTTGGATGAGGGGACTTTTGAAGAACTGGATAAGTTCGTTATGCACCGAGCGAAAGACTTTGGTTTGGACAAGGAGCATTACCTCGGAGATGGGGTAGTGACCGGATATGGGGAGGTGAATGGGAGATTGGTCTATGTTTATTCTCAGGATTTTACCGTATTTGGCGGTTCACTTTCCGAGACCCATGCCGAAAAGATCTGTAAGGTGATGGATTTGGCGCTCAAGAATGGCGCTCCAATTATTGGGATGAATGATTCGGGAGGGGCTCGCATTCAAGAAGGTGTCAATTCCCTTGGTGGCTATGCCGATATTTTTTACCGAAATACCCTTGCTTCAGGGGTAGTGCCTCAGATTTCTGCCATCATGGGTCCGTGTGCAGGAGGCGCAGTGTACTCTCCAGCGATTACGGACTTTATCTTGATGGTAGAACATACCTCCTACATGTTTGTGACCGGACCCAATGTGGTCAAGACCGTCACTCAGGAAACAGTCACTGCTGAAGAGTTGGGAGGAGCGTCCACGCACAGTACCAAGTCAGGAGTCACCCATTTTGCTTGCGCCAATGAGGTAGAGGCACTGAAGCGAATCAAGTCTTTGCTTAGCTACCTTCCACAAAATTGTGCCGATCAAGCACCCTGTTATCCCTACGAATCCAAGAAAGACGAGTCGAGGCCCATATTGGATAACCTGATTCCTGAAAATCCAAACCATCCCTACGACATGCGAGAGGTGATTGGGGGAATCGTGGACGAAGCCTCATTTTTAGAAGTACATGAAAACTACGCGGATAATATTGTGGTAGGTTTTGCACGAATTGCCGGAAGGAGTATCGGCATTGTAGGCAATCAGCCCCAATCCATGGCAGGGGTTTTGGATAACCATGCATCGATCAAGGCAGCGCGCTTTGTGCGCTTCTGTGATAGCTTCAATGTGCCACTTTTGGTATTGGTGGATGTGCCAGGGTTTTTGCCGGGTACCGATCAGGAATGGAATGGGATCATCACCAATGGAGCAAAGTTGCTCTATGCCTTTTCCGAAGCGACGGTCCCTCGGATCACCGTCATCACCCGAAAAGCCTATGGGGGAGCCTACGATGTGATGAACTCCAAGCATATTGGAGCAGATTTGAATTATGCCTGGCCTATGGCTGAAATCGCCGTGATGGGGGCAAAAGGAGCAGCAGAAATCATCTTCAAAAAAGAGATTGCTGAAGCGGAGGATTCAGAAGCTAAACTACAAGAGAAGGTGGAGGAGTATACGACCAAGTTTGCCAATCCCTACCGTGCTGCGCATCGAGGCTACATTGACGAGGTGATTCTTCCGTCTGACACACGAACCAAATTGATTAAGGCATTTAAAATGCTCGAAAATAAGGTGGATCAATTGCCTCGAAAGAAGCATGGTAACATTCCACTCTAAGAAGTATTCAGGTGTAAGTTTTCACCTTTTCAAATTTTCACTTACCTAAACTTAAAGACGCTGTCCATTTAACTTACAGTGTCCTACTCCTAAAGCGATGAATGAGACTCAGTTTTTAAAAACTTATTTGAACAATGCTTCTCCTACTGGACACGAGGCCTCCGGGCAACAAATTTGGCTGGATTACATTAAGCCCTATGTGGACAGTTATTTTACAGATTCCTACGGTACTGCGGTGGCAGTGATCGAGCCCGATGCGCCCTTTCGCGTGGTGATTGAAGCACATGCCGATGAGATCAGTTGGTTTGTCAACTACATTAAGGACGATGGGTACATCTACGTGCGCCGGAATGGCGGATCCGATCACATGATTGCTCCTTCCATGCGGGTCAATATCCATACCGATAAAGGGATCGTCCCTGGAGTTTTTGGCTGGCCAGCCATCCACGTGCGGAAAGAAGGAAAAGAAGATGCACCTACCTTAGACAATATCTTTATTGATGTGGGTGCGCAATCCAAAGCTGAGGTGGAGCAGTTGGGAATCCATGTGGGCTGTGTGATTACCTTTCAGGACGAGCTCACCGAATTGAATGGAAAGTATTGGTCAGGCAGAGCCTTGGACAATCGAATCGGAGGATACATGATTGCGCAGGTGGCTCGAAAAATCAAGGAGTCAGGGAAGAAACTTCCTTTTGGCTTATACATCGTCAATGCGGTACAGGAAGAAATTGGACTTCGAGGGGCTGAAATGATTGCGCAACGAATCAAGCCGGATGTGGCGATCATTACAGATGTATGTCACGATACGACTGCGCCCTTGTACAGCAAAATCAGCAGTGGTGATCAGGCTGCAGGCAAAGGTCCCGTGCTCACCTATGGGGCTTCGGTTCACAAAAAATTACTGGATCTCATCATTGCTGCTGCGCGAAAGCAGGAGATTCCTTTTCAGCGAGCAGCTGCTTCACGAACTACGGGCACGGATACCGATGCCTTTGCCTATTCCAATGGAGGGGTGCCTTCTGCACTGATCTCGCTTCCCTTGAAATACATGCATACCACAGTGGAAACTGCCAGTAAGAGCGATATTGAGCAGGTCATCGAATTGATGTATGCATTTTTGGTGGACTTTGATCCCAGTTTTGATTTCCGATACCTCAGTTAAGGAGGGATTGCTCCATTGGTATAAATTATTGAAATGGGGTTGTGACTTTTTTTAATTTGATGCTGCAATCCTGAATCTGAAATTAATCAGGTTTTCAGGAAGAATTAAATGGTAAAAACACGAGTTTGAATGGCTGCAAAAACTAACTGAAAAATGAAGAAAATTACTGTTGTACTAGCGCTTCTGGTATTCCTTGGATTTGGGTGCAGTTCCAAGTCTCAAGATTCGGCCACAGGCTTGGATTCCCTGGGGACTGGGGCTCAGGCCGAAAATGCATTGACTCCTGAGGAGCAAGCCGAAGGTTGGATCTTGTTGTTTGATGGGAATAGTATGCAGGGCTGGCGTGCCTTCAATGGGGACACGACTCCTGCCAACTGGGTGATTGAAGAGGGTGCGATGAAGGGATTGGGTGCTACGGGCGGAGCCGATTTTGGTGGAGACGTGGTGTATGGGGCGCAGGAGTTCGAGGAGTTTGAATTGAAGTTTTCTTGGAAAATCTCCGCAGGGGGTAATTCAGGGGTATTCTACCATGTGGTGGAGGGTCCAGCCTACAAGGCTCCTTATTATACAGGTCCAGAATACCAGGTGATCGATCAGTTGGGCTTTGCACAGCCTCTTGAAAAGTGGCAATCCCTTGCAGGAGATTATGCGATGTATGAGCCGGATTACGTCGGAGTGGTAAAGCCTGCTGGGGAGTGGAATGAATCCAAGATTGTTTTTTCTGAAGCAGGTGCCAGTTATTGGCTCAATGGAAAGCAGACCGTGGCTTTTGTGCCTTATTCTGAAGACTGGAAGACACGACGTAATTCAGGGAAATGGAATGATTTTCCCGATTACAAAATTGCCCGTAAGGGGCTAATTGCATTGCAGGATCATGGGGATCCTGTCTGGTATAAAAACATTAAAATTCGACCTTTATGAAAAAAGTGATTTTGGTAGCCTTGCTACTGGTTGGGATGCAGACGGTGTATGCCCAGAAAAAGGAAAAATTGTTTAACGGGAAAGACCTGACGGGATGGACCGTGTATGGGACCGAGAAATGGTATGTGGAGAACGGCTTGTTAGTATCCGAGAGTGGGCCTGACAAGGGCTATGGGTATTTGGGCACCACGGCCGATTACGGTGACTTTGAGGTGGAGTTGGAGTTTAAGCAGGAGGCCAATGGAAATTCTGGGGTCTTTATCCGCTCTACGGTAGACGGCACCAAGGTGTCTGGCTGGCAAGTGGAGGTGGCTCCACCGGGCAACGATACCGGGGGGATTTACGAATCCTATGGTCGAGGTTGGTTGATCAAGCCTGATCCCGAGAAAGACAAGGCCTTGAAATTTGGCGAATGGAACACCATGCGGATTGTGGTGCAGGGGGACCGGGTGATTTCCTATGTGAATGGGGTGGAGATGGTCAACTATGCGGACGAGAAGATTGGAGCAGGAATAGGCGGTGTTTTACTTCAAATCCACGATGGGGGAGGAATAAAAGTCTATTGGAGAAATATAGTTTTGAAAAAATTATAGTTTACCAAATTTTAAATAAGTTGATGCCCTGTAAATTCCGATTTACAGGGCATTTTTTCTGTAAATTTTTCTTGTTCAGGCTCAAGCACTTGGGCAATTCCCGGGTAGAATCTTGATTTATTCTTGTCAATTGGATTCTTTTTACGATCTTTGCACTCCCAAAAGGGGGTAAAGAGTAAATTTTGTGGAATACAGG
>Ga0169931_10008072_pt1 | contig 15450 bp, 14 predicted proteins | sample Kivu_15m_20L_FD_129675 | JGI IMG/M metagenome (GOLD analysis project Ga0169931, IMG submission 129675) | Freshwater microbial communities from Lake Kivu, Western Province, Rwanda to study Microbial Dark Matter (Phase II) - Kivu_15m_20L... | ecosystem: Environmental > Aquatic > Freshwater > Lake... | reverse complement strand
TGCTCGAATGGCGGCGGCAGGATGACTGATCCGTCAGCATTTGACCCGACGCCACCGACAAGTTGAATCAACCTCAATGGAGTACGGCTGCGCAACCACTGCAGATTGCCCGACTCGAACGACTGGATGAAAACGGGTGCGTCACGGTGGTTCCAGCCGGCGCTCTCCAGTGCGCTCAGCAGAGGTTCTTCGAGTGAGAGCCCGAGCGCACAGTGCCAGCTCGGATGCTTCGTTTCAGTATAGATGCCGATGGTTCGGCCGCACGCTTTCGACTCACTTTGAGCGAGCGCGATGATTTCTTCGAGGGTCGGTATCGAAAACCGACCATCGAATTCTTTCGATCGATCTTGTCTTGGCTGCACGGCTCGAAGGCTACGCAGTTCGGCGAGGGTGAAGTCGACCGTGAACCAACCGGTCGTTTCGACGCCGTCGATCATGACGGTGCGTTTTCGATCGGCGAATTCTGGCTTGGATGCTACATCAGTCGTTTGGCTGATATCCGGCTCGTGCCTCGCAACGAGATGACCATCGCGCGTAGCGACGAGATCAGGTTCGATGTAATCCGCGCCCATCTCGATAGCGAGTCGATACGCCTCGAGCGTGTGCTCCGGTCGATAACCCGAGGCACCACGATGAGCGATGACGATGGGGGTAGCGATGGCATTCACCATATGAGCCGCCAATGTACAAGCGATAAGCAGCGAAAATTTGCGCATGCCCGCAGATTATTGAGCCCGTATGACGAATAGATGACGAACCGAGAGGATCGCGTGCGCATCAAGGAGCGGCAGACAATTCTTTGCCAAGTATGACGAAACGCAAGTCGGCTCGTTTGGGTTCGCCGAATCGCGGATCACCGTAAGGAAACGCGGCGGTTTCACCTGTTCGTGTATAGCCACGGCGCTCGTACCAAGCGATGAGCTCGTCGCGTTGCTCTATGACTGTCATGACCATGCGGCTGACGCCCCAATGAGCTTGCACATCATGCTCGGCTGCAGCGAGCAATGCTCGACCGAGACCTGCTGCCTGCAGCGTGGGTCGAATGGTCAGCATGCCAAGGTAGGCGTAATCGCCTCGATGCTGTAGCTGCACACAAGCTTGCAGCAAACCAGCCACGTCTTCATGCACCAGCATCCGTTGTTGCGGTGCGCCCGCGATGAAGTCGCAAATCGCAGCCTCATCGGTGCGTTGACCGCCGAGCAAGTCCGCTTCGGTTGTCCAGCCCACTCGGCTGCTATCGCCGCGATAAGCGGAGTTCACGAGTGCGACAATGGTGGGGGCATCGTCGACCCGAGCAAGTCTGACTGGAATCAATCGATCGCTACCTTGCCTCGCGTCTCGGCGATCTGGCCAAGTCCCATGCGCAGCTCAAGGCGACGCTGAAACTCTTCGGGACCAAACGCACGCTGCGCGAGCACGTTCATGGGATCGGTACGGTAACCGATTTCGCGCACGTAGTGATCGTAGGCCTGCTGTGCGAGGCGCTCCTCGGGTGCGAGGGGCTGTCGTTCGGCTTCATCGATCCAGTCGAACCAGCGCCCGACGAACTCTTGCAGGTAGCTTTCGCAGGTGGCGATGTTCTCTTCGTTGAGTTCACCCATGACGCTCGTACAGACCGGTGACATCAAGCCGCGCAAATACGTTCCGTGGCTCCAGTTCCAGGTGAAGTTTGATAGGCCTCGGAATCGAATGGCGCTCGCGTTGGCGGGTTCGTAGTAATGATTGACATAGTCGAGGTTGGTGCGCAGATCGACGCGCGGCGTGTAGTCTGCGTAGAAAAAGAGTTTCGGCACGGTGCCGAAGATCACGACCAAGTGCGGTACCCGATTCTGCTGCGACAGGAAGACGGTCGCGTTCATATCGAGCAAGCTCGCCTTGCGGTTACCGAGCCAGGAGTGAACGAGCCATTCGACGCGTGGACCCGTCCAGGCGTTAAACGAGCCCTCCATACCGCCATCGAGCGAGGTGTAGTACTCACTGCCGATTGTGGAGGGATGCTTCTCCACCGCGAAGCGCCGTTTGACGCGCTCGACGATGCCCGAGTGGATGCCCCAGCAACGCTCCCACGCCCGATGAACATCCACGTTGGGTTGCTCGGCGAGGAACTCGGTGATGGTTTTGATGTCGAGTTTGGTGTTCATGTGTCTAGTTAGCCGAAAGTCGTCAGCTTGCGCTCAAGGATGCGCTCTTGGCGTTCGAGCCGTGGTCGGCGTGCTCCCCGACTGGGCGCTGCAACAGGCTTCTGCTAGCCTTTGCTCATCACTCAAGGACGCGAGGTGTCTCAATGAAAATCCGTGTAATGAAACAAGTGTTTATGAGCTTCGTCGCGATGGCGCTGGTCTCGGCGAGTGCCTTTGCTGCCGCGTCGACTGATTCGGTGTTGACGGAGGTCATCGCCGGCGATTGGCGGTCTGCGGCGGAGAAGTCGCGCGATGTCGCTCGTAAGCCGATTGAAAACCTGCAGTTCTGGGGCCTGAAGCCGGGGGCTAGCGTTCTCGAAGTGCAGCCGGGTGGTGGATGGTGGACGCGTATCCTCGCTCCGTCTGCGGCCCGCACTGGCGGAAGTTACACGGCGACGGCGGCTGATCTTGCCAATCCGTCGATTACGGAAGCCGCTCGCAAAGGTCGGGCGGATTTCGCAGCGCGCTTTGCGGACGAAAAAATCTACGGCAAGGTCGAACTCGTCAACTGGGGCGCTACCGCAGCGCCTCTGGCTGCCAACAACTATGACTTCATTTTGTTGTCGCGAGTGATCCACGGTTGGATGCGTGTCGAGGGGTTGGTCGATCGCAACTTCGCAAGCCTCGCCGGTTCTCTGAAGCCAGGCGGCGTGTTGGCTGTCGAGCAGCATCGCGAAAATCCCGGCCCGCAAGACCCGATGGCGGAGAGTGGCTACGTCACCGAGGCGTTTGTCATTGCCGCTGCTGAAAAAGCCGGGCTGCGTCTGGCGGATCGATCTGAGATCAACGCAAACCCCAAAGACACCAAAGATCATCCTTTCGGTGTTTGGACGCTGCCACCGACTCGCATCACCGTGCCCTATGGTTCGGGCAAAGCGCCGGATCCAAATTTTGATCGCAGTAAGTACGATGCAATCGGCGAGTCTGATCGCATGACCTTGCGCTTCGTCAAGGCAGCGTCGTGAGCATCACCGCCGTGCGTCGATGGCTGTGCCTGACGGTCGTCGGACTGTCGCTGGTCGCAACATCGGCGCATGGCGCCGAGCCTGATGCAGCGATGGACGAGCCTCAATATGCTTCGGCATACAAGCAGTTCCGCGCGCTGCAGGAAGCCGTTCTAGCCAAGCGCGACAGTGACGCCAAGCGGGCAGGGGATTTGTGTGTGACGACGCTCGACGCGTTGCTCAAACGTCAGCCACGATCCTATGAGGCTTTGGCTTTGCAGTCCGCGTGCTATGGCTATCTCGCGAATTTGGGTGGCATGGCGGCCATCCGTAACGGTTCGCGCAGCGGCAAGAGCATCGAGGCCGCGCTCGCCTTGGCACCGAAGAGTCCGCGCGTGATCTTAGTCGATGGCTTTGGTCTTTATTTCAGGCCCAAGTTCGTCGGTGGCGATAAAGGCAAGGGTTGCGCTCGCATAAGAGAAGCCAGCAAGGCGTTCGACTCGAGCCATGCAAGCACCGCGGCAGCCGCGTCGAAGTCGGCGCTCGATTGGGGCGCTGCCGAGGCGCACTACTGGAGCGGGCGTTGTGCGCGGGATGCGGGCGATGTTGCCACGGCGCGCGCCGAGTTCGAAAAAGTCCTCGAACTCGACCCCGATCTTGCCATCGCGAAAAAAGCGCTTGGCCGTTGACGATCGTCAAAAAATTCCGGCGGCAAGCCCCGCCGCTAACATAGCACCGAGTTCGCGGCAGCGCTCGATGTCTGCAGGTTTAGGATCGCCGAGTACCAAAACGGGCTCGGCGATCTCCTTCCATCGATAGCCGGTGACGATGCGACGGACAGCGGCGATGGTTCCCTGTCCGTCGTTGCCTGCACTCACCACGAGTCCGTACGGTCGACCGACCGTGTGCGATTCGACTGCATAGAACGTGCGGTCGAAAAAATCCTTCAGAGCCCCGCTCATGTACGCGAAGTGCTCCGGCGTGGCCAGCAGCATTCCGTCCGCCCAAAGTAGGTCATCATCGGTTGCAGACAAGGCGGGCTGCTCACGGAGTTCGACCCGTTCGCCGGTGCCGCGAACCCCCTCCGCCATAGCCAGTCGTAACTGTTCCGTGCGTCCACCAGAATGGCCGCCATAGACGATCAATATCTTCGGAATCATCGAACGAGCCCGAGTTGTCGAAACCACTCGAGAGTCATGTCGCTTTGCCGATGACGGTTGAACCACCAAACTGAGAGCGTCGCGACGAGGCCGCCCGCAGCGGCCATCAGCATGTCTTTGTGCGCGTCCCACTCATCGCCTTGCGTGCCGAGAAATGTCGCCCCGAGTCCGCCACCAAAAACGATGGCCGCAGCCCATTCGAGCATTTCGTACAACAGCGACGTCGACATGACGAGATCGAGCGGCAGAAAATAACTCCAAAATCCACGTACCCTGGCGAGCAGCATCAGCAGTTCTCGAAGCGGCAACACGAGACATAAGCCATAGAAAAAGTGGACGACTCGGTCGTAATGATTACGGCTCGAGCCTAGCCAGGTCGTCACCTCGTCGATCGGCACCAAGGAGTAGGTGTAATGCGCGCCGATTGTGTGGATCGTGAGAAAGCCGAATAGCAAGACGTAGGATGTGAGCGGTAGCGGCAACACTTTTCGTGTAGCGATCAAAATGGCGACGCCCGCGAAGATCAATAAGTTCTCGAGCCACCAAGTGGCTCGATCAACGGGGGCGATGGCTAGTACAGCCCAAATCACGAGAAAAGCGCCCGACATGGAGCGGATCGCCAGATCGCGTCTCACGGCTTTTCTACCGTATAGACCACATCAGCACTGACTTCTTTGCCAGCCTCGGTTCGTACCGTCCAACGATCGTTAATGCTGTAGCGAAGCTTGAGCGTGTTTAAGGTTTCTGCCAGCGAAATCCCATAGCTGACATAGAGCCGACTCGAGAGGTATTTGCCGAAAACCAGCGACGTTTCGTTCGCGAGATTCTGTTCGATTCCGACATCTTCGATGCCGATACGCTGGCCCAACTGCTGCGCGAGGATCGCGCCGCCCTGTGCAAGTAGCGCCGTTCGACTGGCGCTGGAGGTCGAGTCTCCGGCCTGTGTCGCTTCGATGGTGCCTCCGGCCAAGATCAGTGATACCACCTGTGATTGCGGCAGAGACGGTTCCGAGAAGAAGCTCATGCGCGGTTCACGTAGCGTACCGCGCACGTTCACACCGGCTTTGACATCCGGGAATTCCTTGGTTGCGCGGATATCGACGCCAGGATCGTTGATGAGCCCGCCCGAAAAGATGAGTCGACCGCGCTCGATATCGAGTCGTCGCCCGAGGGCGGCGTATTTTCCTTCGACGACACCGAGCTCGCCGCTACCACGGTTGACGCCATCCGGAGTGCTGCGCACATTGATATTGCCGGCGATTCGACCACTAAGACCAAACGAGTCGACGGTAACGCTATTGCCCAGCGTGAGTTTGATATCACTTGATACGCGGAACGAGCTCGCCCGATCGATCGGCTCGGCGCCGACGATGATCTCGTCGGTCGAAGTCGAGACGGCGCCTGTCAGGTCGACGGGCGTCAGTCGCGCGCTTGGGACGAAGACGGTGCCGGTCGCGAGCAAGTCGCGTCCGGTGACCTTGAATTCCAAATCCGGCGTGGCGTTGATACGCGCTTCTGGCAGGTCGATGATCGGGATGTCGTTACCGCGGAAACGTAGCGAACCGAAGGGGAGTGATCGGCGCCACTCGAGATACGCATCTGCCCGTATGCTGCCTTTGCCGGCACCAGCGGATGCTTGCAGTGCGATTCGATTATCGATCAAGTGCGCTTCTGCATCGATGTCGCGCAGTGCGAGATTGATTTGATAGAAGTCGAGTTCGCCGCGCTCGATTCGTAACACGCCGTTCACGAGCGGGGCACCGACCGTGCCGCTGAAATCGAAGTCCATCGACAGATCGCCCGCCGAACGATCAATCTCAGGAACGTAGAGATTCAAAAGCCCAAGCGCGGTGGAGTCGGCGATCAACTTGGCCTGAAGTGGCATATCAGTCCAAGAGTTGGCAGCACGGAGTGCCAATAGCTGACCGCTCGCCCGGCCGCGTTCGCCGGCGGCGATATCCAGTAGTCCAACGATGGTCTCAGACGAGGAACTGACATCGAGGTAGCCCGAACCCAAGGGGATGGTGTCGCGTTTGCCGCTTGCACGTATCCAGTTGAGTCTAGCGTCGCGGAAGTCGGCGCGAAGTGTGCCGAGTACCGGCCCGTTTGCCGGCGCACCAATACTGGCCGCGGCGCTGATCGTTCCATCGTAGCTTGCTTTGAGCCAAGGCTTTGGCAGCACGGAAGCGATCGGCAGCCGCGCAATATCGAAGCGCGCATTCCATGCGCCGTCGCTCCACGCCGCTGATAAGCATAGCTCGGCACTACCGGTCAGTTCCGTCACCTTGCGAGCCCTCAAGCAGAACGGTTCGACGTCTGCACTACTCAAGGTGAAAATCATGTTCAATGGATCGACCACGACGAGGTCGATATCCGCCGGCAGATCGAGATCGAACCGATCCCAGCGCTGCTGCCAAGTTTCGGTATTGAATGAGCCAGCCCCGCGCGCTGTTATCGTCGCATCGCGGTCACGGACATCGAGGGTCAAGTCGTGTGCTGCGGTAGATCCTTGTAGTTTGAAATCGAGGCGTTCGATGTCCCGACCCGCAGCGCGAAGATCGGCGATCGCCACATCAAACTTGGCCGGAGCGGATGCGGCTGTCAGTGGATCCACATCGATGGCGGCACGCAGGCGGCCGATTTGCATCGTCGGTAGTTTCAGATCATCGCCATTGGCGTCGAGTAGAACGCGCATGGCGCTTGCTGACCCACGCAAAACGCCCTTGGCCGATAGGCTTCCTGTCGCGCCTGGGGCCACGACTGCCAGATCGTTTGCGCTGATTCTAAAGTTGAGGTCGCGACGCGTCGCCGACAGCAGGCCGTCGAGTTCAAGATCGAAGCCGCCAAAACGAACATCGACCGCGTCGAAGCGGTATTCATCTTTGGCGATGCGTAATTTGCCGCCGCCACTGGCTGTCGCTCCTCGAAGACGACCGCCAAGTTGGCGTAGGTCGACTTCGATACCCGCGTTTCTGCCGCTTGTCCGTCCGCTCGCCGTCAATAAGAAACTGACCTTGCCGTCAAGGCCAGCTCGCCACCCGGAAGGGTCGATATCTTTGACGCTACCGGTGATTTTCCATGCCAAATCCGGACGCCACCCGATTTCACCGGACAAAACACTCGTTCCCTCTAGCAAGTTGAAGCGACTGTTGGTGAACAGGAAACGACCCGGTTGCAGCGCTCCGTCGACGGTGGCTTGTAGCGGCGGCAGAGCGCCGATTCGTAACGCAGCTTCGGTGCGGATGTCGTAGCTACCCACACCCACGAGGGTGAACAAGCCGCGTTCGCTTTGCAGTGCCGGATCATCTCCGCGCAACGGCCAGCGGAAGTTTTGCCAGCGTCCGCTGAGTGCAAGAGCAGGACCTGCTTCCTCGAACGTCACGGTGCCGCTGGTATCGATGCGCAACTGGCTCGGTGCATGCACGAGCTTTAGTATTCGCGCGCGCAGGATGTTGCTCGCAAATGAACCATCGAATTGCACATCGATCAGCCCAGCGCCGAGGCCGGGCGAATCAAGGGAGCCGCTCGCACGATAACCCGCCGAGTCGAAATCTAACGCAAGCGTTCCGGCGATATCACCAAAGAAATCCGAACCGCCGAATCGGGTGAAGTCGAGCTTTGATACTTTGGCCGCGCCGCGCAAGTTCCACGGCGGCAAGGCGCGAAGGTTCGCCTCGTCGAGGTCGGCGATAAAAGGCTCCGTGAGTCCCCCCTTGAGCGGCAAGCTCTCGAGATTCCCGTCAGTGCTGACTTTTGCGACCCAGCGCGGACCCCGACGTGAGTTGAAGGTGGCTGTTGCTTCCGCTTCGAGCCCGAGCGGTAATGCCGCCTTTAAAAGGCCGTTCGCTTCGAGTTCGATATTACCCAAAGATCCTTTGGCATCGCGTATCCAAATGCGGCGCTCGCGGATGGTGCCGTGCGCCGTGACTTCTTTGAATACGACGGGTGCCCCGGTCGCTAGCTTGATCGTGGTCGATCGCACTCGAGTTTGACGTGCCTCAAGTGTCAGCAGTCGTGGAAGGAATGGCTTGGCTTCGGTTGGAGGCGGTTGATTTCGCGGTTGCGGGGCAATTTCCAGATCACGCACCTCGAAGTCGCTCACATCGATGGTTTGCCATAGCAGCGGCAGAAGCTCGAGGCGAGCGCGCAGTCCGTCGATACGCAGATAGACCAAATCATGCTCTATGACGATACGTTCGACCGTGAAGCCACCGGCTAGGCTGCCGCGCACATTGTTGATCTGCAGCTTCTCGAGTGACCCTGCTTTACTCGGTATTTGTGCGACGAGATACCGTAGTGCCGTTTCAGAGTGTCCGATCGTGAATAGCGCAATCACCGGTGCGCTGAGCAGAATCAGCAATAACAGGCCTGCAATGATCGATAAGCGTTTTGCGACAGGCATGTCAGAGTTTCGGTGAGAAGTTCAGATGCAAGCGCGGGCCGGACGGATCGTCAAAGTCTGGCTCCACGCCGCAGCGAGGGTCTGGTCGAGGATTGCGGCACGCAGGATTCGTCAAAGGCTGTGCGATGTCGATCCCGAGCGTGACGACCGGTAAGCGTAGGCGCAGGCCGATACCGACTGAATATTGCAGCGGATCACCGAAGTCATCGAATGCATTACCGGCATCTACGAATGCTGCGACGCCGAAGTTACGTGGTAAATCTCGGATGACTTCAGCGGTCGCCGTCAAAAGATGCCGGCCACCGACTTTGGCGCCGCGCTCATCGGTTGGCGTTAGATCGGTGTAGCCGAAGCCGCGCACGCTACGATCACCGCCGGCGAAAAAGCGCTCGGTACCCGGCAAATTTTCCGTCGCCGAGACCCAAGTAGCACCGAGTTGACCGCGGAAGAAAAAGTGCCATTGCGGCGCGATGTCGAAGACCCGTTCGCCCTCAATTCGCAGTTGCAGATAGTCATCGGGCGCACCGAGGTTTTGGGTGGAGCCACGTAGCTCCGCGAGTAGTCCTCGTGAAAACAGCGCCTCACCGAGATATCCGCGCGGTACCGACGCAAGACTGATGCCCGGTATGACGAGGGTATCGCTGGTATCTATAGCGTTCGCACGGCCCGAATTAGCGGTGGCCGTACGCACTCGACTCAATGAGGCAAAGAATACGCGCTGCCAGTCACCGCGCACCTGCGTGATTGATGGTTGCAGCCGAGTCGTTCGGGTATCGAGATCGCCAAGCTCGTCGCGAGAGTAGCGCCACTCGGTGGTGAATTTCTCCAGCGCGGGATCTCCGATCGGGACGAGATAGCGCGCTTCAAAAGACTGCTCGACTTGTGCCGCTTTCACTTCGGCCCTCAGTCGATGGCCTTTGTCGTTCAGGCGTCGATTCTCCCAAGTCAGAGTGCCGCGCGCACGACTGTCGGTCGCGAATCCAACACCTGCCGAGTAGCGGTTGCGTCGGTTGGGCTCGGTGCGAATGCTGACTGGAATAATGCGCGTTTGTGCATCGGGTTCGCCAGCGAGCACTTCCACAGTCGAAAAATATTGACTGTCATCCAACGCGAATTGGGTACGCAGTAGTTGATTCGCATCGTATGGAGCGCCGTCTTCATAGCGTAGATAGCGCCTTAGAAGGCTCTCCTCCAGCGAGCGTTGTTCGATGAGCGTCGAGCCGAAGCTGTAGCGAGGTCCGGTTTGCAGAATCAAGGTCGCAGTGGCGGTCTTGAGTTCTGGATCGACTCGAAGTTCACTCGTCGTCAGTTTTGCTTCCACGAAGCCCAGTGTGGCGGCGGTTCGGCGCAGCGAATCTTTGATCGAATCATAGGCGGCATGATCAAGCCGCTTGCCGACGCGCAAGGGTGGGTCGCGCAAGATATCTTTGAACGCCGGGTGTTCGAGACCGGGCCCTTCTACTCGTAGAGTCACGTCTTGCATCATGACCGGGATACCCGCGTCGATCTGCAGGCGAGCCCGCCAACGTGTGCCGTCGACTTTCTCAACGGAAGCTGCCACCTTGGCCTCGTAGTAACCGAAGGGACGTAAAGCGGCTGCGGCCTCGCGAACAGCGCGCTCTTGTAGGCGCTCGACCAAGTTCTCATCGAGATCGTCGCGAGTCTTGTAACGCTCGAGACTGAGGTATGCGAGCACGTTGCGACGGAGCTCACCGTTCACCCCATTGATCTGGATATCGATATCGGCACGCGCCAAGCTGCCCGCGGTTACTGACCATAGGGCTGCCATCAGGGCGGCGCGTGCCGCGCGACGACGAGTTTTCGAGGTGAGCGAGGGCAGCATTGTGCCCCGATTCTACTTCACGGAGTTGCTGCTACGGGCGGCCACTTGGCACGCGTTCCTTGCCAACGAATGAGCCCATCCGGTTGGCCCGCCGAGCCGTACCGGCGCTCCTCCAGCGACCAGTTACCGCGTCGATCCAGCAGCAGCAGGGTGGAGCAGCGTGTTCCATAACCCTCGGTATGGACGAAGGGCGAGGAGAGGATCGATTCCCAGTCGGTGCCGACACCGGTATCTGGCAATTGATCGAGCGGAGCACGTTCGCGATCGCCGAGCGCGTGCCAGAGCGGGGCCGTATCTGCCGAGCCTACGTTCGACCAATCGGCGAGCGCATCGCGCAGGCGTTTCAGTTTGGGCCACGGGGTGTCGAGCAAATGATTGCTCAGTGCGTGGATGCCAGCCGATAGCCGACGCGCAAAAGTCGAATCGCGATTGCTGGCGTACCAGAGCGCATCGCCATCGTGTAGCAGCAGATTGAACCCGGCATATTGATTCGCTTGATGCGCGAGCATACCGAGATGCGATTCTGCCGAGTCCGAACTCGTCAGGAAGTTGGGAACGAGATCACCGCGGGTCGGAGCCTGCGGTAGTTGTTCAGGTTCGCGGAAGTTGGTTACGAGGCCAAAGCGTGTTCGCTGCTCGAAACCCATCCAAGTGCCGCCCGCCTGCAGATCACGGCCTGCCAAGATGCTGGGTCGGTCGTCCCACAGGGCGAGCGGTGCCGCCGGGCGCGCATGGAACTCGTCGCGATTCGCAAGAACTACCGCGAGATAGTCGGGATGTGCATCGAGCGCAACGGCGGCAAGACACATGATGGATGCTTCAGCGCGAGTCGGTGTCTAGCCAGTTCATGATCAAGCGTCGCGAGATGGAGGTGGCTGGTGGCAGGATGGCACGACCGTTGCGGATTTCGTCACGACTGAACCAGCGTGCATCTTCGAGCTCGTCACCTGCTGTCACCGGGGATCCCGGAGCGGCCGTCGCCATGTAACCGAGCATCAGCGAGGAAGGGAATGGCCACGGTTGCGATGAGTGGTAGCGGCAGTGACTGATAATCACCCCGGTTTCCTCGAGTACTTCACGCGCGACGGCATCCTCGAGACTTTCGCCCGGCTCGACGAATCCGGCGATGGTCGAATAACGATTCGGAGCCCAAGAGGCTTGTCGACCGAGTAGCGCTCGCTCGCCGTCAGTGACGAGTACGATGATCGCAGGGTCGATGCGCGGAAACGAATCGACACCGCAGGCCGGGTTACTGCAGTGCATGACGTGGCCGCCGCGCTGAGGCTCATTTGCTGCACCGCAGTTACCGCAATAACGATGGCGTCTTTGCCAATGAATCAGGGCGCGGGCGTAAGCCAACAAGCCGGCTTCCGCTGCCTCGAGTTCCGAGGCCAGCGGGCGTAGCTCCTCGAAGCGCAGCTCGCTAGGCACCTCGTCCGCTTCGTCGGTCTGGATGAGAACGCAGCGAGTCTCCTCGAACCAGCCGAGCAGGACCATGGAGGCATCCGTCGACTTTTGGACGAGCGGATGACGATGATCGACGAATGCTGCCCGCAACGGATCAGTCTCGACGGCCAGGCTCGTACCTCGACTCAATAAAAAACGCGCGAGCGGATCCGAGCGCGCTTCGGTCTGCCAATTCGGCAGTTCGCGCAGATGGGCACGACGATCGATGTAGGGGCCTGCGAGAAAATTCGGTTGAAGGTGTTCTGGTAAAGCGCGCATCGCTATATCCGGGCGCGCTGAAACGGAAACGACTTCGTTCGTATTCAGAGCCCTGTTCGGTTGCCAAGTGTAGCAGGCGGACGTGTCATCGGGCGCGCTGCTCTGCCGGGTCGCTGCACCGGCAACATGTAGCTGCACGCGCGACATTCGACCTCACGCAGACGCAGCGCTTCGATGACGTTGACGCCGCCGCAGTGGTCACACCATTGCAGGCGGATCTCATCGCCGACGCTCAATGCATCGGCGAGAAAAGCGGCGCGTTCGAAATCGATATGAGGTTCGATGACGATTCGAGCGTAAGCGTCGAACGCATCGCAGAGCAGTCGTCCTTGCTGAATCGGCGCAGAGCGACGGGGCGCTGCGCCGGGTTGTCTGGTGGGCAGTACGCCAAAGAGAACGAACATCGCGGCGAGCACTTGCGTGTCATGGTCAAGTTGCGCCGATCGAAGAAAGAAACCAACTTGTTGCGGCGACTTGCCGCGATGCCGACGGATGGTGGCACCCGGTCGGATATAGGAGCGGATCAGCTTGCGCACACGATCATCGCTGAGGCCGGTCCACTGTCTGATGGTCTGAGTACGCGCTTCGTATTTGACCAGACGCAGAGCGAGCTCGAGACGAGACCGGTCGCGACGATAACGATCATCAGTGACGCGCATGACAACCCCCGATGTATTCAATATGAGTGGTATTTGCGCTCAAAATATCCCAAAACTCAGGCTGCATTCCAAGGCGCTCTCGGCCATCATTTTTCGTCAAACGACGGAGGAATGCATGAAAGAACCTACCGAAACCGATTTCACTCACAGCGTTGATCGCAGAATCATTCGCCAGATAGGCGATCTCAATTTTCGCGGTTTGAGTTTGGTTCGACAAAATCTACTTAGTGATGATCCCGTCTTATCCTTGCTCGCTTGCACAGATCGGGAAGTTTGGCGTCCGCTGAACGAGCCGGCGCTCAAGCAGGTAGCTGAGGCTCCCTATGTCTTGTTCGAGCTGCCGTTTGATCCGGAGGCACCGGGCGATGGATCAAGTCACGATATTTGGTCCACGCCGCCAGGACGAGACTATGTCCGCTTGTTATGTCATTTCGCGTGGCAGGTGTGTCGCGGCCGCGCTGTTGCTGCCACTTTGTTGCTCGGGCTGACACCGGCTGCCGTGCAGAGGTTGCGCGCCGTGCCTTTGCCGGATCTCGATCCGCTGGCCGATCGCAGCAGCGCGAGCTTGAAATTGCGTTGGAGCGCCGACCCGTGGTTTTGGGGCCGTCGGCTTGAGGCGGCGACTGCGGCCGATCCGCGTCGAATGTGGCAAACCACTTTTGCAGGCGTGCAGCGGCTTGCTGCGCTGTCGCGGCCACCGTCGCCCGCCTGACTTCGAGATGCGATTTCGACCATGAAAATCAGTGCCGGCATGGTATCTTCTGCGCCCCATGCAAGCACTCGAGGTCCGCGGACTCGTCAAGCAGTACCGCAACGGCGTTCAGGCTCTCAAGGGCATCGATCTCGATGTCGACGAGGGTGACTTTTTTGCCTTGCTCGGGCCGAACGGCGCCGGTAAGAGCACCCTGATCGGCATCTGCACGTCGCTAGTCAGCAAGTCGGCTGGTCGAATCTCTGTTTTTGGCCATGACCTCGACGATGAGTTGGAGGCTGCCAAGGCCTGCATCGGTATCGTCCCGCAGGAGATAAACCTCAACCAGTTTGAAACGCCGGAAACCATCGTGGTTAACCAAGCCGGTTTTTACGGCATTCCACGACCGGTCGCCCGCGAGCGAGCTGAGAAGTATCTGACTGCGTTGTCATTGTGGGACAAGCGTCACAAGCTGGCGCGAACACTCTCCGGTGGTATGAAGCGTCGCTTGATGATTGCGCGTGCGCTCATGCACGAGCCACGTCTCTTGATTCTCGATGAGCCGACCGCGGGAGTCGACATCGAAATCCGGCGCTCGATGTGGGATTTTTTGCGCGAGCTAAACGCCCGTGGCACCACCATTATCCTAACGACGCATTATCTCGAAGAGGCCGAGTCGCTCTGCCGAAATATCGCCATTATCGATCAAGGACGAATCGCAGAAGCCGACCGCATGGATAGTCTGCTGCGCAAGTTGCATACGGAATCGTTCTTGCTCAGCCTGCGTGAGCCTGTGTCGATCGTGCCTCAACTCGAGGGATATGATTTCGACCTGATCGATCCGCAAACCTTGGAAGTCGAGGTCAGTAAGGATCGCGACTTGAATGAGCTCTTTGCGCGGCTCTCCGCCGATGGCGTCCATGTGCTTTCCATGCGCAACAAGGTCAATCGTCTCGAAGAGATCTTCATGCGTTTGGTCGACAAATCCGGGGCAGCGACATGAGCGAGGCCATCAACAAGGCACGCTGGATCGGCTTTCAAACGATCATCCTGCGGGAGTTCGGGCGCATTTTGCGCATCTGGGGGCAGACGATCGTGCCCTCTGTAGTGACTGCGGCACTCTACTTCGTCATCTTCGGTTCTTTGATCGGTCGACGTATTGGCTCGATGGATGGCATCGATTACATGCAGTACATCGCGCCCGGCTTGATCATGATGGCGGTCATCACCAACTCATACGCCAATGTCTCCTCCTCGCTGTATGGCGCGAAGTTCGGACGATATCTCGAGGAAGTGCTGGTGTCGCCGCTGCCGAATTGGGTCATCGTACTGGGTTATGTCGGTGGTGGCGTGCTGCGCGGCTTATTGGTGGGGCTTGCGGTCACTATCGTGACCTTGTTTTTCACGCACCTACCCGTACAGCACTTATTGCTAATTTTCCTGGCAGTATTTTTGACTGCAATGATTTTTTCCTTAGCAGGATTGATCAATGGCGTCTTCGCCAAGAACTTCGATCAGGTCAACTGGATCCCGACCTTCGTTCTCACTCCATTGACCTATTTTGGTGGCGTCTTCTACTCGATCAGTCTATTGCCCGAATGGGCACGAACCATCTCGTACGCAAACCCAATTCTGCATATGGTCAATGCCTTTCGCTATGGCTTCATGGGACGTAGCGACGTCAACGTGCTGTTGGCTTTTGCCATAATGGGCCTCGCTGTGATCGTGTTGTTCGTCATCGCGCTGCATTTGATGAGTCGTAGCGCGGGTTTGCGTGACTGATTCGGTGGATTTCTTGCCGCGCTGGTGGTTGCGCGGCCAGCATCTGCAGTCGATTTTGCCGAGC
>Ga0169931_10008071_pt1 | contig 15450 bp, 11 predicted proteins | sample Kivu_15m_20L_FD_129675 | JGI IMG/M metagenome (GOLD analysis project Ga0169931, IMG submission 129675) | Freshwater microbial communities from Lake Kivu, Western Province, Rwanda to study Microbial Dark Matter (Phase II) - Kivu_15m_20L... | ecosystem: Environmental > Aquatic > Freshwater > Lake... | reverse complement strand
TGCGGACCCGAAGGTTGCGGAACTCGATCGGCGCACCTTCGGCTTCCAAGGCGAGGTAGCCGGTCGCGGGGGCGCATTGCTTGCCCCCCGTGACCTCGCTGCCGTTGACCCAGAGGCGCACCTCGCCATTGATGGCGCGGACGTAGTAGTGGTTCCATTCGCCGTGCGGGCGCACGCGGCGCTCGACGGGGAAGCTGCGGGTGCTCTTCGGCTCGCCCACTTTGTACGGCGCGCCGTCTTCGTCCTGGTAGGTGAGCTCCGGCACGAACGCCGTCATGCGCGAGGCGCCGACGGGGAAGACGTCGCCGTGGCTCGTGAACCAGTCGGAGTGTTTGCCCTTCGACTTCAGCCAGTTCTCCTCGTAGCCGAGGTCGAGCACCTGCACCTCGATGCCGCTGCGCGGCAGTTGGCCGGGGGGTAGGTCGGTGAAGGCCTCCTCGGGGCACCAGAGGAAGAGGCCGCTGTTGCCCGCGTGGGTCAGGTGCCGCCACTCGACGACGAGCTCGAAGTTGGTGAAGACCTCGCGGCTGCGCGCGCCGCCGATCGGGCGGCCGGTGCCCGCGATGACACCGTCGCGCTCGACCCACGTGTCGGCATCGCCGTTCACGTTGATGAAGTCCGCGAGCGTCAAGGTCCGCCAGCCGAGCCCCGTACCATCGACGTACGCGCGCGGGAGCGCGCCCTGCGTGCTCGGTGCGCTCGGCGCAGCCACGGGGCGGAGGAACGCAGCGGCGAGACAGGTCAAGAGCGTGAGGGGCAGCTTCATCCTGCCCCCCACGATACCCCATCGGCGCAGCGTCAGTCGCGCAGCGCGCGCTCCAACTGCTGCAGGAGCGCCACGACGCGCGCCTGGACGCCGGGGGTCTGGCGAACGATGAGGTGGTCCCCGACCAACCCCAGGCCGACGCGCTCGTCAGTGTTCCAGCGCTCCGGGTCGATCTGGTGGATGAACTCGGCGATGCCCTCGAAGCGCTCCTCCCTGCGCTCACCATCGAGCCCCGCGAAGAGCGCGGTCAAGCTGTGCAGGTGGACTTCGAGCCACGGCTGCCTCTGGATCTCGACTCCGCCGGCGCTCGGGCGCCAATGCAGGCCACTTGGCGCGAGGCATGCCGTCAGCGCTTCGGCGAACGGGACCCGCGCGAGCGATAGCCGCTGCTCGGAGCGCCCGTCGTAGTCGGCGAGCTCCAGGGTCGGATCGATGATCGAGACGCCGGCGGCGCCTGAGAGCGCGACGAGCGCATCGCTCAGCGCGCCCCCTTCGAGCTCCACGTCGACAGGCGTCGCGAGCCGCGTTTGCAGGGCCGCCGACCACGCGTGCTGGCGGCGCACGGGCTCACGCTGCCCAGCGGCGAGGCGCTCGAGGAAGCTGTGCACCTGCGCCTGGACCTCAGCCGTGTGACGCACGCAGAGGAGCCCCTCCCAGAACGTGAGGGACACCGCTTCGCGCTCCCAGGCCGAGGGCTCATCGAGGGCGAAGCGCCGGACCGCTTCGAGCAACTGGTCCTTCGCGGCCACCCCCGTGGCGCCGGGGGACTCCATCCGCTGCAGCAGCGGCGCGACGCGGTAGAGCCGCAGCTCGGGCTCGAACGGCAGCGCCTCCTCGGCATCGACGAACACGGCGCCGCCCGCGCCCTTTGCGACGAGGCGGTGCGCCCAGTAGCCCGCATTGGCAGTCAGCACCCCGAAGAGCTCCTCGGCGGTGACGTCCTTGACGTGCAGCGTGACCCAGTACTCCTCCGCGTTCTCGCGCACGAAGGGGCCGAGCTCCACATCGACCCCGGCGAGGCGACCGAGCTCCAGCAGCGCCGCGGGCAGCGGCGCCTCGTCGAAGTCGACCGCTGCGAGGGGCGCGCGCAGCCGCTCCTCGATTGCGCGGCGCCAGGCGGGCACTTCGCTCGCCAGCTCGACTCCGATGATGGAGCCGATGGCAGGCCCGATTGCAGGCCCAGTCGCAGGCCCAGTTGCAGGCACTGCCGCAGCTTCGGGCGCGGGCTGCTGCAACGGACGCCCCGCGAGCGCGGCGGGGCGCTGGCTCTGCGGCATCGCCGAAGCGAGGCCGAGCCAAGCGACCCCGACGACGGCGAGGGCGCCGAGCGCGCGGCGGGAGCGGGACGTATTCACGGGCGCAACGATCATCTGCACTCTCCTGGTCAGGCCGCTGGTCCCCGCGGCCATGGTGAGGGCGCCAGGCGCGACGACCGCGTGTTGGACACGCGCCGCCGCGAGCTGGACGAGGGTTCGGGCGTAGAGGAGCTGGGGGTGTTCGGGGCTGCGGTCCGGGCGCGCTGCGAGCGCAGCGATGGCGTCGGCGTCCCGCGCGGAGTCGACGGCGTCGACGAGCCGCGCGAGGGCGAGGCGCGCCAGCGGGTGGAACCACCACACCACGCGCAGGAGCGCCAGAAGCGGAGCACACGCGAGGTCGCCGCGGCGCACGTGACAGCACTCGTGCGCCAGCACACACGCGAGCGCCGCGGGTGGCAGCGTTGCCGCGCTCGGCGGCAGCAGGATGCGCGGGCGCCGGAAGCCGTGCACTGCGGGCGACGGGACCGCAGCGGTGATGCAGACGGAGACCTTGCGGCGCAGCCGAGTGCAGCGTGCGACCTCGCCGAGGAGCGCGACGACGTCGGGCGGCGCCGGCTGCGCCGCGCGGAGCGCGCTACGGAGCGCGCGCTCCGCGCGGACGAAGCGCGCCCCGGTGACACCGGCGCCGACGAGCCAGAGGCCGATGAGCGCGGCGCCGAGCGCTCGGCGCCAGGGCCAGCGCGCCGGCTGCGGAGGCGCCGCGCTGGGCTGCAGTGGCGCCTCGGCGTTGGCCGGGCGCAGGTCGCGTCGCTCGCGCAGGGGCATATCCGCCGAATCGAGCTGCGCCGCCGCGGCGCGCTGCGCTCGTTCGCTCGTCGCGAAGACCGCAGGGGCCGCAGGTGCCGCCGCAGGTGCCGCCGCCGGGGCCGCACGGCTCCACGCCGCAGCGAGGCGCACGCGCGCGGGGGCCAGGCCGTCCGGGACACTCGGCAGGACCGGCAGCGCCAGCCGCAGCACGACGAGCCCCCACAAGCCGAGCCGCAGCCGCGGGGTCAGCGCTCGCGCTGCGCAGCGCTCGACCACCAGCGCGACCAGCACGACGACGGCGACGTGCGCGGACGCCTCGAGCAGCGCGCTGGCGAGCGCGGGCATCAGCGTTGCCCCCGCTCGAGCTCGTCGAGCAAGCCGCGGAGGCGAGCGAGCTCCGCCCCGTCGAGCTCCGTCTCCTTCAGGAAGAACGCGAGCATCGGGCTCTGTTCGGCGCGGCCCGCGCGGCGCAGCAGGTCGCGGCTAGCCGTGCGCAGCCACGCGCGCTTCGTGAACGCGGGTTTGTAGACGAACCACGTCCGCTCCGCCGCGCGGGTGACCGCCCCCTTGGTATGGAGGCGTTGCAGCAGGGTCTTCACGGTGCCGAGGGACCAAGCCTTACGGCCAGCGAGCTGCTTGTGCACCTGGACGGCGGAGGCGGGGCTCTCGTGCCAGAGGGCGTCGAGCACGTCCCACTCGGCGTCGGTCACTTCGGGGATAGGGTTCGCGGGGCTCACGAATACAACTGTAGTCGCGCACACAAATGTAGTCAACCCTGTCTCCCGCCGAATCCGGGCCCCGCCGGAATCGGCGGGCTCCCCCGTGGGTCCGCACCTCGCCGTTCGTCCTGCGGGTACACCCACCGCGATGCGCCCCCACCCCGCCACCGACCACCCCGACCCGCTCCGGGACCCCGCCGGGTGGTCCGAGCTCCTCCACGTCCATGTCCCGGCGCTCTACGGGGCCGTGGCGCGCCGGGTGGGCCCCGACCGGCAGCTCACCGAAGACCTCGTCCAGGAGGCGTGGCTGCGGGCCGTGGCGTCCTGGTCGGCCCGCGGCCTCCCGCAGGACCCCGGCGCTTGGCTGCGCACCGCCGCGTTCAACCTCCTGCGCGACCACTTCAAGCGCCGCCGGCCCGAGGCGCTCGAGACGGAGCCCGCGGGCCCGCTCGGCGACGAAGAGCGCGCCCGCGACGAGCGCCGCGCGCGCGCCGCCGCCGTCGTCCAACGGGGCCTCGCCGCGCTGCCGCGCGCGAGCGCCGAGCTCCTGGCCGCGCGCCACTTCGACGGCCGCACCCTCGCCGCGCTCGCCGCAGAAGCGCGCACGAGCGAGCGCGCGATCGAGGGCCGCCTGCGCCGGGCGCGCGGCGCTTTGGAGCGCGCGCTGCGGCGGCTCCCGCCACACAGCGCCGACCTCCGCGAGCTGTTCCCCGAGTGAGCAGAGACCCCGTCCGCCCCACCCCTCTCAACCCGACCGACACCATGCCCGACCCGACGACCCCTGACCCTGAGTTCCTGGCGCAGCTCGAGCGCGCCACCCACTTCGAGCTGCGGCGCGCGGCGCGGCCCACGCGTGCCGTCCCCTTCGGCGGGGCAGTGCGCGCCGCGGCGCTCACCCTGCTGGCCTTCGGCGCTGGCGCGGGCGTTGTCATCGCGGCCGAGCGCGTCGCGGACACTCGGCGCGCCGCCCACGAGCTGGCCCGCAACGAGGTCGAGCGCGCGCTCGCGGAGCGCCGCGCAGCGCACTTGCAGACGCTCGCCGAGCGGGCGCGCGTCGAATACCACGCGGGCCGCGCCAGCCAAGCCCCTCTCGACCGGGCGGAGGCGCGGGCCGCCGAAGCCAAGAGCGCGCTGGCCCACTTGCAGCTCGAGCGCGAGGCGCTGCAGCGCGGCGGTCCGCCCCTGCGGCGCGCTGCGGAGAGCCGCTCGGCGCTCGACCTCGACCTGACCGCGCCGCTCGTCGGTCCGCGAGACTTCGTCTCGGAGCACCTGCGCGTCGAGCTCGCTGCGCGCGAGGACGCCGCCGCGCGCGCGGCGCGCGAGCGCGAGCTGGTCGAGGTCATGGCCCGCAACGGGATGCGCCCTGGCTCGGACGTGCGCGCCGCCGAGACCAGCGCGGCGGCGCTGACGACGGAGGTCGCCGCGCTGCGCGCGCGCCTCGCACTGCGCGCCGCATTCTTGCAAGGCGAGCGATCGGCGGAGGAGGTCGCCCAGAGCGACCGCCGCACGCAGGCGGAGGCCCGCGAACAGACCCTCACTGCGCGCATCAAGCTGCTCGCGGAAGAGGTCGAGCGCGCCGAGCAGCTCTCACGCGTCGGCGTCGTCTCCAGCGCAGAGCTCGCGAACCGAGCCCTCGACCTCGCCGAAGCCGAAGGCGAGCTGGCGCTGGTCCGGCTGGAGCTCGAGCTCGACAGCGAGCCCCGCTGAGCGCGCTCAGGGCCGCAGCCGCGCGTAGAGCGCCGCCGCGCGCGGGTGGTCGCTGAACCACCCGCGCGCGGACTCCGCCGTCAGGCCGGCCTCGGCTTCGGCGGTGCCGACCCAGGCCGCGGCGCCGGCGGCATCGCCGCGCCGCTCGCACAAACCGGCGAGCTCGAGGCACGCCGTCGCGAAGAGCGCGGGCGCGGCGCTCGGGCCGCCGCGCAGGGCCTGCTGCGCCGCGGGCGCTGCGCGCTGCAAGTGGAGCTCCGCGGCGCCGTCGTCGCCGCGCGCGAGCGCGTGCGCCCCCGCTTCGAGGCGCGCCATGGCCACCAGGAAGGCCCGGTGCGGGTCGTCGGGGGCCGCCGCGTGGAAGTCCTCGGCTGCGGCGATCGCCTCGGCGAACGCAGCGGCCGCGGCGGCGGCGTCGCCGTCCTGCGCGGCCACTTGGCCGGCCAGCGTGGTGAGCTCGATCAACCCCACCGGGCTGCTGCCGGCGCGCCGCGCGCGAGAGTGCTCGAGCGCGCGCGCCATCACCTCGCGCGCCGCCCCCGCGCGGCCTGCGTCGCTGAGGAGCTGCGCCGTGTGCCCGAGCGCCGCCGCCAGGTTCGCGCGGCATTGGTCGTCTTTGGGCCGCCGCTCGAGCACCGCCTCCAGGAGGGGGGTCGCGCGCTGCAGCGCCGCGAGGGCTTCAGGGAGGCGCTGCAGGCCTTCCAGGGCGCCAGCCTGCATCGCGTGGGCGATGCCGAGGCGCGCGGCGTGGTTCATGTCATCGGGGAAGCGCGCGGTGAGCCCCGTCAGGAGCTCGATCGCCCGGTTGTTATCCGCGAGGGCAGCCTCGGGCTCGCCCAGCTTCGCGCGATTGTCGGCGCTCGTCCCGAGCAGCGAGGCCAAGCGCGACGGCCACATCGGGACGTCGCGCTCGTCGCGCGCGAGCGCCTCGAGGCACACGAGCGCCGCATCGATGCGCTCGCGCGCCACTGGCCAATTGTGCGTCTGTTGCGCGAGTTCGGCGCGTTGCTCCATCACACCAGCGAGCTTCGCGCGCGGCCGTACGTCGTCGGGCCGCTGCGCGAGGGTCGCTTCCAGGACCGCCTGCACCTCGGCGAGCGCTGCGTCTGCCTCGGTCAAGCGCCCGGCGTGCGCGGCGAGCACCGCGAGCCCCTCGTGGATGCCAGCAAAGAGCTCCCATGTGCGCCCTGTGGTCGACTCCCCGGCGACCGCGGCGAGCGCGCCCTTGGCCGCGAGCAGCGCCTCGCGCGCGCCCAGCGCGTTGCCCGAATCCGCCAGCGCGTGCGCAAGCGAGACCTCGACGGCGACGAGGTCGTGGACGTAGCGTGTTTCCCCCGGGTGCCGCTCGCAGAGCGCGCGGCGCCGCTCGCAGGCCGCCTCGAACACGGCGAGCGCCTCTCCCGTGCGGTCGAGCTTCGCGAGCGCCTTGCCCCGCAGCTCGTCCGCGCGCGCGCGCTCGCGCTGCAGCAGCGCGGCGCGGTCGCCCGCGGCGGCGCTCGGCCCGGGGGCGCTGGCCTCGCGCGCGTGGAGCGCTGGGCCGTCGGGCGTGAGCTCCGCGAGCGCCAGCGCGGCGCCCTCGGCGGCCTGCAGAGCCTCGGCGACGCGCCCGAGGTCGAAGCGCAGGCTCGCGACGCGGACGAGCGAGCGGGCGCGCTCCTCGCGCGCGCGGGGGTCCTCGGCCGCCGCATCGGCGAAGCGCGTGTGGAAGCTCAGCGCCTCTTCGAGCAGCTCGCGGCGCAGCTTCGCCGTGCCAGGGACGGACGCCAGGCGCGACTCCGCCACCTTGCGCAGGAAGGTGTCGACGGCGTCGAGGGTGTCGTCCGCGCGCGCCTCCGCCCGCGCGCGCTGTGCGTCGGCCGCTTGCTGCTCCGACGTCACCGCCGCCAGCGCGCGCTGCAGCTCCGCATTCGCCCGCTCCGTCGCTCGGTTGGCAGCTTCGACCGCGAGCCGCGCGTCGCGCTGCACGGCGCCGAAGACGAGGGGTCCCGCGATCAGCGCCGTGCCCAGCGCAGCGGCGAGGGTCGCGCGGACGGGGTGGCGCCGCACCGCGCGGCGGAGTTCCTGCCAGCGTCCCGGGCGCCGCGCGGAGATCGGGCGCAGCTCGAGGATCGCGCGCAGGTCCTCGGCCAACGCCTGCGCGGACGGATAGCGCTGCGCCGGCGACCGCTGCAGCGCCGCGAGGCAGACCGTCTCGACCTCCCACGGCACACCGGGGAACAACGCCCGCAGCGGGCGCGGGTGGGCGCGCTCGATCGCGTCGCGCACTTCCACGTCGTTGCGGCCCTGGAAGGGCAACTGCAGGGTCAAGAGCTCGTAGAAGGTCACGCCGGCCGACCACACATCGCTGCGAGCGTCGCAGGCCTCGCCCGAGAGGTGCTCGGGCGCCATGTAGGGGATCGAGCCTAGGAGGCTGCCCGTGCGGGTCAACCGCGTGGTCCCCTGCAGCGCGGCGAGGCCGAAGTCGAGCAGGAGCACGCGCCCGTCCTCCGTGAGCATCAAGTTGCCCGGCTTCACGTCGCGGTGCAGGACGCCGCGCTCGTGGGCGTGGGCGAGCGCCTCGGCGATGCGGGCCACGACCCGCGTCGCGGCCTGCGCCCAACTCCCGCCGAAGAGCTCGGTCGAAGCGCTCGAGCCGGGGGCGGCGCCGCTCCTGGCGCGGACGGCGCGCACCGCGGCCAAGAGGTCTGCGCCGGTCAGCGTGTCGGGCGCGCGGCCGGCGAGCTCCTTCACGACCTCGGCGAGCGTTGCGCCCTCGACGGCCTCCATCGCGAAATACGGGACGCCGTGCACCTTGCCGACGCTGTGGATGGGCACGACCCCGGGGTGCGCGAGGCGCGCGATGACCGAGACCTCCCGCTGGAAGCGCTCGCGCGCGCCGGGGAAGAGGAGGTGCTCGGGCCGCACGAGCTTCAGGGCGACCTTGCGCCCCAGCGAGGGCTGCCGCGCGAGGTAGACGACCCCCATGCCCCCCTCGCCGAGGGTGGCGAGCACCTCGAACTCGTCGATCTGGGTCGGGGGCCCGACGGGCAAGCGCGCGGCGTCGTCGAAGAGGCCGGCCTCGCGCAGCTCGCGCAGCCGCGTCCGCAGGCGCGGCGCCTCGGCGGGGTGCGCCGCGAGGTAGCGCTGGAGCCCATCCGGGCCCTCGGTCTCGAAGGCTTCCAGGGCGGCGAAAAGGAGGTCTTCGAGCGAATCCACGGGGGCGGGGGCAGGGTCCGCCAGGAGAATCCGGCTGCGGACCCGCTCGTCACGCCCGGCCGCGGAAATCGGTCGGGACGGCGCCGGGCGACGGTCCGGACCCGCCCGGGAGCCGGGTGGCCCGGGCCGCCCGGAGGGTGACGAACCCCGCGCCGAACGCCGCGCAGCCGGCCAAGCCGAGGGCGGCGTGCAGCAGGCCGAGCGCCCCCCCTCGGTCCTCGTCGGCGACGTAGACGAGCACGCCGTTCACGTCGAGCGAGGAGACCCTCCCGAAGCCGCGCTCGGGGTCCCTGGCGATCGCGGCGACGATCGAGGCGTTGGGCGCGAGGCGGGTCTCGAGCTCCCGCAGGAGCCCCGGGCGCCGGTCGAAGCGGGCGACGACAGCGATGGGCTGCGGCGCCGCGTCGAGGTGCAGAAGGAACGCTTCACCCTCCCCAGCGAGGGCTCGGCGCTCGGTGCGGGCCAGCGCGCCCTGCACCTGCTCGGCGGCGACGATCGCGCCGGGCTCGACGAGCGCGAGGCGGAGCAGGAAGAGCCCGAGGCCGACGCAGACGGCGGCGACCAGGGCGAGTGCGCGAGCGGGGGTCATACGGAGACCCAGCCTAGGCCCTCCGGCGCTGCGGGGCGCCGCCGCGGCGCCCCCGGTCCCGCTGGGATACAGCGCGCGACCGCCGCGGTCGCTTCCTCGACTCAATTCGTCGCAGCTTGAGGCTCGAGGGCGCGGCTGACGATCTCGAAGACGTCCTTCGAGAGCCGCGCGCTGGCGGAGATACGAGCGAGCTCGCCTTGCATGAGCGCGCGGCGGCGCGGCTCGAGCGAGCGCCAGGAGTTGAAGGCGCGGACGATGCGCGCCGCGATCTGTGGGTTCTTGGGGTCGAGCTCCAGCACCGCATCGGCGACGAAGCGATAACCGGCCCCGTCCGCGGCGTGGAAGCCGCTGAAGTTGGCGCCCGCGAACGCGCCGATCAGCGAGCGCGCGCGGTTCGGATTCTCGAGCGTGAAGTCGGGGTGCCGCGCGAGCCGCTCCACTTGCTCGGGAGTGCCGAGCGAGCGGCTCACGGCCTGCAACGTGAACCACTTGTCGAGGACGAGCGCGTCGCGTCGCCAACGGGTGTGGAACGCCGCGAGCGCTTCGTCCCTGGCCGGAACGTCGAGCTCACAGAGCGCGGCGAGCGCGGCCTGGGAGTCGGTCATGTTGTCCGCGGTCCGGAACTGCGCTTCGGCGCGCGCCGCTGCCTCTTCGGGCGCGGCGACGGTCAACATGCCGAGCGCGGCGTTTGCGAGCCGGCGCCGGTGAATGGCCGCTGCATCCGACCGATACGGACCGGCGGGGCGCAGCCGATCGTGGAGCGCCAGCAGCTCGCTCCGCAGGGCAGAGCAGAGCTCGCGTCGCGCGCGGTCCCGCGCACCCGTGAGCGCGTCGGGGTCGATCACCTCGACCTGTTGCTGGAGGGTGACCTCCGGCGGCAGCGCCATCGCGAGCGCGCGGAACGAGCCGTCGACGGACTCGTCGAGCAGCAGCCGCCGGACGGCTTCGATGACGACCTGGTCGAGGCCGCTCCATGCCGCGCCCTGGCGGGCACCCTCCAGCAACACGTCCGTGAAGAGCGCCTGGCCCGCATCCCAGCGGTTGAACGCGTCGCTGTCGTGGGCGAACTGGAAGGCGAGCGCCGCATGGGAGCGGGCGCACTTGACGTGCATCGGCGCGGAGAAGCCGCGCAGCACCGAGGCCATCGGAGCAGCGCAAACGCCGTGGAACGTGAAAGACTGCTCCGCTGCGGTGAGCTCCAGGACCCGCTCGGTCGGAGCGGTGTCGACCGCTTCACCCGGGAGCGCCATTTGCATGTCGCGGCCGTCGGGCCCGACCAGGCCCGTGCGCACGGTGACGTGGCAGGGGCGCCAGTTGGGCTCGTTCTTGGGGGCTTCCTGGCGCAGCATCAGGGTGAAAGTCTGCGCCGCGGGGTCGAAGCGCTCTGCGACGACGAGCGTGGGTGTACCCTTCTGCGAGTACCAACGCTCGAACTGCGATAGGTCGCGGCCGTTGGCGTCGGCCATGGCGGCGCGGAAGTCGTCGCAGGTCACCGCGGCGCCATCGTGCCGCCGGAAGTAGAGCGCCATGCCGCGCGCGAACCCCTCGCGCCCGAGGAGCTGCTCGTACATCTGGATGACCTGCGCGCCCTTCTCGTACACCGTCGCGGTGTAGAAGTTGTTCATCTCGATGTACTGCTCCGGTCGGATCGGGTGCGCCATGGGCCCCGCGTCCTCCAGGAACTGGCTCGCGCGCAGATTGCGCACGTCTTCGATGCGCTTGACCGCTGCCGAGCGCACGTCCATCGTGAAGCGCTGGTCGCGGTAGACGGTCAGCCCCTCCTTCAGCGTCAACTGGAACCAGTCGCGGCACGTGACGCGGTTGCCCGTCCAGTTATGGAAGTACTCGTGGGCGATGACACTTTCGACGCCTTCGTAGTCGCCGTCCGTCGCCGTGTCGGGCCGCGCCAGGACGAACTTCGAGTTGAAGATGTTGAGGCCCTTGTTCTCCATGGCCCCCATGTTGAAGTCGCCCACGGCGACGATCATGTAGAGGTCGAGGTCGTACTCGAGCCCGTAGGTCTCCTCGTCCCAACGCATCGCGAGCTGCAGCGACTCCAAAGCAAACGCCGCTTTGTCGGCGTCTTTGTGCTCGACCCAGACCTCGCAGCGCACGTCGCGCCCGCTGCGCGTCCGGAACGTCCCGGCGTGACACGCGAGGTCGCCAGCGACGAGGGCAAAGAGGTACGCCGGCTTCGGGAACGGGTCCTCCCACTGCGCCCGCTGCCGCCCGCCGCCGACGGGCTCGACCGAGAGCCGATTGCCGTTCGAGAGGAGCACGGGGTAACGCGCTGCGTCCGCGGTGAGGGACACGCGGAAACACGCCATCACGTCGGGGCGGTCCAAGTACCACGTGATGCGCCGGAAGCCCTCGGCCTCGCACTGGGTGCAGAAGTTGCCGGAGGACTTGTAGAGGCCCATCAACGCGGTGTTGCGCTCCGGGTGGATGCGCACGCGGGTCAGCAGCCGAAAGCGGTCGGGGACGTCGGCCACCGTCAGCGCGGTCGGGGTGAGTGTGTACCGACCCGGAGCGAGCTCGATCCCGTCGAGCGCGACGGAGAGGGTCTCGAGCTCTTCCCCGTCGAGCACCAGGGGCGCGCCCGCCGGCAGCGCCTTGTTGCGCTCGAGCGTCAGGGTGGAGTGCACGGTCGTGCCGTCTTCCCCGAGGTCGAAGTCCAGCGTTACGTCACGCACCCAGAACGCGGGGGGACGGTAGTCCTTGCGGTAGGTCGGGCGGGGCTCGGCTTGGGCGCTTTGGGTGGAGCTCGTCATCGTGCGGGGACGCGTGGCGTTCGGCCCCAGAGGGTACCCCGCGGGCCCGGGCGATTCGAACCGGGGCGCGCCGCGGTGCAGGGTGATCGGCGAGCGCGCCGCGCGTATGCTCCGCGGGCTTGGACCTGGCCCTCGGTGTGTTCGCGGCGCTGCTCCTCGCGCTGCACCTCGCGGGCTCGTTCGAGGCTTGGCGCGGAATGCGGCGCGTCGTGCGCTTGGCGGATTGGCAGCCGATGCTGGCGCCCGAGCCGCTGCGGGTCTCGGTGGTCGTGGCAGCGCGCGACGAAGGCGCGACGATCGAAGCCGGCCTCGAGTCGCTCCTGGCGCAGGACCATCCGGACCTCGAGGTGATCGTCGTCGACGACCGCTCGACGGACGGCACCGGAGCAGCGATCGAGCGCAGCGCGGCGCGCGACCCGCGCGTCCGCGCCCTGAGGATCGACCACCTCCCCGCTGGCTGGCTCGGCAAGAACCACGCGCTCGCCCGCGGGGCGGCCCTGGCGACGGGCCGCTACCTGCTCTTCACGGACGCAGACGTCGTCTTCCAGCGCGACACGGTGCGCAAGGTGCTCGCGTACGCGGTCACCAAACACGTCGAACACGTCACGGCGGCGCCGGGCATCCGAGCGCGTTCATGGCCGCTCGCGTTGTTGGTCGGCACGTTCGCGGTGCTGCTGGGCCGCTTCACCAAGCCGTGGCGCGCCCGCGATCCGCGCAGCGCGGCCTACATCGGCATTGGCGCGCTCAACCTCGTGCGGCGCGACTCGTACGAGGCCGCTGGCGGCCATGGAGCGATCCGCCTGCGCGTCGACGACGACCTGCGGCTGGGCGAGCGCTTGAAACGGCGCGGTTCGCGCCAGGACTTCCTCATCGGGCGGGGAGCCCTCGCTGTCGAGTGGTATCCGTCGCTGCCAGCGATGGTCCGCGGCCTGGAGAAGAACGCGTTCGCCGGGCTCGACTTCCGCGTCACGCTGGTGTGCGCGACGAGCCTGCTCCTGATCGCGCTCTTCATCGCGCCGTTCCTGCTCGTATGGAGCAGCGAGCAGGGGGTCGTGCAGGCGCTCTACGGTGCGTCGTGCGCGACCGTCATCGCGGGGCAAGCGCGAGCCGCGCGCGACTCCGGGGTCGCCGCCTGGCCAGCGCTCCTCGCGCCAGTGGGCGTCGCGGTGTTCCTCTTCACCCTCTGGCGCTCGACATGGTTGACGCTGCGCCAAGGCGGGGTGCGCTGGCGTGGCACGCTGTATCCCCTCAGCGAGCTGCGCGCCGCGGCGCGCGGCGCGCGCTGAGCTCAGCGCCCCGGCACGAAGCGCAGCAGCGTGTGCCGCCGCAGCCAAGTGATGAGCGCGCCCGCTGCCAGCGTGATCACCGCCATCGCGAACAGCGCGCCGCCGTCGCCCTCCACTTCGATGCCGAGCGGGCCGAGGTGCGAGCCGACCGCACCGACCATCAGGCCGAGGGTGAGCGCGCCGCCGAACGCGGCCGTGCGCGGCACGAGCAGCAGGACCACGCCAATGAGCTCCACGATCCCGAGCCCGATGCGCCCAAAGGGCTCGACGCCGAGCTTCGTGAAGAGCGCGACGGCCTCAGGAGCCCCAGAGAACTTGAAGAAGAGCGTCTGGCCGAGGATGACGGCAGCCACGACCTGGGCTGCCCACGATGCGCGGACTTGATTCGGGGTGAGGACCGGGGCGGGTTGTGCGTTCTGCATGGTGCTGTTCCGTTGCGGGTTCAGCACCACCTACGGGTCGCTCATGGGGCTGTGACTGGCCCGCGTGCGGTCCCGTCGGCCCAATCCAACACGCGCTGGGCTGCGGCCGTCGGGTCGCTGGCGTCGAGCTCGGCGGCGTATCCGCGCCCGCGCTCGCTGTGGCCGTACAGGGGGTCGTAATACCGCGCGAGCAGCAGCTCGACGAGCTCCCGGACCTCACCGCGGCGCAACATGCCCACCAGGTCGAGGCGCGCGGGGAGGCGGCCCGCGACCGCTTCGAGCTGGCGCTCGAGCACCGGCAGCGCAGCGGGCCGCCCGAGGTAGTCCTCGATCAGCACAGCGACCCTGCGCGGGATGTCCGCCGCGAGCCAGAGATTGGCCCCGCTCTCCATCGCGCTCCAGACCCGCGCGGGGATCACGACGTCGCCGACCTTGCGGCTCTCGCCTTCGACGACCATCAGCCCGCCGGTGAAGCCCGCGGCGAGCCGCTCGCGCAGCGCCGACTCGAAGCTCTTCTGGCTGACCGGGGTGAGCCCGACCATGCCGAGGAGCGAGCTGCGGTGCCCCGCGAGCGCTTCGAGGTCGAGCGTCGTCCCCGGGCGCAGCCGCTCGATCTCGCGCAGCACGAGCGTCTTGCCGACCCCGGTCAAGCCGCGCAGGACGACCACTCGCGCCACACCCGGCCACGCCGCGAGGTCCTGCATGACCCGCGCTCGCCAGCCGCGATAGCCGCCTTCGACGCCGACCGCGCGGGTCAGCCCGAGGGCGCGCACGAGCGCGAGCACGCTGCGCGAGCGCAAGCCGCCGCGCCAGCAGTGCAGCGCAACGGGGCGCTCGGGCAAGGGCTCCGCAGGGACGCTCGTGAGCTCGACGTCGAGGTGGCCGATGCCGCGCTCGGTCATCGCGCGCACCCGCGCACGGAGCTCGTCTCCGCTCGGGGTCCCGTCGGCGCTGCGCGGGACCCAGTCCGCCGCCGCGGCGAGCGCCGCGACGAGCCCCTCGACCTTGCGCTCGACGACCTCGCGCCCCTCTTGGAACGCGGTGTCCGGCGAGAACTGCTTGTAGAGCAGCCCGACGAGGGCGCGCTCCTGATCGTCGAACAGCGGCACGTTGACCGCGCCGGGGACGTGGTCGTCCAGGAACTCAGAGGGGCTGCGCAGGTCGATCACCCGCGCGCCCGCCGCGCGCAAGGCGTCGATGGAGCTGAAAGGGACGGCAGCGAGGCCGAGGTCGCCCGTGGGGAGCCTGGACATGGAGACAGGAACCCATAGGGTAAACGCGCCGGGCCGGCGCGCGCTCCGGCGGGGGCGAGCGGGACGGGGCGCGTCTCAGCGCGGCGCGAGCTGCGTGTGGACGAGCTCGCGGGCCGCGTGGCGGAAGCGCTCCGGGGGCAGGGCGGCGAGGGCGGTGAGCTCCGCCTCCGGCACCCCGAGCTCGCGCAGGACCGCGACCGCGCGCGCGTGGACCCGCGCCGTGAGCGTGCTCCGACGCTGCTCCGCGGGCAGCTCGAGGAGCTCGAGGCGCTCCTCGGGGGTCGGCGCACCCGCGGCCCGCAGGCGGCCGAGCCAGAGGTGCGTCACCGGGTCCACGGGCCGCCCTGGGCCGTGCGCGCCCCGCGGCGGCCCGGCTGGCCCCGGAGGCCCCGGAGGCCCAGGAGGCCCAGGAGGCCCCGGAGGCCCCGGAGGACCTATCGGGGGACCGTCTCCGCGGCGGTGCCGCTCGTGGTGCTCCGGCGGCGGCCCTTGCTCGCCCCGCCGCCCGGGCCCCGGCGGGCCGCCCGCGCCGTGGGGACCACCCTGGGGCCCACCGTAGGGCCCACCGTAGGGCCCTGCGTGGGTCCCGCCGCGGTGCCCGAGGCCGAGGCGCTCGCTCCAACGCCCGTAGCGGCGCGCAAACGCCTCGGGCGGCGCATCGAGCGCGCGCTGCCACTCC